>Ga0272446_1005839_pt1 | contig 13260 bp, 14 predicted proteins | sample YNPCB0061_FD_194587 | JGI IMG/M metagenome (GOLD analysis project Ga0272446, IMG submission 194587) | Hot spring microbial mat communities from Yellowstone National Park, WY, United States - YNP-CB-006-1 | ecosystem: Environmental > Aquatic > Thermal springs > Hot (42-90C) > Sediment | place... | reverse complement strand
ACGTGCGCCTGGTCTCCGCCACCAACCGGGACCTGCTCGCCATGGTGGATGCCGGGCGCTTCCGGCAGGATCTCTATTACCGCATCGCCGGCATCGACGTGCGCCTGCCCCCCCTCCGCGAGCGGCGGGAGGACATTCCGGCACTGGCGGAAGTGCTGCTTGGGCGCATCAGTGAGCGGGCCGGCCGACGTTACCGGATCAGTGAGGCGGCGTTGTCCCTCCTCGTGCGTTACGACTATCCGGGCAACGTGCGGGAATTGCGCAACGTGCTGCAAAAGGCGGCGGCCTTGAGCAGCAACGGTCTCATCGAGGCGGAACACATCCTTTTCCCGCGGGAGAGCAGCGCTCTGCCCGTGCCGCAGCCCTGGCCCGAAGCAAACCCCGGGCGCGCGCCGGAACTGGAAGCGCGGCGCATCGCGGAACTCCTCACCCGCCATCAGGGCAACCGGCGGCGTGTGGCCCAGGCCCTGGGGGTGAGTGAACGGACCCTCTACCGGAAACTGGCCCGTTACCAGCTCCGTTGAACCCGACCATGGAACGGCGAGCAACCACCAAGACCCATTACGAACGCCTCGGCGGCGAGGAGAAGCTGCGTCAGCTGGTGGACCGCTTCTACGACCTCATGGACGAGGATCCGGATTTCCACGACATCCGCAAACTCCATCCGCGGGACCTCACCGCCTCGCGGGATAAGCTGTTCATGTTCCTTTCCGGCTGGATGGGCGGTCCGCCCCTCTATGTGGAGGCCTTCGGGCATCCCCGTTTGCGGGCGCGGCATCTGCCTTTTCCCATTGGCAGGCTGGAGCGGGACCAGTGGCTTGCCTGCATGCAGCGGGCCATGGAGGCGGTGGGGGTGGAGGCCGATTTGCGCCGGGAACTCACTCAAGCTTTCGCCCGCACTGCCGATCATATGCGCAACCGGCCGGAGTGAGTTTCTGACAGAAAATTCATTCCCCGCCGGCGCGGAAAATGTTATATCAAGCGCGATTGTCCCCCAGGGGGATGGCGGGAGCTGCAATAAAGCCCATTTCCGCCACCTGTCGGGAGACCGTGTTTCCATGACATGAAAGGATGGACCATGAAACAGACTTTGCTGATCGCGTTGGCTTCCCTGGGGCTTGTTTCCACCGCCCATGCCCTCGATACCGATGCCGTGGTGGGCGGCGCCCTGGGAGGCGCTGCCGGTGCCGCGGTGGGCTCGGCGGTGGGCGGCCGTGAAGGGGCGGTGATCGGGGCGGGCCTCGGTGGCGCGGCGGGTGCCGCCATTGCCACCCAGGATCGGCCCAAGCGGGTGAAGAAGGAAGTCGTCTACGTGGAGGAACACCACGACCACGGCCTGCACCTGGGGCACCACAAACACAAGCACAAGCACCGCCATCCCTGGGACGATTGACGCCCCCGGGCGGGATGACCGCCCGGCAGCCCAGGGCATCTTGCCCCCCTTGTGGTTCCTGACTCATCACGGCGCGGCCTAGCCGCGCCCATCGCCTTTTTGCGCGATCCGCGCGGTATACTGGTGCCCGTCATGTGGCGGGGAAACATTCCGTGCTGGAAATCCTGATCGGCGTTCTGCTTCTTTTCTTCGTCCTGGGTGCGTTCTGGATCGGCCTGCGGCTGTCGCATATGGCCCAGGTGGAGGAACAATTCCCGGACGAAGTCGCCCGCATGCTCGAGGAAAAGCACCGCCTGATGCTGGCGGACCTGCATGAGGGACTGAACAAACAAGGGGATCGCCTCCACCAGGCGATTGCCGACCACTCGGAGCGGCAGCGGGGAGTGCTTGCCCAAGAGCTGAAACTCAGCCGGGAGGCCATGCATCAGCTTCAGCTTGCCCAGACGGAAAGCCTCGGCACATTGCGGGAAATGATGGCGCGACAGCTTGCCGAAATCGCCACCACCACCCAGGACCGCCTCAATGCCATGCGTGAAGAGGTGCTCGTCCGCCTCACACAGACCATGACCGAGCAGGGGCGGGCGGAGCAGGAGCTCATCGGCAAGACCATGGCTGCCGTGACCCAGCAGCTCATGAGCGCCATGGAGGTGCTCACCAAGACCACCGACACAAGGCTGGAGCAGATTTCCGGCAAGGTGAGCGAACGCCTGGAGGAGGGGTTCAAAAAGACCAACGACACCTTCGCCCAGGTCATGGCGCGGCTTGCCACCATCGACGAAGCCCAGAAGAAAATCGACGGGCTCACCACCAACGTGGTGAGTCTGCAGGAACTGTTGGGGGACAAACGGGCGCGCGGTGCCTTCGGCGAGGTGCAACTGGAAACACTGGTGCGCAACATCCTCCCCAACAATCCGACGCAACCCATCTATGCCATGCAATACAGGCTGTCCAACGGCACCCGCGTCGATTGCGCCCTCTTCCTGCCGGAACCCACCGGCACCATCGCCGTCGATTCCAAGTTTCCCCTGGAAAATTATCACCGCATGTTCGACCGGGCGCTTCCCGAGGCCGAGCGGCAGGCGGCGGCGCGGCAGTTCAAGCTGGACGTGAAAAAACACATCGATGACATCGCCGCCAAATACATCATCCCCAACGAAACGGCGGATGGGGCCGTCATGTTCGTGCCGGCGGAGGCGGTGTTCGCCGAAATCCACGGCTATCACCCGGACGTGGTGGAATACGCCATGCAGAAGCGGGTGTGGATCGTCTCCCCGACGACCATGATGGCCATCCTCAACACTGCCCGTGCGGTGATCAAGGACGTGGAGACGCGCAAGCAGGTGCACATCATCAAGGATGCCCTGGCCAAGCTGTCCAAGGATTTCCATACCTTCGACAGCCGCATGCAGAAGCTTGCCGATCACATCCGGCAGGCCCATGAGGATGCGGAGAAGGTCCAGATCACCAGTCGCAAAATCAGTCGCCGTTTCGCCCAGATCGAGGCGGTGGAACTTGCCCACGAAGAAGCCGCCCGCCTTGAGCTCCTCGACGTAGAGGAAGAGGGCGAGGCCGCGGAGTCGGCAAAATAGGGGGCTCATGCGCATCCTCCCTGGTTTGCTGCTTTTCTTCCTGACCCTCGCAGCCTGGGCCCAGGAGACCTCCTGGCCCCTCAAACAGGTGTTCGGCGCCAAAAACGTGGGCATGGTGCAGACCAGCCGCCAGGCGGTGGTGGAGCACTGCCCGAACGACACCTGCCTGCGTTTCATCCTCCAGGGCAGCGAGGCCCTGCCGGTATTGCACGACTTCGTCTTCCTCTACCTGGCCCTGGTGGAAAACTACGACGTGGAGAACATCAAAAGCCCAAGGGGGGAGCGCTTCTTCGCTACCATCCTGGCCCGGCGTCGGGGCAACTGCACCGGCGTGGATGAGGCGGCGGTGGCGCGCTGCACCCTGGCACAGCTTGCGGCGCGCTATCCCATCCAAGGCTATGTGAGCAGCCTGGAGGAGGGATGGCGGCGCAGCACCCCCTTCGACGTGAAGGAAGCCCTGGCCCGCGCCGGGATCCGCTAAAAAAACACTGAAAGGTGGGCTGCGGCCCGCGGCCTCAAGTTTTTCCTTGCCCTGCCGCTAAGTCTGGCCAACCCCGGCGCAGGCGCGGCGAGCGGAACCGCCCCGGCGTGGGAATAACACTGGAGTCGACCCCAGATGGCCCAGGCCAGCCAGACCCTCACCCGCAATGCCAGCCTGCTCAAGGCCAAAGCCAGCCGCCACGCCATCTATGGCGTCCTCATCGCCGTTGTCGCCATCGTCATCGCCACCTTGGGGGTCGCCTTCACCCAGACGGGCAGGATCACCGTGGATGGCATCATCGAGGCGCAACGCAGCAATGTGACGCTCTGGATCCTGGATGTGATGCCTTTCGTCTTCGCCTTCTGGGGACAATACGTGAGCAGCATGATCGCCTACGAGGCGGGTGCCATGCTGGTGGACCAGACCTCGGAGCTCAGGGCGCAGGCCATCGCCCTGGAGGCGCAGGCCACCCGCAATGCCACGCACGATCCCCTGACCGGGCTGCCGAACCGTTTTCTTTTCAAGGACCGGCTGGCTCAGGCCCTGCTGACCGCAGCAAGGCAGCAGAGGCGGGTGGCGGTGCTGGTCATGGACATCGATCGCTTCAAGGAAATCAACGAGGCCATGGGCCCCTACAATGGCGATCGCCTGCTCAAACAGGTGGCTACCCGCCTGCAGGCGGCGCTGCAGGAGCCGGAGAGTGTGGCGCGGCTGGGCGGCGACGAATACGCGGTGCTGGCGCCCGATCTTGCCGAGCTCAAGGCAGTGGGGGCAGTGGTGAAGAAAGTCGAGAAGGCCATGGAAATGCCCTTCATGCTGGAACAACTCAAGCTGGACGTGCGGGGCAGCATCGGGATTGCCATCTATCCCGAACATGGCACCGATCCGGACACCCTGCTGCAGCGCGCCGACGTGGCCATGTATGCCGCCAAACGGAACCATGCCGGTTTCCTCGTCTATTCTCCGAAATACGACGAATACAGCCCGCAGCGGCTCACCCTCATGGGCGAGTTGCGCGCCGCGCTGGAAAACGAGGGTCTCGTGCTCCATTACCAGCCCAAGGTGGACCTGCGTAACGGCAAGGTGGAGGAGGTGGAGGTGCTGGTGCGCTGGAACCATCCCCGGCACGGCCTCATGTATCCCGACGAGTTCATTCCCCTGGCGGAACGCACCGGTCTCATCAAGGCGCTCACCCTTTGGGTGCTGCACAAGGCGCTGGACCAGTCCAGCGCCTGGAGAAAGCAGGGGCTCGATCTGGGGGTGGCGGTGAACCTCTCGGCCCAGGTCCTCTTCGATCTCGACCTGCCCGACATCATCGCCGGCGCCCTGGCGGCGCGCGACGTGCCCCCCCAGCGACTCATTCTGGAGATCACGGAAAGCGCCATCATGGTGGACAAGGATCGCGCCATGCTGATCGTCTCCCGCATTTCCGACATGGGGGTGCGCATCGCCATCGACGATTTCGGCACCGGCTATTCTTCGCTCTCCTATCTGTCGAAGATGCCCGTCAACGAAATCAAGATCGACAAATCCTTCGTCCTCGACATGGCGGAAAACAGCACCCATGCCGTGATCGTGCATGCCACCATCGAGCTGGGACACAACCTGGGGCTCGCCGTCATCGGCGAAGGTGTGGAAAATGCGGCCATGTTCCAGCGCCTGCGGGAACTGGGCTGCGACGCGGCCCAGGGCTACTACGTGACGCGCCCCCTCGACGAATCCGAGTTTTCCGCGTGGCTGAGGGAGGGGCGGCAAAACGGCACCCTGGTGGTGGAAAACGGCCGTATCCGCCTGACGGCGGCCGGAAGCGGAGTCGCTTCCGTATAATCGTGGCGGAAGGCTTCCCCGCGCCGGGAATCGGCTTTCCGGCGTGAGGTCGTGACCGGCTTCCCTTTTTCTCTGCTGCGCCCTGTTTCCATGCCGCTGCCCTCTGCCAGCCGTCGCACCGAAGACATCGCGCCTTTCCATGTGATGGACATCCTGGCCCGCGCCCGGGCCCTGGAGGCGGCGGGGCGTTCCATCGTGCACATGGAAATCGGCGAGCCGGATTTCCCCACCGTATCCTCCATCATCGAGGCAGGCCGCGCCGCCCTTGCCGCGGGTCACACCCACTACACCCCGGCGCTGGGCCTGCCCGCGCTGCGGGCGGCGATTGCCGCCTTCTACCGCCAGCGCTACGGGGTGGAGGTGGCGCCCGACCGGGTGGTGGTCACCCCCGGTGCCTCGGGGGCCCTGCTGCTCGCGCTGGGGGCGCTGCTCGACCGGGACGACGAGCTTCTGCTCGCCGATCCCGGTTATCCGTGTAACCGGCATCTTGCCCGCTTCGCCGAGGCGCGGGCGGTGGCGGTGCCCGTGGGTCCGGAAAGCGGCTACCAACTGACTGCTGATGCGGTGCAACGCCATTGGTCGCCGCGCACGCGGGCGGTGCTGGTGGCTTCTCCCGCCAATCCCACCGGCACCCTACTTGATCTCGACACGCTGCGTGCCATCCACGAGGTGGCTTCCGCCGCCGGTGGCGCCCTCATCGTGGACGAGATCTACCACGGCCTCACCTATGGCTGTGAGGCGCCCACGGCGCTCGCGGTGAGCGAGGAGGTGTTCGTGGTCAACAGTTTCTCCAAGTATTTCGGCATGACCGGCTGGCGTCTGGGTTGGCTGGTGGCGCCGCAGGTCTTCATTCCCGTCCTCGACCGCCTGGCGCAGAACCTCTTCCTTGCCGCCCCCACCGTGGCCCAGCATGCGGCGCTGGCGGCTTTCCAGCCGGAGACGCTTGCCCTGCTGGAGGCGCGACGGGAGGAATTCCGCCGCCGCCGGGATTTCCTCGTGCCGGCGCTGCGCAGCCTCGGTTTCGAGGTTCCCGTGATGCCCCAGGGCGCCTTCTACGTCTATGCGGGCTGCCGGCGGTTCACCCACGACAGTCTCGCGTTTGCCCGGGAGCTTCTGGAGAAGGCGGGGGTGGCGGTGACCCCGGGCGTCGATTTCGGCAGCCATGAAGCCCACGTGCACCTGCGCTTTGCCTACACGACGGGGCTAGATCGTTTGGAGGAAGGCGTGGCGCGGCTAGCCCGATTTATGGAGTAGAACATGCACATCGAATTCCATGGCGCGGCGCGGGAGGTGACAGGGTCCTGCTTCCTTTTTCAGGTGGGGCGGTACCGCTTCCTGGTGGACTGCGGTCTCATCCAGGGCTCCCCGGAACATGAGCGGAAAAACCGCGAGCCGCTGCCTTTTTCCCCCCGCAGCATCGATGCGGTGGTGCTCACCCATGCCCATCTGGACCACGCGGGCCGGCTGCCCGTGCTCATCAAAGAAGGGTTCCGCGGCTTCATCTACACCCACCGCGCCACCGCCGCCCTTTGCCGGGTGATGCTGGAGGATGCGGCCTACCTCAACGAAAAGGAGGCGGAGCGCCACAACCGCTTTCTTGCCGGGCGCGGCAAGCCGCGTCTCGAACCCCTCTTCGACCGGGACGACGTCTATACCACCGAACGCCATTTCCACCCCCTCGAATATGGTCAACCCCTGGAAATCCTGCCCGGCGTCACCCTCGCCCTGCATGATGCGGGGCATATCCTCGGCTCCGCCATCGTGGAGCTTACGCTTCGGGAAAACGGGCTCACTCGTCGCGTGGTGGTGAGTGGTGATCTGGGACATCGCGGCGCGCCCATCCTGCCCGATCCCACCTTGCTCCCGGAGGCGGATTTCGTGGTGATGGAAACCACCTACGGGGACCGCTGCCACCGGCCGTGGGAAGCCACCTGGGCCGAAATGGGGGAGATCATCGGCAGCGCCCACGCGGACAAGGGCAACATCCTGGTGCCGGCCTTTGCCGTGGGCCGCACCCAGGAACTCCTGTATGTGTTGGCACGCCACTACGAGGCGTGGAACCTCCGCCACTGGCATGTGTTCCTGGACAGCCCCATGGCCATCGAAGCGACCGCCCTCTACCGCCAATACCGGGGGATGTACGACAAGGCCGCCCGCGAAGTGGCAAGCCGTGAAGGCGATCCCTTCAACCTGCCCAATCTGCGCCTGACACGCACTGCCGAGGAATCCATGCGCATCAACGACATCCGCGCCGGCGCCCTCATCATCGCCGGCAGCGGGATGTGCACCGGCGGCCGCATCGTTCACCATCTCAAGCGCAACCTGCCTTTTCCCCAGGCCCATGTGCTGATCGTGGGTTTCCAGGCGCAGGGCACACCGGGCCGGGCGTTGGTGGACGGGGCCAAACAGCTCCATCTTTTCGGCGAGGACGTGCCGGTGCGGGCGCGGGTGCACACCGTGGGCGGCTTGTCCGCCCACGCCGATCAGGCGGGACTGGCCGCCTGGTATGGCCATTTCCGCAGCCGCCCGCCGGTGGCCCTGGTGCACGGCGAGCCCACCGCCATGGACGCCTTCGCCCGGCATCTGGAAACGCAGTTCGGCGCACGTGTCCACCGACCCCTGCCAGGCCAGCGTCTTTCCCTGGATTCCCTCTGATGTGTGGCCGCTATACGCTCACCACGCCCGATCTTTCGCCCATCGGGGAAGTGCTGGGGGTGACCCTGCCGCCGGTTGGCGTTTCCTACAACATCGCACCGGGGAGGCTCGTGCCCATCATCCGCGCCGGTGGTCCCGCGGGTTATGAACTGACGCAGGTGAAATGGGGGCTCGTGCCCCACTGGGCGAAGGAACCCAGAAGCGACTACAGCACCATCAACGCCCGCGCGGAAACGGTGGCCGTCAAGCCTGCGTTTCGCGATGCCTTCCGCCACCGGCGTTGCCTCGTTCCGGCGGATGGCTTCTACGAGTGGCAGAAACGGGGCACAGCCAAACAACCCTGGTACATTCACCGGCGCGATGGGCGCCCCTTCGCCTTCGCCGGGCTATGGGAGTGCTGGGGGGAGGGTGAAAAACGGCTCCAGACCTGCACCATCATCGTCACCGAGGCCAACCCGTTGTTGCGGGAAATTCACGAGCGCATGCCGGTCATCCTCAACCCGGCGGACTACCGCCGCTGGCTCGATCCCGCGGCGCAGCCGAGCCAGCTTGGCGCGCTGCTCGTCCCCTACGCCGGTGGCGACCTGGTGGCGCAGCCGGTGAGCACCCGGGTGAACGATCCCCATCATGATGGTCCGGAACTGATCGAACCCCTCCGCTGACGGATTCGCGCTACACTGCGCATTGTCATGGGAGCCTTGTGTCGTGCCTGCTTCTGTGCTGCGTTTCTCCTGGCGGGCTGTGCCGCGCCGGTGCCCCCCACGCCTGGTGCCGCACCCGCCGGTTTCAGCGTGGGACAGCTTGCCAAGACCGACATCGACACCGTGGCCGAGCTGCACGTGCGGGCGGCACTCCACCACCTGCGGGTGCTGGCGGAGAAACTCTACCGCCGCAATCCGCGGGAATGGCGCAAGGGCAATCATGCCAGTGTGGAGGAGGCGGTGGCGCGCCTGTTCGAAGGGGACTTCCAGCGGCAGATGCCGGAGCTTGAGGGCAGACGGGGGACGGAGGCGGTGCATCTCGCCTTTCGTGACGACTTCGGTGGCGACCGGGTGGCCGCCTTCATCTGGGGGCTTGCCACCATGACCCTTGCCGCCTACAACGACCGCACCGAATTCTATGCCCTGGACGAGCTTGATCCACAGAAGCTCTACAACGCGGCCCGCAATTATGAAATCGCCGCCTGGAAGCTCGCCCACGCCCGCAACAGCCGCGGCGAACCCTACCTGCTTTCCAATGAAATCACCGCCACCGAGCGCAATCTCTCCTTCGAGCGGGAGTTCGGCAAACTCATCGGCCAGACCGACATGATGGCGAAAATCGTTGCCGGCCGTACCCAGCGGACGATCGTGCGGGTGATCCAGAATCTGGCCACGGCGGTCTTCCTCCCCATCTGATGCCATGGACAGAAGCATCCTCATCACCGGCTGTTCCAGCGGCATCGGCCTGTGCCTGGCGCGGGGGCTTGCGCGCCGGGGCTGGCGGGTATTCGCCACCGCGCGCAAGTCAGAAGACGTGGCCCGGCTGGCGCAAGAGGGACTGGAGGCGTTCCAGCTCGATTTGGCGGATTCCGCCTCCATCACAAAGGCGGTGGAGGCGGTGCTCGCGCGCACAAACGGCAGTCTCACCGCCCTGTGCAACAATGGCGCCTACGGGCAGCCGGGCGCGGTGGAGGATTTGCGCCGTGAGGTGCTGCGGGAGCAGTTCGAAACCAATTTCTTCGGTACCGTGGAACTCACCAACCGCATCATCCCCGCCATGCGCCGCCAGGGCCATGGCCGCATCCTCCAGGTGAGCTCCCTGCTGGGCTATGTCGCGCTGCCCTACCGGGGCGCCTACACCGCCTCCAAATATGCTTTGGAAGGCATCAGCGACACCCTGCGCCTGGAGCTTGCCGGCAGCGGCATCGATGTCGTGCTCATCGAACCCGGTCCCATCAAAAGCCGTTTCCGCGCCAACGCCTTCGCCGCCTATCAGCGCCACATCGACAAGGCGAAGAGTGTCCACCGGGAACGCTACGAGGCCATGGAACGCCGGCTCACCCGACCGGGCCCCGCCGCCCCCTTCACGCTGCCGCCGGAGGCGGTGCTTGCCGCCGTGCTGCGGGCATTGCAGGCGCGGCGGCCGAAAACGCGCTACCGCGTCACCTTTCCCGCGGCTCTGTTCTGGTATGCGCGCCGCCTGCTGCCGGATCGCTGGCTGGACGCGTTGCTTGAGGGCGTGGGCAGACGGGAGAGCCAATGAGGCGGGTGCTCGGGCTGCTCCTCTTGTCCTTTAGCCTCGTGGCCGATGCGCGAGGCGGGGTGGAGGCGGGCGAGCCCTTCGCGGCGCGTCCCCAGTACGCCCCCTTCATCCAGTCCCTGGCCGCGGAAACGTCCCTTGCCCCGGAAGACCTGGACCGCCTCTTCCGCCAGGTGATCCTCCGGCCCCAGATCGTGCGCGCCATTTCGCTGCCTGCCGAGGCCAAACCCTGGGACCAGTACCGTCCCCTTTTCGTCAATGAACGCCGCATCAGCGGCGGGCTGGCGTTCTGGGATGCCCATGCCGAAGCGCTCACGCGGGCCCGGCAGACCTATGGCGTGCCGGAAGCGGTGATCGTTGCCATCATCGGCGTGGAAACCCATTATGGCCGTCATACCGGCGGCTACCGGGTGTTGGATGCCCTCACCACCCTGGCGGTGGACTATCCCCCCCGCGCGGATTATTTCCGGCGCGAGCTGGTGGAGTTTCTGCTGCTTGCCCGGGAGCAGGGTCTCGACACCCTGGCGGTGAAGGGTTCCTATGCGGGGGCGATGGGCATCGGCCAGTTCATGCCCAGCAGTTGCCGCAAATACGGGGTGGATTTCGATGGTGACGGCCATGCCGATCTTTGGCGCAATCCCATCGATGCCATCGGCGCCGTCGCCCACTACCTGCACGCCTTCGGCTGGCAGCCGGGCGCACCCGTCGCCTACCCGGTGGAGGTGGCGGGGGAGGCGACCCGCGAGCTCGCCAACACGGGCTGGAGCGCGCGCCGCCCGTTAAGCGAATGGCGGGCGCGGGGCGTGAGCCTCAAGGAGCATCTGCCGGAGACGCTGGAAGCCATGCTCATCCGGCTGGATACGACGCAGGGGCCGGAATTCTGGCTTGCCTTCCAGAACTATTACGTCATCACCCGTTACAATCGCAGTTTCCAGTATGCGCTCGCCGTGCACCAACTGGCGCAGGCGCTCGCCACCGCCCGCGCCACCGCGTGCAGTGTCTGCCGCCTGGATGCGACCGTTTCACCGCAATGAATAATGACGATTCCCTGAAAGATCGCCTTGCCACCTGGCTCGGGATCAGCGCGGGGCAGGCGAGCCACCGGGAAAAACTTCTTTCCGGCCTGGGTGCGTTCCTCGGTATCGCCGGGACGTATTTGCTGACTCGTTTCTTTCTGGGGGAGGGGGCGGCGGTGATCCTCACCACTTCCATGGGCTCATCCGCCGTGCTCCTCTTCGCCGTACCCCATGGTCCGCAGTCGCAACCCTGGGCCCTGGTGGCAAGCCATTTCATCGCCGCCGTCATCGGTGTCTTCTGCGCCCGCCACGTGGGCTCCGTGGCGCTGGCCGCCGGTCTTGCCGTGGGTCTGTCGGTGACGGCCATGTATTACCTGCGCTGCATCCATCCGCCCGGGGGCGCCACGGCTCTGGCCGCTGTTATTGGCGGGCCGCCCGTCAGTGCCTTGGGCTACCACTTCGTGCTCACGCCGGTCATGCTCAATGTGTTGTGGCTGTTTGCCATCGCCCTGCTGTTCAACTATCCCTTTGCCTGGCGCCGCTATCCCGCCGCCTTGGTCCCGCGGCCCGCTGCGAAGGAGATGGAGGAGATGGCCTATCGTCCCATCGACCATGAGGATTTTGTCTATGCCCTGAGCCAGTTGGATACCGTGGTGGACGTGAGTGAAGAGGACCTGCTGCGCATCTATGCCCTGGCCACGGGGCGGGCGGCGGCACGACACCTGGCACCTGCCGCCATCCGGGTCGGCCACGCCTACAGCAATGGCGCTGCGGGGGACGACTGGGAGGTGCGCGAGGTGGTGGATGCCAGCCACACCGGTGATCCGGCGCGGGATCAGGTCATCTACAAGGTCGTGGCGGGAAGCCGGGCGCGCGACAGTGGCGTGATGCCCCGCAAGGAATTTGCGCAATGGGCGAAGTACGAGGTGGTGCGTCATGGAAAAGGCTGGCGGCGGGCCGATTGAGCCCCAGGACGAGATTTTCATGCGCGAGGCCATCGATGAGGCCCTGCGTGCCTACGAGGCGGGCGAGGTGCCGGTGGGGGCGATAGTCGTCTGCGAGGGACGAATCGTGGGCAGAGGCTTCAATCGCCCCATCTCCACCCATGATCCCACCGCCCATGCCGAGATCGTCGCCCTGCGCGAGGCGGCAGCAAGGCTCAACAACTACCGGCTCATAGGCTGCGCTCTCTACGTGACCCTGGAGCCCTGTGCCATGTGCGCCGGGGCCATTCTGCATGCGCGTATTGCGCGCCTTGTCTACGGCGCGCGCGATCCCAAGACCGGTGCCCAGGGCAGCGTGATCGATCTCTTCGCCGAGCGTCGCCTCAATCACCACACCCGGGTGACCGAAGGCGTGCTCGCCGAGCGCTGTGGCGAGCTGCTTTCCCGTTTCTTCGCCGAGCGGCGCCGAAAGGCGGTGGCCGATGAGGATTAGGGTTCACCTGCCGACCCAGACCCTGGAACTCCTCGACGATGCCGGACGGGTGGTGGCCCGTTATGAGGTCTCCACCGCGGCCAATGGCCCGGGGGAGCAGCGGGGCAGTTTCTGTACACCGCGGGGCCGGCACATCATCCGTGCCAAGATCGGCGCCGGGGCGCCGGAAAACACCGTCTTCGTCCGCCGCCGCCCCACCGGCGAAATCTACACGCCGGAACTCGCGGCGCGCCATCCCGGCCGCGACTGGATTTTGACCCGCATCCTCTGGCTGTCCGGTTGTGAACCCGGGTTCAACCGCTTGGGCGAGGTGGACACCATGCGCCGCTACATCTACATCCACGGTAGCCCGGACGAGGTGCCCATGGGGGTACCCGGCTCCCGTGGCTGCATCCGCATGCGTAACCGCGACATCATCGAGCTCTTCGATCGTGTGGCCGTGGGCACGCCGGTGGACATTCTCGCCTGAAAGGGCGCCCTCAAGCCGCGGGCGCCGCCGCCGATAAAGAAGGGAAAACGCGAGCGACCACCACTCCCATGGGCTTGTCATCCTCCGCTGTCTTCACCCCACCCCAAGCCATCGGGCGGTTCAAGCCCATGCGCCTTCTGGGGCGCGGCAGC
>Ga0272446_1005836_pt1 | contig 13263 bp, 12 predicted proteins | sample YNPCB0061_FD_194587 | JGI IMG/M metagenome (GOLD analysis project Ga0272446, IMG submission 194587) | Hot spring microbial mat communities from Yellowstone National Park, WY, United States - YNP-CB-006-1 | ecosystem: Environmental > Aquatic > Thermal springs > Hot (42-90C) > Sediment | place... | reverse complement strand
TTTTTCATAATTATACCTCCGGCCTGAATGCACCCGGCGGGATGTGTCCTTCGACGTAAGCGTGATAGAGGGCATCGAGCTGGACCCACAGCACATTGCATTTGAAGCGCACGGCCTCAATGCAGGCTTCCTGTTCCTCGCGCGTCCTGGCATTCTGCAAGACGTACTGCAATGCGAAGTCGGCATCACGCGGGGCCTGCGTCAGACGGCGCCTGAAGTAGGCCATTACCTTCTCGTCGATGAAGTCGTAGTTCTCGAGCATACCGGCGATGCGCTCTTTGTGGATCTTCGGCGCGAAAAGCTCGGTCAGCGAGGAGGCGACCGCCGTCGTCAGCGGCTGCTCGCGCACGAACGTGACGTATGATTCGACCGCGAAAATCGTGGCGGGAAGAGCGCCACGCCGGGAGATCACATAGTCGCGGTCGAGACCAAGACCGTCTGTCAGGACAAGCCAGCGTTCAATGCCGCCTTCCTCCTCCGGCGGGTGGCCGTCGTGGTCGAGGATGCGGTGCATCCACTCGCGGCGAAGCTCGCGGTCGTGGACCCGGCTGATCAGGGCGGCGTCCTTGCGCGGGACCGCCGCCTGGTAGCAGTAGCGATTGAGCGCCCAAGCCTGCACCTGCCCCTTGTTCAGTTTGCCGCCGTGGAGCAAGTGGTGGAACGGGTGCAGATCGTGATAACGCTCCGGCCCGACGGCGCGGATCTGGGCCTCAAATTCAGCGGTCGACATCGGCGGCTCGCTGCCGCGACGCTCGGCCGTCTTCTTTTCCAGGCTGACCGGATTCATAGGCGGACCTCCATACCGTCGAAGCCGACCTCCCAACCGGCAGCTTCGACAACTTTACGGGCTTCTGAGTTCTCGTCCAGGATTGGGTTCGAGTTGTTGATGTGCACGTAAATTGGGCGCTTGATGGCGAGGGGGCGTAGAACCTCGATGGATCCATCTGGGCCCGAAACAGAAATATGCCCCATGCGCTTCCCCGTCTTGTTCAGGAGGCCCTGCGTCAGCATTTCATCGTCGGTGAAAAGCGTCCCGTCAAAAAACAGCAACTCGGCGCCGCGAATCCGTTCAGCAAGAGGCGCGTCGACCTCGGCGCAGCCCGGAATGTAGAAGAATGACTTTCCGGTTTTCGCGTCGCTGACCTTGAGGCCAATGGTGTCGCCCTCGCGGCTGCCAAAGTTGCTGCTCGCGTCACCGGCTTCAAGAAACAGTGCGATTTTCCCGGGAACGGCAAAAGCCTCAACAATCAGTCCGAGGTCGGCGCCCGCGCCTTCGATCGGTGTCGGCTTGTCGAGTTCGAAGGCGATGCGCTTGACCTTGTCCGGCGCCAGAACATTGAAGATCGAATTGGCGTTGAGCGTCGCGAGCACGCGATCCGATCCATAGATCGAAAAGGGCTGTGCCTCGCGCAGGCTTAAGAGCCCCGTGATATGGTCGACGTCGGCATTGGTGACGACGACGGCCTTGATCGGAGAATTGCGCAAGGGGCCCGATTTTGCCGGATGCAGCTCAGGCGTCTCGTTGATCTGCTGGCGGATGTCGGGAGACGCGTTGAGCAAGGCCCAGCTCTTGCCGTCCGAAGAGACGGCAAGGGACGATTGCAGCCTTGCTTTGTATCCAGGAACGCCGGCGCGCACGTTGGCGGAGTGCACGCCATTGCAGTTCCACTGGGGGAAACCGCCCCCAGCGGCGGACCCGAGAACTTTTATAATCATCGATGTCGAATGTGGTTGCGCCGGCCGGATCGCCGAAGCCGGGGCGCTCTCATTTTTTAGAGAGGAAACGGCTGCGGCGGCCGATGAGCCCATCGACCGCCGCGCCGGTGTCTCACAGGTTTCGTGAGTCCAAAGACATCAACAATCAGATGACGTCGATTTCGGCCGGCAGATAGCTCGTGACCTCGAGGCCAACTTCCTGCTCGCGAACTTCGGGCTTCGTCCAAACCTTCATTGTGTTTCCTCCAAAGCGGTAAACTGCTTCCCACTCCCTGCAGACCCCGCCGAGGGCCCACCTGACTGGTGCAGACACTTTTTGTGCGGCACCAATCTGCGGATCAGCCCAATAAAGTCAAGACTGCATCCAGGGTTCCTTGCTACACATCATGTTTGCCAGGAATTTTTTCAAATCAATGAGGTTCACGTCTGCGTGTGAACAATTGCGGCTCTCGTGAGCGGGGCAATGGCGGATGATGTCTGCGCAGCCCGCTTGCGCGTGATGAGCGCGAGCCAGCCATCGGGGGCATCGCCGACAAGGTCGCCACGCCGAAGTCCCGCGCCTGTCGACCGTGTTGGACGGTGTTCCCTCTCGCTCCGACATGGTTTGCGCCTGGATGCCTGATGCGCATACAATTCGGTGATTTGGTCAATGGTATTAGAAAATTTTTCTTGCATTCCTGGGACAATGTCGCGCATCAGTAGAAAATTCTTCCAAGCCGGCGCAAACTGCTTAATAATCTCAGCGGTAGGTGCGAGGGCGGGGTCGGTTGTCGCCTGACGTCGCCTGCGAGGATCGGATCTTAAGATGCAGCCAGTACCGTCCGTCGGGGCGGACCGGCTCGGGCTTTTCCGATTCCTGGAAGCGCGCTAACTCGCGCACTTTGAAAACGGGCCGGCCCTTTGAAGGAGAGCCTTTCGTGACCGCAGTTCCATTGCTTCCGCGCAACGCACCCTTTCTGCCGGAAGACATCGATCTTCTGAACAAGGTGGTTGCCAAGACGACCCCGCAGCAGCGGGCGTGGCTCGCCGGGTTCTTCGCGGGCTTTGAGGCGGCTCAAGGGGGAGCGCAGCAGATGGCTGCTCCGGCGGCCAGGCCGCGGGTGCCGCTGACGATCCTTTATGCAAGCGAGAGCGGCAACGCCGAGGGCCTCGCCAACAAGGCAAAGAAGGTGGCGCAGAAGCACAGGTTCGACGCCAAGGTCTACGACATGGCGGATGCCGATCTCGGACTGCTTCAGAAGTCGAAAAATGTCGTCGTCTTCGCGGCGACGTGGGGCGAAGGCGATCCTCCATCGCGCGCTGCCGATTTCTATCAAGCGCTGATGAGCGATGCGGCGCCGCGCCTTGATGGCGTGCGCTTTGCCGTTCTCGCACTCGGCGACACTGCCTATGCGCAGTTCTGCGCTGTTGGCAAAGCCATCGATGTGCGCCTCGAGCAACTCGGGGCGATCCGCGCGGCAGACCGCATCGATCTCGATCTCGACTTTGCAAAGCAAGCTCAGGAGTGGACGGAGCGCACGTTCGCCAGGCTGGCGCCGGAGGATGCGCAAGCCGGCGGTACCGTCGTGCACGTCGACTTCACGGGCGGTGCACTGCCTCTCGATGACGAAGAGCCGCGATATACGGCGGAGCATCCGCTCGAAGCCGAGATTTCCGCGCTCATCAATCTCAACGGCACGGGATCGACGCGGGAGACTTGGCATGCTGAGTTTACCTTTGACGATCCGTCGTTCAGCTATCAGCCCGGCGATGCCATCGGTCTCGTGCCGGAGAACGATCCGGCGCTGGTTGATGACCTCCTGAAAACTGTCGGTCTCGGATCGGATGCGGCGCTGCTTTTGAAGCTCCAGAAATCCTACGACGTGACGACACTGTCGCGGCCCCTTGTCGAGAACTACGCAAAGCTCACGGGCCGGGCGGACCTCAAGGCTCTGCTCGAAGGTGACGCCTACGCCAAATTCGCGGCCGACCGGCAACTCATCGATCTCTTCGAAACGTTCCCGGAAAAGCTCGGGGCTGACGAGCTTCTCGGATTGCTCAGGCCGCTGCCTGGGCGGCTCTATTCCGTGGCTTCAAGCCTCAAGGCGCATCCCGGCGAAGCGCATCTCCTCGTCGGCGCGGTGCGCTGGGAATCGCATGGCCGAGTTCGCAAGGGCGTTTGCTCCACCTACCTCGGCGAGCGGCGCAAGGTCGGGCAGACCGCTCGGCTCTACATCAAACCGAACCGGCACTTCCGTTTGCCGGCCAACGGGCAAACGCCGATCATCATGGTCGGGGCCGGCACGGGCATTGCTCCTTATCGTGCCTTCATCGAGGAGCGCATCGCCAATGGATCGAAGGGCAAGAGCTGGCTGTTCTTCGGCGAGCGCAATTTCACCAACGACTTCCTCTATCAGCTCGAGTGGCAGGACTATCTCGCTTCCGGAGACCTGTCGCGCATCGATGTTGCGTTCTCGCGCGACCAACCCGAAAAAATTTATGTGCAGCACCGCTTGTGGGAGCGGCGCGCCGATCTCAGAGGCTGGCTCGAAGAAGGGGCGCACATCTATGTCTGCGGGGATGAGAAGGGCATGGCCAAGGACGTCGATCTGACGCTCGTCAAGATCCTCGCGGAGGCGGCGAAGGGAGACGAGGACGCCGGGCGCGCCAAGCTCAAGGAGCTCAGCAAAGCCGGCCGCTACCAGCGCGACGTCTATTGATGGAATTTCCTCCCCCGCGCTCTGCGAGGGGAGGGTAGGGTTTGGGGCGAGGGCATGGCGAAAGGTTGCGCCTCACGCTCCGACCCTTCCCCCGTGTTGGACGGGGAGGGAAGCTGAGGCAGTAAAGATGACAGACAAGCGCTCCAGGAACGAATTCATCAAGGAACAAAGCCGCCAGTTGCGTGGCACGCTCGCGGACGGGCTCGCCCGCGTCGAGACCGGAGCCATCAGCGAGGACGATCAGCAGCTCATCAAGTTCCACGGCTCCTACCTGCAGGACAATCGCGACGTGCGCGGCGAGCGGGGCAAGAAGAAGCTCGAGAAAGCTTACGGGTTCATGATCCGCCTCAGAATTCCTGGCGGCCTCATCGATGCCAAGCAATGGCTGAAGCTCGATCACATCGCCGAGACCTATGCCAACGGCACAATGCGGCTCACGACGCGCGAGACGTTTCAATTTCACGGCGTCATCAAGTCCAATCTGAAGCGGACGATGCAGGTGATCAACGATGCCTGCCTCGATACGCTGGCCGCGTGCGGCGACGTCAACCGCAATGTGATGACGGCGTCCAACCCCTACCTTTCGAAGGTGCACCGTCAGGCCTATGAGCTCGGCAAGGCGATCAGCGCGCATCTTCTGCCGAAGACCGGCGCCTATCACGAGATCTGGCTCGACGGCGAGAAGGTGGTGGATAAGTCACGCGCAGCCGGACAGGGCGAGGAGCCGCTTTATGGCGTCCATTACCTGCCGCGAAAATTCAAGACCGTCGTCGCAGTCCCGCCGGACAATGACGTTGATGTCTATGCCCATGATCTCGGTTTCATCGCGATCGTCGAAAAGGGAGAGCTTGTTGGCTGGAACGTGACGGTCGGCGGCGGCATGGGTATGACGCACGGCGACACCAATACCTTCCCGCGGACGGCCGATCTCTTGGGCTTCTGCAAGCCCGATGAGGCGGTCGCCGTGGCAGAAAAGGTCATGACCGTGCAGCGTGACTGGGGCAATCGCGAGAACCGGGCACGCGCGCGCCTCAAATACACGATCGAAGACCGGGGGCTCGATACCTTCCGCGACGAGGTCGAGCGGCGCCTCGGCTTCAAGCTTGAGAAACCGAGGCCGTTCAAGTTCACGGGAACCGGCGACAGAATTGGCTGGCGGCAAAGTGTCGATGCGAAGAAGGGCTCGGAAAAGGCCTGGCACCTGACGCTTTTTGTCGAGAATGGGCGCATCAAGGACCGGCCCGGTCTGGCACTCCGTTCGGCGCTGCGCGAAATCGCCGAACTTGGCATCTGCGATTTCGTCTGCACGGCAAACCAGAACGTCACGCTTGCCAACTGCACGGCGAAGGCAAAGGCCAAGATCGAGGCGATTCTTAAGTCGTATGGGGTTTCGATTGAGGTATCCTCGGGGCTGCGCCGCAATGCGATGGCGTGCGTGGCCCTGCCGACGTGCGGGCTTGCGCTCTCGGAAAGTGAACGCTTTCTTCCCGATCTCGTCACGGCGCTCGAAGACAGTCTCGACAGGGCAGGTCTGCGCGATGACGACATTGTCATCCGCATGACAGGGTGCCCGAATGGCTGTGCACGGCCATACCTCGCGGAGATTGGTCTCGTCGGCCGCAATCCGGGGCTCTACAATCTTTACCTCGGTGCGGCCTTCGACGGCTCGCGGCTGTCGAAGCTTTACGCTCAGGATGTCGATAAGCAGCGGATCGTGGCGCTGCTCGAGCCGATCTTTCTGGCTTTCGCCAAGGGTCGCAAACCGGGCGAGCATTTCGGCGACTTCGTCATCCGCGCGGGTTACGTCAAAGCGACGCCAGCCGGAAACCAGTTCCACGCCGACGTCAAGCTCGCGCAGTAAGCTCGGCTCAATTGCGCCTTCCGGCAGGAGACGATGTGAGAGCCGTCTAAAGCTTCTGCGCGAGCTGGTAGGCGGCGAAGCAGAGGATTAGCGCCAGGGCGGTCCGGAGCAGCCAGGCTGGCAATTTGCCGGTCAGCCGCGCGCCGATGGCGATGCCGGGAATGGAACCCAAGAGCAGCAGGCCGAGCAGCGGAAAGCTCGCATTTCCGATCGACATGTGACCGAGCCCCGAGATCAGCGTCAGCGGCACGGCATGGACGATATCTGTTCCAATCAGGCGGCGGGTTTTCAAATTCGGATAGAGCATTGTCAAAATGACGACGCCGATGGCGCCGGCGCCGACCGAGGTCAGAGTTACGACCGAGCCAAGGCCGAGGCCGAGCAGGAGCGTCGGCACACGCCGAACGGGCACGTCCGCCGGCTCGACGACTTGCGCATCGCGCCGCGTGATGAGGGGGTAGCTCAGGATTGCGATGGCGCTGATAACGAGCGCGAGGATCAGTGCTTCCTTGATGAGCGTCGACAGCCTCGCCGTGTCAGGATCCACAAAGTGCAGCAGCGCCAGCGTCGCAATTGATCCCGGCACGCTGCCGGCCGCAAGCCATCCGACAAGGCGCCAATTGACATTGCCGATATTGTGGTGCGGCCAAGTGGCGGACGCCTTCGTGATCGAGGCAAAGAGCAGGTCCGTGCCGACGGCGAGCGTCGGCGGCACACCGATCTTCGTGATCAGAAATGGCGTCATCAGCGAGCCCGCTCCGACGCCCGTCATCCCCACAAGGAATCCGACGATGAAGCCGCCCGAAATGACCAGTGGCCATACGTCGCTAAGCTGTAATTCGGGCATAAGCTCCTAACTCGCAAGGGGCGCCAGACGACGAAGCGATGTTGGCCGTTCAGGTAAATTGCGTGTATTGGCCATCTTAATGCAAGGATTGGATGAGTGTTCTCAAGCTCAGAATGATGATGACGCTGCCGACCATCACCATCATCGTCTTGTCGGGGAGGTGACGGGCCGCAAGGGCTGCGAGGGGGGCTGCAAGGATCCCGCCCAAGATGAGACCGGTGATGATGGGGAACAGCTCGAGTCCGATCGTCAACAGGAAGGTCGCCGAGATTGTCATCGTCACAAAGAACTCCGTCAAATTGACGGAACCGATGACATAACGCGGTGTGGCACCCTGGCTGATCAAGGATGTCGTCACGATCGGGCCCCATCCACCGCCCCCGACCGAGTCGACGAAGCCGCCAAAGAGACCCAGCCAGCCGACGTGTCTTGGTGTGCTCACCGCCGGACGCTCACGAACGGCGCGGAAAAGAATATAGATTCCGATCAGCAGTAGGTAGGATGAGATGAAGGGTTTGATAACCGAGCCATCGATGTTGGATAAGACGTAGGCCCCGAGTGCGCCGCCGAGCATTCCTGGGACGGCAAGCCGCCGGACCAGCTTGAAATCGATATTTCCGAACCTCCAATGCGATATGCCGGATGCGGCCGTGGTGAAGGTTTCAGCCGCATGGACGCAGGCGCTCGTCGTCGCCGGAGTCACTCCAAGGCTTAAGAGGACAGACGAGGACGTCACGCCATAGGCCATGCCGATCGCACCGTCGACCATTTGTGCGGCAAAGCCGACAGCCACATAAATCAAAATGTCTTCCCACATGTGACGTGCTCGTCTCCCGGCGATCCGATGCGCGGTTGTCTGTTGTTTGTTTAAGAGCCGCTTCAGCCCGGATTAGAGCCCGGGATCCATGCCGTCATCAAGCGGCGGCGGAGGTTCAATTGCGACGGAGACGCCAGCGGCGCGCAATATGATTGCCACCTCGTTGGCGCGGCGCATGAATTCCTCGCGATCCTTCGAACTCATCGACAGATCGCGGTTCAGGCCATTGGCGAGCATGTCGCGCTTCAGAACGAAGTGGCCATCGACGGGTTCTTCCGCCTTGGCATCGACGGCGGTTGCCACTCCACCGGCGACGGTCGCACCAGAAATGGAGTCAACGAGCAAGAGGGTTCCAGTTTCGGGAATCTCGGTGAAGACGTCGATCGCGGCAGCGCGGCCCAAGGAAATCTTCGCAATTGCGATATCGTTGGTTGCGCAGCCGCGGGAGGGACGCGAGGCCATCGTCTCAAGGTCGAGCAGTGCCTTGATCTCAATGTTCGAGATCGGAATGAGGTCGGTCGCGGTCCGCAACAGATAGCCGGTGGTCGGGTTGAATGCGTTCTCGGAGAGCCAGACGAAGCGGGCTTCGACGGTCTGGGCTGCCACGGGGCGCATCTCGCGTGCGGAAAGGACCGCGCCGCGCGAGATGTCGATGTCGACGTCAAGCTGAAGCGCGACGGCCTGACCGGCCGAGGCCGTCTGCAGGTCGCCGTCCATGGTGGCGATGCGGATAATCCGGCCGCTTGCACCGCTCAATGCATCGACGACGAGATCGCCAACACTGACGGAACCGGAGGTGACGGTCCCGGCGAGACCGCGAAAATCGCCGCCATCGCGCAGTACGGTCTGCACCGGGAAACGGAAGACCGATCCGGCTTCGCTCGCGCGGCTTGGAACCTTCTCGAGATGTTCGATGAGCGTCGGGCCGCTATACCAGTCCATATTCCTCGACGGCGTCGCGACGTTGTCGCCGAAGACGGCCGAGAGCGGGATGGCGGTCGCCTCCCAAAAGTTGAATTTCCAACACAGCGTGCGGAAATCGGCTTCGATTTTGCGGAAGACGTCCTCTGACCAGCCGACGAGATCCATCTTGTTGACGGCCAGCACGACGTGCTTGACGCCGACGAGGTCGAGAATGGCGGCGTGACGCTTGGTCTGTTTCTTGACGCCTGCGCGCGCATCGACAAGTACGATCGCGACGTCGGCGTGGGAGGCGCCGGAAGCCATGTTGCGTGTGTACTGCTCGTGGCCGGGCGAATCGATGATGACGAAGCGGCGCTTTGCGGTGTCGAAATACTTCCAGGCGATGTCGATCGTGATGCCCTGCTCGCGTTCGGCGACGAGACCGTCAAGCAGCATCGAGAAATCCGGCAGGTCCGTTCCGGCGGCTTTGCGCCCGGAGCGGCGCACATTCTCACGCTGATCCTCGTAGAGATCGGAGGCGTCCCAAAGCATACGGCCGATCAGCGTCGACTTGCCGTCATCTACCGAACCGCAGGTCAGCAGGTGGGTGATGCCGCCGAGCTCGCGAACGAGGCTCGGGATGAGTGACGGTGCGGTTGCCGGCGTCGCTGCCGGTTCGGCTCTTTGCAAGGCGTGGACGGACATCAGAAGTAGCCTTCCTGCTTTTTCTTTTCCATCGCGCCGGCCTGGTCATGGTCGATGAGGCGGCCCTGGCGTTCGGACGTCTGGGCATTCAGGGTTTCGGCAACGACGGCTTCGATGGTGTCGGCGTCCGATTCCACGGCAGCGGTCAACGGATAATCGCCGAGCGTGCGGAAGCGGATCTTGCGGATCTCGACCTTCTCGCCGTCCTTCGGTTGCAATCGCGCGTCGTCCTGCATCAAAATCTGGCCGTTGCGAACGATCGTCGGTCGGTCAGCCGCGAAATAGAGCGGAACGACCTCGAGCTTTTCGCGCAGGATGTAGCGCCAGACATCTTTCTCGGTCCAATTCGACATCGGGAAGACGCGGACCGTTTCGCCGGTGCCGAGACGGCCGTTGAGCAGGTGCCACATCTCCGGGCGTTGGCGCCGCGGGTCCCAGCGATGGCCGGCGGCGCGAAATGAGAAGATGCGCTCCTTGGCCCGGCTTGCCTCCTCATCGCGGCGCGCGCCGCCGAAGGCTGCGTCAAATCCGTACTTGTCGAGGGCCTGCTTCAGTGCCTGCGTCTTTAAAACGTCGGTATGAATGGAGGGGGCATGATCGATCGGATTGATGCCGCGCTTCAGGCCCTCCTCATTGACGTAAACGATCAGCTCGAGATCGAACTGCTTTGCTGTTCGATCGCGGAAGGCGATCATGTCTCTGAACTTCCAGGTCGTATCGATGTGAAGCAACGGGAACGGTATGGGGGCAGGGAAGAACGCCTTGCGGGCGAGGTGCAATAGGACGGTCGAATCTTTGCCGATCGAATAGAGCAGCACCGGCTTGCGGAACTGAGCCGCTGCCTCGCGGAAGATGTGAATGCTTTCGGCTTCGAGCAGATCGAGATGGGAGGGTGAGGCCGTCATGCGGCGCGATCCTTCGGTTCAAATCCGGGGTCTTCGGCCTGCGTATGCAGGCCACATTCCTTGCCGTTCTCGTTCTCCCACCACCAGCGTCCGGCGCGGATGTCCTCTCCAGGTTTGATGGCACGCGTGCACGGTTGGCAGCCGATCGACGGGAAGCCTTTGGCATGCAGCGGATTGATCGGGACCTTGTTGACAGCAACATAGGTCTCTAGCTGCTCTAACGTCCAGTCGGCAATCGGGTTCAGCTTGATGAGCTGCTGGGCCGCATCATGGGTCGCGAACGGCACGTGCGCACGGCCTTGCGACTGCTCGCGGCGCAGCCCTGTCACCCAACCGGCGGCACCTCTGAGGGCGCGATTCAGAGGGCGGACTTTGCGGACTTCGCAGCACGCCTTGCGCGCCTCGATCGAATATCGAAAGCCGAAGATACCGTCATTCGCGACAAGCTCCTCGACCTCAGCGGCATCCGGAAACATCACCCTGATCTTGAGGCCATACTTGCCTTCCGTGTCGAATAGCGTGTCGAGCGTTTCGGGAAAGTGACGGCCGGTATCGAGCGTGAAAATGTCGATGGCTGCACCGGTCACGGCAATGGCGTGCGTGATGGCCTGATCCTCGATGCCGAGGCTCGTCGACAGGGCAATGCGGCCTTCGATGCTGTTGCGGATCGCTTCGATGCGCGCCTCGAGCGTCGCCAGTCTCGCCAACTTGCCGTCAAGCTCGGCTGCCAAGGTCCGCATCGCCACGGAATGCGGGTCCGCTGGCGTCCCGCCCGAGGCGGACGCGGGTGCTTCAAACAGGGTCATGGAGAACCTCCGGTGGGGGATACATAAGGGAAAAACATTTCCCTGAGAAGCCTATAAAATAAATAAGAATAGCAATTTATTTCTTATTCTAACGCAGGAAGGTATTTTTGTCTCATCGCGCGTTCGGAGAACAGCGATCTCCCGCAATGCAATGTCGGCGGATTACGGGCGAGCGGCACACCAGGCCAGCAGCCCGTTCGCGGCGCGGGCGGCGGTCGCGAACGTTGCCTGTAGGAGATAGCCGCCGGTCGGGGCCTCCCAATCGAGCATCTCGCCGGCGACGAAGATGCCGGGGTGGTTTTGGAGCATGAGGTCGCGGTCGACGGCGTGCCAGCAGACCCCGCCCGCGGTTGAAATCGCGCGATCAATGCCCGCGAGAGCTTGCACCTCGAGTGGGACCGCTTTGATGCGTGCGGCCAACGCTTCCTCGCTTTGGGGAACACCCGTCTCCCGCAGCAGTCCGATTGCGGCAGCGTCGAGGTGAAGCGTCTTTCTCAGGAAATTCGTCAGTGTGTCCTTGCCGCGCGGCCTGGCAAGGCGTGTGGCGAGTTCGCCGATCGAGGCGTCGGGTTTGAGATCAACGGAGATGATGGCGGCCCCGCGCATGCTGATCGCTTCCCGAATAAAAGGCACGAGGGCGTAGACACCACCGCCTTCGAGCCCGTGGCGTGTGATGATCGCCTCGCCGCGCTGCGTGATGCCATCCATCGTTATCGCAATTCGCTTCAGTGCGGTGCCTTCGAAGCGCGAGCGAAACACATCCGACCAAGAAATGACGACGCCGCAGTTGGCTGGGACGAGCGGCGTTACCGGGATATGGTTCGATGCGAAGACGTGAACCCAACTTCCGTCGGCTCCGAGCTTCGGCCACGTCGCGCCGCCGAGGGCCAAAAGCGCTGCATCGGGCCTGACGATCACGATTGTGCCGCCGGGCCCCTCAAATGTTAGCGCACCGTCTGCGGTAAATCCGGTCCAGCGATGCCGCGTCTTCAGCGTGACGCCAAGATCTCCAAGGCGGCGCAGCCAGGCCCGCAGAAGCGGGGAGGATTTCATCGCGCGCGGGAATACGCGTCCGCTTGATCCGGTGAAGAGGTCAGCACCAAGGCCATTGGCCCACGCCATCAGCCTTACGGGCGGAAAATCTTCGACGGCTTTTCGCACCTCGGCTGCGGTCGCGCCATAGCGCTCAAGAAATAGTTCCAGAGGCTCACTGTGCGTCAGATTGAGCCCACCACGGCCGGCAAGGAGAAATTTGCGCGCCGGCGACGGCATCCGCTCGTAGATCGTCACGCGGTGGCCGCGGCTGGCAATGATCTCGGCAGCAAAGAGGCCGGCCGGTCCGGCGCCGACGATTGCGATCTCATCGATGTTTTTGCGGGTGGATGCGTTCACCACGTCCCCGAATTCGGCATCGATGCCCAAGGCTCTTTCGGCGGCAGGGGCTCGCCCTTTTGCAAGAGCTCAATCGAAATGTGATCGGGCGAGCGCACAAAGGCCATGTGGCCGTCACGCGGCGGGCGATTGATGGTGATGCCGAAGTCATGGAGCTTGGCGCAGGTCGCATAGAGGTCGTCGACGAGGAAGGCGAGATGCCCGAAGTTGCGCGCCGAGCCGTAATCCTCAGCATCCCAATTGTAGGTCAGTTCGAGCAATGGGGCCTTGTCGCTCAGCGCGCGGGCTTCATCCTCGGGTGCTGCCAGAAAAATCAGTGTGAAGCGGCCTTTCTCATTTTCAAGGCGGCGAATTTCCTTGAGGCCGAGAGCATCGCAATAGAACCTCAGACTTTCGTCGAGGTCACGAATACGAACCATCGTGTGCAAGTACCGCATTTGTGAAGACTCCGCTCCGGGTCTGCCGGACGATTGGTAGGCCCGGATCGCTGCCGTTTGCAAGTTCGAGAGAGGCGGCGCGGCCACACTCGACGCGAAACTTTACCGATGGGGGCTGATGCGCGAGATGCTGCTCAACGAACCGTTCTGTGCATGAGCGTTGGAAAAAAAAACG
>Ga0272446_1005835_pt1 | contig 13265 bp, 13 predicted proteins | sample YNPCB0061_FD_194587 | JGI IMG/M metagenome (GOLD analysis project Ga0272446, IMG submission 194587) | Hot spring microbial mat communities from Yellowstone National Park, WY, United States - YNP-CB-006-1 | ecosystem: Environmental > Aquatic > Thermal springs > Hot (42-90C) > Sediment | place... | reverse complement strand
CAAAAGACCCGGCGCACCTTCCCCGCCAGAGATGAACACCTCGCCGGGGTGGCTGGCACTGGAGCCATACGCCCTCACCGCCAACGGGGGGCCTCACGCGGGGGCGGCTGCATTTTCACGATAAATCGCCATGGCGGAGGGCGCCAACCCCGGGAATGAAAATCGGCCGGAAAACACTGCCCACTGCCTACTGCCTACCGCCTACTGCCCACTACCCACTGGGATCGGCGACAAAGGCCAGGGCGATGTTGACGGCAGAGCGGATGTCGGGATGATCCGGCAGGGTTTCGGCAATCGCCTCGATGTATTTTCGCTCCCGGAGGATGCGGAAAGATTCCTCAAAATTCAGGTCGAACACCCAGCCGATTTGAAGGAGCTTGAAATCGTTGAGGGACCGCATGTCCGCAATGCGGGCGAAGCGGCGATTCATCAGGGCGTTGAGAATGTTCGGGCTCCATTGGGCCGTATCCGGCAAGTCCAGCTCCACGGTCTTGTTGGGTGAGCCGTCTTTTCGGTGATAGTAGTCCGTCACCACCCGCCAGATATCGAGTTTGTCCGCATCTCGGATGAGTTGCATGTAGAGGCGCTCCGTCCTTTTCACTGTGCTGGGAATCTCCGCGGCATTGTGAAAGGCGATGGCGCGCAGCACGATGCGCCTGGTTTCGAAGGAAAGCCCGGCAAGCACCCGGTTTCTGGCCAACACCCGAACACCGAGCAGGGCATGGTTTACGGAGATGCGGTCCGAGAAGGTCCGGTACGTGCGATACTGCTCGAATCGGCCGATATCGTGGAAGAGGGCGATGAGATCGGCGATGCTGCGCTCTTCCTCCCCGAGGTTCAAGGAGGCGCAAAGCCGCTGCATGTTGTTTCGGACACAGCGGGTATGGGTTTCCTTGAGCGCGATGTTGCGGTCGTCTTCCTCGATCCCCGTGTAAAACCCGCAGACATAGGTTTCAAACCAGGTTTGTAGATCGTGAACCATCATTTCTGTTTCAGCAAATCCCGGATCTCCATCAGCAACTGTTGATCCACTGTCGGACCGGGTGCGGGTTGATCCTTCTTTTCCTTCATGAGCCATCCGAGGAATTTCACGATAAACACGAATAGGGCCAGTGCGACGATCAGGAAATTGACCACCTCGCCCAGGAACAGGCCGTAGGGGATTTCCTTGGCGCCGATGACGAGTTTCCATCCGAGATACCCCTGTTCGCTCGGAAGGAGGAGGCTCACGATGGGCATGATGATGTGCTTGACCAATGAGTCGATGATCTTTCCGAAGGCTGCCCCGATGATGACCCCGACAGCCAGATCGATGACATTCCCCTTGAAGGCGAATTTCTTGAATTCTTCGAAGAGGGACAGGGCCGTTTTCTTGGGGTCGATCGGTGGCATGGCGGCTCTCCTGAATTGGGGGTTCACATCGACAACCCGAGTCGTTGCAAGGTCTCTTGGGTCGGTTTCCCATCCCGGCTCCAGCCCCGGATGGGATAGTAGGCATCGAGCATTTCCTCGAGCCGGCATACCTGTCCTTTGGCCGGTCCATCCGGCATGGGGTCTTTCACGATGCGGGGCGGCAGGGTGTCGTGGGTCCGGTCGAATCCGGCCCGCATCAGGAACAGGCGCTCTGCGTTGAAGATGCGCTCTCCGGCGAGCTCCAGTTCTTCCAAGGTGTACTTTGCACCGGTTGCTGCGTTGATGAGCTCGAGAATGCCCGTGGGGCGCACATCGAGCGTGCCGTCCATGAGATAGCGGACGCTGAAGAAGACACAAAGCCCGGCCGCGTCGATGATCGAGAAGGCATCCTGCCATTTGGCGACCAGCTTGGCCTTGTCCTGCCAGCTCAAGGGATCGATGGCGTAGGGGACACCGAGAAGTTCGCAGTAAGCCGTATCCCCTCGCATGTGGGAGGCCCCCATGGGGGAGGTGGCATAGGCCAGGCCCATTCCCTGGCTGCCGCGCGGGTCGTATCCGGCGAAATCCACCCCTTTGGAAACCATGGCCAGTTCTGGATGGCCGTAGTGTGTGGCCAGACGAAGGCTGCCTTCCGCCAAACGGTTTCCGAACCCAGATCGGAAGGCTGTCTGCTTCACGAGCTCGACCAGAGCGGCCCCGTCTCCCCAGTGCAAGGGAAAGCCAATGTCCCCTGCACCCAAGGCCCCTTTTTCGAACAATTCCATGGCGCAGGCAACGGCCGAGCCCATGCTGATCGTGTCCAGACCCAGCTCGTTGCAGAGATAGTTGGCTTTGGTGAGTGCGGCCAGATCGCGAATGCCGCAGTCCGATCCGAGCGAATAGACGGTTTCGTATTCGGGACCTTCCCCCTCTCCCTGAAAGGGACCGTCGGGGATGCGGGTCACCCGGCCGCAGGCGATCGGGCAGCTGAAACAGGGTTTGGATTTCACCAAGAATTTCTTCGTGAGGGTCTCGCCATAGATGTCTTCCCATCCGTCGAATTGACCGGTCTGAAAATTCCGGGTTGGGAACACCCCCCGCTGCTGGGTGGCGGCAGCCGTGATGGCTGTGCCATGAAGGCGAAGGGCTGGGGGGAGTTTTTGGGCGGCCTCCTTGAATTTGTCGCGGTACCGGGCATTGGCGTCCTTGAAGGCCTGTGGGTCTGCCAGAGGAACTTCGAGCGTTCCTCGGACAACGATTCCCTTGAGTTTTTTGGCGCCCATCACGGCGCCGACGCCGCCACGGCCTGCCGCCCGATCCCGATCGTTCATCACGGCAGCGAACAGCACCCGGTTTTCGCCGGCTGGGCCGATCACCGCTGTTTTCGCCTTTTCATCGGTGTCGCTTCTCAGAATGTCGTCCGTCTCGTGGGTGGTTTTCCCCCAGACATGCACGGCGGATCGGAGTTCGGCATGATCGTTGTCGACCCAGAGATAAACCGGTTTTTCGGAAACCCCTTCAATGAGGATCATGTCGAATCCGGTTTTCTTGAGTTCCGCAGGAAAGTACCCGCCGGAATTCGATACCGTGATGGCGCCGCTCAAAGGGGATTTGGTCGTGATGACATAGCGGGCGCCTGTCGGCGCGGCTGTGCCGGTCAGCGGTCCGCAGGCGAGGATCATGTTGTTTTCCGGGCCCAGCGGATCGCATCCCGGATCCACCTCATCGAGGAGGTATCGGATTCCCCATCCTCTGGCTCCGATGTAGGTTTTGGCAAGCGTTGGATCGATCGGTTCCGTCGATACCTTCCCCTTGCTCAAGTTCACTCGAAGCAACTTCCCCCGCCAGCCATACCATGTGTGTTGGGTCATAAGTCGTCTCCACAAGTGATTGTTCGATATGCTTACACCACGAAGGGAAGCATGGCACAACACTCGTTCCTTCGTGGCGAAATCATCCCAATGATGGACCGCTAAGAACCGAAGGACGATACACTCCCCCGAATCGAGGTTTTCGGTCAGACGCTGTCGTTTCGGTCAGACTCTATCATAGATTGCACTTCGGTGCCAATACATGATAGCACTATCCGGCGGTCTTGATGCAAGTCCATCGATCCCTAATGAAAGAAAAGGCGACTTGATTCACAAGAAAGCTTGTGGCAGAAGCAATGGTCATGGGAATGGGTTGCATCGCGCCTGGGAATGACCATTCGGCATCGATCATGCCCGAACCCGCCCCCTTTTTGCAAAGGGGGCGGGGGGAGTTATGGGATACGGCTATCGTCGGGGGGGGGCGGCGCAAGGCGCCAATGCCGGCAATCCATCGGAGTCGAGTTTTCGAAGACGACCCGAAACATCGTCGGCTACGACGGGGAGCGCATCGATTCGGGGGGAGGAGGATCGTCCATCTGTCATGAAGAAGGAGCATAGGGAGGAGGACATATGACAAGGGAAGAATTGATCGTCTCGGCTCGCAAACTCGTTCAGCCGTCACAAAAAGCCGTATCGGAATATGCCCGTCATCGGGAGACCATGGCCTCGGACATCAATCGCCTCATGAGGGGACGTGCCGATATCGATTACATGGTCGGCGGCAACCTTTCCATGATGGAAGACAATCACAGAAACCATGCCCGATTCATGGAATCCCTCTTGGGGTTCTACACCCCGGAAGTCCTTGTCGATACCGTTTTGTGGGTGTTTCGGGCATATCGGGCCCACGGGTTTCAGCTGACCTATTGGCCTGCCCAACTCGATACTTGGGTCGAGGTGCTCCGAAACCATCTGTCCGATGAAAGCTTTCAAGAAATCTACCCCTTCTATCATTGGATGATCGTCAATCAGGCGGCCTTCGCTGCGTTGTCGGATTCTTTTCTCGAAGGAAAGCTGCCCGATTTCGGGGGAAAGGCCGCCCATGACGTCCGATGCTGAAAACGACGAGGCGAAGACCTTCCTGGAAAGCTTGAACCGGTATTGGGCGGAATCCCGATCTGTTCATGTGTGTCGGCTGGATCGTGAAGGACGGGTCCTGGAAATCAATGCCTGTCTTGCCGATTTGCTCAAGCGGGGGGCCGATGCCGTGAAAGGGCATCCCTTTTCCGACTTTTTGACCGATCCGGACGCCCACATGCTCAACAAACGGCTTGCTTCGCACGTTCCCATGGAAACCGGCGGTTTTTTCCTCAATGTCGTGGATGCCGATCTGGCGCCGCAAACCCTGCAATGCTGGCTCCTCCGTCTTCCGGAGGATCGATACATGATCCTCGGCGAGTTGCCGCAGCATCGGTGTCACATCCTGCAACAAGAATTGCTCGAACTCAACAACCAACTGGCGACCCTTTCCCGTGAAGCTGCACGGAAGAAAAAAGAGCTTGCCAAGGCGCTGGAAGAACGGGATGCGGCCTATCGGAAAATGGCGGAGATGGCTTTTCACGATCCTTTGACGCTACTGGCCAACCGCAGGAAACTGGAGGAGACCTTCTATCTCGAAGTCGAGCGGGCAAGCCGTCTCGGGCAGTCGCTGACGGTCGTGATGATGGATATCGATCATTTTAAATCGATCAACGATACCTATGGGCATGCCATGGGAGATCACGTGCTCAAGGAACTCGCCCGGGCCGTTTCCAGACAGGCCAGGCCTTATGATCTGGTTTCCCGATACGGGGGGGAAGAATTTTTGATCTTGATGCCCGGAATCGGACTCGAGCAGGGCAAATCCGCCGCCGAACGCCTCCGGGCCTGCGTTTCTGCAATCCGCATCGAGGGTATCCCGCATCCGATAACGGCCAGCTTCGGTGTCGCCACCCTGAAACCCGGCCAATCTCCGCATACCCTCTTCGATCGGGCGGACCAGGCCCTGTATCGGGCCAAGGCCGGAGGCAGGAATCGGGTGGTCGTCGAACAAACCGAGGAAAACGAAGGGGCGCTGGCCGAATAGCATCCGAGGGGCTTCCCCTCAGGCGATCAATCGGTTGGGGCAATCCATCGAGGAGGAGTCGTCATGGAAGATGGCCATGGAAGAAGGGAGATCGCGGGGATGACCTCTTGGGAAGATCCACCCACCCCCATTCTTTCGGTCCGAAAAACCTATCTGGATGCGCTTCTTGCCGGCAACCGGAAGATGGCGCTTCAGGTGGTTCGGAATGCCAAAGAGGAAGGGATCCCTATCCTCGATCTCTATGTCGATGTGTTTCAGGAAGCCATGTACGAGGTCGGCAGGCTCTGGGAAGCCAATGCCATCACGGTTGCAGACGAACATATGGCAACTGCGATCACCCAATATGTGCTTTCCGTGCTGTATCAGGAAATGGACTTTCAGAGCGAATCAAAAGGAAGGGCCGTCATTACGGGGGTTCAGGGAGAGCTGCATCAGGTCGGAGCCAACATGGTGGCGGATGTGCTGGAGTCGGACGGATGGAATGTGCGGTTTTTGGGGACAAATGTGCCTCAGGACGGCGTTTTGGAAGCCATCGTTGATCATCAGGCCGGGCTTTTGGGGGTTTCCGTGACCATGTTTTTCCATCTTCCCCATGTCATCGAGTTGATCCGACGGTTGAAAACAGAAGTATCGGACATTCGGCCCCGGGTGATTCTAGGAGGTGCCGCTTTTCGGATGCTCTCCAGCCTGCCTTCGGAACTGGATGGGTGTGTGGTGGCCAAAGATCTGCGGGAAGCGCTTCAAACAACGCGATCCATCGCATGTGCGGCCGGTTGATGGTTGTGGGGTGTTATTGGTGGATCGAAAACAGGCCCCGATTTCCTTGAAGGGAATTTTCCGTTTTCCGTATTGACTTCCATCCGGGAAAGCGGCATGAAAACAACGATCCGGATGGACCGGGTCGCTTTTCCCTTCCAAAACCTCCCCAAAGCTCGAAAGGAGATGCTGCATGGATTTTTCGCTTTCGGTCGATCATGAAATTCTCAGGGATTCCGTCCGCAAGTTCGCCGAGAAGGAGATCAAGCCGGTTGCCCGTGAGCTCGACAAGAAGGAGGAATTTTCCTATGAGACGATGCGGAAAATGGCCGAACTGGGGTTGTTCGGCGTTTTCGTGTCCGAAGAATACGGCGGGCAGGGGATGGATTACCTCTCCTACATCATCTGTACGGAGGAAATCGCCCGGGTAGACGGCTCTCATGCCGCTACCGTCGCGGCGGAAAATTCGCTCGGCATCGGTCCCATCTATTACTTCGGCAACGAGGAGCAGAAACGCAAGTACCTGCCGAAGCTCTGCAGCGGAGAAGCCCTGTGGGGATTCGGTCTGACCGAGGCAAACGCCGGGTCGGACGCGGCCAATTCCAAGACGACGGCCGTTCTCGATGGAAACGAATGGGTCATCAACGGCTCCAAGATTTTCATCACGAATGCATCCACGGACATCAGCGCGGGGGTGACCGTTCTGTGCAAAACCGGCACGAGATCCGACGGCAAACCCGAGCTTTCCTGCATCCTGGTCGAATCGGGAACCCCGGGGTACGAAGCCAGACCCATGCACGACAAGATGATGTGGCGGGCGTCGAACACCAGTTCGCTTTCGTTCGAGGATTGTCGGGTTCCCAAAGAAAATCTGCTGGGGGAGCGGGGACACGGCTTTCATCAGATGATGAAAACGCTGGACGGGGGCAGGCTTTCGATTGCGGCCATGGGGCTCGGCGGGGCTCAAGGATGCTACGAGATGGCCCTTCGCTATGCCAAAGAACGCGAGCAGTTCGGAAAACCCATCGCCACCTTCCAGGTGAACGCCTTCAAACTGGCCGATATGGCCCTCGAAATCGAATGTGCGAGACTGCTTCTGTACAAGGCCTGCTGGCTGCGGGACAACAACATGCCTTTTTCCAAGGAGGCGGCCATGGCCAAGCTGTATTGTTCGGAGGTCATGCACCATTGTGCGAACCATGCCGTTCAGCTTCACGGCGGCTACGGTCTGATGCAGGAATTCGATGTCGAACGGTTTTATCGGGACCAGAAGCTGCTCGAAATCGGAGAGGGGACTTCGGAAGTCCAGCGTATCGTCATCGCCCGTCATATCGGTGCGATTTAACCCCAACCATCCAGTAACCGTTTTCTTCGTCAAAGGAGATCCCCATGGATTCTACGGCACAGAAGCCCCATATCCACATCGATTATTTCGAAGACTTGACGGGGGAAATCGCCGAACCCCAAGCCCTGACCATCGAAGACATCGGCGCACGCATCCAGGCCATCCGGAAGGAAAAAGGCATTTCCCTCGAAGAAGTTTCCCAGTTGACGGGGTTTGAAGTGGCCATGCTCACCGACATCGAAGCCGGAAGCATCCAGCCCCAGCTCGGCACGATCATCCGCTTGTCCAAGGCGCTCGACAGTGCCTTCGGCCGCATCATCTCCGGTGTCGGCAACAGCCTGTACTCCATTACCCGTAGGCACGAGCGCAAGCCGGTCGCCCGATCCACTTCCGGAAAAGGCCAGAAGCCCGCCTACATTTACAAGAGCCTGGCCCCCGAAGTGAAGGGCAGGCACATGGAAGCGCTCATCGTCCAGCTCGAGGAAAATCCGGATGCGGACACGTCGGTACACGAAGGCGAAGAATTCATCTTTGTGCTCGACGGGACGGTTTCGCTTCGGATCGGCGCAGACCAGTTCGAGCTCGAGCCGGGCGACAGCGTCTATTACCTGTCGACAACGCCCCATCTGATCGCGGCAAAAAGCGGCAAGGCCACGATTCTTGCCGTCATTTACGGCGGTTGACGCCCTGGAAAGCCAGAGAATGGAATCGACGGGGTCGCAGGATAGCCAGGAGCATCTGGAAATCGAAGTGAAATTTCGGGTGGAAGACCGCTGCCTCCTTCAGGCCAAGATTGACCAGCTGGGGGCGGAGCGGCTTTCGGAAGTTTTTGAAACGAACATCCGATGGGACGATGGATCGGAATCGCTGAAAGCCCGACAATGCCTGCTGCGGTTGCGAAAGGAATCGGGCGGAAAGGCGCTCTTGACGTTCAAGTCCCCGCCATCCATCGAGGATGAGGGATTCAAGGTGTTCAACGAGCGGGAAACCGAAGTCTGCGACGGGGAGGAAATGGCCGCCATTCTCGAAGCACTGGGTTTTCGGCCTGTGCAGGTATACGAAAAGGAACGGATCACCTACCGTCTCGGTTCCGTGCTGTTGTGTCTGGACAGGCTTCCGTTCGGGGATTTCCTGGAAATCGAAGGGGAAAAACAGGCCATTCAACGGACCGCCGAGCGTCTCGGGCTCGAATGGGAGCAGCGAATTCTCGACAACTATCTCGCCTTGTTCGAAAAGCTTCGAAGCTCGATGGGCCTGCCGTTTACGGACGTGACCTTCGCCAACTTCGGCAGGCACCCTTCCGCGCTCATGCCTTCACGGTCTTACGAGGGGATATAGGTCGCACTCGCCGAATCGCTTTCCCAGGTGCGGACCCTGGAGACCCGAACCCCGGGTGTCGTCAGCATTCGATCGACTTCGGTCGCGATGAATGAGGCGATGTGCTCCGAAGAAGGAGGGAATTCATCCGAAAATACCCCGATGTCGTTCAGGAAGCGGTGATCGAGCCGCTGGACGACATCGGCCACACAGCGCTTGAGTTCCACGAAATCGATGAGAACGCCGGCTTCATTGAGCCGTTCCCCACATACCGAGACCTCCACCTTCCAATTGTGACCGTGGAGGTTTTCGCATTTCTTGTCCACCATTTTCAACTGGTGGGCTGCCGCAAACTGGGTGATGACCGTCAACTCGTACATGGCTTCCTTTCCGACGACCCCTTCAGGTCGCATGGCTGGATGACGAAGCGCCCTTGAGGATATTTTTCAATTTGGTCGTCAGCTTTCCGGATTCGAGCCGCTTGAATTCTCGGAGGAGCTCTTCTTGTTTCTTGGACAGGTTGGTGGGGGTTCTCACGTCGAATTGAACGATGAGATCTCCCCGCTTGCCGCTTCGCAGCGACGGAATGCCTTCTCCGTGCAATCGGATGAAGTCGCCGGGCTGGGCGCCCTTCGGAATCTGAATGGATGTTTCTCCGTTCAGGGTGGGAATGACGATTTCATCCCCGAGCGCCGCCTGAACGAAGGTGACCTTCGCCCGGTAAATGATGTCGGTGTTGCTGCGTTCGAAATGCTCGTGGGGTTGAACGGAAATAAAGATGTAGAGGTCACCCGGCGGACCGTTGTAGGCGCCGGCCTCTCCTTCCCCGTTCAGCCGAAGGCGTGATCCGTTGTCCACGCCGGCCGGGATCTTGACGGAGACTTTCTTGTGAACGACGACTCTGCCGTTTCCCCGGCATTCCGGACAGGGCTGGGTGATCACCTGACCGTTTCCCCGGCAGACCGGGCAAGCTGTCCGAACCGTGAAAAAGCCCTGGCTTCGGGTGACCTGACCGGAGCCATGACATTGTCTGCAGGTTTCGGGATAGGTCCCCGGTTTGCAGCCGCTTCCTTCACAGGTAGGGCAAACACCGGTCTTTTCGACTTCGATTTCGGTTTCCGTTCCGAAAGCCGCCTGCAGAAAGGTCAAGCTCAGGTCGTAGCGAAGGTCGGCCCCCCGCTGGGCACGGCTCCGGCTTCTTCCGGAGCCGCCGAATCCGAACAGGTCCTCGAAAATCCCTCCGAAACTCGAAAAAATATCCTCGAATCCCCGGAAACCGGAGAAACCGGCGCCCTCCAGCCCCTGATGGCCGAACTGATCGTAGATCTGTCGCTTCTGGGGATCCCGAAGCACATCATAGGCTTCCGCCGCTTCCTTGAATTTCTCTTCGGCTTCCTTGTTTCCGGGATTCTTGTCGGGGTGATAGGTGACGGCCAGTTTGCGATAGGCCGCCTTGATTTCCGATTCCGAAGCGTTTCGGGATACCCCGAGAATCTCGTAATAATCCCTCTTGGTGGTCATGTACCGATCCGAATGGTTGTTCTGGGTGGTTGCCGGACAACGGGTTCGAACAATGGGAAAAGCGTTTGACTTGCCGGATGCCGTTCAGGGGTTCGTCGGGCCGCCCCGCTTCCCCATCAGGCTGCAATGCAAAGAAATTCCTTTGGAAGACTAATACAAAAACCTTCTTTGTCAACCGCCCCCTCATCCAAGAAGCTGTCTTCGGATGATGGTGTCCTTCTTCCAGCGCACGTCGTCCTTTTTGGGATATTCGATGTTGTAGTGCAGCCCCCGGCTTTCCTTTCGGTGCATGGCGCATCGGATGATGAGTTCCGCCACCATGGCGATGTTGCGCAGCTCGATGAGATCGGAGGACACCTTGAAATCCCAGTAGTATTCCCGAATCTCGTTCTGAATCATCTCGATCCGCCGCCAGGCTCTCGAAAGCCGCTTGTCGGATCGAACGATCCCGACGTAATTCCACATGAAGCGTCGGATTTCATCCCAGTTCTGGGTGACCATGATCAGCTCGTCTGCAGGGCTCGTCCCCATGTCGTCCCAGGGCGGAGCCGGCGGTGCGTGGAAATCCATTTCTTGTAAATCCCGTACGGCCTGTCTGGCCGCACAGTCGGCATAGACGAGAGCCTCTATCAGGGAATTGCTGGCGAGGCGGTTGGCTCCGTGCAGGCCCGTGCATGCCGTTTCGCCGACGGCGTAAAGCCGGGCAATATCGGTTCTGCCGTTCATGTCGGTGACCACCCCGCCGCACATGTAGTGGGCGGCAGGAACCACGGGAATGGGTTCCTTCGTCATATCGTATCCGAAGGAAAGGCATTTTTCGTAGAGGTTCGGGAAACGGCTTCGGATGAAATCCGGGTCCTTGTGGGAGATGTCGAGGTACACATGATCGTCTCCGCTCTTCTTCATCTCGGTGTCGATGGCTCGGGCCACGACATCCCTGCAGGCCAGATCCTTTCTGGGGTCGTATTTTTCCATGAAGGCGTGGCCTGCCTTGTCGATCAGAATGGCGCCCTCTCCCCGCAGCGCTTCCGAGAGCAGGAAGTTCTTGGCGTTCGGATGGTAGAGGCAGGTCGGATGGAACTGAACGAATTCCATATTGGCGATGGTGGCGCCTGCCCGATACCCCATGGCGATGCCGTCTCCTGTGGCGATATCCGGATTGCTCGTATAGAGGTACACTTTCCCGCAGCCGCCGGTTGCCAGAAGCGTGATCTTGGATTCGAAGGTCAGCACCACGTTCGTGTTGCGATCGAGGACATAGGCCCCGCAGCAGAAATCCTCGTGGGTCGTGGTGATCAGGCCCCGCTTCATGCGGGTGGATACGGTGATGAGGTCGATGGCCAGGTGGTTTTCGTACACCGTGATGTTCGGGTGATCGAGGACATGGCGGGTCATCACCTTCTGTAGCTCCATGCCCGTCATGTCCTGGGCGTGGACGATCCGGTTGTGGGAGTGGCCGCCTTCCCGGGTGAGGTGCAGCCCGAGGCTTTCGGCATCGGAGGATCCTTCCGATTTCAAATTGAAGGAAACCCCGAGATCGATGAGTTCCCGGATCCGGTCCGGCCCGTTCTTCACCACTTGTTCCACCACTTCCACATTGCACAGGCCGTCGCCCGCATCGAGCGTGTCTTGAATGTGCAGGTCAAAGGAGTCGAGCGCGTCGAACACCGATGCAATGCCGCCCTGGGCCTGACTGGTGTTGGTGTCCATGATCCGCCGTTTGGTGATGAGGCTGACCGTCCCGTGGTCCGCCGCTTTCAGGGCGAAAAACAAGCCTGCCACCCCGCTTCCGATGACCAGAAAATCACTTTCCATCTTCATGGTTCCATCCATCTCCATCCTCATCGCAACAGCGATGCGTGTGAACGTTTGGTTCGGGCCGTTCGCCCCATGACAAAGCCGATCAGTAGCACCAGCGCTCCCGCCAGGAAAAAGAGGAGCCGTTCATCGAGCAGCGCATTGCCGGTGGGATGTTCCCGCAGCGTCCGGCATTCCGCTTCCTGATCGGCCAGCCGTTTTCGGGTCGCCTCGAGCTCCGCCCGCAGGGTTTCCACATGTTTGCTGTCCTGCTTCAAGGCTTCGTACTGTTGGGACAACTCCTCGTATTGCTTTTGCAGGGCGTTTTTTTCGGAGAGCATCTGACGGGTATCCGGTGTCAGGCCGACGGCATCTTCCGTGGAGCCGCCTACCTGCATCAGCAGATCGGCATACTTTTTTTCGAGCATCTTCAGCGCCAGAACGCTCGGGATTTGGGTCGTCAAAAACCGCGTCGGCGCCCAACCTTCCCGACCGTCATCCAGGCGGATTTTGGACCAGTCCTTTCCGGATTCGACCACTTCGACGCTGTCTCCCGACATCAGGGTCTGGATGATCTTGTACTCGTTTCCGGGCCCTTCCCGAACCACCATCCGGATGTTTTCCGAAATATACATGTGTTCGGCGAAGACCGTGGAAGCAGTCAAGCAGAAAAGCAGCACTGCCAAGAACAGACGGAGGGACGCTTTCATCCGATACCTCGTTGAAAATAAGGAAAGGAAAACGAGACAAGGGACACACGAAACAGGCCGTATCTGTTTTCCTTCTCCGAAGGTTAGCCATAGTTCCGCACCTTCAATGGTTCCGTACCTAACGCTTTATCATACAACCCTTTCCGGGGTATTTCCAGAAAATGTTCATACAGAACAGTTTCGTTTTTCTTCTGACTCATTCGACAGTCACTTTTCCCTTTTCCCTTTTCCCTTTTCCGGATATAAATGCTCATTGTGATGGGTGATCGATGCCCCCGGACATGAAAATGCCGTGGCGGTATCGGGCGGATGGGGCATGGTTGGCGCCACCCCGGAAGAAAGGCCCGTCGTGGCTGTTTCAGGTGCACCGGATCTGTTTGGCGAAGCCGAAAACGAACTCATGTGCCCGGCCTCGTAAGGCTGGACAAGGGCCACACCCGCTACGAAGAAGCCGTTGGTTATCGGCATACAGCATTACCCGATGCATGCCG
>Ga0272446_1005834_pt1 | contig 13265 bp, 9 predicted proteins | sample YNPCB0061_FD_194587 | JGI IMG/M metagenome (GOLD analysis project Ga0272446, IMG submission 194587) | Hot spring microbial mat communities from Yellowstone National Park, WY, United States - YNP-CB-006-1 | ecosystem: Environmental > Aquatic > Thermal springs > Hot (42-90C) > Sediment | place... | reverse complement strand
CGACGTGTCTGACGGCCGGCACAACGGATGCCAGCCACACCAACCCGGTGGGCAGCGAGTCTATGAGCCAAGCCGTCAGACGCAGAGAAGGATGACACTCAGGCGAGTGTACCGGCGCCGGGGGCTCGGCCGGGCTGGCTGGGCCGGCTGGGCCTTCGGCGGAGTGGTGTGCCCGACGGGGGGGTGCCCGACGGGGTGGGCGCTCGACGGCCGAGGAGCGCCTCGACGAGCTCGCGCGCCGCAGCGAAGGAGTGGCGCGCAACGGGGTGGACGGCGCCGCGCCCTGCGCCACTTCCGGCGGCCTTGGGGTGCGCACGGTGGGAGCCGCGCCCGCCCGAGGGCATCGGAACTTCTCGATTACTCCCCCGGGGAGTGGATCGAAAGCCGGTTTGTGTCAGGTACTCGCTGGGTGGGTAACCCGAACAAACGCGCCGCCGCCCGGGCGGTCGGTCCCGCACGAGCGAGCGTGGGACCACCGCCCCGGAGCGCACGAGACCGCGCCCGGTCGTTTCGCCCACTCCCCCGAGGAGTAAACGAGAGAATCGTCGTCGAAGCGGGGGTGGAGCGCTGGCCTGCGTCGGGGTCAGGGGAGGGAGGGCGCCGACCGTTGGCGCGGGTCAGGAGGCGGCGGGCGACGGAGGTTGGCGCGGGTCAGGAGGCGGCGGGCGACGGAGGTTGGCGCGGGTCAGGAGCCGGCGGGCGACGGCTGCTCGGGCTGGGCGGCCGCCGGCTCGAGGATCCAGCTCGAGCCCTCGGCCGTGTCCCGGACTTTGACCCCCGCGGCCCGGAGACGCTCGCGGATGAGATCGGCCGTCGCCCAGTCCCGGTCGTTCCGCGCCCGCGCCCGGAGCTCGAGGAGCGCCGTCACGAAGGGTGCGACGACCGTCCGCGGATCCCGCGTCCCGACCTCGGCGGCCTCCCCGAGGCGAGCGACGAGAGCCCGAAAGATGGCCCGGGCGTTGTCGAGGTCGGGGCTGTCCTCCCCGGCCCGGAGCCGGGCCGTGATCGCCTCGTCGAGCTCGAGGAGGGTCTCGACGGCGGCGTGGACGTCGCCCCGGGCGAGGCCGTCGACGAAGGCGGCTTCGAGCTCGGCCATGGCGTCCCGGACCGGGGGCACCGCCCGCGGCGAGGGGGCCCGACCGTGGTGGCGCCGCCCGCCCGCCGCCGCGGCTTCGGTGCCGACGTCGACGCCGCCGCCGGCGGCGAGCTGCCGGGCGATCTCGGCGAGGGCATCGATGGCGACCGTGCTCCCGGCCGGGAGGACGGCGCTCCGACCGGCGACCCGGACGGTCACCCCACCCTGCCCGGCGACGGAGGCCGTCCCAGCCTCGAGGTCCAGGACGAGGGCCGTGTGGCCGTCGACCCCGAGGATGAAGGCGCCCTCGGGCAGGGCGGCCTCGAGGATCCGCAAGCGCCGCTCGCCCAGGTAGCAGAAGCGCGTGTCGTGCGTGCCACCCTCGGCGTTGTCGTAGTGGGGCACGACCGCCGCCCGGAGACCGGTGGCCCGGCCGAGGAGGTCGAGCCCGTCGAGCCAGTGGGGCTCCTCGCCGACCTTGTAGATCTCGTAGACGGGGATGGTGACGAGGCCGAGGGTGAGCGCCGCAGCGCTGGCCATGGTCACGATCCCGCCCCGCTCGAGCTTGTCGGCCAGGGCGTCGGGGATCGGCCCTCCCGCCCAATGGCGGAGGGCGTAGCTCGGGCTCCCGGGCCCGGCGAAGACGTAGCGGGCCTCCCGGATCCGGGCGACGGCCGTCGCCAACGTGGCGGCGTCGACGTTCCGCGACCGGACCGAGGCGACGGTCGCCGGACGGCCCAGGTTCGTCCGGAAGAACTCGACGAGGCGGGCACTCAGCTCGTCGGCGTTCTCCTGGAAGCCATACGGGGTGTCGATGATGACGGCCGGCGCCGGTTCGTCGCCGAACCGATCGAAGAGGGCCCGGTGGACCTTTGCCATGGTCGGCGCGGCCTCGCCGGAGCCCATGATCGCCAGGATCCGCGGCCCGCTCATCCGGTCATTCTCACCCGAAGAACCCGTCCCGCGCAGCGTCGCGCATCGTCGCCGCGAGCTCGGCGGGCCGCTGCGCGTGGATGTCGTGATCGCCCCGGAACCAGCGGACCCGGCAGGTCCGAAGCGTCGCCGCCGCGGCGGCGACGGCAGCCCGCTTCTCGTCGCCGCCGGGCATCCGGTCGTCCTCCACCGGCACGAGGAGGACCGGGACCTCGACGGCGGCGTAGCGGTCGGCCGGGCGGTGGTCCCAGAGGCCGCGGAGGACGGCGAGATGGCGCTCGAAGGTCAGCCAGGGGGCGACGGTCCCGTCGGCGCGGAGCTCGAAGTTCGCCAGGGCGCCCCGAATGCCGACCTCGGGCCAGTCTGGGTGGGCGGCCCGGATGTGGCCCTCGATCTCGGCGAGCGGCCGTCCGGCGAGCTGCGGCGGGGCGAGGACCCGCCGGCACGTCTCCCAGTCGGGGAAGACACGACTCAGCTCCAGCCAGCCGCCGTCGACGCAGACGATCCCGCGGAGGAGGGTCGGCCGACGCGCGGCCAGCTCGAGGACGACGTTGCCACCCCAGGACTGGCCGGCGACGACGGGCCGGTCGAGGCCGAGGGCGGCGACGAGGGCGGCGAGGTCGTCGGCGACGGTGGGGATGGCGTAGGGGCCGTCCGGCTTGGACGAGCGACCGTGGCCCCGGAGGTCGACGGTCAGGACCGGATGACCCGCCGCCGTCAGATGCTCGGCGACACCGTCCCAGATCCGGGCGTTCGAGGCGAGGCCGTGAACGAGGACGAAGGTCGTCCGGCGCTCCTCGCTCGGCGCGTCGGTGTGGGGCGCCCAGATGTCGACCGCCAGCTCGATGCCGTCGGCGACGGCGATCCGCTCGGTCCGCATGACCCGCATGGCCCCATCGTACCCGCCGCTAGACCTCGCCCAGCTCGCGCCGAGCGGCGGCATCGACCCAGGTCTCGCGGGCAGCTCGAAGGGCGAGGCTCCGCCGCCCCGGCCGCCCGTCGCCGATGGGCCGTCCGTCGACCTCGACGAGGGGCACGATCCCAGCGACGCTCGAGCAGAGGAACGCCTCGTCGGCGGCGGCGAGATCGGCCGGCCGACAGTCCGCCTCGATGGCGTCGAGACCGAGGGCCGCGACCTCGGGCGCCCGCAGGAGCCAGCTCCGGGTGGTGCCGGCCAGGATCCCGGTCCCCAGGGTCGGCGTCCGGAGACGATCCCCCGAGACGAGGACGACGTTCGCGCTCGTCGCCTCGGCGATCCGGCCGTCGATGGTCAAGAAGAGGGCGTCGTCGACGCCGGCGCGTTCGGCTTCGAGCCGGGCGTAGACGTGGTCGGCCCGCGAGGTCGTCTTCACGCCGGCGAGGGGGTGGTCCGGGTCGCGACGGACGGCGCTTGTGATCGCTCGGACGCCTCGGGTCAGGACCGCCTCGGGCGGTGCCACGGACGGCCAGACCTGGATGGCGACGGTGGGTCGGACGCTCCGCCAACCGGGCGGCAGGAGCCCCCGGCCTTCGACGGCGCCCCGCGAGACGGTGATCCGGACCGCCGCGTCGCCGGGATCGGGGTCGGCGGCACGGTCGAGGCCCGCCGCGGCGAGGAGCTCGGTCACGGCGGCCCGGAGCGCATCGGCATCGAAGGGGAGCCGGATGGCGAGGGCAGCCGCGCTCGCTTCGAGGCGGGCGGCGTGCTCGGCCCACTCGATGGGGACGCCCCGGCGGGCCCGGAGCGTCTCGAAGATCCCGTCGCCGAGCTGGAAGCCCCGGTCGGCGACGGAGAGATGGGGGTCGGCGGCCGGGACGAGGCGACCGTCGAGCCAGACGACGGATCGGGAAGCGGGGCCGGGGCCGCCCGCGGCGGGGCCTGGGCCGGCCAGTTGGGAACGAGGACCGCCGCCCAGGTCGGGTCCGGAGCCGCCCAAGGAGGGGTCGGGGGCTCGCGCGGCGTCGCCGGCGGACCGGGCGCTCATCGGTCGTGGGCGACCGCGTCGTCGCCCTCAGCCGGATCGACCTCGGTCGCCCCGAGGGCGCCGAGGGGGCCTGCCGCCTTCGCCACCGTCTCCGCCCACTCGGCGCCGGGGTCGCTCCGCCAGGTGATCCCCCCGCCGACGTGGAGGGTGAGGCGGCAACCGTCGGCGACGAAGGTCCGGATGAGGATGCTCGTCACCATCGCCCCATCCGGTCCGATCCACCCGGCGGCGCCGGTGTACGGACCGCGAGGGACGGGCTCGAGGGCAGCGAGGATCTCCATGGCCCGAATCTTCGGGGCCCCGGTGATGCTCCCGCCCGGGAAGGCCGCGGCGAGGAGATCGAAGCCGTCCCGCCCGGCTGCCAGGCGGCCGGTCACCGTCGAGACGAGGTGCCAGACCGTCGCCGCCCGTTCGGGCCGACAGCATCGGGGGACCCGGACGGTCCCCGGGCGGCAGACCCGGCCCAGGTCGTTGCGGAGGACGTCGACGATCATGACGTTCTCGGCCCGGTCCTTCGCCGAGGCGACGAGCTCGCGGAGGAGGGCTCGATCGGCCTCGGGCGTCCGGCCCCGGGGCCGGGTCCCCTTGATCGGGTCGCTGACGACGACGCCGTCCGGGGTCGCGGCGAGGAACGGCTCGGGGGAGGCCGAGACGATGGCCCGCGGGCGCCCGTCCGGCCCGGGACCGAGGTCGAGGTAGGCGGCGAAGCGGGCCGGGTCGCCGGTTCGGAGGCGGCGGTAGAGCGGCCAGGGGTCGCCCGTGAAGGGCGCCTCGAGGCGGCGGGTGAGGTTCGCCTGGTAGATCTCGCCGGCGGCGATGGCGGCCCGGACGGCCTCGACGCGAGCCTCGTAGGCGGCCCGCGAGAGGCGACTCGCGAAGCGGGTCGGAACCGCGTCCCGGTCGGCGCCCCCGACGTCCGAGCGCCCCCGGCCGTAGCCGTCCGTCGGGCCGCCAGCGGGACCTTGCGGCCCACCGACGCCCTCGAGGAGCCGCTCGCGAATGGCGGCGAGGCGACGGGCGAGCCCCTCCCGGTCGCCGTCGACGGCCCGCCCGGCCAGCCAGACCCGACCCGTCGCCCGGTCGAAGCCGACCGCCCAGTCGTGGAGGGCGAGCCGCATGAGCGGGAGCCCCTGGTCGTCCGGCGGCCCCGGCGGGAGCCGCTCGAGTCGGTGCCCGAGCTCGTAGCCCAGGAAACCGACGAGGCCGCCGGCGAAGGGCGGCGGGACGGCACCGACCTCGTCCACCACGACCGACGGGCCAGAGGCGAGGCGGCGGAGGGCCGCCCGGGCCGCGGCGAAGGGGTCGGGCCCCTCGCTCGGGACGTCGAGGACGAGGATCGGGTCCGCCGTCAGGTACGACCAGCGGGCCCGGCGCCCGGGGCGGGCGGCTTCCAGGAGGGCGAGGCCCGGCCAGTCGCGGATCGCCTCGGCGACGTCCATCGGGGCCCGGCCGGCGAGCTCGGGCAGCGGGATGGAGACGACGTCGGGGGCGGTGGTGAGGGGCTGGCGGAGTTGGAGCATCGGGGGCATTATCGGGCCGACCGGCGCCGGCCCGGGGAGGCACGGGCCAGCGTCGGTCGGGGGCGACCCTCCTTCGGCGGGGCTCGTTGGGCCTAGCCCCGGCCGGGCGTCACCCCGCCCGCGGCACGACCTCGACGACGGCGTTGTAGTCGGGCACGTGGCTCACCGGGTCGCGGCGCCCACCCCGGACGAGGGGATTCGCCTCCGGGAAGAACATCTGGACGTTGCCCGGCCGGATGGGGACGATCGCCACCCGGGCCGCCACCTCGCCGACGTCGGAGCGGACCCAGACCGGCGCGCCGTCGGCGAGACCGAGCCGGGCCGCGTCCTCGGGCGAGACGAAGACGGCGTCGCGGCGCGTGCCGGTGAGCGGATCGCGCGTCCCGAAGACCATCGAGTTGAACTGCTTGCCCCGCCGGGTCGAGAGGAGGAACCGGCCCGGGGGGACCTCGGCCTCGCGTGGGGCGACGGCGCTGAAGTGGGCTCGCCCGTCCGGGGTCGGGAAGCGCCAGCCGTCGCAGAGCCGTTCGCCGCCCCACTGGACCTGGTCGCCGCTCCGCCGGAGGCGCTGGATCCCGTCGTAGAAGGGGACGATCCGGGCGATCTCGTCGCGGATCGCCTGGGCATCCGTCAGCCCCAGGGCGGCCGCCCGCTCGGGATCGACCCGTCGGGCCAGGTCCCGGAAGATCGCCCACTCGGGCCGCGCCTCGCCGATCCGAGGCCCCGGGATCTCCGGGCTGAAGACGATCCGCCGCTCCGTCGTCGTCTCGGTCCCGCCGCCCGGCTGCTCGTAGCGGGTCATCGCCGGCAGGAGGAGGACCGCCCCGTCCGGGCCCGGGTCGACGAGCATCTGGGAGCTAACGACGATGTCCTGGTGGACCCGGAGCCGGAGCCGCTCGAGGGCCCGCCGAACAGCGGCCGGATCGGGGAGGGTGTCGAGGAGGTTGCCGCCCGAGCTGTAGAGGACGTCGAGCTCGCCCCGGCCGGCCGCCTCCACCATCTCGGCGATGGTCAGGCCGGGCGTGCTCGGGACCGGGAACCCCCAGCGCTCGGCCAGCTCGGCGGCCGACTCCGGCCCGATCGGGACGCCGCCCGGGAAGACCGTCGCGTAGGCGCCCATCTCGGCCCCGCCCTGGACGCCAGAATGGCCGCGGATCGGCATGAGACCGGCCCCCGGCCGCCCGACGTTGCCGCGGGCGAGGGCGAGGTTGACGATGGCGAGGACGTTGTCGGTCCCGCAGACGTGCTGGGTGACCCCCATCGACCAGATGAAGATCGTCCGGGCCGAGCCGGCATAGAGGCGGGCGAAGCGGGTCATGTCCGCCCGAGAGGCGCCCGACCAGCGCTCGAGGTCCTCGAAGGAGAGGCCCGCGAGGAGGTCCCGCAGCTCGGGCCAGCCGGCGGTGTGGGCCTCGACGAAGCCCCCGTCGATCCCGCCCTCCTCGACGAGGCACTTGAGGACCCCGTCGATGAAGGCGATGTCGCCGCCGGTGTGGATCTGGAACCACTCGTCGGTCATCCGGGTCCCGAAGAAAGCCGACTCGGCGTTCGAGGGGACCCAGTAGCGATCGAGCCCCGGCTCCCGGTAGGGGTTGACGACGGCCACCCGCAGGCCGTCCTTCCGGGCCAGGTAGAGGTACTTCATGAAGACCGGCTGGGCGTTCGCCACGTCCGAGCCGAAGAGGACGACGAGGTCGGCGTCGAAGACGTCGCGGTAGCTGATGGTCGTCGCGGCGACCCCGAGGGCACGCTTGAGGGCGGCGGTGGAGGGGGCGTGGCAGATCCGGGCGGCGTTGTCGATGTTGTTCGTGCCGAGGAACCGGGCGACCTTCGCCGCCGCGTAGTAGACCTCGTTCGTCAGGCCGCGGGCGGTGAGGTAGAAACCGAAGCGGGGGGCGCCGGTCGACGGGCCGGGCCCCGCCGCCCGGGCGAGGCGGAGCTCGTCGGCGACGAGGTCGAGGGCCTCGTCCCAGCCGATCCGCCGGAAGCCCGGCTCGCCGGCCCGCCGGAGCATGGGCTGGGCGAGCCGCCCGAGGTCGCGGAGCTCGGCGCCGGTCTTGCCACGGAGCGACTCGACGTCGGCCAGGAGCCGCTCGTCGAGGGCGCCCATGGTGTTCACCTTGAGGAGGTTGAGACGGGTCGTGCAGAGGTGGACCCCGTCGATGGTCCAGTCCCGGAAGCCGGCCACGCCGAGGGCACAGCCGTCGCAGACGCCCTGGGAGAGGATCCGCCAGGCGTAGCGGGGGTGGCGGCGGTTCTCCCAAATGGTCTTGACGATTTCCAGGTAGTGGTTCGGCTTCGTCTGCCCGATCCCGTAGGGGACGGGCCCGGCCCACAGATCCGGCCGGAGCCGGCGACGGGCGCGGTGCCGGGGTGGGGCGGTCGGGACCGGCGGCGGCTCGACGGTGCTCATCGTCGGCGGCGCGGCGTGGGTCCGGCAGGCGGGGCCGGGCGAGCCGCCACGGCGAGACCCGCCGCGCCCGGCCGGATCCGCTCGGCCCCGGTGTAGACGTTGCAGCGGCCGCCGCGAACGAAGCCGACCAGGGTCATCCCGAGCCGGGCCGCCGCCTCGACGGCGAGATCCGACGGCGCCGACACGGCGGCGACGATCGGGATCCCGGCGGCGGCCGCCTTCTGCACGATTTCGAAGCTCACCCGCCCGGAAACGAGGAGGACGGCGTCGTGGAGCGGCAGCCGCCCGAGGCGGAGCTGGGACCCGACGAGCTTGTCGAGGGCGTTGTGGCGCCCGACGTCCTCCCGGACGGCGACGAGCTCGCCGTCCGGCCGAAAGAGCGCGGCGGCGTGGAGACCGCCGGTCAGTCGGAAGGTCGGCTGGGCAAGCCGGAGGCGATCGGGCAGGCCGGCGACGACCGCCGCGGCGACGATGGGCCGACCGGCCGGCGGGGGCGCCACCCGAAGGACCACCTCGTCGATGGACGCCTTGCCACAGATCCCGCAGGCGGCGGTGGCGACGAAGCGCCGCTCGGCGATCCGCCCGAGGTCGACGGGGCGGCGCAGGCGGACGGTGACCTCGTCGTCGGGGCGCGCCAGGCGGCCCGGATCGCCGAGCTCGACGGCGGCGACCTCCGAAGGGTCGAGGAGGCCCTCGGTGAAGAGGAAGCCGAGGGCGAGATCGACCTCATCGCCGGGGGTCCGCATCGTGACCGCGACCTCGACCGGCGCCTGGCCGGGGCCGCAGGCGCGGATGGCGAGGGGCTCCTCGGCGACGAGGAGATCGTCGCGCTCCCGGATGGTGCCGGGTCGGATCTCGAGGACGCGGGCCCGCGTCGCCGGCCCGCCCGCCGGGGCCGGGCGGTCCTCGGGCAGGAGGGGGATCGGGGCAGCTTCGGCCGACGGATCGGGACGCTCCGGTCCGACCCGGGACGGGGCCGTTCGGGCGGCGAGGTCGGCCATCGCCCCCGAGTCTAGATCAGGACGGCGCTGCTGTCCGCCGCCCGGCCTCGGCCTCGGTCAGCCCGGTGGCCGAGCCGCGGTCGCGCACCCTCCGTCGGCCGACTGCTCGGCCGGCCGCCCTCAGCCGGCCGACTTCTCGATGGGCACCCCGACCATGCTCCCCCACTCCGTCCAGCTGCCGTCGTAGTTCCGGACCCGCTGGAAGCCGAGGAGCTCGTGGAGGACGAACCAGCTGTGGCTGCTCCGCTCGCCGATCCGGCAGTAGGCGATGACGTCCTTGTCCGGGGTGATGCCCTTCGAGCGGTAGAGCTCCTCGAGCTCCTCGCGGCTCTTGAAGGTCCCGTCCTCGCGGACCGTCTGGGCCCAGGGGATGGAAGCGGCGCCCGGGATGTGGCCGGCCCGCTGAGCCGTCTCGGTCATGCCCGGCGGGGCGATGACCTCGCCCGAGTACTCGGCCGGGCTGCGGACATCGACGAGGGCAAGGTTCGGATCGCCGAGCCGGGGCAGGATGTCGTCCCGGAAGGCCCGGAGACTGAAATCGGGCGGCCCGAGCCGGTAGTCGGTCTCCGGATAGGTCGGGACCTCGGTCGTCAGCGGCAGGCCGTGGTCGAGCCAGTACTTCCGCCCGCCGTTGAGGATCCGGACGTCGCGGTGGCCGTAGAGCTTGAGCTGCCAGTACGCCCAGGCCGCGAACCAGTTGTTGTTGTCGCCGTAGAGGACGATGGTCGTGTCGGGGCCGATCCCGCTCTTGCGCAGGAGGGCCCCGAACTCCTCGGGGCCGGCGATGTCGCGGCGGACCCCGTCGGCGAGCTGGCTCGTCCAGTTCCAGCCGACGGCGCCGGGAATGTGGCCCTGCTCGTAGGCGGTCGTGTCGACGTCGACCTCGACGAAGCGGACGTTCGGGTCGTCGAGGTGCTCGACGGCCCACTCCGCCGAGACGAGGACATCCTTGGCATAGCCGGTAACGGTCATCGTGGTTCCCTCCGTGGTCATCGGGCAGGCTGACGGGACGAACGGACGGAGTGGCGGGTCACCGCCCGACCGGTGAGGCCGGACAGCCCCGCCGGAGACACGCGCACCGGGCGGGCGGGGCGAAGGGACGCCGGGCCGAACGGCTCGACCGCCCTGGCTCGGCGCCGCGTCGGGCGGCGGGCCGGCAGACGGCGCTCACCCTCCCCCTCCGACTCGGTCGCGCCGGGCGAACTCGGCGAGGCGGGCTCGACACTCGGCGGCGAGGCGCTGGGCCTGGCGGACGATCCACGGGTCGACCCGCGAGCTGTCTTCGATGGTGACCGTCACGCCCGCCGGCCCCTCGTCGAGGACGATCCCGGCGGCGGTCCGGTAGTCGGCGATCCAGTTCGCCTGGAGCTGGACGACGACGTCGGCGACGACCCGGGGATCGAAGAGCCAATCGAGGTAGGTCGCGTTCAGGTGGTCGACGAGGGTGGCGATCCGGACCGGTCGCCCGCGCTCGATCCGGGCGAGGAGGTGGACGACCCGCAGCGCGGCGAAGGGGTCGCCGGATTCGGCGACGACGGGCGGGGCGATGTTCGGATCGGGCAGGTCCGGCGGGGCCGACCGGAGGACGAGGGCGGTCGACGCCGGCGGCGCCCCCGGGGCAACCGGGGCCGCTGGCGCCGCGGCTGCCGGCGCCGCAGCTGCTGGTGCCGGGGCGGCCAAAGGACGCAATCCACTCATCGGCTTCGTCGCTGGATCATCGCCGTCGAGGCTCCTCCGCTGTCGAGGATCCCGGGACCCGAGGGCGACCAGCACCTTCGGCCCGCAATCTCCGACTAGTTCGGTCGGGATTGGCGGCAGGATAGCACAGTGCCGCCCGACGGCGAGGCGCTCAGGATCAGAGGAGCTCGTGGTTCGCGGTCGCGGTCGGCGCGCCTTCCGGGGGTCGCGGCTCCTCGCCGGGACCGTACCCGACGGCCGAGGCTGGGGTCGGCCGAGCCGGCTCGGTAGCCGCGCCTGGCCGCTCGGCCCCGGGGTCCGGGGCGCTCCCCTCGGGGTCCGGGGCGCTCCCCCCGGGGTCCGGGGCGCTCCCCTCGGGGTCCGGCGCGCCGCCGCCGGGGAGTGCCGGCCTCGGCGGGGCCGCCGACCCCTCGATGGCCCCGACGCCGTACGGGATCCACTTCGACGGATCCTGGAGCCGGTGGGGCGCCGTCGCCCCGCGAGCATGGAGCTCCTGGAAGCCGGCCGGCTCGATCCACATCCGGCGGCCATCGAGGAGCCCGGTGATCCCCTCCTGGCCGGGCTCGGGGCGCGGGTGCTGGCAGTAGGCGCAGCTGGCCCGGTCGTGGGGCGTGTACTCGATCGGCTCCTCGTAGGTCGTGATGAAGCCCTCGTAGTTCCGGAGGACGACCTTGTGGTCGCTGTAGCTGATGAGGTAGTTCGGCATGACCGGGATCTTGCCGCCGCCGCCCGGGGCGTCGATGACGTAGGTCGGGACGGCGAAGCCCGAGGTGTGGCCGCGGAGCCCCTCGATGATCTCGAGCCCCTTGCCGACCGGGGTCCGGAAGTGGCCGGCCCCCTCGACGAGGTCGCACTGGTAGATGTAGTAGGGCCGGACCCGGATCTCGACGAGGCGCTGGACGAGCTCGCGCATGACGTGGACGCAGTCGTTGATCCCGGCCAGGAGGACCGACTGGTTGCCGAGGGGGATGCCGGCTCGGCTCAGCTTGTCGCAGGCCCGGGCGAGCTCGGGGGTGATCTCGTTGGGGTGGTTGACGTGGATGTTCATCCAGATCGGGTGGTAGCGCTCGAGCATCTCGCAGAGCTCGTCGTCGACCCGCTGGGGGAGGAAGACCGGGACGCGCGTGCCGATCCGGATGATCTCGACGTGGGGGATCTCGCGGAGGCCGCGGATCACGGACTCGAGGAGCCGGGGAGCGAGGGTGAGGGCGTCGCCGCCGCTGATGAGGACGTCGCGGATCTGGGGCGTTCGGCGGATGTAGTCGAGCTGGGCCTCGTGCTCCCGGCGGTTGAAGTTCTGGGTCGGGTCGCCGACGATCCGACTCCGGGTGCAGTAGCGGCAGTAGCTCGCGCACTGGGTCGTGACGAGCATGAGGACCCGGTCGGGGTAGCGGTGGACGAGGCCCGGAACGGGGCTGTGGCGATCCTCGGCCAGGGAGTCCTCCATCATCCCCGTGTAGGCGCGGAGCTCGCGCCCGGTGGGGATGACCTGGCGGCGGATCGGGTCGTTCGGGTCCTTCGGATCGATGAGGCTGACGAAGTAGGGGGTGATGTCGACCCGGAACTTGTCCGGGGCCGAGAGGCCCTCTCGCTCGTCGTCGGTGAGCTCGAGGATCTCCTCGAACTCGGCGAGGTCGTTGACGCGGTGGCTGAGCTGCCAGCGCCAGTCGTTCCACTGCTCGTCGGGGACGTCCTGCCACTTCGGTGCCCGTCGGCTGACGGCAGGGCGGCCGTCGGGGCCGAGGCGCCGGGCAGGGTCACGGCGGTTGACAAAGGGGGGCTCGTCGCGACCAGCCGCCTCGCCTCGGGGAGCGAGGGGCGCGCTCGCCGGCTCGGCCGCCCCCGCCACGGCGGCCGGGCCGGTCGTGTCGATCGGTCCGTGCATGGTCATCGTCGTCGGCCGTCCTTTCGCCGGGGTCTCCTCGCGGCCCCGTACCGCGCCACTGCATAGTTCTTATGCATGGTGCATGCGCGAGGATAGCGCGGCGGGGACCGGTCGTCCAGACCGGTGGCGGGCCCGACAGGTCCCCCGGCCGTCGGGCAGCGGCCGGTCTCGATCGCGGTCGCGGCGGCGCCAGGCGGCGGGATCAGCGACCATCCCCGGCGACATCCGCTCCGCAGATGTCGCTCCGTACGTGCGGCGGATGAAGGCGGGGCTCCGCGCCGATCAGCTATTCATCCCGCGCATACTCGCCGGCTCCCATGACACCCCAGTGTCGGTAGCCGGAGTCGCCCGAACCGCCCGGAGCGTCGCCCGAAGCGCCCGGGCTTGGCACCCTGCCCTCAGTCCGTGGCGACGCGGTCACCGATGCAGCGGATGCATGGATGACAAGAACCGGGTCGGCCCGACGGGTCTCGCATTCGCCCGGCGAATGTCTGCCCCGATCAGCACCGGGCGCGGGCTCCGGATATTCACCGCGCGCATCGCTGCCTCGATTGGAACCGGAGTCAAGTCGGATGATGTGGTGTAACACCTCGTCGGCGTGGTCAGGCGGCTGGCAGCTGCTTCACCTCCTCCGCCGGTCCGGCGTCACGGTCGGAAAACGACGCGAGCGATTCCTCGGACAGGTAGCGGCGGCTCACGAGCCACTCGTCGTTCTGCTCCATGAGGAGCGCGCCGGCGAGGCGGATCGCGGCCCGATCGGTCGGGAAGATGCCGAC
>Ga0272446_1005833_pt1 | contig 13265 bp, 10 predicted proteins | sample YNPCB0061_FD_194587 | JGI IMG/M metagenome (GOLD analysis project Ga0272446, IMG submission 194587) | Hot spring microbial mat communities from Yellowstone National Park, WY, United States - YNP-CB-006-1 | ecosystem: Environmental > Aquatic > Thermal springs > Hot (42-90C) > Sediment | place... | reverse complement strand
TTGCACCATTTTGCCAAAGGAATTCTGCAACTGAATATTTTTCTTTGGTGAATGGATAAACGCCAAAAAGTTGTTCAAATGTTTTCAAATATTTTGGATGATCAGAAAAATCTTTTACTCCTTCTTTAAAATCTTGTGGAAATAAAAAGTAATCTAAATCAACTGAATCTTTTGAAATAGAAATATATTTTTCTTTTTGTTGAATATACCTCCCCGAGTAAATCGCAATTAAATATGTTGAAATTGGATAGAAAGTTTTCCATGTGTAAGATTTTTTATCACCATTACTCTCAATCTTTATTAGCTTTCCATTAGAAAGAGAAACCATTGAAGAATCATTCGTGATTGTTATCTGCATCAATGCTTTATCATTTGGTTTATCAATACATGGCAACCAAGTTGAAGCATAGATTGGTTCATTCATTGTGTACACAAATGGTAATTTATTTTTCTCAGTAAAATTGAAAGAACCAAATCCAAGATTTTTTGGTGTGCCACGATATGAAATTTCAACCAATGCTGTATCTAATTTTTCTTCTGGAATGAGATAAATTAATTTTTCTTCTCTTTTATACTTAACCTTTTTTCCATTCAGTGATAATGACGTAATTTCTAAATTATTATAGAAATTAAGCGGTATTGAAGTAAGATTCTGAGAATTAATTTTTAACTTGATTTTTACCGAAGCATCTATTTTTTTTTCTTTTGGGATTAAATTGATTTTAATATCATACATCAATGCATCTAAAAAATCTTGATTGGCCGGATTATAATTGACTAAAGAATGCTCATCGTAATCTTTGAGATTCAATGTAAATGAAATTGGATCAATTCCAGTTTCCAAAATGATTTTTTCTGAAAATTTCTGAAAAGCCAAGAATGAGCTCACCATAATTCCAGCAATCAGAAATGTAAATATTAAGAAGTAGTTATTATTTTTTCGCATATACAAAGATAAAATGAAATTGATTTAAAGTTAACAAATAATTTATTTGCCAATGAATTTCTAAATGAATATATTTTAATTGAAACTGCTAAGGAACTATTATGGCTTACACAGGCTCAACATCGTTAAGAAAAACTTTGACAATGATCCTCGCTGGCGGGCAAGGAGAAAGATTATTTCCTCTTACAAAAGAGAGAACAAAACCTTCCGTTCCATTTGGTGGTAAATACAGAATAATCGATTTTACTCTATCAAATTGTTTGAACTCAGGACTGCGTAAAATTTATGTTATCACACAATACAAATCTGATTCACTGAGCCGCCATCTTTATGAAGCATGGAATATTTTTAATCCTGATCTTGGTGAATTCATTTATTCAATTCCACCACAGTTAAAAACAAGCAACAATTGGTATTTGGGCACAGCTAATGCCATTCATCAAAATATGAATTTAATTGAAGATGAGAGTTACGAAAATCTATTGCTTCTTTCTGGTGATCACATTTACAAGATGGATTATTTAAAGATGATTCAATATCACAAAGAAAAAGATGCCGATCTTACACTATCTAGCATTGAAGTTCCATCTTCAACTGCAAATAGATTTGGTGTAATTGATATTGATGATACATACCGAGTGAAATCATTTATTGAAAAACCAAAAGTACCACCAGAAATTCCTGATAAACCTGGTTTATCTTTTGTTAACATGGGAATTTATGTTTTCAAGTCAAGTGTGATAAAAGATGTATTTCAAAAAATGGATAAAGAAAAAATCCCAAGCTACGATTTTGGAAAAGATGTAATTCCTTACATGATTAACAATGGTTATAAAGTTCAAGCATATCGATTCGTAGATGAAAATAAAAAAGCTGAACCTTATTGGGTTGATGTTGGAACAATTGATAGTTATTATGCTGCAAGTATGGACTTAATAAATGTAATTCCTCATTTCAATCTTTATGATTTTGATTGGCCTTTGAGAACAAGACAATTACAATTTCCACCTGCAAAAACAATTTCTCACGAAGGTGAAAGAGTTGGTCGTGCAATTAATTCCTTGATTACTGATGGAACAATTATATCTGGTGGTTTAGTTGAGCGTTCAATACTTGGTTATAATGTTCGAGTAAATAGTTATTCCTACATAACAGATTCAATCATTTATGATAACTGTAATATTGGAAGACATGCAAGAATCAGAAGAACCATTATTGACAAAAATGTTGTTGTTCCAGAAGGGATGGAAATTGGATTTGATGCTGAAACTGACAAGAAACGTTTTACTGTTTCAGAAACTGGTATTGTAGTAATACCAAAAAATTACAAATTCAAATGAGAATTCTTTAAATATTTTATCACAAATAACTGCATATTTTATGCAGTTATTTTTTTATTTGTTAAAATCTATGAACGATAATCTCAAAGACAAATTAGAAAATATTCCAACACTTTCCGGTGTTTATCAATTTTTGAATGACAAACAAAAAGTTATATACGTCGGTAAAGCAAAGAACTTGAGAAACAGAGTTCGTTCTTATTTTCAAAAAAATTTAGACTCACCAAAAACAATTGCCTTAGTAAATAAAATTGATGACATTCAAATCATTGTAACCGATACAGAAATTGAAGCACTCGTTTTAGAAAATAATTTAATTAAAGAACTAAAACCAAAGTATAACATCAACCTAAAAGATGATAAATCATTTCCTTACATTAAGGTTACAAATGAACTCTTCCCTCAAATTTATCCGACAAGAAATATTGAACGGGATGGAAGTCGTTACTTTGGTCCATATACTGATGTTAAGAATATGAAATCTTCATTGAGATTGATAAATAAAATTTTCAAAATCAGAAGTTGCAAGTTTGATATTACAAATGAAGCAATCGAAAAGAAAAAATTTAAGGTATGTTTAGATTATCATATAAAAAAATGTGAAGGACCATGTGAAGGATTAGTAACCGCTGATCGATACAACTCGATGGTGAATCAAGTTATAAAAGTATTGAAAGGAAAATCAGATGAATTAATTAATGAACTCAAACAACAAATGATTGAAGCATCAGCTAATCTTGAATTTGAAAAAGCAGCAGAAATAAGAGATAGAATTGAACAACTTTATGTTTATACTTCGAAACAAAAAGTAGTTTCAACGGATCTTGAAGAAAAAGATATTATAAGTGCAGCTTTTGAAGGGAAAGATGTTGCTGCAACAATCTTAAATATTCGTAATGGAAAATTGGTTGGTAAAAGACAATTTTTTCTTACGATTGAAGATGATACAGCTGAACAACAAATTTATTCTTCCATTTTAAAGTTTTATTATAATGAGTTCGTTGAAATTCCAAAAGAAATAATTATTGATATTGAACCTGACGAAAAAGAAACTTTACTTGAATGGTTGAATAGTAAATCAAACCGCAAATGTCATTTTGTGATTCCTCAAAAACAAAGTGAAGCAAAGTCTTTGTTAAACATGTGCAAACAAAATGCAATTTTAGCACTTAAAGAAATTCAACTTCAAAAAATGAAAAAGGAAGGAAATATTCCTTATGTACTTTCTGCACTCAAAAGAGATTTACGATTAAATCAAATTCCAAGAATTATCGAATGTTTTGACAATAGCAATTTGCAAGGAAGTGATGCAGTTGCAAGTATGGTTGTTTTTGTTGATGGTAAACCTAAAAAAAGTTTGTACAGAAAATTTATTATCAAAACAGTTGAAGGACCTGATGATTTTGCTAGCATGAAAGAAATTATAACGAGAAGATATTCCAAATTAAAAGATGAGAATCAACCACTTCCAGATTTAATTATGGTTGATGGCGGTAAAGGACAATTATCAAGTGCAATTGATGCACTTAATGAAATTGGATATAAAAATTTTGAAATAATTGGTTTGGCAAAAAGGTTAGAAGAAATATTCCTTCCAAATGAATCTGAACCGATAATAATTCCCAAAACTTCATCAAGTTTGAAATTACTTCAACATATTAGAGATGAAGCACATCGTTTTGCAATTACATTTCATCGTGAAAGAAGAAGCAAAAGAATTATCAATACAGAGCTCACGGAAATTAAAGGTATTGGTGAGAAAGTTGCTCAAAAACTTTTGACAAATTTAGGGAGTCTTGAAAAGATTAAGAGTTCAACAATGGAAGAGCTTTCGAAAGTGATTGGAAAATCAAAAGCAAAAATTGTTTATGATTTCTTCCAACAAAAATAAATGCCAGACTTACAATCACCCAAGTTAGATACTGACCGTTGCTTCCTTCCGGACCTGGCGGGGTTGGGTATTAACTTGCCGATTAAAGCCTGGCAAAATTTGGTGTGCAAATATAAAAACATTTTTCATTAATACTTTAGATGAATTTTATAACTTCTTCATAAATCTTTTCAGCATTGATTCCACTATCACCTTCATATTTGCATTTTTTCGGATCAATAGGACAAAATTTTTCGCAATAATTTTCTTTTGGCAAAAGTATTTTGCTTTCATTTCCAATTGGTCCCCAAAGTTTTGGCGAACATGCGGTCAAAGGACAAAATAATGAAACTGTTTTTACTTTCAATGCTGCACAAATATGCATTGGTCCAGTGCTTGCAGAAACTAAAACATCAAGCGCAGAAAATTTAATTATATTGTTTCTCAGTGAATCATCCTTCATCGGATAAACAACATTTGGAATATTATGAATATCTGTCGGTGGGAATAAATCTGTAACAACAACTTTATAATTTTTACTTGCTGCAAATTTTTCAATCAGTTTTTTGTACTCAGTTAAATTTAAGTTTGGAGCTGAATTTCCACTTGTTGTATTTACTCCAATAATTTTTTCTCCTTTAACAGAAATTGAATTTCGAAATTCTTGTGCTAATTTTTTTTCTTCATCAGTTAAAAATATTTCAGGTTCAAGTGAAGTTGGATTGATTCCAATTTTTCTAATCAAGTCAAGACAATAATCAGCTTCATGACGTAATGGAATATATTTTTTTCGATCAACATATTTTGTAAATGTTAAAAACTGATAAAGTTTATGACCAACACCAATCCTAGTTTTTATTCCAGCTAAAAACAAAATGTAATTTATTCGTTCGTTTGGCAAAAGCATCAACGCATGTGTGAATTTATATGAACGAATCTTTTTAAGATCTTCAAAAAAGTTTTTTAATCCTTTATCATTTTCATTATAAATAATAATTTCATCAACGAATGGATTATTTAAATAAATATCTTTTGTGTAATTGCGAACAAGAACAGCAACAAATGAATCAGAATATTTTTTTTTGATTTCTCTTGGAAGTGAAGTAGAAAGGACAACATCACCAATTCGATCTGGTCTGCTTATTAAAATTCTCAATTGCTTACTCAAATGAACCTCAAAATTTCCTTTTGGAGAAATTGATATTCGTTCTGCCAATTAAGTTCCTTTGAAGCAATGGTGGAATTACTTTTGCATTCTAATAATTTCTTCTCATCGTTTATCAATTCGTTAATAGCATTAACTATTTCTTCAATTGAATCCACGTTTACAACTTTACCAACTTTATATTTTTCAACAATATTTTTCATCTGAGGCAAATCGCAAGAAATTACAGGAAGTTCTGCCATGATGTATTCAAAAAGTTTATTTGGTAATGCGTGATAATAACTGATGCTAATATTTTCTATTAATGCTAACCCAATATCAGCAGCCGCAGTATAATTGATTAATTCATTTTGAGGAAATGAGCCAGCAAAGAAAACTCTTTCACTAACTTTATTTTCTTTTGCAATTCTGATGAATTTTTCTTTTTCGGCTCCTTCACCTAAAAGTATGAAAACAACATTAGGAATTTTTTTTATCGCTTCTATAATTTTTTGAATTCCTCTTCCATCAATTAAAATTCCTTGATACAAAAGAATTTTAAAATCATTAGGTATTAGAAATTGTTTTCTGAAATCAAATTTATTTTCTGCCTTCTGATAAAGTGGAATATTTCTTACTGTTATAACATTATTGATAGAATAAAATTTTTTCAAAAATTCAGTATCCATTTCTCCTGTTGTGAGAACAAGGTCAACTTTTTTGATAAAAAATTTTTCAATTGCGGTAATAATTTTTTGAACAGTTGGTTTATTTCGTAATCCACCAATGAAAGCATAAATCTCTCGACTATTATAAAATACTTTTGCTTTTTTTAGTTTTGCCCAAAACACAACAAAAGGCAATGTATAAATGTCTTCAGCAAAAAAAATAACAGCATTCGTTTTAGATAATGAAATAAAAAGTTTCAAACAGAAAGAAAGGTAAAACACCAGACTTCCCTGTTTTCTCGAAAGTTTATGAATTAAATATTTTTCGTTGGAATAGTTTTGAGTTGTAAACCAATCAAATGATATGACCGATACTTCAAATCCATCTTGTTTTAGAGAATCATATAAATTAGTTACACGAGAATCATGATATGGATTACCAAGAAATGCAATACAAATCTTTTTATTAGTCATGATTAATGTTAAAGTTGAATGTGCAAAGTATTTCGCATGATTGTTTTCGCATCAAACTTTTCTTTGAAATCAATCAAACTCATGCTTGGTGTCATTGGATTTTCTGCTTTGGTATCTTGAGAAACACCAATGTCAACGTAATCATATCCATTTTCTGTACAATATTTTACAACTTCATACATAACTCGTTGAATTGGTTTGTACTGTGCATAATCATATAAAAGCATATTATAAAAACAAATTGCAACAGTTGTGTTTGCAAAAAACATTAATGAACCAGCAATTGGTTTATCCTCAAGATATACCATGAATAATTTTAAATTATCCGGCAAAAGTTGAGTAAGTTTTATCAAATCTTCATAAGTATGAGTTGGTTTTACACCGTGCCGAGATTTATTTTCAATTAAGATTGGATAAAATTCATCGTAACGATCATTGATTTCAACACGAAGATGAAAATCAGTAAATGTCTTGCGAACATTTCTTCTTATCGTTGGTGAAAATCTTTCAAGTATATCTCTATTCTTATCTAATTTAATTGCACTTGAAATGTAATGCAAGTTATACCTGAATCCTTGCCAAAGCATTGCAAAATCAAGATTTTGATTTGGATATTTTTCATAAATCATTGGAGCAGAAGTAAGAGTAAATTCTTTAATCCCATTTTTCTTTCCCCATTCGAGTAAAGTTGAAACAATTTCCATAGCTTCAACAAATTTAATATCCTTTGTAACAATTGAGCCATAACTTGCACCAATGGGAGATTCAAAACCATCATTAATAATTGCACCTGGAAGCAGTGCTACAATTTTCCCTTTGTCTAAAAATATCAAATGATTAAAAGAAAATTTCCCTGGAGTGTGGTAGTCAAAAAATTTTTGTAAATGAAACATCGTTCCATTGTTAGATTCTAAAACAAACTTATCCCACTTCTCTTTCCATTCTTCAGTATATTGAATTATTTCCATAGTTGAACCAATTTTTTATAAAAAATCTAAATATGATTAATTAAAAGTATAAGTAATTGTAATTATGTGATTATCTCCTAAACCATATTTAACAGGTACATATGCATAATCAAAATTAAAATTTTTGAATAGAACTCCTAAACCAGTTGAAAAATTTTTGGAATCGTATCCGGTTAAATAACCAAATCTCAGAGCTAAATATTTGTTATAAATTATTTCAGCTCCAAAATGAGAATGAAATTTATATTCATGAATAAACTTCTGAATTCCAGATAATATATTAAAATCAAAATAACTCAATGAATAATTATAACTGATTCCTAATTGAACATCTAAAGGAAGTTTGGCAGATTCATTTTTTAAAGCTGAAACTTTACCGATATTTTTTAATGATGCACCTAAAGAAAGATTATCAAAAAAGTTTTTATAAACTATTCCTAAATCAAATCCAAAACCTGTTGATTCATCAGTGTAAATATTTTCGTAGATATATTTAATTGTTGAACCCACAAAAATGTTGTCACTAATACTTAAAGCAGATGAAATACTTGCTGAAAAATAATTAGCATTAAAAGTTGCTTGTGGATCTCCAGGTTTCGTTCTGACTTCAATATCATTGATTTTAGTTGTATTAACTCCAACAGCAAATGGTAAATTAAATACTGAAAAACTTGCACCTAACATTTCGGAAGATAAATCATTAAAAAGTGAGTTATGAGAAAAAGCAATTTGACTTTTTTTATTCACAGCTAACAAAGATGGATTATAATATAAGGCGGTTAAATCATTAGCACTCACAACACCAAAATCTCCCATTGATATATTTCTTGCACCAAATCCATTTTTTAGAAATGAAAATCCGGTTTCACCTGCTGATTGTGCAAGCATCAATGAAACAAGTATAATATTCAAAGCAAAAATTTTTCTAATAATCATAATCTAAAATTTAATCCTATAATATGTTGATCACTTGATGAATAAGGTTCAACTACAAAAGCGTAATCAAATCCAAATGTATAATTTTTTATGACGTAAAAATAAGATAAACCAAAAGATGGGCGAATTGGAATTTTTGTGTTGCTAAGATTTAATCTATCAATTCCGGCTCGGAAAAAAATATTTTCAAAAGGATTATACTCAGCTCCAAATCTCAAGTAATTTGTTTTAGCATTACTATTTTCTAATTCGATTGCCGTGAGCAATTTTTCATTTTCAAACTTGTAAGAAAACCCAACTTTCTTTATCAATGGGAATTTATCAACTCCAATTGTTCCATTTGTTCCAAAAATTTTTCCTGAATCCCAACTATACTTGCTATTTAAGTCAGTCATAGTAAACGAAATAGCCATCGCATCATTCAATGAATAAAGACCACCAATATCTAAACCAAATCCATTAGCTGATAAATTTTCAAACAGTTTGTAGTAATAAAATTTAAAACTTATTCCTAATGAAAACTTCTCCGAGAATTTATTTGCAACAGCAACAAAGAACTGATTCTCCGATGTTGAAAAATTTCCGATCTTATTTCCCTGTCCATCTCTACCATCAATATTAGTAACGCCAGAATTTATCAATCCAATGCTTACACCAGCAATTGATCTTGGCTTTATTGTTCCATCTTGCATTTCTTTTTTGCCAAATTCAAATCTTCTTGTGAAGTTTATAAAATTTAGTTTTCTATCAAGAGATAAAAATGAATATGATGTTTGAAAAGAATTTCCATTTTGAAAAACAACTAATGCAGGATTGTAGTAAGAAACTAAGTTACCTTCTTTCACTGCGGACATAGAATTTCCCATTCCAATACCACGAGCGCCAAAACCCATTCGTGAAAATGCTCCTGCCATACCAGCAATTTCAGAATATTGGGTTTGAGCGAATAAACTTGTTGTAATTATTAATGCTATGATTAAAATCTTTTTCATATCACCTCACATCATAACTATTATTTTACCGAACAAAACTTTTGAATCATCGATATCAATTCTATAAAAATAAACTCCATTAGGAACAATCCTCATATTTTCATCTTTGCCATCCCAAAATTCAATTTGATCTGCATTCTGAAATCTTGATGCATTTTGAATAACTGTCCGAACCAAGTTCATTCCAAAATCAAAAATTCTTAAAGTAACAGATGCATTGTTTGTAAGATTATACTTTATTCTCGCGACATCAAATTTTGGATTAAAAGGATTTGGGAAAGCATAACTTTGATTTTCATTCACACTTCCGCTTGTTGCTAAAAATGATTTCCATTTGTTATTCCAGAATTCATTTTCACTTTCAATAGTTTTTGCAAGACCATCATTTGTCCCAACCCAAATTTCATAATTGTTACTATTCAATTTATTTACTTCAACACTGAGATAGAGTGTTGGTTTTAATTCAACTTTAGAATTTTCATCAAAAATATTGGAAGAAGAAATCCATGATAAACCTTTGTTAGAACTTCTAAAAATTCCACTTGTTGATGCAGCAAAAATATCATAATCAAAATTAGATTTATACTTAAAAGCAAAATCACGAACTCTTTCATCTGACAGAACAACATCCCACGATTTACCACCATTTCGAGAAAAACTTACTCCGTAATATTCATCTGAACCTTCAGCTTTCCATGTTGCAGCCCAAATTGCATTATCATAAGCATTGTAATTCATTGATAATACAAAATTTCCACTAATAGGATTAGCTTGATTTGTATGATTGAATTTCACCCAGCTAATTCCACCATCGATTGATTTATTTATTCCACCAGCTGTTCCAACATATAAAGTATCTCCAATTGCAATAACAGAAAAAGCACGATGATTTAAATTACCACGCATCTTTAAATTTCCAGATGATGGAGCTAAATCGAAATCAAGTTTATCTGTAGGTTTGATCGAATCCAAATTATCAGGAGGTAAAACAACTCGCTGCCAAGTTTTTCCCATGTCAGTTGATTTTCTTAATCCACCGGAAAATGAAACAATCCAAATTGTGTTTTGAGTAAAAGCAATATCGTAGATAAAATTTTGTTCTTTGGCTGTAACGGGTAATGCACGTAATTTATTTATTCCATAAGTTATTGAAGAATCTCCGGGTGCATCAACTGGTTGAGGAATTTCATTCCAGCTATTTCCTCCATCAGTTGAAAATCTTAAACCATTTCCAGTTGCAACATCAGAACCAAGTTTATTTTCAAAATGCCAACATGCTGCCCAAATTGCACCCAAGCCAAAATTAATAGCTGAAATACTTTCTTTACCAAATGATTTAGTATCATAATAATTTGTCCAAGTTATTCCACCATCAGTGGTTTTGCTCAATCCTTTCGAAGTTCCAATCCACACTGTTGATTTATCCTGAACGAAAATTCTATCAATAGTATTGCTTGTCGGTGTTGCATCTGAAGATTTATTCAATCTTGGTTCTAATTTATAGTTTGTTGGTAATCCTTGTGCAAAAATATTTGAAGTGACAAGAATGATTAATAACAAAATAATTTTGGAATTTACTTTCATTATCATCACTTCACCTCAAGGAAACTTGTTATGACATTACTCATCGCACCGCTTCTATCTTTAGCTTGAAACTCAAATTTCCAATTTCCAATTGAAGAAGATTGACCAAAAGAATTTTTGAAAGAATATATTCCATCACCAGCTTTTTCATCTCCAAGGTTGAGATCACCATTATCAACCATTATGAAATAATCAATATTGGGATTTGAAGCATTTGGCAAAACTACTGAACCATCCGGACGATACAACTTGAATGTAACTTGTAAAATATCATTCAAACCATTTTGGTCATCTACTTTTATTGAGAAGACAAAAGATTCACCGCGTAAAACAGAAGATGGAATTTTTAAATTGGAAATAACCGGCGGATAATTTTTCTGGTTACTATCATAATTGAATAAATGCTCAGCAACTTTTTTAGAATTTTGATCAACATTGTTAATAACAAAAAATTCAAGAATATATTTTCCAGAAGGAATTGTTTTGCTCATTTTAAATTTGCCAGCATATTCATCAATGCTTTGAAGTGAAGAAGTCTTGCTAAGATTAATTTCACTAATAACTTTTTGAGTTGCATCAGCGATTTTTATTCTTGCTAAAACTTTTTCAACAGAGTTTCCATTTTTTATTTGAAGCGAAACATTTAATAAAGAATCAGATGCTGAATAAACAAAATTTGCAGGAGCAGAAATATTTACAACTTGGAAATCTGCAAATTGATAATCAATGATTTCATCAGGATGTTTATCGCAAGAATACACTGTTATTAAAATTGATAGCAAAAGAAATGTTCTTGCAGTTTTCGCCCAATGAAAATTATTGAGATGATATTTGATGTGTTTTAATTTTAGAAAAAACATAGAGACTCAAAATTATGATTGATTAATTATTAAAACGTAACAAGTTCTCTATATTTTTCCTTTTTTTGTTGCTTAAAATTAATAGATGTTTCCACATATATCAAGTAAATCAGAAAAAATTAGAAAGAAATTATAAATGGTGTTGGAGAAAATGAAACAATAAAAATCATAATTGCGAAATAACCAACCATCATTCTACCAAAAGAAAGCTTTTCAAAATAAATTACCGGTGGATGTTTCACTTTTATAACGAAATATAAAATAAAAGACCAAAGAAGCCATCCGCTCCAACCAAACACAAAATTAAAATTAAATGATGAACTTAATACTCCAAAAACTCCAATAAACAAAAGAAGAATCAAAGAAATACTTGCTAAAGCTTCATGAATTTTTCCACCAAACATTGAATAAATAACATGTCCACCATCTAACTGTCCAACAGGAATTAAATTCATTGACGTAATGAACAAACCAAACCATCCGACACAAAGGAAAGGATAATGATAGACTTCCGACATTGGTGGAATAAATTGATTAGGATCGGCAAAAATTTTTCTCACAAATATCATTAACAAATTATCGCCAAAAGCTAATCCAACAGCTCCTTTTCCATATTCTGGAGAAAAATAATCTGGATGAATTGCAAGAATATAATCGACCGATGGAAGATGAGTATAACCATAAATTAATAAAGTGAGCGATGCTAAGAATCCAGCAATTGGACCAGCAACACCAATGTCAAACATTGCTTTGTTGTTTGGAATAACAGATTTTGTTTTTATTACAGCACCCATAGTTCCAAAATTAAATAATCCAGCTATCGGTGGAAATGGAATAAAAAATGGTAATGTTGCTTTCACTTTATGATACAATGATGCAAAGTAATGACCAAATTCATGCACACCCAATACAAATAAAATTGATAAAGAATATGGTAATCCCAAAGCTAAATCATGAAATTCATAAGGACCCATTTTGCCTGTTGTCCATTCAACACCTGCAATGGTTGTGGTGATAAAAGTAATAATTAACAAAAGTAAATTTACAATTGGATTGTCTAATAATTTCATTTTTGCCTTCATCTAAAAATCGATATTCATTCCAAAGCCGGAATATTTTTCTTTGAAATCATAATATTCACCGTGAATATTCATTCCATCATAATGAGTGAAATATAACTTAATTCCCTTTCCTTTTGGTTTGCCAAACTTAATTCCTAAATAGTATGATTGATTTGTAACCACAGAACCATTATTATCAAATTTAAAATCTGCAGCAACAAATGGAGAAATTCCTCTAATCATAAAATGATTTTGATAATAATCAAACCCTAATTGATACGTAAGTTTATTATTGACGATTGGATCAGTATGGAAAAGATAAGTTAATCCAGCATATAATCTTAAAGATTGAAATTCATAAAATGGAATTAATTCAACAAACTCACGGCTATAAACTCTCGGCAATTGATTATTAATCCACT
>Ga0272446_1005832_pt1 | contig 13266 bp, 13 predicted proteins | sample YNPCB0061_FD_194587 | JGI IMG/M metagenome (GOLD analysis project Ga0272446, IMG submission 194587) | Hot spring microbial mat communities from Yellowstone National Park, WY, United States - YNP-CB-006-1 | ecosystem: Environmental > Aquatic > Thermal springs > Hot (42-90C) > Sediment | place... | reverse complement strand
GACCGGATGTGGGTCGTTGCCGTCGTGCGCTACTGGCAAGCGGCCAACCACCGCGCCTATCGTTCGCATCGGAAACGCCGGCTCGCCCGCGACCAGCAACGCAAGTGATATCTCGTTGTAGTATTAGCCTGTTTCACGATAAGGCCTGTGTTCCTGTCACGTGATCCGGTTATACATCCCTTTGCTTGGAATGATCTTGGAAACCCCTGCGTTTCTTCCAATCTTTTTCCAATCATGGTGCTGTAAGATCTATCATGCGATACAAGTTACGTGGTGGACCTGTTGGAACGAACGATGCGTATCTTGCTGATTGAAGATGACCAGCGTCTCGCGCGCCTTGTTGCGCGCGTCCTACACGAGGAACGCTACCAGGTCGACATCGTGCATGATGGCGAGAGCGGGCTGGATTATGCGCTACGTGGCGTGTACGAAGTGGCAATCATCGACTGGATGTTGCCGGGGCGCGACGGGCCTACGATCTGTCGCGCGGTACGCGCCGCGCGCCTACCAACGGCGCTCCTGCTACTGACAGCACGTGGGCAAATTGAAGACAAAGTCATCGGTTTCGACAGCGGTGCCGACGATTATCTTGTCAAACCGTTTGCCTTCGAGGAATTACTGGCGCGGGTGCGTGCCTTGAGTCGCCGGTTTACCCTGCATCCTGATGACGCCAGTGAACTACGCTCAGGCGACCTGGTGCTTGATCTACGTCATCATACTGCCCGGCGCGGAACGCGCCCGCTCGATCTGACACCTACCGAGTGGAACCTGCTCGAATACCTGGTGCGACACGCCGGGCAGGCGCTATCGCGGCAACAGATACTCGACTATGTCTGGTCATACGACCATGATGTCCAGCCGCAGATGGTTGATGTCTATATCTCCTATCTGCGTCGCAAACTCAATGCTTCGGGCGAGCGCGATCCAATTGTAACGGTGCGCGGCGTCGGGTACCGGCTGGAGGAACACTATGTTTAGGGGCCTGCGGGTGCGCCTTTCGTTACTCTATGCCCTCGCCGCGTTCGTACTGGTGGCGCTCGTCAGTGGGGGCGCGTATCTTGTCGTGGCTGGTTATTTCTGGAACGTCACCGACCTGGCGCTCCGCCACAAAATGGCACACGAATTCCATGCCCTCAATGCGCCGCTGCCACCCGATCTTGTGCCGGCAGACCGCGACTGGTCGGTGGTACGTGGCGAGGTTGGCCTGGTTCCGCTGCCGAAACCGCGTACGCCGGCCAGGCGAGATGACCACGAAGACGACGATGAATCGCACGAACAACGCCAGCCGGCCGCTGAGCACGACACACCGGACACGAGCGCGGTAGATGCCGCAGAACTGGCTGCGATCATTGTCCTGCCGCTTGACGCATCCGGTCGCCTGCTCTTCAACCCGAACAGTGTGGCCTGGTCACTGTCGCCAGATCGCGCGGCGCTACAGTCGGCACTTGCGAATGGCAGCGATCTGCGCACAGGTGTCACGCCGGATGGATCGCGGGTTCGCCTGCTCACATACCGGGTCACCCGCTCTGATGGACCGGTGGCGCTACAACTCGCGCGTGACCTGAGTGATCAGGACCAGGTGCTCCATCAACTGACGTCAGGACTACTGGGGCTCGGAGCCATCGGCATGGCACTGGTTGGTGTTGCGAGCTGGTGGCTGGCCGGACGCGCCTTGCGCCCGGCGCAAGATGCCTGGGAACGGCAGCAACGATTCATTGCCAGCGCCAGCCACGAACTCCGTACCCCGCTCACCCTCATCCGCGCCACCGCCGAAGTGGCCATGCGAGCGTTGCCATCTGAACAAACCGATCAGCGCGCATTAATGAGCGATGTACTGACCGAAAGCGACCATATGCGCCGTCTGGTAGACGATCTGTTGATCCTCTCGCGACTGGACAGCGACCGCCTGACACTCAATAGCAAGGCGGTAGATCTACCGGTGTTCCTGGCAATGATTCAGCGCCAGGTCGCGCGGGTCGGCGAGCAGCGCGGCATCAGCGTCGAGCTCGAGCGTGTGTGTGGCACCGTCCTGGCCGACGAAGAGCGCCTGCAACAGGTGCTGCTGATTGCGCTTGACAACGCATTGCGCCATACACCGACCGGTGGCCGTATTACCCTTGCGGCCGGGCCACGCAGCCACGATGTTCTGATCCGGATCACTGATACTGGCAGCGGTATCGCGCCGGAGCACCTGCCCCATGTCTTTGAGCGGTTTTATCGTGTCGATCCGGCGCGCGGGCGTGAGAACGGCAACGCAGGTCTGGGGCTGTCCATCGCACAAGGCCTGGTCAGGGCCATGGGTGGCCAGATTGCGCTTGAAAGCTTCCCGGGGGTAGGCACCACGGTGTGTGTGACTCTACCGCAGGCCCACGCCTGATCCGTCAAAAGATGGACATCGGGCCGCCTTTCCGGGGGACGCCATGCGCTGCGTTCTGTGGTACGCTGGTACCAGCGCAGCACCATGCATGTTGCGGTGAAAGGAGTGTCTGATGGAACCTGACGTATCAAAGAACGCGAAGATTATCGGTATCGTTCTGGTCGTTCTTGGTGCGCTGAGCCTGCTGCAGAATTTCGGTCTACTTGGCTTTGTGGCGTCGCTGGTCTGGGCAGCCATGTTCGCTGTCGGCGGTGCTGTCTTCCTCTATTTCTTCTTCCGCAACGCGGCACACTGGTGGGCGGCCATTCCGGCGGGCGCCCTGCTGGGGATTGCCGTAACGATCGGCGCGAGCGAATTGCCCTGGATTCCCGGTGGTGTGGTCGGCTCGCTCTTCCTCGGTATGCTCAGCCTTGGTTTCCTGGCAATCTATCTGACCGACCATTCGCGCTGGTGGGCGGTGATTCCCGGCGGTACGCTCCTGAGCGTTGCAGCGACTGCGGCGATGTCCGAGATCCTGCCCGGTGAGGCGACCGGCGGCGTTTTGTTCCTCGGCCTGGCGGCAACCTTTGCGCTGCTGGCGCTGTTGCCGGGCGCACCGAAACTGCGCTGGGCCTTCGTGCCGGCGGCCGTGCTTGGCGTCATGGGTGTGCTCTTGATGATGTCGGCGGTGCAACTGGCAAGCATTCTCTGGCCGGTGGTTCTGATCGCCGCCGGGATAGCACTGCTGTATCGGAACCGCCATCGCGAGATCTATCGCTAATGTCGGTAACGTATTCGGTATCTGATGCGGTGTGGCTTCGCCGCGCCGCATCAGAACCAGAATCCCTATGGGCCGGCGGCCCGAACCACCTGAAAAAGGGAATGCCCTACCGGCGCTCTCGTGCCTCAAAGGAGCGACCTGGATGAATATGGCAGCTTCTGAACAACAGCCACGATCTCGTCCTGGCCTTGTCGGACCTGTGATCCTGATCGGTCTGGGCGTGATCTTCTTGCTGAACAACTTTGGCATCATCAACTGGAACATCTGGAACACGCTGTGGCGTTTCTGGCCCGTGCTCTTGATTGTTGCCGGTCTTGACCTCCTCATCGGCCGGCGCTCGACGCTTGTCTCGCTGCTCCTTGCGCTCTTGCTGGTAGTGGCGCTTGGTTTCGGCGTCTGGTATCTGAACGCGCAATCACCGGCAGCGATGGGCAACCTGGTCATTCAACCAGTCGAATACCCCGCCGAAGGGGTGATGCGCGCCAGTATTGAGATTCGCCAGCAAATCGGCGAGTTGCGCATAGCCGCAATGAGTGAGCCCGATGGCCTGATACGCGGGACGATCGCACTGCGCGACGGTGAGCGGCTGACACGCGAATACAGCGTCAGCAACGGTGTCGCCTACCTGGCGTTGCACGAGGAAGGGCCGCTCCGCCCTCAGGTAAACGAACCCTCGTTCGATAACCATCGCTGGGATCTACGCCTCAACCCCGATCTTCCCCTCAGCCTGAATATCAGCGCGGGCGTCGGGCAGACGACGCTCGACCTGGGACGGTTGCAGGTGACGGCACTTGACGTCGGCACCGGTGTGGGTGACGTCATTGTCACGCTACCGGCGCAGGGCGTGGTGCGCGCAACAATTGGCGGCGGTGCTGGCAATACCACCGTGCGTATACCGGCGGGTGTGGCGGCACGCATCGAAACATCGCGTGGCCTCGGCGATCTGAATGTGGCCGGGCGCTTTGAACGGCAGAGCGATCAACTGTACGTCTCACCCGATTATGAGAGCAATCCTGCTCGCGTGGATCTGAAGGTGAGCGGTGGCGTCGGTAGTATTCGCATTGAAAGCGTGGTCGTACCATAACCAGGACAGTCGTATGACCGCACCCTGAGGAGCCGTGCAACGGCGTCGCGCAGGGTGCATGCCGTCGCTCCTGATAGGTGTCATACTGGTGGCAACCTCCGTTTTTCCCATGCCGGGTGCGCGGCTCGCAGGAACAGAGGCGCGGCCGCGGGTCATCATTGCTGCTCGCCGCCGTGGAACAATGGTATAATGCCGCTCCAGTTTTAATACACGCAAGGTGGAGGAGTGACGGTGACGATCAAATCGGACCGCTGGATCCAGGCTATGGCACAGAATCACGGCATGATCGAGCCATTCGTCGCCGAACAGGTGCGTGGCGGCATTATTTCGTACGGCCTCTCCTCGTATGGCTACGACATGCGCGTGGCTGATGAGTTCAAGGTGTTCACGAATGTATTCAATACGCTGGTCGATCCAAAGTATTTCGATCCGCGCTCGTTCGTAGATATTCGGGGCGACTATTGCGACATTCCACCCAACTCGTTCGCGCTTGCCCGCTCAGTCGAGTATTTCCGTGTTCCACGCAATGTGCTCTGCATCGTCCTTGGCAAAAGCACAATTGCCAGGTGCGGCATTATCGTCAATGTAACGCCGCTTGAGCCGGAGTGGTGCGGCTACGTGACGATCGAGATTTCGAATACCACGCCGCTGCCGGCGCGGATCTACGCCAATGAGGGCATCGCGCAGGTGTTGTTTCTTGAGGGTGATGAACCGCCGCGGGTGTCGTATGCCGACAAGGCGGGCAAATATCAGAATCAGGTCGGCGTGGTACCGCCGCGGATGTAACCGTTACGTTTGCGGTGGGATCAGGGTGGCCGCCCGCGCAATAATGTCGCGCACCTTTTCATATCCGGCACGCTCCTGCGCATCGCCCGGCGTTACCCATTCAGCGGCACTGATCCCTTCTGCGGCTTCCGGCGTCGCGCTGGCACTGGTCGTGCGCATCAGAAAGAACGTCACGCGCTTGCGGTATGGTACGCCCTTTTTCCGGACGGTGTAGGTGATCGTCCCGATCGGCGCACCCAGCTCGCCGGTGAGACCAGTCTCCTCGTGCACCTCGCGCACGGCTGCCTGCTCCACGCTCTCGCTGTCGTTACGGTGCCCTTTCGGCAGGGTCCATCTGCCATACCGATCGTGGATCAGCAACATGAGCACCCGCCCATCGTCGTCATACCGGTAAACGACACACCCTGCCGCGTCGGCATCATCTGGCATCATGACACTCGCCTGTTTCATCGCCCGAAGAAGACCTGTTGCACCCACTGCTCCAGGTTGAGCGCCCATTGGGCCAGCGGCGTGCGCGTCGTCCACTCGCTCAAGGCCGCCAGTTGTCCCGTCGCCAGCAAGACGCCCATCAACACCAGCAGCGCGCCGCTGATCAGGCTGGTCGTATGCAGATGAAGCTGATACCCCGCAACGTTCAGGCTGAAGCCACGCCCGCGCATCACCTTCCAGAACGTAGAACCTGTGCCGAGGCGACTAAAAAAGGTTGCCACGATGATCAACGGTGTTCCCAGGCCAAGTGCATAGATAAACGACAGAATCGCACCCTGCAACACGGCGACCCCTTGCGTTGCCAGCAGTGTCAGCAGCGCCCCCAGAATCGGCCCGACGCACGCCGTCCATCCCAGGGCAAAGGTCGCGCCATACAGGTAGGATCCCGCAATGCTCGCCGATGGGCGTGAGAGCGTCTTGATGCCCGTGAACCCTTTGCCCAGCATGCTGGCGATACCAAAGGCAATCACGACGAGCCCGCCGATGAAGGTCAGGGTATCAAGGCTACGAAACAGGATCTGACTGAGCGCCGTGGCTGTAGCGCCCAGCAGGACCATGGTTGTCGCCAGGCCAAGAAAGAACGCCACCGTCATCAGGACGATGCGATCGCGCTGCGCCTGGAAGGTGAATGCAAAATAAGCCGGCAGGATCGGCAAGGTACACGGCGAGAGGAAACTAAACACACCTGCAAGAAACGCCGCCGGCGCGAGGATGAGCAGGCTGGCGCCCGTCGGAGCGACAGGGCTGTCGCTCCCCAGGCCCAATAGCGCGATGACGGCGAAGAGCAGCACAACACCGGCGCCCAGAAACACCATGCGCCACGGAAAGCGTGCCTCAGGTGACACAACGGCCCGGTTCGAATCTGGACGTGACATGGCTATCTCCACGGGTGGTCGCCACCGAACAGATGACGATGATTGCGCTTTGCTGGACGACAATGCCACCTCGAAATCCGACAGTCCCATGCACTCACCATGCTTGACAACGGATCTTCGGATGGGCACCGTCCCGTTCCATGGCCCGCGCCTGTTCGTCCATGCGATTATACACATACTCCCGCCATCCACGGATGAACGTGCAATGAGAGCCACCGGCACCCCGGCCTGCAATCACATCCAGCCCATGATCGTCTCGGCGATGTCACGCCCACTCGCGATCGCCAGATGGATGCGCCCCAGACCGACAGTATAGTCGCCGGCAAAGAACAGACCGGTCCGAGTGGCGTTGAGCGCGGCACTATTGGCGACGCCATCCGGCAGCGCATAGCGCCAGCCCTGGCGGTCGTACCACAGTGGCTTACTCACGTCTTCGCCCAGCGCTACACTTGCCAGTTCGATCACCGCCAGCGCCAGCTCATCAACAGGCGCATTCCAGTGCTCCATGCTGAAATGCCCCGCCATCTGAACGATGATCAGACTGTGGCCGGGCGGGCAGCGCTCCGGCCCTTTGGTATGTTCGAGCGCCAGCCAGGCGATCGGATGTCGCCGGTCAACATTGATCAGAGCATAGAATGGCCGATCAATCAGACGATCATACGCCAGGGTCAACGTGAGGCATCGCCGGTAGGGAACCCGCGACAACTCGGCGAGGATCATCTCGCGCGCATCGGACTCCAGATCGCTCGCCGCGACGATCTCAGCGGTTTGCGGCGCAGGTGGCGTCAGCAGCACCGCGTCGGCGGTGCCGAGCTGCACGCCGGTGGCATCGAACAGCGCCCAGCGCGCGGTTCCTGGCTCCCGGCGCAACGCCGCAACGCGCGTCTCGCGCCGTATATCGAGCCCATCGCCAAGCAGTTTCCCCAGGTGATTGATGCCACCGGCATAGGTCCAGCTTTGCTCAGCATTGAGCGCCGGGTCGCCAGGAATACGCTCCCCTGCCGCGCCAAGCACCCACACCGGGCGCTCGACGCGACGCAGACCGTCGGATGGTAGGTCTGCGGTCAGCAACTGGCGCATCGCCTCGTCAGACGCCTTGATCACCTGTGCGCCATGATCGAAAATGGCACCGTCGCGGCGGCGCGTTGCAACGCGCCCGCCCAGGCCGCGGCTTTTTTCATAGATCGTGATGGCGAGATCAGGGCGGTGCCAGCGCAATTCGCGCGCCGCGCTCAGGCCTGCCATACCGGCGCCAATGATTGCCAGGTTCATGTGCCCTCCGCGAGTGCATACGAGCATGCGGCATCGTATGCATCGTACCATGCTTTTCCCTTCGGCGGAGAAGCAATACCCGGTTGCATTCAGACATACAACTGTACTGCTGGCGCACCCGGGTACGCGGGCGGGACGCTCGTACATCCAGCATTGAATGACTGCCCCCATATCGCACCAGACACGTGCTATACTGCAGTCTGTCGCTGCCTGACCTTATCTTCGTTCGGGAGTATCGTGGCATGTCCTATCGCCTCGTCTTCGCTTTGATCGCCCTGATGCTGCTTGCCGCCTGTGGTGCGCAGCAGCAAGTCGCGCCCGCCGGTGGTTCCATTACGCCGGTCTTTGCCTTTACCGAGGCCGTTGTCGGCCCGAATCGTATTGCGCTCGGCCTGATACGTAATGGTTCGCCCATCAATGATCCAGGGGCGAAAATCCATCTGCGCTTCTTCGATCTCGATGATACCAGCTCACCGGTCAAGTTCGAGTCCGACGCAACCTACTATGGTCAGGGGCTTCCAGCGGCGATCTACATCGCCTACCCCACCTTCGATCGTGCCGGTAACTGGGGCATCGAGGTACAGACGACGCTCAGCGGCCAGGCCGAGCCGAGTGTCGCCCGCCTGCGCCTCGAGGTCAAACAGCGCTCCGAAGCGCCGAACATCGGCGACCGGGCGATTGCGGTCAGGACATTGACCATACGCGACGTTCCTGATCCATCGCACCTTTCGTCGGGGCGTGTCGAAGATGTGTCGCTGTACCAGATCAGCCTCGATGAGGCGTTGAGGAATGGCAGGCCGACAGCGCTGCTGTTTGCAACGCCGGCCTATTGCCGCACTGCTGTCTGCGGCCCCAGCCTCCAGGTGGTCCAGGGCTTACAACAACGCTACGGTGACCGTATGAACTTTATTCATGTCGAGGTCTTCCGCTACCCGTTCCGCGAGTCATTCGAGGCGCAGACGGCGGTGTTCCAGAAACTGGCCCGGGAAGGTCGCGCGCCGGGCCCCGAAGAGCGCAATGTCGGCCTCTCGGACCCCATGATCGCCTGGGGGCTGCCCTCCGAACCGTGGTTGTTCCTGATTGATGGCAGCGGCACGATCGTTGCGCGCTACGAGGGCGGCATTACAGCGGAGGAACTGGCACCGGCAATCGAGAAATTGCTCGCCGGCGAACCACCGCAGGGATGACCACCTGTTGCTGTTGAGTTTGCCCAAACGTGTGAAACACCCGCGCCAGTGGCAGTCGGTGCGATCCCGGAGCATCTCCGGGGGCATGGCACAACCATGTTCCACCTGGCAGCGCCGCCTCAACCGCCGCGACGACACCATCCGGCGCGCTGCTGCCGTTGTCGTGCCGCCGGATATCATCCCGGCGCCACCTGCATTCGACAGGAGCACACATGCGACTGGTCACGTTCCAATTCATCGATCGGCGCTCACGCGCGGGCGCGCTGCTCGGCGACGTGCTGGTCGATCTGGCGGCAGCCGCACCGCTGGTGTTTGAGGAGCAGGCGGATGCGCGCTGGGATCTGCTGGACATGCTGCGTGGCGAGCCCGAGGGCATGGGGCTCGATGGTGCAGCCGAGATCGTCGCCGCCGTCATCGACCAGCTCGGTGGCGACGCCAATGATCTGCACCGGGCGTCCCACTATGGGCCGCTCGCCATTGGCGGCGTCGAAATGCTGATCCCGCTCGACGAAGCGCGCCTTCTCGCGCCGCTACCGCATCCCGCCAGCCTGCGCTACTTCGATGCGTGTGAAGATCACGTGGCAGCCGTGGCCCGCCTGCACGGCGCCAGCGTGCCGTACCCATGGTATGAACGCCCGTTGTTCGTCTTTGGTAACCACAACGCAATCTACGGTCCTGATGATCCTGTGCCGCTCCCGCGTACTCGCGCCCTTGACTATGAACTGGAAGTCGCCTGCGTGATCGGGCGCACGGGCCGCGACATCTCGCCACAGGACGCTGGCGACCATATCGCCGGCTATCTGCTTCTGAACGACTGGACCGCGCGCGATATGCAGCGCGAGGAACTCGTGGCCAGTCTTGCCTTCAGCAAGAGTAAGGATTTCGCCACCTCGATCGGCCCCTGGCTCGCTACACCCGATGAATTGCACGAGTATGAACTCGGCGACGGCCATCTGAATCTGAACCTTGTCGCGCGCCTCAACGGTATCGAGCAATCACGCGGCAGGTTGCGTGACCTGACCTATTCATTTCCACACATGATCGCCGCCGCATCGCAGGATTGTACCCTCTTCCCGGGTGACATCATCGCCGGTGGGGCCGTCGCCGGCGGATCATTACTGGAGGTCACCGGCAACCAGGGCCCCTGGGTCGAACCCGATGACGTTGTCGAACTGGAGGCGACCGGGCTCGGCCTGCTACGTAATCGAGTTGTGGCATGAACCCGCCGGAGGCTGGCGGCGCACATCTGCAACGCTCCGGGTGGCGATATCTGGCCATCATTCTTGGCATTGCGTGGCTTATGACCTTCGTCGCCGCGCGCACCGCCGGCCCACCCGTCTGTGATGTCGGCGCTGGCGACGATATTGGCTGCGCGCGCGGCTTCGAGACCCGCGAACGCGACAGCCACGGATCGTTCCGCTGGACCGATGGCCAGGCTGCTGTTGTTCTTGCGGCATCTGGTTATGGCGCGCCACTCGTCGCTGAAATGTCAATGGCGGCGCCACGCCCTGCCGATGTGCCGCCGCCACGCACACATGTCACGGCCGGTTCGACGGCGTTCACCGTTGCACCAGCTTCTGCGCCGCGATGGTACCGTTTTCTGGTATCCCCGGGATTTCCTGCTGGCGACGCTCTGACCATCAGTATCACCAGCGATACGTGGAAACCGCCACGCGATCGGCGGGACCTCGGTGTCATGCTCTATGCTGCGCGTATACGCCCGCCGGGCCTACCGGCGCTCCCGCCGGTGCTGCACACCCTTGCCATGCTTGCGCTTGGCCTGGCAGCCGCTCGAGTAGCGCGCAATCCGGGGCGCCATCCGGCGCATGGTGCGCTGCCCGTTCTCAGCGCCCTGGCCACCATTGGTTGTGTTGCTGCACTCTGGGTCTGGCTGCCCGCACGCAGCGTTCCATTTCTGCCCCTGTATGCCCTGCTGACCGGCGGTATGGCATTGCTGCCGTCCTGGCGCGCCAGCGATGAAGTACCCCGATCTGCCGGTCGCTGGCCCTGGCCGGTTCTCCTGGCGCTGGCAGGCAGCGCTGCAATTGATGCGTTGTTCGTCACGGGCCTGGTGCGTGGTCCGTGGAGCGTGCCCGCCGTTGCGATCCAGGCCAGTCTGACCATGGGTGCGGTCTGGAGCATCTCGCGCACCCCGGCGCCCCGCCATGCGGCCGTTCCTGCGCTTCAACCACCTACGTCTCTGCTGGCGCTCCTGCAGCTCGCACTGTTCGTACGACTCCTGGCGCTGGCCATCCGGCTCCTCGGCGGCGCCGGATCCAGCGATCCGGACGTCGAATTATTCTACAGCTATGGCCGCGCAACGCTGGAGCTTGGCGTGCCACTTGTCGAGTATCCCTCCGGCGCACTGATCCCCTGGGCATTACTGGCGCTGCCTGCCAGCCGCGAGCTCTTTGCGCTCACGCTACCGCTCGTCAATACCGGCGCCGACGTGGTGATCGTCTGGGCGATCTGGCTCATCGCCCACCGGCGGTCGCGAACGGCGGAGCCAGCCAGTCAGGAGGAAATCAGATCCCGGGGGCACGCGCTCGCGTTGTTCTATGCGATCTCACCGCTCCTGCTCCCCTTCTGGCATGGCAAGTACGACTCGTTGCCGACCGCGTTTCTCACACTCGGGCTGGCAGCATTCGCGTGCGAGCGTTCGCTGTGGGCGGGGGTGGCGCTGGGAGTGGGAGGGACGATCAAGTGGGTTCCCTGGCTCGCAGCGCCGGGGCTGGCGCTATCTCTGCTCAGGCCGGCGTCTGGACGGGAGGTGCGACATGTACGTCTCGACGGGCGACTCCTGCGGTTTGCAGCAGGCGGTGTGCTGGCTGTGACCGCCGTCTCGCTGCCGTTTGCGGCGTACAGCCTCGAGCGATTCCTTGCGCCGTACCTGCTCCAGGGCGGTCGCGCCATTACCGGCGAGAGCCTGTGGTTCCTGGCACTGCTGATCGCTGAGCCGGCATTGTGGCAACGACTACCCGCACCCTGGGGGCCGGTAGAGACAGGCAGCGTTCTGCTCGCTACGGCTGTCGCCACCCAGCTGGCAACGCTCCTGGGGCTCACATTGCTACCGCTGGCGCAACGATCGGGGGCGTGGCGCGCACTGGCGCTGGCGGCGCTCATCCCTGCGGCATTCCTGCTCCTGAACCGCGTGTTCAGCCCCCAGTACCTCGTGACGATCACCAGCGCGATACTCGCTGCCGGTGCTGCCGTGGTGCGATCCCGCCGTGATATGCTGGAGATGACAGGATGGCTGATCGTGGCGCAGGCCGCCAATCTCCTGGTCTGGCCGAACACCATTGCCTGGTGGCCAGCGGCGTCGGCACTCATGTTTGCAACTGCACTACTGGCGCTGATGCGGGCCGCGATCGCGCGGTAGGGCGGCCCGCGCGCCACGTTTACCGCCCGACTTCCGCTGCAACCGGGAACGCCCCGATCTGCAACATCATCGCCGATCCATCATAGCTCCACCAGGCTTCGGCTACCTTGCCATCAGCGAACCGCTCGATCGTAATCCCATGCAGCGTCACCGAGTTTTCACTCGGTGGGATCGTTCCCAGAAAGCCGGTATGCGTACCGGTCCATGTCCAGCGCACGACCACGCGATCACGCTCGGCGATCAGATCGTCAATGGTCATGTGCATATCCGGGAACGCAACACGCAAGCGCTCAATCCAGCGTTTCAAGGTCCGGCAATCGCCCACCTGGTACGCCGAAGGGTCATGATTGACAAAGCCAGGGGCAAAGACGTCGTCAATCACATCCAGCTTTCCCTGGTTCCAGACCGATTCGGCAACATAGCGTGCAATTGCCCGATTGGCTTCAACATACATGGCGTCGCCTCCTTCTTTGCGCTGACCGGCCTCCCGTCCTCATTGCCGGTTGCTTCGGGCGCCTCACTGCGCCCCTGCAAGTCGTGCAGCGCCGCCCGAAATGGCGATACGCCGCTGCATGCACCACCTGCCTGACCGCATGCTCTACCGGAGACATCTGTATGATGAAGGGATGACCCCGCCGCATTCATGGCGGACTCACCCCCATACCCGTCATGGTAGCCGTAGACTCACTCTTATGAGTAGCGCAGTGAATACGTAGGGTGACATTCCGACAACTTATGGTACAATGCGCCGCTATTATGCTGCTCTGCGTTGAACGGCGTCCTGCGATCGCCAGGTGCGACTTCGCGGCGCCTCGCGCTCAGTTTGCAACGCTCAATTCGCCTGCCGTGAAGCACCTGATCCTCGCCTGCATTCCATTCCTGGTCGCCGCATGCAGCATGGCGTCGCGCGTGCCGCCCGCGAGCCCCGCCGGCGACAGCGTGACGCCCGGCCATACTTCTGTACCTGCGGCGCCAACCAGCAGCCAGGTCGCTGGCGACCCGGAAGCATTTCGCGAATACTGGGCCAGCCACGATGGCATAACGACACTCGGCGAGC
>Ga0272446_1005831_pt1 | contig 13266 bp, 12 predicted proteins | sample YNPCB0061_FD_194587 | JGI IMG/M metagenome (GOLD analysis project Ga0272446, IMG submission 194587) | Hot spring microbial mat communities from Yellowstone National Park, WY, United States - YNP-CB-006-1 | ecosystem: Environmental > Aquatic > Thermal springs > Hot (42-90C) > Sediment | place... | reverse complement strand
CGTGCATGGCGTCTTCGTAGGGGCCGAAGTTGGGTAGCCGTTCGGTGAGGAACGCCGCAAACCACGATTCGGCTTCGGCGTGAGTAACGGGCCAACGGAAGGGTTCGGCCCGCCCGAAGGCCGATGGGTAATCCCGCCGCACCGAATCGATGACGGCGCGGGTGAGGGCATCGACGGCAGGGGTGGGAATCGGCGGTGCGGGCGGCATTCCCGCTGCCCCCAACCGATTTTCTGCATCGAAGTTCCAGCGTCCGCCGAGCGGCTGCCGTCCGTCCATCAACACGCCCAGTCGGCCCCGATTCCAGCGGTAGAAATGCTCCAGCAGTAGGGATTTTTTACCCGCCGCCCATGCTCGGAAGTCCTCACGCGGGCAGGTGAACCCAACCGAATCAGCGATGATTTCGACGTGGACGCCCGCCCCCTGCAGCCACTCAGCATGACGGCGCACGGCGAGATCGGCGGCGTAATCGGGCGGGGCCACGACGATCAGGCGATCTGGGCGGTAGGTGGCCAGATGAGTGGCGAGGCCTTCCCGAAAGGTTGGGGCCTGCTGGTAGTCAACGCTGTGGCCACGTTCGCGGAGGCGTTCGGCATAGTGCCGCATGGCGGAGAGGATGAAGATCAGTTTTTGAGCGTGGTAAGGGCGGGATCGGAGTTTGGCGGTGCTCTCCACCATCAAGACCTGATCGGCGTGGGGGAGGGCGGGATGGTCTGCGTATAACTGGTTCCCGAAGATCAATGCCGTAGTACCGGACATGCCGCAACCTCGACGAGAGACTAATTGACGGGGGGCGTTGCATGGGGGGGCGTCCCCCCCACATAACCCACTAGAGGTACTCAATATGGTTTTGCATCTCGTCAGCGGTCAGAATCTGGAAAATTAGGACTAGGGCCTTTACCCAGTCCCCGATGCTATGTTTACTACTCTGACCAAAGACAATACCGGCATGATTCGTACCTTGTGCGGCAAGTATCAGAAAATCGGTATCGTAGGTGCAAAAGACACGCCCCATTGCCGTTGCACGTTGTAGATGGTCTATATCTGAGTCGCCGAGTGCATCTAGATCACGGGCATTGATGGCGTCAATCCCTTTTTCGCGCAACTGTTCACAAACGGCAACTTCTACACTTTCATCGAAGTACAGGCGGATGGCGTGTGCCAAGCCCTTGTTCCTTTGCCTTTAGCAAGGCTTCTTCTGCGGCCCGAATCTGCCCGTCGATCTCGGCTTGATGTTGGTAGTAGTATGCAAGTGCCGCATGAACTTCTGCCAGCGTTAGGCGGTAGCCCACGGCGATCTGTTCAGGGGATTCTTTTCGGTAGGCATAGGCCGCCGCAATGTACTCCAACGCAACCCCTGTTCCAATGATGAAGGGCCGCCCGCCCTTCACAGTAGGATCAGATGCGATCAAGTTGATCGAATGGATGGTCACATCACTCATGGGCATTTCCTCATCTATTTGGCCTTAGTGTACTCTAAAGTGGGCGGGGAACGCTTCCCCGCCCGATTGGGCCTATACGGTGCGGTCTACGGCCTCTGCGACGCGGCGGCACTCTTCGACCAGCTTGGCGAACTTCTCTGGCCTGAGGGACTGCGCCCCGTCCGAGAGTGCCTCCGCCGGATTAACGTGCACCTCTACGATCAGGCCGTCCGCACCGGCAGCGACGGCTGCCCGCGAAGCCGCCAACACCAGATCGGCCTTGCCCGTCGCATGGCTGGGGTCGGCAATGATGGGTAGGTGGGTACGGGTACGCAAGACGGGGATCGCGTTGATGTCGAAGGTGTTGCGGGTGTACGTCTCGAAGGTGCGGATGCCGCGCTCGCACAAGATCACGCGGTGATTGCCGTGCGAGAGGATGTATTCAGCGCTCATCAGCAGTTCTTCCATCGTGCTCATCATGCCGCGCTTGAGCAAAACGGTGTGCTGCGAAGCGCCCGCCGCATGGAGCAGGGCGAAGTTCTGCATGTTCCGCGCCCCGATCTGCAACACGTCGGCGTACTTGGCGACCATCGGCACGAGGCCCGGCTCCATGACTTCGGTCACGATGGGCAGGCCGGTTTCGGCGCGGGCTTCGACCAACAACTCGAGGCCCTTTTCGCCTAGCCCTTGGAAGGAATACGGCGAAGAACGCGGCTTGAAGGCCCCCCCACGTAGGGCCGTCGCACCGGCTTCCTTGACGGCGTGCGCCGTCTCGAGGATTTGACTGCGGCTCTCGACGGAACACGGCCCCGCGATTAGCACGATCTTCTTATCGCCAACTTTGGAGCCGTTTAGGGCCACAAGGGTGTTTTCCGGGTGGAATTCCCGGCTGGCTAACTTGTAAGGGTGAGACACGCGCATTGTCCTCTCTACACCGGGCATCAGGGTGAACATGTCTGGGTCGGCCACTTTGCGGTCATCTCCGATCACACCGATGATGGTGCGTTCCTGACCCTGACTCAGGTGCGCTTGGAAGCCCATCTCTTTAATGCGGTTGATCACGGCAGCGATTTCCTCAGCAGAAGCACCGACATTCATAATGACGATCATGGCTTGGTTTATCCTCTCAGAGTCTTATTGGCGGTTGGGTGGGCTAAATCGGGCGGATTCCCCTAACTCTATACTGCGATCCGGGCGGAGGTTAACAGCCCCCCGGATATAAACATGCTGGATTTCTGTAATTTTTTTGGTGGTGTTCCAGTGGATCAGCACACGGATGCACATTTTTAACCCCTGTGGGACGTTCATCTCGTGGCTGCACATCAGGGCGTGGTCGTGCCAACCGAGTTGGCGGGCGGCCAGCGCGGGGTATTCGGCGGTGAGGTCAGGCGTGGTGGTGAACCATACGCTGGCGACATCGTCCGGGTCGATGCCGTTGCGGTCTATCATGGCGCTCAGCAATTCCCGCGTGGCGGCCAGAATCGCCTCAGCGGTGTTTGCTTCGGCAGTCGTTGCGCCGCGCACCCCTCTACACAGGAGGCGTTCGGGCACAGGTTCAGATGCGGTCATAGACGTGGTTTAGGACTCCCCCTTCTCGGTCTACAGGCAAAAAAAACAGGGCGCTGAGTGGTTTTCTCAGCGCCCTGTCGGGTTTGTTTGCCTTGTATGATAGGCTACCCGCTCAGCAAGCCGAAACCACTCTAAGGCAGAGGGCCTTAGCGTTAAACCAGTAGCCGTAATAAAAGGCGAACGGGTTGGTTGCGGACATGACGAACAAGTATCCCTTCAGTTTTTCGATACGCTAGCAAGGGTAACACGCCTCGTCTGATTTCGTCAACAGGGTTACCCTTAACAATTGCCGAATTTTGCTTGTGTAGAATGCACAAACCCGCACAGTCTCCCTCTAGTGCCCCCTCGTTCAAGGGAGAGAAGGTAGGGGTGAGGTTCTTTGACACGAAGAAATTAAAAGAGATTGCCCCCATGCCAGCCATTAACCATTTGCCCTGTACGAAACGGGATAAAGATGATCTTGAAAATTCTGTCGAAACTCGCCCGAGTTCTTCGATAATTGACGAGTCGCAAAAAATTCCCTCAAATGCTTGACATGTTTGGCGAAACTCAGTAAATTGACTGCATTGTAGTACCTTAAAAATTAAACATATTTGGCCTTACAAACCAAAAGTAACCTGTAGAAGGGGAGAGGCGGTTTGTGGTCTCACCTTATCACGACCCGTAGAGGGTACTGAAACAAACCACTCCAAGGGGCAGGCCCTTAAAGTAAAATCGGCCGCACTCCATCACGACCCGTAGAAGGTACTCAAAGAAAGAAGGAAAGAAAGGAAGATTGTGATCCCCAAACGGAAGCGCGGCGGGATCGGGTGTAGGTGTATCGGCATCGGCCTCGCGCTGTTTGGCGGCGGAATCGGGGTGTTGGTGGGGATACTCGCCATCGTTGCGCCGAACGTCCTTTCGGGCCTGATGGGAGGGGTATTCGGCTTTAGTGTGCCCCAAACCCGCCCCGTCATGGGCGATGCCGCCAACTTCGACTTCTCCGCCGCGTGGGGCGATATTCAGGCCTTCGCGGGGGCAGACGCCCGCCTGTTGGAGTTCCGGGCGCAAGGCGTCCGCTCAGATGGCACGCTCGATCTGACCGCTAGCTACAATCCCCGCGTCGATCTGGAGTTCGCCCGCGAAGTGCCCCGCCCAGCAGATGCCCCGCCGTTGGGCGCAGGCGGCGGCCCCGGCCCCTACTACGAACCCATCGAAATTGAGATTTACAAGCCCGGCACGCGGCGGAGCGTCTCCAGCATCTCCAACGGGGTACGGACGACCTATCAGTATGTGAATGATGGCATGGTGCGCAGGACGAGCGCCGTGACCACCTCGCTCGGCGGGACGTTCATCCCCGCGCCGGAGTGCACCTTTGCGGAGTTGTGGCAAACCGCGCTGAGGCAGGGCGCTCCGGCGGAGGCCGTCGCCGTGATTGAGTACGATGAACGCGGCTACACGTTCCGCATCAATGATATTAACTTCACCCGCGATTTTGACACCGGCTGCCGCGTGATTCGTTAGCTCTGCTGGTGGTAGCGGGATTCTAGATCAGCCATCGTTTCATCGACTCGGGCATGGTGATTCGTGATCGCCACCCCGATCCGTTGCGCCGTGTAAATGCTCCGATTCCCCGAACTCAGGTACGCGATGACATTTGCCACCAGCACGTACACTTCCCCGCCGCCGCCGAAGATCTCTACGGCCAGCACCGTGCACGCAATCGGGGTGTTGCTAGCCCCCGCGAAGACGGCGGTAAAGCCCAGCGCGGCCAAAAACGTCGGTGGTACGCCCAACGGCCCGCCGAGTGTGTAGCCCAACGCCGCCCCGATCAGGAACAACGGCGTCACCTCCCCACCCACAAAGCCCGATCCGAGCGTGAGGCCCGTGAATACCAACTTGAGAATCCACACCTCAGGCGGGACGCCCGTCCCGTCGAGGCTGCGGGTGATGAACGGGATGCTCAGGCCGTTGTAGTCCGTCGTACCGACCAGCACCGTCAACCCGATCACCAACACGCCGCCGATCACCGGACGGATATACGGCGCGACAGGCAACCGCCCGAAGCCCCATTTGACCAGATGGGTGAACTCAATGAAGAGCAGCCCCGCCAACCCAAAGGCGATCCCCGCCAAAACGACCTTGATCAGCAATCCCGCATCGATAGGGAAGTCGGGGAAGGGGGCGTAGTGGCTATGGCGTATCCCCCATGCCCGCGTCACCAGATCGCCCACACAGGCGGAGACCAAACACGGCACGATCCCATCGTAGCGCATCCGGCCCGCACTCTGAAACTCCATCCCGAAGACCACGCCCGCTACCGGAGTCCCGAACACGGAGCCAAAGCCGCCGCTCACCCCCGCCATAATCATCAGCCGACGGTCTGCGCGGTTCAGGCCGAGCAGCCGCCGCAAGTTATCCGCCAGACTCGTCCCCATTTGGACGGCAGTCCCTTCCCGCCCGGCGGAGCCGCCGAACAGGTGGGAAACCCACGTCCCGATCAGGATCAGCGAGAACATGCGGAACGGAATGCGGGAGGCGTTGGTATGCAACTCATCGATGATCAGGTTGCTGCCGCGTGCCGCCGCCCCCCCGTAGCGGTGATACACCCACCCGATGCCGAGTCCGGCCAACGGCAGAAACACGATCAGGGCGGGCCTTTCCAGCCGGAGCCGCGTCACCAAATCTAGCACATGCAGGAACAGTGCAGAGGCCGATCCGCATAGTACCCCTACTAGACTCCCCAACGCTGTCCACTTGATCAGGTGGCGGAAGAAGCCCCGATAATCCCCAAAGACAGCCCGCAAACGGGCCTGAAGGTAGTGCAGTAGTGATTTAAACATTTAGAAGCCTCCCATTTGTCCGTCTTTGCGTGGGTCGCTCCCGCCGAAGAGCACGCCCGACTCCGGATCGCGGCGGACGATGTGCCCATCGCCAAACACGCCGCGCCCCGCCCCACTGACTGGGCGCACCCGATGGCCGTATTGTGCTAACGCCGCCATACTCGCCACCGGAATCCCTTCCTCGAGGGCGAGGATGCTGTCCCCCGATCCCGCCTCCAAGCACCAGCGGGGCCGATCAAGGGCCTCTTGAGGGTTCAGGTCGTCGTCGATCATCGCGCTCAACACTTGGAAGTGGCCCTGCGGCTGCATGAAGCCGCCCATCACGCCGAAGCTGGCCCATAATTGCCCATCTTTGAGGGCCATGCCGGGAATAATCGTATGGTAAGGGCGCTTGCCGGGCCTGAGTTCGTTGGGATGACCGGGCGTTAGGCTGAAGCCCGCCCCCCGATTTTGCAGGAAGAACCCGCCGCCCTTCACCGCGATCAGCGAGCCGAAGCCGTAGTACAAGCTGTTGATGAACGAACACGCATTGCCCTCACCATCTACCGCCGTAAGGTAGACCGTGTCCGAACTCCGGAGCGGTTGCCCGAAGCTGGGCGGCTGCATAGCCGCACCGGGCCGGATCAGTGCCCGCCGATCCGCCGCGTAGGGCTTTGCCAGCAACTCGGCGGTAGGTACAGGCGTCTGGCTGGGATCGGCCACGTAGTGGCGGGCGTCGGCGAAGGCCAGCCGCATGGCCTCTACGGTCAGGTGTAAGCGTTCGGGCGAATCGGCGGGGAGGGCGGCTAAATCCCAGCCTTCGGCGATGTTCAGGGCGATCAGGGCGACGATTCCCTGTCCGTTAGGCGGGCACTCGTAGACCGTCACGCCGCGATAGTCGGTGCTGATAGGGGAATCCCATGTGGGCGCGTGCGCAGCGAGGTCGCTTTTTTCCAGCAGGCCGCCATATTCGCGCACCGTCTCGACGATCTGATTGGCGATGGGGCCAGTGTAGAAGGCCGCTGCGCCGCCTTCGGCAATGGTCTGTAGGGTGTGGGCCATGCCCGGCAGCGTCACGAGTTGGCCCGCGTGGGGCGTCGTGCCGTTGGGCAGGTAATCCGCACCGTAGCGCACCGCCTTCATGACCTCCCCGAACAGCGACCAAGACCGCGCAAAGACCGGACCAACCGGGAAACCGTCGCGGGCATAGTGGATGGCATCTGCCAGCACGTCGCGGAGCGTCATCCGGCCGTGCCGGGCCAACAACGCCTCCCAACCAGATACCGCGCCCGGCACGGTGACTGCATGGGGGGAACGCAGCGGAATTTCTGTCATGCCTTGCCCGCGCAAATGATCAGCGGTAAGGGCAGCCGGGGCGCGCCCACTGGCGTTGAGGGCGCTCACGTGCCCGGTTTTGGCCTCGTAGTAGAGCGCGAAGCAATCGCCCCCGATGCCTGTAGAAGCCGGTTCAACCACGTTCAGGACGGCGGCGGCAGCGATGGCGGCATCGGCGGCATTGCCCCCCGCTCGCAACACGGCGAGTCCGGCTTGGGCGGCGAGGGGGCTACTCGTACCGACCATGGCACGCCGCGCCACGACCATCGAACGCCGCGAACGGAAGTCAAAAGACATAGGTTTCATGGGGAGGGTTGGCCTTTATGGGTAAGGAACGGGATTCCGGCACAGGATTATAGCACAGATTCCGGTCCTCAGGGGGTTGCCCCCTCACGCCCTTACCCACGCACCCCCACCCCCTCACCCTCTCCCCGCAGGCAAGGAGGGGGAGTCCGAGCACGGCGGGGGGGGCTGCTTCTTATACCCCTTTTCCCCCGCCTACGTGGGGGAAAGGGAGCGGGAGATAGCGGGGTGAACCCATGCCCTCATCCCCTTTCTTTCACCACGTGCCCCGCCTAAACTCTGCCCTTGACAGACGTCCCGAAACAGATACAATCCGACTCACAATTTGACATGCCGAAGTGGCGGAATTGGCAGACGCGCTACGTTCAGGGCGTAGTTCCTTTACAGGAGTGTGGGTTCGACTCCCACCTTCGGCACTCATCAAAAACCCCCGATGGTACGGGGGTTTTTTGTTGGCGACGGTTGAACTTTTTCCTCCGCCTCCCCCGCCCAATCTTCCCACAGGAGGGGGGGTGAGGTTCTTTTCGGATAGTGGTACAATGACGAAAGACCCACACGAAGCACGGATTGAACCCACGAGGCAAGCTGTTATGCGGATCGTCGTTGATGCTATGGGCAGTGACCATCGGCCTGCCCCCGACGTTGAAGGCGCGGTCATGGCCGCCCGCGAAATGCCCCCCAACGGCGAAGAAACCCTGATCCTCGTCGGCGATGAGAGCGCTATCCGCAAGGAATTGGCTAGACATGACACAACAGGCCTGCGTTTGGAGATCGTCCACGCCAGCCAAGCCGTCGATATGCACGATAAGCCCTCTCGGACGGCCCGCCTCAAGCCCGATTCGTCGATGCTGGTCGGGATGAAGCTGGTACAGCGCGGGCAAGCCGACGCCTTCGTTTCGGCGGGCAACACGGGGGCCGTCCTGACGCTGGCGACCCTCCATACCCTACACCGAATCGCGGGGGTGCGCCGCCCAGCCCTGACCTCCCTGATGCGCGTCGAAAATAACCAGCTCGTCGTGATGGTCGATCTGGGGGCGAACGCCGATGCCCGCCCCGAGTGGATGGTGCAATTCGGCCTGATGGGAAGCCTGTACGCCCAGCACGTGCTCGGCCTACCGACGCCGCGTGTGGCCTTGCTCTCAAACGGCGAAGAAGATGGCAAAGGAAACCAGTTGGTGCGCGAAACGGCCCACCTCCTGCCCGAAGCCGGCCTGAATTTCATCGGCAACGTCGAGCCGAAGGAGGTGCTACAAGGCGCGGCGGATGTCGTCGTTACGGACGGCTTCGTTGGGAACGTCATGCTCAAAACGCTCGAATCGGCGGGGGATACGCTGTTCCGCGTGTTGCGGCGCGAGCTGACCATGAACCCGATCCGGATGATTGGGGCGCTCTTGGCGCGGCCCGCCTTCCGTAAGGTGTACAAGCAGGTCGATCCGTTTGAGATTGGCGGCGCCCCCCTGTTGGGCGTCAACGGCGTCGTGATCATCGCGCACGGGCGCACCAACGCGAAGGGCATCAAAAATGCCATTTTGCAGGCCCGCCGCGCCGTTAGTGTCGGATTGGTCGAGGTGATCCGTGCGGGCATGGCCAAGTACATCCACGAGGCCGATCTCGACGACGAAAAAGAGCGTAAGCCGAAGCGCCGCCGCCGGAACTTCTTCCGCCGCCGCTTGCGCCGGAATCGGTCTGGGATGGGGCGGCGCGGGACGAGTACCGCCAGTTAAGCCTGATCGCCCGCCGCCCCTTCCCCGATAGCCTCATTTGGAGAGGGGAGGGCGTTAGAAGGCCAAATATCCCTCTGGGTTCACCGGACTCTCGCCAATGCGTACCTCGAAGTGCAGGTGCGCTCCAAACGAGTTGCCCGTATTCCCCACCGCCCCAATGGGCGCCCCCCGTCCGACTTGCTGCCCACAACTGACGCTAACTGAACTCATGTGCCCGTATAGGGTCAAGATATTTCCGTGTGCAATAACGACGGAGTTGCCGTAGCCCCAATTGCTCCATCCGGCAAAGATGACCGTACCGGAGTCCGCGGCGAAGACGGTTGTCCCCGTTGGGGCGGAGAGGTCGATTCCGGTGTGATAGGCCGTAAAGCCGCGTGTCACGACGTAGATCGGGGGCAGGGGGACGACCAATGACCCCGTCCCGCCCACGTTGGGCTGTGCCCCGCACGATCCCGGCCCGCCGCCGAAGGAGACCGATCCGCCGCCGCCACCGCCGCTTTTCCCTTCAAAAGTGATGCCCGGATTCCAGTACACGGGCTTCTTGTCGCTGACGCCGCCGGGAACCATCACGGTGAGGCCGGGCGGGAGCAGCGTAGACGGGTTGGCGTTATTCAGCAGCCGGTTAAACTCAGAATCCAAAATGGCATACGGGGAGACTTTGTAAGCGTCTGCAATTTGCTGGACGGTCTGTTCTTGGCGAACACGATGCAGGATTCCATTTTCCGGCAAGATCGTCAGCGTATCGCCGGGCTGGAGGCGGTTCACATAGATGCCGTCGTTGTTCCAGACGATGGTATCTTGGCTGATGCCAAACTGCGCCGCGATCTTCTCCAACGTGTCGCCGGGCTGGATGCGGTATTCAAGCACACGGCTCCGGCTGCGAGCGGGGGCGATGGTGAAGGGGTTTTGCGCTCGGTAAATGGCATCGGCGGGCGGGGCCGTCTCCCCCGATTGGAGCAGCAAACTCGCTACGACATCGACTGGGACATCGGTTGAAAGCGGTTGCCCATTCGGGATGGGCGGCAGCGTCGGGGCGGGCGATGCGCTGGGCGCGGGGGTCGAAGGCGCTTGAGTGGCCACTGCCTGCGTTGGGATCGGCGTGCGCTCGGCGGCGCTTGCCGTCGCGGGGGCGGGGGCGGGCGCAGCGCTATCCTCCGTCAGGTACAGCACGCCTGCAATCACCGTGATCACCGCCGCCAATAGCAGAATGGCCGCATTCAGGACGGGGTTTCCGGGCCGCATGGCCGCCCGCCGCGAAAGGGACGGGTTGGTTTTGGGCGGCGGCGCAACGGGTATCAGCCCCGCCGTGCGGATGCCGTGCGGGGGCGTATCATTGGGGTCGTACAGCGGCGCATCGTCGTGAAGGGGATCGCCGTTCGGGGTCGGATTTTCAGGGGTCATACCAATTCATCATTCCCAAGGTTAGGATGGGGCCGCATCATAGCGCACGGCCCTAAGATGAGCAAACGGTGAAGGCTAGGCGCTGGCTTGTGCAGGCGTCGGGGGGCGGTTGGCTACCCGAAAGGCGAGATACGTTAGCCCTAACGCGCCGATCATCATGCCCGACACCAGCCCTAACGCCCCCCAAATCCCGACGGAGTCGGCCACCCCACCGAGCACTTGCGGCGCGATCAGGATGGCGGTGCTGAGCGACACCGTGATCATACCGTTGGCGCGGTTGGTCTGCCCGGCGGCCAGCCCCAGCGCAATCGAAAGCGACTGCGGAAAGTAGTTTGCTACGCCCAGCCCGCACACGAACAGCCCGATCAGGTTGAGGGGCCTGAAGGGGGACAGCCACAGCAACGCAAAGCCGATGATGCTGATGACAACGGCGATCAGCAGCAGCGTTTGGCTCTGCATCTGGCGGGTCAGACGGCTCCCAACGATCCGCCCGATCAGCATAGCGAAGAAGAACGCACTCATCATCGAGGCGGCGTCGGCTTTGAACAGGCCCACGACGTTTTCGAGGAAATCCGCCCCCCAGAAGATCACAGACCATTCGATAGCCGTCGTCAGGGCGAGGATCGCCACCATCAGATAGAAGGCCCCGCTTAGCCGCCCGGCCCTGCTCTCGATGGCTTCGGCGGGCGGCGCGTTCGTGACGGGCGTCCGCCAGAACAAAACGAACATTAGGCCCGCATACAGCCACATCAATTGGAGCGCTCCCCGCCACGTGAAGTCGGTGCGGGCCAGCGCCCCGACCAAGAAAGGCGCAAGGGTCGCGGCGATGCTGGCGGCCACGTTCATCTCGGTGATGGCGTAGGCCCGGCGTGGCCCGTGATGGTCAGAAAGGGAGGCTTGCACATTCATCTGTAATAGCGAGCTGCCGATCCCGCCGATGAAGGCCCCCAACACCGTCATGGCCAACGTCTGCCCAAACGTGATCAGCCCTGCTTGGATGGCAAGGCCGCCGATCCCGCTCCACAGCATCCGCTTACGCCCGAAGCGGTGGGCAAGGCCCGGCCCGGCCAGCCCCGCGACGATGCTCCCCAACGCGACGGCGCTAAAATGGAAGGCTGCCTCGCTGTAGTTGAGCTTCAATTCAGCGCGGACGAAGGTGACAACCGGCCCAAGCGCCCCCTGAAAGAAGGTCAGCAGGCCGACGAGCAGGTAAGCCATCCACGTAAAGCGGTCACGGGTGAAGGACATGATACCCCCAATTCAGCATCCCCCGACCGCGTGGTGTAGGATCGGGGGCAAGAGCGATCAACATTGCTAACCTGAGCATGTGCGAGGCTGGGCACACGGGGAACCGACCCACAACTAAGGTGCTCCGGGCTCCCCGTCTAGGCGGATGAGCCGCCAAACAGCCTCCCCGCCGACGGCGGCGGTATATGCCCGTAGGTCGGCCTCAAGGGCCGCCTCGTCCGCCCAGAACGACCCGATCTGGGAGCGGTAGGCGGCGCTGGCCGCAATTTTCGCCGCGATCTCGCGTTCCCGCAATGGGCTTTTCACCCGTAGCAGAGGCTGGTTAAAGGTTTGCAGGGCGCGGGTTGCGGCGGCTCGCCCCTCCCGCATGTAGGGGTATTCTTCGTAAAAGTAGGTGGGGTGTTCGGGGGCGTCGTCGGCTAACAGGCGGCCCGCCGCCCGCACCAACTGATGATCGACGTGGTTCCCGACGCCGAGCGGGGCGTACAGGGCCGTCGGTGGGCGGCCCAGCCGCGCCCGCACCATCGCCGCGATTCCCTCTGGCGTCGCCGGGTCAGCCGGGTGAATTTCGCCAAAGATCGCCTCCCGATCTTGATAGAGAGGTACTCCGGCGGCAGTGCGGTAGATGCAATCCGGCACATCGCCGAAGACGACTTCCGCGCCCAACGCTCGGCCCGCTTCGGAATCTTCGGCCCGCCGCGCTTGGACGGCCTCCGCCGCCGTTATGCCCGTCCCCCAGCGGGCGTGCAATTCCGCCGTGAAGCAGGTGTTGACCTCCACCACTGGCACGCCTGCCATCACCGTGAAGATCAAGACGGGGCGGCCCTCTGCCGCCAAGCGGCTGACCAACCCCCCGCAACTAAACGCCACGTCGTCAAAATGGGGCGAGAGGAAGACGTACATGCCACTGCTGCCCTAGTCCGCAACGGGCAGCGCGAAGCCGATCCGCGTGCCTTTGCCGGGTGTGCTTTCGATCTGGATTTGGCCGCCCATCGATTCGATCAGGTGACGGGTGATGGCGAATCCTAGTCCTGTGCCGGGTTGGTTCAGGCCGTTATCGGCCCGCCAGAACTTCGTCCCGAGTTTTGCCACCTGCTCTGGAGACATGCCTACGCCCGTATCGGCCACCACAAACACGATTTGCCCGTTGTTGCGCCGCGCCCCAATCGTGATCTGGCCGCCGTCGGGGGTGTATTTGTAGGCATTGCTGAGCAGATTCAGCAAAACTTGGGTCAGCCGATCCCGATCAGCGCGGACGAAGGGGAGATCGGGCGCTAGATCGCGTTTGAGGACGTGGGCGCGGCGCTCGAATTCGGTCATCGTGCTTTCGACGGCAGCGTTGATCACCTCATCACAGGCCACCGCCCCCAAGTTCACCCGCAATTGGCCCGTCTCAATGCGGCTGATGTCGTTCAGGTCACTGACCAAGACTTTCATGCGGTACACGGCGTTCTTGATCGTGTTCA
>Ga0272446_1005830_pt1 | contig 13267 bp, 11 predicted proteins | sample YNPCB0061_FD_194587 | JGI IMG/M metagenome (GOLD analysis project Ga0272446, IMG submission 194587) | Hot spring microbial mat communities from Yellowstone National Park, WY, United States - YNP-CB-006-1 | ecosystem: Environmental > Aquatic > Thermal springs > Hot (42-90C) > Sediment | place... | reverse complement strand
CCGCCGGCACCGCCACCAGGCCCTTCGTTCGTGGCCCCCTCCGCCACTGCGGACCCGGAGCAGCAGGCGACGGCTTCACCCGCATCCTCGCCGCCCCCCTCAGTGACCACCGTTGCAGGCGTCGCCGCTCCCGGGACCACTCCCCGGCCGCCCGCTGCGGGCACGGGCGCGCCTGCTGCCGGGCTCCGCGGCTGGCCGCTCACGGCCGGCCTGTTCCTCTTCGCATCCGGCCTCGGCCTCCTCGCCCTCGCCCGCCGCCGCCGCTGACCCGCAAATTTTCACGGAATTTCTATAAATTCCGGCCCCCCGGAACCCACCAAACTTTCGCTGTACGGCAACGGATGTCGCGATTGGGTGTAAGACTCGGGGCGCACAGCGGTCCAGATCGAGTCAGCCCCGGTCCGGTCCGCTGGCACGGCACACCTATCCCCGTTCTCCCAGGAGGCAGGAACGCAGCGTGCGCTCCACGGTCAGAATTTGTCGTTCGCTCACCCGACCCGCAGCCCTCGTCGGCATGGTGCTCCTTGCCCTTGCGGCCTTCGGCGCCACAGCCCGCGCCGTCGTCCTCGACGGTTCCGATGCAGCCCAGGTCCAGTCGCAGCAGGCCACGCTCGTCGTCTGCAAGCAGGTCGAAGGCGTCGAACGCCTTGAGTTCGAGGCGAAGTTCGCCATCAAGGTCGGCAGCAACAACTTCTGGCCGGTCATCACAACGCCCGGTCCCAATGGCGCTGTCTGCGAGAAGTTCACCTTCGACACGCCGACGAAGGTCCTCATCTATGAAGAACTCCAGGCCCCCTGGACCGCCTTCTTCACCTACCAGCCGCGTGGCGGCGGCGCCTCCTCCCCCACGGCCCTTCCGCCCGATGGCGCTGTCCTTTTCCTCTACCCCGGAACGTGTGCGCTCGAAGAACTCAAGGAGCCGAGTCCTGGCGCAGGCAATGCCCCCGACTGCACCGTCACCATCATCAACCGCACCGGCAGCGCCGCCCAGCTCGACGCCTTCTCGCTGGCCAAGACGCCAGTCATCCCCGTCGTCGACGACCCCGCCGACATCGCCTTCGATATCGTCCTCTCCAGCAGCTACCGGCTCCGCACGCCCGACTCGCTCCACATCAACTTCTACGACCCCGGCGTCTCGGTCATCGATGGCCCGCACGCCGCCAAGGCCAGCTGCGGCACGCCCCCCATGCCCTGGTTCGAATACGGCCTCGCGTCGTTCGCCCTCCACAACGACGAGTGCAAGTCCATCACCGACGACGTCAACGGCCTCGAAATCCGGTTCCGCGTCCGCCCGGCGCAGCTCCCGCAGCGCACCTGCGAGGACCAGGTCATCTCCAACACTGCCATGGTGCACCTCCTCGCCGAGACGATGCCGTACTCGACGTTCCCGAAGGTCGACGTCAAACTCCAGAACTCGGCCTCCGTCATCCTCAAGGGCGACCCGGCGCGCTGCCCCGTCACCATCCGCGTCCATAAGACCCTGAACGTCGTCGGCTTCACCTCCGACGGCCCGGGCTGGCAGTTCACGCTCGAAGGCTGCGGCGTGGGTCCGCTGACGGGGACGACCGGCGCGGACGGCGTCGTCGAGTTCCCGGACCTGCCGCCGGCCATCGGCTGCAGCTACACCATCACCGAGACGCTCCAGCCCGGCTGGACGCCGCAGTTCGTGACGCAGACGGTCCAGCCGCAGGGCGGCGAGACGGTGACGGTGGACTTCCTGAACATCCGCGACTTCAACCCGCCGTGCGTCGACCCCGCCGACCCGCGCTGCGCGCCCCCGCCGCCGCCTCCCACCCCGCCCGCCCCGCCGGCAACCCCTGCCCCGCCCGCGACGCCCGCTCCGCCCGCGCCGATTGAGCAGCCGACCGCGTCGCCCAGCCCGTCGCCGGCCCCGTCCGTGACCGCCGTGGCCGGTGAAGTCACGGCCCAGCCCACGCCCCGGCCGCCCGCCACGGGCACGGGCGCGCCCGCCGCGGGGCTTCCCGGATGGCCGCTCATGGCCGGGCTCGTCCTGTTCGGCTCCGGCCTCGGCCTCCTCGCCATCGCCCGCCGCCGCGCCTGAGCCGCCGCACCCATCCTCCCGAGGGCGCCCGGGTATACCCGGGCGCCCTCGGCCCGTCCCCCCACGGCCCGCGCCTTGCCAGACGGCCAGCCCGGTGGCACGATCCCGTGCCACCACGTGCACCGGAGGCCCGCGTGACCACCGACATCGACATCGCCTGCCTCGCCGATATCACCCGTGCCCACGCCGCCGCGCGCCCCAACGCCGTCGCCCTCGTCTACCAGGGCCGCGAAACCACCTACCGCGAACTCGACGAGCGCGCCAGCCGCGTCGCCAACGGCCTCATCGCCGCGGGCCTCGGCCCCCAGGCCCGCGTCGCCTACCTCGATAAGAACTCCGACCGCTTCTTCGAAGTCCTCTTCGGCGCCGCCAAGGCGAACCAGGTCATGGTCGCCGTCAACTGGCGCCTCGCGCCGCCCGAAGTTGCCTACATTATTAATGACGCCATGGCCGAAGCCCTCTTCGTCGGCCAGGAGTTCTTCCCCGTCATCGAAAAGATCCTCCCCGAACTGCGGACCGTTAAAACCGTCATCGCCATCGATGCCCCGCACGAGGGCTGGCAGTACTACCCCGAATGGCGCGATGCCCGGTCCGCCGAAGACCCGCGCGTCCCCACCGGCGAAGACGACGTCGCCATCCAGATGTACACCAGCGGCACCACCGGCCACCCCAAGGGCGCCCAGCTCACCAACGGCAACTTCTTCGCCCTCCTCCCCGGCGCTGTCCGCAGCTGGGGGCCCCGCTGGTCCGACAACGATGTCAACCTTGTCGTCATGCCCCTCTTCCACATCGCCGGCAGCGGCTGGGGCATCGTCGGCCTCTACGCCGGCGCGAAGGACATCGTCCTCCGCGACGTCGTCCCCGCCGAAATCCTGAAGGTCATCCCCGAGTACCGCGTCACCCGCGCCATCTTCGTCCCCGCGGTCCTCCTCTTCCTCCTGCAGACGCCCGGCGTCCAGGAGACCGACTTCTCCAGCCTCCAGTTCATCGCCTACGGCGCCTCGCCCATCCCGCTCGACCTCCTCCGCAACGCCGTAGCCACCTTCAAGTGCCAGTTCGCCCAGCTCTACGGCCTCACCGAAACCACCGGCGCCGTCACCTACCTCCCGCCCGAAGACCACGACCCCAACGGCAACCCCCGCATGCGCTCCTGCGGAAAGCCGCTCCCCGGCGTCGAACTCCGCATCGTCGACCCCGAAGGCCGCGACCTCCCCGTCGGCGAGGTCGGCGAAATCATCTGCCGCTCGAAGCAGGTGATGAAGGGGTACTGGAACCTCCCGGAGGAGACCGCCAAAGCCATCCGCGACGGCTGGTTCTACACCGGCGACGCCGGCTACATGGACGCCGACGGCTACGTCTACATCTACGACCGCGTCAAAGACATGATCGTCTCCGGCGGCGAAAACGTGTACCCGGCCGAGGTCGAATCCGCCCTCTTCGGCCACCCCGCAGTCGCCGACGTCGCCGTCATCGGCGTCCCCGACGACAAATGGGGCGAAGCCGTCAAGGCGATCGTCGTCAAGAAGCCCGGCACGGACGTCACGCCCGAGGAGCTCATCGCGTTCGCCCGCGAACGGATCGCCGGCTACAAGGTCCCGAAGTCCATCGACTTCGCCGAAGCGCTCCCCCGGAATCCCTCCGGCAAGATCCTCAAGCGCGAACTTCGCGCCCCCTACTGGGCCGGCCGCGCGCGCCAGGTCAACTGACGCCGCGGGGCTGAACCCCGGCTGGCCGCCGGTCGAAAACCAGAGTATGGAGACGTTCAACGGCGTAGCCTCCCGCCGGCGTGCTCCGCGCGTGCCCGCCGACCTCCCCTGCCGCCTCCTCGCCGGCGGCAGCCCGGTCGCCGAAGGCGCGCTCATCGATATTTCCATGGCCGGCGCCGCTGTGACCGTCCGCCAGCCGGTGCCCGCAGCCGACCACTTCGTCCTCCGCCTCGAGACGCCCGGCGGCGACTGGAGCGCCGACCTCCCATCCCGGGTCGTCGCGGTCGACCCCGACCCCTTCGGCGGGCTCATCGTCCGCCTCCGCTTCGAACGCGACCCCGAAGCCGCCCGCGCACTCGCGCCGCTCGTCGCCGCCCTCCGGCGCCGGTTCACCGCGCGCCAGGCCGACCTCGCCGGCGAGCGGCTTGGCCCGCATGGCCGCGCCTACGCCGGCCGCCGCGGCGCCTGAACGGCCCGCTGCTGCTACGCCAGCCCGAGCAGCCGGTCGAGCCCGACCACCAGCTCACGCCGCCCGAGCACCTCGCGGATTGCGAGCAGCACGCCCGGCATGAACGAATCCCTGCCGGTGCTGTCCTGCCGGATCGTCAGCAGCTGCCCCTGGCCGCCGAAAATCACTTCCTGGTGCGCAACCAGCCCCGGCAGCCGCACCGCGTGGATCGCCACGCCGCCCACCTCCGCCCCGCGCGCCCCGGCCACCGTCTCCACCTCCGGCTCCGGGTGTACGAACGGCCGCCCCCGCGCCGCCACCATCCCCTCCGCCGTCGCCTTCGCCGTTCCCGAAGGGCTGTCCGCCTTCCCGTCGTGGTGCAGCTCGATGATCTCCGCGTGGTCGAAGAACCGCGCCGCCAGCTTCGCGAAGTGCATCATCAGCACCGCGCTGATCGCGAAGTTCGCCGCAACCACGGCGCCCACGCCGCGCGCCTTCGTTTCCGCCTCAAGCCACGCCATAAAATCGGCGCTTAGCCCGGTTGTCCCGATGACCAGCGGGATGCCCCGCTCCAGCGCCGCCTTGGCAATCACCGGAGTCCAGGCCGCGTTCGTAAAGTCGACCACCACGTGCGGCTTCGCTTCGTCCAGCCCGACTCCGGCCTCCCGGAACACCGGGATGCCGTCCATCGCCCCGCGTTCGGCCAGCCCGTCGATGTACGCCGCCGGCGTCATGCCCGGCTCCGCGAGCACCGCTGCCGCAACCTGCCGGCCCATCCGGCCCGTCCCGCTGATCACCACCGAAAGCTCAGTCACGGCCCGATTGTAGCCCCTTCTGCCCGGTCATTTCGCCGCCCCCGTGAGCAGCGCCAGCATCTCCCGCACCTGCCCCGCCACGAAGCCCGGGTCCTCCATCGGGATGAAGTGCGAATACTGCGGCACCGGCACATCCTCCCCGCGGGCGAAATGCCGCGCGAGGTCCGGCGCCGTCGGCGAGCCGCTCATGTCCATCGGCGCATCCGCCGCACGCTGCCGCGCCCGCAGCACCCGCACCGGCACCGTCACCCGCGCAATCGCGTCGTAGACGTCGTCGCCCTCCGGGTCCGAATAGGCGCCCGCGTAGACCGCCGCCTCGATCCGCGGCGGACACGCCAGCACGCAGCCCTCCCCCTCCGGGTTGGGCACCAGCCCGTACGTGCAGTAGTCGCGCAGCACCTCCGGGTCCCACCGGGAGAACGGCTCCCGTCCCCGGAACCGCTCGAACATCTCCTCCGGCGAACTCCACGCGTTCCGGCGCCGGGCGGCGAAGTGCTCGTCCTCGCCCATCTCCCGCCGGAAGCCGCGCGGTCCGATGACCGGGTCCACCAGCAGCAGCGCCCCGAACGCGCCCGGCTCCAGCGCCGCCGCCCGCGTCACCGCGTGCCCGCCCTTCGAATGGCCGACCGCGAGTGCGCCGCGCAGCCCCAGCGCCCGGACCGCCGCCGCCACGTCGCGGCCGAAGTGCGACCACCGGTACGGCGGCTCCGGTTTGTCGCTCAGCCCGTGGCCCCGCATGTCGACGGCGATCGCCCGGACGCCCGGCAGCCGCCGGATCACCTGGTCCCAGCACCGCGCATGGAAGCCCGTCGCGTGCGCGAAGAACACCGCCGGCTCCTCGCCGGCCCATTCGTACGCCTGCAGCTCCACCCCGTCGCCGGGCACCCGGAAGGCGCGGGGCGCATCGGTTCGCATTCCTTCGTTCATAGCGAACAGTCTAGCCCGGCGGTCCGCAGCGCACCTGCTACCCTCTCCCTATGACCCTCCCGCAGCCGCTCTCCGAAGCCCTCGCCGTCCTCGCCAGCACGCCCACGACCCTCGCCCACCTCGTCGCCGAGGCCGATGACGCCCGCCTCGACGACGCCGACCGCGAAGGCTGGACGCCCCGCCTCTGGCTCGCCTGGTTCCGCGACGAAGAGGTCCTCGCCCTCCGGCCGGGGCTCGAGCGGATGCTCGCCGAGCCCGAGCCGGTCCTCCACGTCCTCGACCGCGCCGCCTGGCCGGCCGGCAGGCACCGCACCCGCGACCGCAAGGAGCACATCCTCGCCGACTTCGCCCTCCACCGCCAGGCGACGCTCGCCATCGCCCGCACCCTCGAACCGCGCCAGCTCGAACGCCGCGGCCTGCTCGCCGGCGAACCGGTCACCGTCGCCGCCTACCTTGAACGCTGGGCCGCCCACGACCTCGCCCGCGTCCGCCGCCTCGAAGCCGCCCTCGGCGAAACCCTCGCCGACGTCCTCGAACGCCGCCGCCGCATGGTCGAGGAGTACCGCCGCGCTGAGCAGGGATGATGGAGACCCCGCCTCCTCCGCCCTCCCGCCCCCAGTGATGAGGGATACCCCGCCGCCACCATCCTGGCACTCCAAGGGATGATGGAGCCCCCGCCTCCTCCGCCCCCCGCCCCGGGTGACGAGAACGGGGACGAAGCATGCACTGCCGCCCATAAACCCCCAATCTCCCTGCTCCCTGCTCCCCGCTCCTCCCTCAGGGCGGCGGCGAGGCCGGGTGGGGCTCCCTCCTCCCTCCTCCCTCGGGGCGGCGGCGAGGCCGGGCGGGGCTCCCTCCTCTCTCCTCCCTCGGGGCGGCGGCGAGGCCGGGTGGGGCTCCCTCCTCCCTCCTCCCTCAGGGCGGCGGCGAGGCCGGGCGGGGCTCCCTCCTCCCTTACTTCCCCCTCGACAGCCACGCCCGCACCAGGTGCAGCTCGTCGTAGCTCACCGCATCCCCCAGCCGCTCCTTCAGCGGCCGCAGCGACCCGATCGGCTGCCCGCCGGCCGCAGCCCGCACCAGCTCGACCTTCTCCGGCGCCACCAGCCCCTCGAGCGACGGAATCGCCCCCGCCGCGATCAGCTCCGCCAGGTGACTCACGATCGTCGCCGGCGCCATCGCCCGCACCTTCGCCATCTCGCCGATGTCCCGCAGCCCGTCGGCGTACAGCGAGAGCGTCTCCCGCACCGTCGGCGCGAAGGTCGCCGCCTCCCGCACCGCCGGCCGGGCGAACCGCCCCGGCGCCGCCGCCCGCGGCCCGGCCGCGCCCGCAGCCGCCCGCGTCGCCGAAAGGAACTGTTCCCCGTACCGCTCGAACTTCACCCGGCCCATACCCGGCACGGCCAGCATCTCCGCCCGGTTCCGCGGCCGCCGCCGGGCCATCTCCCGCAGCACCGCATCCGAGGCCACGATGTACGGCGGCACGCCCTCCGCCTCCGCCAGCGCCCGGCGGATCGCCCGCAGCTCCTGGAAGAGCGCCTCCTCGGCCGCGGGCCGGCCCTCCGCCTCGCGGCCCCGCTCCCCCGCGAGGCACGGCCCGCAGTTCCCGCACGCTGCCGGCGGCGTCTCCCCGAAGTACTCCAGCACCCGTGCCCGCAGGCAGGTCCGCGACTGCGCGTACGCCTCCATCGCGTCGAGCTTCCTGAACGAGTGCTCCCGGTGCGCCTCCAGCATCGCCGTATCGATCAGCGCTTCGCCGTCCGGGCGGGTCGCTGCCAGCATCCACCCCTGCTTCACCGCCACGCCCGATTCCACCAGCGTCTGCACCGCCGCGTTGAACCCCGGCTCGTCGTCCTCCCGCATCAGGTCGCGCACGTGCACCCGCCGCCCCTCGGCCGCCGCCAGCGCCCGGTAGATCTCGAGCACCCGCTCCGCCGAGGGGTGCGCCATGTCGATGAAGTACTCCCGCAGGCCCCGGTCCCGCGGGCTGGAGATCAGCAGGCACCGCGCCGGGTCCCCGTCCCGTCCGGCCCGCCCCGCCTCCTGGTAGTACGACTCCAGCGAATCCGGCAGGTCGTGGTGGACCACCAGCCGCACGTCCGGCTTGTCGATGCCCATCCCGAACGCGTTCGTCGCCACGATCACCCGCACCGCATCCCGGGCGAACGCATCCTGCACCCGTCGCCGGTCGGTGTCTGCCATCCCCGCGTGGTAGGCCGCGCAGCGGATGCCGCGCCGCTGCAGCTCGGCGGCCAGGTCCTCCGTCCGCCGCCGCGTCGCGCAGTAGACAATCGCCGAAGCCCCCCGCAGGCCGGCCAGCTCCTCCGCCACCGCTTCCGCCTTCTCGCCGAGGCTGCTCACCCGGAGGGTTTCGAGCCGCAGGTTCGGGCGGTCGAACCCCGCCACGTGCACCGCCGGCTCGCGCAGCCGCAGCCGCTCCGTGATGTCCTGCCGCACCAGCGGGTCCGCAGTCGCCGTCAGCGCTACCGTCGGCGGGAAGCCGAGCCGCTCCCGCAGCGCCCCGAGGTCGCGATAGCTCGGCCGGAAATCGTGCCCCCACTGGCTGATGCAGTGCGCCTCGTCGACCGCCAGCCGCGCGACTTCCAGCCCGCGCAGCGCCGCAAGGAACGCGCCCGACTGGAACCGCTCCGGCGCCACGTAGAGCAGCCGCACCCGCCCCTGCGCGCAGGCCGCCAGCACCGCCCGCTGCTCCTCCGGCTCCTGCATCGAGGTGATGGCTGCCGCCGGCACGCCCATCGCCCGCAGCGCATCCACCTGGTCCTTCATCAGCGCCAGCAGCGGCGAAACCACGAGCGTGAGCCCCCGCTCCAGCACCAGCGCCGGCACCTGGTAGCAGATGCTCTTCCCGCCGCCCGTGGGCATCACGACGAGCGTATCCCGCCCCGCCAGCACGTCGGCGATTACCGCCTCCTGCCCCGGCCGGAAGCTCCCGTACCCGAACACATCGCGGAGCACCGCCCGCGCCCTGCGCAACAGCTCACCCGGCACAGCGCCCCAGTATAGAACACCTGTGCGAAACCCGCCCCGCTCCCCGCTCCCTCGGTGCCGGGCGGGGCTCCCTCCTCCCTTTTCCCTCTTCCCTCGACCGTGCGGGGCGGGTGCCGGCGGGGCTCCCTCCCCCTCCTCCCTCCTCCCTCGGCGGGGCCGGGTGGGTTCCGGCGGGGCTCCCTCCTCCCTCCTCCCCCGGCGGGGCCGGGCGGGTGCCGGGCGGGGCTCCCTTCTCCCTCCCCCCTCTTTCAGCTATCCTGCCCCCGGCACCGGGACCGCCACCCATGGCCCGAAGCCAGGACGGTAAACCCACCTCATGCTCCTCGCCTTCGATATCGGCAACACCTCCATCCACATCGGCCTCTGGGACGGCGAAACCCTCGTCGATACCTGGCGCATCGGCGTCGAACGCGAAAAGCTCCCCGACGAATACGGCGTCCTCATCCTCTCCCTCCTCGACTACAGCGACATCGACGCCCGCGCCGTTACCGCCTGCATCATCGGCTGCGACGTCCCGCCGCTCATCCCCACCTTCGAGCAGGTCTGCCGCAAGTACTTCCGCGTCGAACCGCTCCTCGTCGGCCACGGGCTCCGCACCGGCGTCCGCATCCTCTACGACAACCCCCGCCAGCTCGGCGCCGACCGCATCATCGATGCCGTTGCCGCCAGCCGCCTCTACGGCACCCCCGTCATCGTCGTCGATTTCGGCACCGCCACCGTCTTCGATGCCGTCAACGAACAGGGCGACTATCTCGGCGGCGCCATCGCCCCCGGCATCGGCATCGCCAGCGAGGCGCTCTTCTCACGCGCCGCCATGCTCTACCGCGTCCAGCTCGAACGGCCGCCCGCCGCCATCGGCAAAAATACCGTCCACGCGATGCAGTCCGGCATCCTCTTCGGCTACGTTGGCCTCGTCGAGGGCCTCGTCGCCCGGTTCAAGCGCGAACTCGGCGGCAACCCGCCCGTCGTCGCCACCGGCGGCCTCGCCTCCCTCGTCGCCTCCGAAACCGACTGCATCGATATCGTCAACGGCGACCTCACCCTCATCGGCCTCCGCCTCATTTACGAACTCAACCGCGACCGCGACTGACCACGGGGGTCCGCCTATGTCCGACTTCACCCCGCGCGACCTCCCCCTCCAGGGGCGCCACATCGTCCTCGGCGTCACTGGCTCGATTTCCTGCTACAAGGCCGCCGACCTCGCGAGCAAACTCCGGCAGGCCGGCGCCGCCGTCGAAGTCGTCATGACCCCCGCCGCCACCCGCTTCATCGCGCCGCTCACCTTCAAATCGCTCACCGGCCGCGACGTCATCGTCGAGATGTTCGCCGCCGCCGAAACCGAAGCCCACGTGGAGGTCGCCCGCCGCGCCCACGCGATGGTCATCGCCCCGGCCACCGCCGATTGCCTCGCCAGCCTCGCCCACGGCTTCGCCGGCGACATGGTCGCCCTCACCGCACTTGCCACCGCCGCGCCCATCCTCGTCGCCCCCGCCATGGACAGCCAGATGTGGGAGCACCCCGCCACGCAGGACAACGTCGCCACCCTCCGCGAGCGCGGCGTCGAAGTCATTGGGCCGATGATCGGCCGCCTCGCCAGCGGGCGCACCGGCCCCGGCCGCCTCGCCGAAGTGCCCGAAATCCTCGGCGCGCTCCGCCAGCTCCTCGGCCAGCGCACCGGCGACCTCTCCGGCCGCCGCATCGTCGTCTCCGCCGGCGGCACCCACGAACCGATCGATCCCGTCCGCTTCGTCGGCAACCGCTCCACCGGCAAAATGGGCTTCGCCATCGCCGAAGCCGCCCGCGACCGCGGCGCCTTCGTCACCCTCGTCGCCGGTCCGGTCGCCCTCGAAACCCCCTGGGGCGTCCACCGCGTCGATGTGCAGACCGTCCGCGAAATGCTCATCGCCCTCGAACAGGCAGCCGCCGATTCCGACGCCATCATCATGGCCGCCGCCCCCGCTGACTTCCGGCCCGCAAGCCCGGCAGACCACAAAATCAAAAAGGCGCCCGGCCAGGAGCGCCTCGTCATCGAACTCGAACAGAACCCCGACATCATCGCCAGCATCCCCGGCGGCGGCATCCGCGTCGGCTTCGCCGCCGAGACCCGCAACCTCGCCGAGTACGCCCGCCAGAAGCTCCCCGCCAAGCGCCTCCACTTCATCGTCGCCAACGACGTCAGCGCGCCCGGCTCCGGCTTCGGCACCGAAACCAACCAGGTCGTTATCTTCCACGACGACGGGCGCGTCGAAGAGTTCCCCCTCCTCTCTAAGTACGCCGTTGCCCACCTCATCCTCGACCGCGTCCTCGAGCGGCTCGAGGCCCGCGGAGGCGCCGCTACGCCCCCGGCGTAGGGTCGCCCGTGCTCAGCACCCGCCCCAGCCACTCCCGCGGCGGCGGCAGCTGCCGGCGGTAGCGCACGAAGAAGATCGTCGACGGCACGGCCAGCGCCACAAGGATCAGCGCCCCCGAGACCAGCTGCGCCTCCCACGACTTCCCGAACGAATCCCCGAACGCCACCACCACCGTCGTCGGCACAATCGAGCCGAGGAACACCAGCGTCGTGAACAGCCGGAACGACATCCCCGTGAGCCCCGCCGCATACGCCGCAAAATCGAACGACACCGGCATCATCCGCCACCAGAACACGAGGTGCGGCCCCATCTCCTTCGCCAGCCGGTCCACCTTCTCCGCCCCCTCCTCCCCGATCAGCTTCGGGATGAACCGCCGTCCGAACTTCCGCGAAATCCCGAAAATCACCACCGACCCGAGCAGCTGCCCGATGACCGCGTACACCACCCCGAGGAACGTCCCCCACGCAATCCCGGCCGCAATCATGAACGGCGGGTTCGGGATCGGCGCGATGATCATCGCGACCGCCAGCACGAGGATCAGCAGGACCGGCCCCCACGCCCCGAGGTCGCGAATCCACTCGCGCACCTTCTCCACGTCGATGTCGCCCGTCAGCAGGCCGACCAGGATCACACCGCTCGCCCCGCCCATCGCCAGCACCCCCAGCACCCGCCGCCGGAACTTCGGGTCCATCAGGAGCGGCGTCCCCGGCGGCAGCGGCGCATCCTTCCTGCTCGAGCCGAACAGGTCCATCAGCTCGCCCCACACCACATAGGCGACCACCACGCCCAGCCCCACCGACACCGACCGCGAGTGCAGGTACTCCAGCCCGAGCAGCGTCACCGCCGCTCCCAGCGCAAGCGCCAGCACCCCGATGATCCCGTCACGCATTCGTGCGCAATGGTACGCCACGCCTGTCATCGCACAATGAACGCCCCGCGTAATCCGTTCGAAATCTGTACCGGCTACCCTTCCCGCGTGTCCGAACTCTCCATCCGCCCGGCAGCCGAGGCCGATCTCGAGACCATCAACCGCATTTACAACCACGAAATCCTCCACGGCACCGCCACCTGGGATACCGAACCGTGGTCCATGGAGCGCCGCCGCACCTGGTGGGCCGGCCACAGCGACCCCCTCCAGCCCGTCCTCGTCGCGGAAACCGGCGCCGGCGTCGTCGGCTTCGCCTACCTCACCCTGGTGAGCCAGAAGCCCGGCTGGCGCTTCACCCGCGAAGACACCATCTACCTCGACCCCGCTGCCCGGGGCCGCGGCATCGGCCGCCTCCTGCTCGCCGCCCTCCTCGAGGAGGCCCGCCGCATCGGCGTCCGCACCGTCGTCGCCTCCATCACCTCCACCAACACCGCCAGCATTCGCCTCCACGAGGCCTTCGGCTTCACCTGCGTCGGCACCCTCCGCAACGCCGGCCATAAGTTCGGCGCCTGGCTCGACACCTGCTACTACCAGCTCGACCTCGGCGAACCGCCCCCGGGCGCCCCGGCCTGGACCGCAACATAACGGTTGCACCTCTGTGGAGAACGGCCGTCCGCGCCGCCCCTGCCCTGCTCCCCGGGAAAATCCGGGCGTATATTCCGGGAGAAACTGGTGAACTCCGGGGCCGCCCATGCGCTTCCCGCTTCGTAAGTCCCCTGCCAGCGAACCGCCCGGCGAACCCGCCGACCCGGGCTCCGGCCCCATCCCCCTCCGGCAGCAGCCGGAGCCCCCTGGCACATGGGACGAACTCCTCCAGCAGCGAACCGGCCTCCGCCTCCCCGACGCCCTCAAGGGCCAGGCCTCCGGCTCCGACGTCCGCGCCGAGCGGCTCATCCGGCAGGTCCGGAAGGATGTCGAGCGCCTCCAGTCCACCCTCGAACGGCTCCGCGTCGAGCAGTCCGACCTCCTCGAGGTCGACCCCGACACCGTCGCCGCCAACCCTGAGGCCGCTGCAGCCCTCCCG
>Ga0272446_1005829_pt1 | contig 13270 bp, 9 predicted proteins | sample YNPCB0061_FD_194587 | JGI IMG/M metagenome (GOLD analysis project Ga0272446, IMG submission 194587) | Hot spring microbial mat communities from Yellowstone National Park, WY, United States - YNP-CB-006-1 | ecosystem: Environmental > Aquatic > Thermal springs > Hot (42-90C) > Sediment | place... | reverse complement strand
TTGATTTATTTATTGAATTAATAACTTTCTTTTATGCAATTATTGCTTTAAGACTTTATTGGCAAATGAAAAAAGCGGGTGTTTATATTTTAGGAATAATTAGTTTAATAGAAATAATTTTAAATCTTGTAAATGGATTTTGGCCTTTGTCTTTAAGCTGCGGATGCGAATTTCCAATTATATTAACTATTTTAGGATTAATTTATAGAAAGCAAATGAGTTAAAATAAAATCTTAAAATGCAGAGAGTCTTCTAGCCAAAGTATCATCCATAGTTTTTATAAATGAATCTACATAAGCTCTTTGGGAATCCCATGATCTTTCAAGTTTAAAGTACGGGGCCGAAGCATAGAATAAATTATTAACTAACATTACTAAAGCATCATGATATTTCTTTTCTTTATCTGCGTCTGGAGCACGATTGCTATTATAAGTATCAACAACTAATGTAATTTTTTGCATCATATCATTTGCAATTCTGGTATCATCCTCTTTGTAATGTTTAATTCGGAAATAGTTGTTTAACCAATTTATTACTTCAAGTCCTGTTATTACGAACCCAACAGGCGCAATAAAAGCAGCAAAACGTGCGGTATACTGAAAAGCTTTATAAGCAATATATTGCAGAGATGGTAAATACAATTCTTTTCCAATTTGATTTATCAAAGATTCAGCACGATTAGCATAGGAAGAAGTTTTTGATATCGTATCATATACAGAGCTTATATGATCTATAGCATTAGCAGAATCTTTGATTTTTAATCCGACTGCGTTAGAATTTGGAACCCTAAAAACGTTAACATATTTTCCATCTTGATATTGATAACCAAAAATTATAGCTTGCAAAGGCAATCCATTTTCAGAGGTAGGAATTTCATTACCTAAATTTAATTGCCAAGCCATCCAACTATCTGGAATAAAATAAGATGGTAATACTCCTAAATTATTGGCAAAATAATTATTTAATTCATCAATTTGAGTAGAACTTAATTCCCCAATTCTTCTATTAGAAGAAAGTTCAAAAATATATAAAGGAAGTTTTGGTTCTGGAGCTGGTACGGGTAATAAATAATCTTGTTGCGGCTCTACATTTAATGTAACTATTTTATCAAAACTTGTATCATCTCCAGCAAATAAAGGTCTAATTATAAGCGTTGCCGTATATGACTGATAAGGAGAATAAGAAGAATAATCTCCTCCTAATTGATAACTTAAATTAGATGTATTTGTTGGCATATTAGATGCAGAAATTATAATTTCTCCATTTGCATCAAAATCAACACCAACAAAATTAGGTTTATCTGAAAACACTTTAAAAGCAGGACTAATACTTCCATCGGATAAATAAACAAGTCCAGATATTTTTTGAGGACTATTTGCATACATATTTAAAATACTATCACTTAAAACAAATGAATTTATTTTTACATTTTTATCAAAAACTCTAATTTTAATTTTTTTATCTTTTGAATAATCAGAAGTTAATTCTGGATGTACGTTTATTGTTGTTTGTCCAGGATTTAAAGCCTTTATTGTAATTACTCCTTTTTGTTTATCTAAATCAACTTTTGCTACTGTATCATTATCAATAGAAACCTTAACATTAGAATCCTGATCAAAATTTTGATTATCTTTTAAATACCAAACCCTGACTCTTGTTGAAACATTATCTTCTGTTTTTAAATCAAAAAATTCTTTTTCTACCCAAAGACCCACAACATAATTTTCTGAATTTTGTAATTGAGTATTTTGTGTTTGATTATAAGTATTTTCAGTTGGCGCTATTAACCATTCACTTTGGCGAAAAACAAATTTCCCAGATATCTTACCTTCTGAAGGATTTTGATTCAATCCAAGAAAATAAGCAAAAAAACTGTCATTTTTAAAATTAGTTGGAATATCTTCGGGTTTTATATTATCAATAAAAAACTTTTCAATACCATTCCCAAAAAGATTAACCATTTCTTCATAAGTTTTTTCTTGTGCTAATTTTATTAATTCTTGCTTATCTAATTTTGGACCAGTAACTTCTTTATATTCTACTGGAGAAGTATTAATATTTTGATTTGGAGCTGAAGAAGCTATATTTGGATTTGACACAGAAGAATTTTGAGAAATTAAATTAGCAATCAAATTTTGAAGAGATTGAATTGTTGGTTGTAAAGAACTTACAATAACTGATTGTTGTTGAGGATTTAATTTTTTAGCATTCTCAAGAATTAAATTAATTTGGTTAATAGCATCAACTAAAGAATTTAATACATTATTTGTAGTCGGAGTTGTTGATTGTTCTAATTGTAATTGATTTTGTTGTGTTCCTGAATTTGACTGATAAGTCTCAGTTTTAGAAAATTCTATATTAGGATTTTTAGGCATAGGAGTTGGATTATAAAATGAAACATCAAAAAGTTCAGGACGAGATAACTTTAATGTTGACGTTTGAGATCCTGGTCTTTGCCCAAGCAAAACTCTAACTATTATAGAATCTTTATAAACAATACTGCCTGCTGAATTAAATGCTAAATAAGAAATCGTATAAGTTCTACCAGCTTGACATTGTTGGACCTGATCTGATTTTGATCCTTGTTTTGTATTAGCTACCCATGGTTTTATTTCGCCCTGAGTTTGAATACCTCCTGGACAATTATCAGGAGCATCAGCAATGTAATTAGAAGAATAAGTATAACCAACTCCGTCCGGACCTCGCCAAGTATAATTAATAACATCTCCAACATAAACAGATATATTTTTTTGACCATTAGCAAAAAGGCCTTGCCCTGTTGTTGAAAAATTTGGTGTTGCTGAATTATTTAAATTACTACCAATATCAAAGCCTACATTCTGACTACTCCCTAAAACAATATTAACTGATTTACTACAAGATGATTGTATTTCTTGTTTAAGAGCTTGAATATTTTTTTGAGCAAAATCATCTGCTCCCATATCATTCTTTAAACAATAATCAGTTCTACTTTTAAAAGGTCCACCTAAATCACAAAAATCTAATGATAAAGGAGCATTAGATAAAGTTGCTGTTAAAGGATTGTCGTAAGAACAAAGAATAATCCCTTTTGGTATTTTTTTTGTAATTAAACTTTTCCCATCAGGAGAAATCTCTGTATAATTCCAATCAGCATAATAAGCATTTCCAGGAGGAACACTTGAAGGATTCCCATCGGGAACATAATATTTAATATCTCCAGAATTTCTTTGTAAAGTACAAGAATAATATTGCTCTTCATAAGCAGGGCGTATTAATCTTGTTATTTGATCTAAAGTATAAGTATTTCCTGATTGAATAGCATCACAAAAAGATGGATTAATAGTCCTTTCAGAAGGAGAACGTACAGAAACATTTAAAGTATCTCCTCCAACAATATTTCCTTGTCTATCTCTTAAAACAACTGTAATTTTATATGTTTTACCTGCTTGGCAATCTTGCACTGAACTTGTACCTCCAGTAGAAGCAAACCTCCCAGACAAAATCCATGGTTTTACTTCTCCTGGACGCGTAATTCCCCCCGGACAATTATCAGGAGTATCAGAAGTATACCAAGATTCTATAGTAAAATCATCGCTTCCAGTAACATTAGACCAAAAAGTATAATTAATAGTATTTCCAGGATAAACAGTTATATTATCATCAAATCCATTTGCTTTTAAATAAGATTGAAATTTTTGTGTAATTTCATTATTGCTTATTTGATTAGTTACTTCTTCTTTGTCTGCTATTTGATAATTAATAGTATTTGATTTAATTCCATTATATTCAATATAAGCATTCCAAGAACCTACTTCATCTTTATCAGTAGGTGTCATACATAAAGCATTATTACCAAACGGACTTCTTATAAATAACAAATCTTGTTCGCAACCATCTTTACATTCGCTATTAGGACCATCAGTATAAAGTTTAATTTTTGTACTTGTCCCACTTTCTGCACCAGGCAAATCACTTATTCCAATACAAACCTTATCTCCTAAGACAAAATTTGTTTTATTTGGAGCAATATATATTGATTGTGAAGTTTGAGCAAAAACCTTTATGAAATCTAAACTTAATAATAAAAATATCAAAAAACAAATAAAAAAATTGTTTAAAAATGTTTTTTTCATTTTTAATAATATTAATTTGACCTTTTATTATAATTATCTTTATTATAACACAAAAAAACAAAAAGTTATCCACAAGCATAAAATATTAAAAAATTAAAATATTTTAAAAAGTTTTCCTCAATAAAAGCCTGCCTACCTACCAACAAACAGTAGAAGGATCTGACCTACTCAAGAAAGGATCAACTCCGGGCGGAAAAAGTTTAAAAAGTTTAAAGGTTTAAAAAGACTTTACACCGAAAATATTTATCTATTTCTTTTAAATTTAATCTACAAACTCCATTTATTTAAAAATAAAATAAAAATAAAAAATACTAAAAAAGTAATAATAGAAGATAAAATTTTTTTAGAAGTAATTTTAAAAATAAAATAATTTAATATGAATTCAAATCCAATGCTTGCAAATAAAATTAAAAGCGCTGTTTGTAAATAAAAATTTAATGGCAAAATATTTAAAACTAAAATAATTTGCCAAAGAAAAAAAGAAAAAACTGCTAAAAATAATTTAAATTTTTTTAAATCTAAATTTTGATCTAAAAAAATAATTTCAGGATGAATAATTTTTTTAAAAAATAAAAAATAAATTAAAATCAAAACAAAAGAATAAAATATTCCCTGAATTTGAATGTATTTTCCAAATTTTTCAAAAAAACTTAAAACTAAAACCAAAAAAGATAAGAAACCTAAAAACTCATAAGCAAAAACTCTATTAATAATAATTAAATCTTTTATTCCAAAAATTAAAAATATTAACCCAAATATAATTAAAAAATTCCAAAAACTAAAAGGCAAAAAATTTGCTATAAAAATAAAAATCAAAAAAGAAAAAAACATTGAGCCAGGCCTAAAAACAGGAATAAAATAAAACAACAAAAAAGTTAACAAAAATATCCAAAAAGGAAAAATTGCCCAAATTAAAGATAAAATTAAGGTTTTAAATATTAAAAACCAATGAATTTTGTCTGTAATTAATTTTAACTTTGCTTCCATCTTTTACTTCTCCACGAATAATTTTATCGGCCAAGGCGTCTAAAATTAATTTTTGCATCAATCTTTTTAAAGGACGAGCCCCAAATTCAGAATCAAATCCTTCGCGAGCCAAATATTTTTTCGCTTCAGGATCCAAAACAATAGAAATGTTTTTTTCAGCAAGCCTTTTTTGAATTTCAGCTAATTGCAAATCAACAATTTGCTCAATTTCTTTTTGAGATAATGGTTTAAATACAATAATTTCATCAATTCTGTTTAAAAATTCAGGTCTAAAACTTCTTTTTAAAACTTCCAAAACTTTTGATTTATAATCTTCTTGTTTTGCTGATTCTTTTTCATCTGTAGAAAAACCTAATCCTGCTTTTGATTTTAAAAATTGACTGCCAATATTTGAAGTCATAATAATAATCGTATTTTTAAAATTAACTACTTTGCCTTTGCCGTCTGTTAATCTGCCATTATCTAAAATTTGAAGCAAAATATTAAAAACTTCAGGATGCGCTTTTTCAATTTCATCAAAAAGAATTAAACTATAAGGACGATGTTTTATAACTTCTGTTAATTGACCTCCTTCTTCATAACCAACATAACCCGGAGGAGATCCAATTAAACGCGAAACAGCATGACGCTCCATATATTCTGACATATCAATGCGAATTAAAGCTTTTTCATCATTAAACATAAATTCAGCTAATGCTCTTGCAAGCTCAGTTTTGCCAACTCCTGTTGGTCCTAAAAACATAAAAGAACCCAAGGGTCTATTAGGATCAGAAAGACCTGCGCGAGCACGACGTAAAGCATTTGCAACAGCTTTTACAGCTTCGTCTTGACCAATAACTCTTTTTTGCAAAGCTTCTTCAATTCTTGTAAATTTCTCAGCCTCTGATTCTAAAAGACGATAAACAGGAATTCCTGTCCAATTAGAAATAACACGCGCGATATCTTCTTTGTCAACAGCTTCTTTTAAAAACAAATTGGAAGACTTTTTCCCTTTTTTACCTTGAGATTCAAAATTTCTTTTTTCAAACATTTCATAATTTTTTTGAGCTTGAGGAAGTTCTCCATAAATAATTTGAGCAACGCGTTCTAAATTGCCCTCACGTTCAGCAATTTCAACTTCTCTTTTAAGATTTTCTACTTTTTGACGTAATTGATGGAGAGTTTCAAATTTTATTTTTTCAGATTCCCATAAATTAGAAAGTTCTTCGTTTTCTTTTTTTAATTTTTTAAGTTTTTGATCTATTTCTTTTAAGCGCGCAGCATTTTTTTCTTTTGATTCATTAATTAATGCTTGACGTTCAACTTCTAAACGCGTTATTTCTTTTCTAATATTATCTATTTCTACTGGCAAACTTTCTGTTTCAAGGCGTCTTGCTGCTGCTGCTTCATCAATTAAATCAATTGCTTTATCTGGTAAATATCTATCTGGAATATAACGAGCTGAAAGATTAACAGCTGCAACAATAGCTTCATCTGAAATTCTTATTCCATGATGAATTTCATATTTTTCTTTTAATCCTCTTAAAATCGCAATTGCGTCTTCAATTGAAGGCTCTTCAACCAAAATAGGCTGAAATCTTCTTTCAAGCGCTGCGTCTTTTTCAATATATTTTTGGTATTCGCGAATAGTTGTTGCTCCGATGGCATGAAGTTCTCCGCGCGACAAAGCGGGTTTTAACAAATTTGAAGCGTCAATTGCTCCTTCTGCTGCTCCTGCTCCAATAATTGTATGGATTTCATCAATAAACAAAATAATATTTCCTGCGGCGTTTTTAATTTCACGAATAAAAGCTTTTAATCTATCCTCAAATTCGCCACGGAATTTTGTGCCAGCAATTAAAGCTCCTAAATCCAACATTAAAATTTGTTTTCCTTTTAATGTTTCAGGAACATCGCCTGCTAAAATTTTTTGAGCCAAGCCTTCAACTATTGCTGTTTTACCTACTCCAGGCTCGCCAATTAAAACAGGATTATTTTTTGTTCTGCGAGACAAAACTTGAATAACACGCCTTATTTCTTTTTCTCTTCCAATAACAGGATCTAATTCTCCGGCTTTAGCTTTATCAGTTAAATTTATAGCGTATTTTTCAAGAACCTGAAATTTAGATTCAGGAGTTTCGTCAGTAATACGCATTGAACCGCGAAGTTGAGCTAAAACTCTAAAAGCTGTTTCTCTTCTTAATCCAAATTGTTGCAAAACATTTTGCGCTGCAGAAGGAACATCAAGTAAAGCTAAAAGCAAGTGTTCGCAAGAAATAAATTCATCTTTTTGTTGGCTTGCAATTTTGCCAGCTTGATCTAAAACGCGCATAACTTCTTGCGAAAGATAAAGCTGTCCTAAAGCACCTGCTGAAACAATTCTTGGAATACGATCAATTTGTTTTTGAACTTCTTCGTGCAAAGCTTCTAAATTTACTCCACTTCTTATTAAAATTGGCTGGACTAAAGATTGGCTATCTTCAATTAAAGCCAAAAGTAAATGAAGCGGTTTTAATTCGCTATGATTTCTTTGCGATGCAATATCCTGCGCATTTTGCAAAGCTTCCTGCGCTCTAATTGTAAACTTATTAAAATTTGGCATTTTTATATTATAGCAAAAAAACGAAATGAGAGCAAATAAAAGGAAATTTTTCCGCCGAAGGCAGATCATTCTCTGAATGAAAAATTATTTGAAAATTGAAAATTGATAATTGATAATTTATTCTTAATTCATAATTCATACTTTATAATTTATTCAAAGGGATTGCTTCGTGCCCCGATGCTTCGGGACACTCGCAATGACATTACTTTTGACTTTTAAGTTGTAATTTTGAGCTTTGAGTTTTGAACTTTGAGCTTATTTTTATTCGCATTATCATTCACTGTATTCGCGCATATTCGCATCATTCGCATTATGGTTTCTAATTCGTATAATTCGGATTATAGTTTTTTGACTTTTATATCAGATTTGCTTATTTTTAAAAAATATGTCAAAATATATTTTATAAAAAAATGGCTTTTTTAAGAGGTAAAAAGTTTTATTTAATATTTGTTTTGTTGATTTTGGGGAGTTATTGGCTTATTAATTTTTCGTATACAAAGTCAATAAATATTCCAGAAGCCTTTAATTTGAGTCGCATGCAAACAGCTTTAATATCAGAAGAAATTATTAATCTTTCAAATCAAATTAAAACCGGAGTATCAAAAGTTAATGAATTAGAAGAAAAAAAAGATTATAAGGGGGCTTTTAATACTCTGAGTGAAATTAATTTAAAAATTTTAGATGTTAGAGCAAAAGCGTTTGAACTTTCAAAAGACCTTCAAACAATGACTTTAGAATTAAATAATATTAAAGCAGGAGGAGCTGAAAAATTTGCCCTTGCATCAATAACAAATAGAGTTACAATAATTAATCACTTAATTAATTATACTGATTATCTTTCACAATTAAATTCAGCTTTGGAAAAACGCTTTTATGGCAAAGATAATAAAGATGAAATTTTATCATTAATTAATAAAATTAATGCCGAAGTTGATGCTATAAATGAAGCTAATGAAAAAGCAAAGGCTGATATACAAAAATTTGATGAAGCGTTAAAATAATAATACGGCGCGTAGCTCAGTGGTAGAGCATCGCTCTTATAAAGCGAGGGTCGCAGGTTCGATCCCTGCCGCGCCGACAAAAATTTAAATTTACTTAATATCAATAGGTTTTAATTTAAAAGGCTTTAAAAGTTCATAAAATTCTTCCTGTTCTAATGTTTCTTTTTCCATTAAAACCGAAGCTATTTGAGTTAAAACTTTTTTATTTTTTTGCAAAATTGAAATTGCTGTATTATATGCCCAATCAATAATTTTTTTAATTTCCTCATCAATTTTTTTTGCTGTTTCTTCTGAATAATCTTTTTCTGTTGCAATTTCTCTCCCTAAAAATATAAGTTCTTCTGTTTTTCCAAAAGTTATTGGTCCTAAATCACTCATTCCGTATTTTGTCACAAGGCTTTTTGCTAAATCTGTTGCTTCACGCAAATCACTTGAAGCTCCTGTTGAAATATCTTTAAACATAATTTTTTCAGCCGCATAACCTCCAAACATCATTGCTAAATCAGCTAAAAATTGCTTACGTGTTTTTAATCTCCTTTCTTCTTGTGGAAGCTTCATTGTATAACCACCAGCAAAACCTCTGCTAATAATTGAAACTTTATGAACAGGATCAGAATCTTTTAAAGAAGCTGCAACTAAAGCATGACCAGCTTCGTGATAAGCAGTAATTTCTTTTTCTTTTTGAGAAATTGCCCTGCTTTTTCTTTCTGGTCCTAAAATAACTTTTTCAATTGATTCAAATAATTCGTCTTGAGTAATTGTTTTTTTATTGCGGCGCGCGGCTAAAATTGCGGCTTCATTAATTAAATTAGCCAAATCCGCTCCTGAAAAACCAGGGGTTCTTACAGCAACTTTTCTTAAATCAACATTAGGATCTAACGACTTTCCTTTAGCGTGAATTTTTAAAATCTCTTCCCTATCATTAATATCAGGCAAATCTAAAATTATTCTTCTATCAAATCTTCCAGGACGCAAAAGAGCTGGATCCAAAACATCGGGTCTATTTGTCGCAGCCAAAACAATTAATTGCGTATTGCGATCAAAGCCGTCTAACTCAACCAAAATTTGATTTAAGGTTTGTTCTCTTTCATCATTTCCACCTCCAAGACCTGCTCCGCGCTGCCTGCCAACAGCATCAATTTCATCAATAAAAAGTATTGCAGGAGCAGCGCTTTTTGCTGTTTGAAAAGCGTCGCGAATACGCGCGGCTCCAACTCCAACAAACATTTCAACAAATTCTGAAGCTGAAACATGGAAAAACGGGACATTGCTTTCGCCCGCAATTGCGCGTGCAAGCAAAGTTTTTCCGGTTCCTGGCTGACCAACTAATAAAACGCCTCTTGGAATACGTGCTCCAATATCTAAAAATTTTTTTGGATTTTTCAAAAAATCAACAACTTCAATTAATTCTTCTTTTGCTTCCCTAAGACCGGCAACATCGCGAAAAGTAACGCGCTCGCCATCACGCGGAGAAAAAAGTTTAATACTTGATCTTCCAAAAGTAAAAGCCTGATTCATTCCGCTTCTTGCTTGTCTAAAAGTAAACCAAAAGAAAAGCATAATAACAATTAAAGGCAAAAATGTTTGAAGCAAAAATCCTAACCAAATTTTCCAATCGCTTTCGCTTTCAATTTTAATGCTAACTTTTTGCAAAGCTTCAGGATTAACTCCTAAATTTTTTAAAGTTTCTGTTAGTCCTGATTCTGCTTCTTTTTGAGCTTCAAATTCAGTATTATCTTTTAAAATAACTTTTAAATTGCTTCCTGAAACTGTAATTTCTTTAACTTCATCATTATTAATTTTTAAAGCCAAATCATTTAAGCTTAATTTAGAAGGCTTTTTTTCTAAAGACATTAAACTTGAAAAAACAAGCGAAATAGATAAAAGAATTAAAAAACCCACAATTATATTTTTATAAAATGATTTCATATTTTTTATGCTTTAATTATACTCTTTAAAAATAAGAGTTGTCAAAAAATATTAAAAAATTAATTTTTAAAATCTTTTAAAACTTCCTTAGCATGAATATCAGGCTTAACTTGTTCATAAATTTTTACAATTTTGCCATCAGGATTTATTAAAAATGAAGTTCGTAAAATCCCTTCATATTCTTTTCCCATAAATTTTTTCTTACCCCAAACTCCGTATTTTTTTAAAACTTTTTTTGATTCATCTGAAAGCAAAGTAAATGGTAATTTATATTTTTGTGCAAATTTTTTATGGCTTTCAGACGAATCAGCGTTTACTCCTAAAACAACTATATTTAAATTTTTAAAATTTTTAAATTCATCTCTAATGCCGCAAGCTTCTTTTGTGCATCCAGGAGTATTATCTTTTGGATAAAAATAAAGCAAAACCCACTTTCCTTTATAATCTGAAAGTTTATGTAATTTACCATCTTGATCCGGCAAATTAAAATCAGGAGCTTTTGTATTTAATTTTATTTTTTTCATTTTTTTGTTAATTTAATTAAATAATTTGAAATTAAAACAACACCTAATGTAATTAAAATAGCATAAATAAATTTCAAAAGCAATGTATTGGGACTTAAGGGAAAAATATATTCGATTAAAGATTTTATAGCATCATTCCAAGCTAAACCAGCAATCAACCCAAAAGCAGTCAAAATATACCCTATTGTTTTTTCTTTAGTCGCTTCTGCAATTTCTTCCTTAACTTTTCTAATTTTTTCCAAATTATTTTTTTCTAATAAATTGTCTGCCATAATAAACATTATAAAAAATAAAAATTCAAAATGCAAAAAACTATAATCCGAATTAAAAACCATAATGCAAATAACACGAATTTACGCGAATACGGCGAATGATGACGCGAATAAGAATAAACTCAAAACTCAAAAGTCTCCTCCTAAGGAGGATCCTCCTCTGGAGGAAAAAGTCAAAACTACAAGTCAAAATTCAAAACTTTTAAAATTTTAAGTTTTAAGCTGAAGCTTTGAGTTTTGAACTTTGAACTTTGAGTTTTATAAAATATAAAATTAAAACTTTAATAAAATTTTTCTATTTTATATTTTGAATTGTCATTTTGCATTTTGCCCCGCCCTTTTGTTAATGATTGTATTAAAAAGCAGATGAATTTTTTAATAGTAAAAAATTTTGGCTTTTCTAAATTAAAGTTTATTTTAACAAAAGGGCGGGATGACTTTTGAGTTTTGAATTTTATTACGTGCCTTATTCCCGCTATAGCGTATATAACGTCATTTTAAATTTAAAAATTTGATTTTCTAAAAAATTTGAGGCAATTTGAAAAAATACAAACAATAAACTATATTTAAAAAATGCTTGATAAAAAAATTTTAAAAAAAATATTGATATTTTTAATTGTTTTTAATATTTTAATCCCAAATATTGAGGTTTTTGCCGCTACGACTAAAATTTCAACTAAAACTTCAACAAAAAATCAAAACAAAACTTTTCATTATATTGGCTGGCTTCCTTTTTGGAAAAAACAACCCGGAGCTTCAAGTATTGCTTCAAATTTAGACAAAATCCACGAAATTAGTCCGTTTTCTTATGAAATAAGAAATGAAGAAATTTACGATGCCTTAAAAATAAACCAAGGATTTTGGCCTGATTGGCTTCGCGCTGTAAAAGATATGAAAGTAAAAATTGTTCCAACTATTGCATGGTTTAAAGGCAAAGAAATCCACGCTTTGCTTTCAAATAAAGAAAAACGCATTGCTTTAGAAGATAAAATTTTAAAATTAGTAAAAAACAATAATTTTGATGGCATTGATATTGACTTTGAAAATAAATTAGCTGAAACAAATCCTTATTTTTCCCTTTTTATAAAAGGATTAGCTATTAGATTACATCCCGCTAAAAAAATTTTATCTTGCACAATTGAACCAAGAACTCCGCTTGATTCAAGATATACTCAAATTGCCGAATCTGAAATGGCTTATGCTAATGATTATAAAGTTTTAAATCAATATTGCGATGAAATACGTATTATGGCTTATGATCAAGGTTTAATTGATAAAAAATTAAACGAACAAAAAGGAAATGGAAAACTTTATGCGCCTGTTGCTGATCCTGATTGGGTGAAAAAAGTTTTAAATGAAGCGCTAAAATCAATTAGTTCTCGTAAAATTGTTTTAGGTGTCCCAACATACGGCTATGAATACGAAGTTTCTTTTGATAATAATAAAACAACTTATAAAAGATTACGCAGTCATAGTTTTTTTAGCGCAATGAATAGAGCGGAATTAAATAATGTTTTACCAAAAAGAAACAAAGCAGGAGAATTAGAATTTATTTATGCTACTTCCACTTTTGCTGGTGATATAAGTCCTAATTTAATTTGGACAGTTTCTTCAACTTTTCCAATTGATTTAATTAATCAACCAACAAGCACAAAATCAATTCGCTTTGTTAATTTTTCCGATGCTCAAGCCATAAAAGATAAAATTGATTTAGCTAAACAAATGAATCTTTATGGTATTGCCTTTTTCAAATGGGACGGCGACGAAGACCCATTAATTTGGGAAATAATAAAATAAAGCCAGTCTCGATACTTCGGTATAAAGCAATCTCTAATGAATTATGAATAAAAAAAAATAAAAA
>Ga0272446_1005828_pt1 | contig 13272 bp, 14 predicted proteins | sample YNPCB0061_FD_194587 | JGI IMG/M metagenome (GOLD analysis project Ga0272446, IMG submission 194587) | Hot spring microbial mat communities from Yellowstone National Park, WY, United States - YNP-CB-006-1 | ecosystem: Environmental > Aquatic > Thermal springs > Hot (42-90C) > Sediment | place... | reverse complement strand
CTCCCTGTGTCTTCCCCGGCGGCCAGGTACTCTAAAACCTCCCGGGCACGGAACAAAGGGTAGCTCCTCCGGGAGACATAATCCTCCGGGACGGAACAAATTACCTTAAAGAGCCTTCTGGTCCGACTTCTAAGGCCGAAGCCATCCAGTAGATGTCCTTGAACCGAGCCGGTCGTAACACGTCATCACGGCCACCCGAGGTTTCAGTGCTTCACGTTGCCGTATCGGATCTGGCCCACCGCCACGGCTGGCGCCTGGCAGTGCTCTTCGGCTCTGCCGCGCGCGGCGAGGCCGCGCGGGACCTGGATCTGGCGGTGCTGCCTGCGACGATGCCGTCCCTTTTGACGCAGGGGGCCTGGCTCGCGGCCTTGGAGGGGCGGCTCGCGCCCTGGGCTGTGGACCTGCTGCTGCTCGGCGATGACACCTCGCCGGTGACGCGCTTCGAGGTCTTCCGCCAGGGCCGCTGTCTCTTCGAGGCGGAGCCGGGGCTCTTCAGCCGCGAGCAGGACCGGACCTTCTTCCTCTATGCCGACAGCGAGCCGATCCGCCGGCAGATGCGCGAGGTGCTCCATGCCCGCTCCGAGCCCTGAGATCATGGATCGCAAGCTCGCCTTCCTGCGGCGCTTCATCGCCGACCTGGCAAGCTACGGACGGCTCGACGACGCCGGGCGCCGCCGCGAGCATTACGCCATCGAGCGGTTGCTCCAGCTCCTGTGCGAGTCGGCCGCGGACATCGGGCTGCAGCTCCTGAAGGCCCGCGCGGAGGCGCTGCCGGGAAGCTACCGGGAGGTCTTCTCAGCCTTGGCGGCGGGTGACGGTTTGCCCGCTGACCTTCGAGACCAACTGATCGCCGCCTGGGGCATGCGTAACGTCCTGACGTATCTCTATGACACCATCGACCTGGATCGCGTGATCGCGGCGACGTAGCCCGCCGTCGCCCTGTATGAGCGCTTCGCCGCCTGGGCCGTCTCGCGATCGGCCGTCCTGGCGACGCCGGCCACCAGCTCCAACGACGGACCGCCGCCGAAACCGGCACAGGGTTGATCCATGATCTACGTCCTCAACACACCCATCCTCACCGCCTACGGCGACTTCCGCTTCTCCGGCCCCATCGACGTGGCAGAGGCGCGGCGGCGCATCGCCGGCGGTTTCACCTCGGCCATCGGGCATGGGGGGACCGCGGCCTTCCTCTCTGCCATCCTGGCCACCGAGATCCCCGCCAATCGCATCGCGGTCGCCATGGCGCCTGGTGATCAGGCCCTGGTGCTGCGCCTCAAGGGGCGTCTGCCGGAGGGGCAGGTCCTGAACGCCGCCGAGCTGGCCGCCATGCCCTACGAGCTCGCCTGGCTGGAGCGGCTGGCTTAGCCCCCGCCGGCGCCAAGCGAGCCCGTGGTGCCATCCGCGGAAGTCCTGGCACGGCTCGGCGTCATCGTGGATACCGTGAGGCAGGCTGGATCTGAGCCGGAGCTGTGGCCGGGCACAAGCTTGCCAGCCGGGACAATCGACGCGAACCTGCGCGATGATTGCCGCCGACCACCGGGAGGGACAGATGCAGACGCCCCACTACCGCCTGACCTTCACCACCCCCGCCTTCCTCGGCAATGCCGAGCAGGACGGCCAGTGGCGCACGCCGCCCTTCAAGGCCCTGTTGCGGCAGTGGTGGCGGGTGGCCTATGCCGCCGATCACCAGTTCGATGTCGACTTGGCGGCTATGCGCCGCGACGAGGGCCTGCTCTTCGGCAACGCCTGGCTCTCGCACCGGGAGGGCAATCACGAGGTCGCGGATTACCGTAAGAGCCTTGTGCGGCTGCGCCTAGATGATTGGTCCCCGGGCAAGCTCAAACAGTGGCCGGCAGGGGATTCCAAGGTGACCCATCCCGAGGTGACGAATCACGGTGGTCAGGCCGTGCCAGTGGGCTCGCAGCTATACCTGGGATATGGGCCCTTGGTCTTCCGCGGCGGGGCAACGGCACTCAAGGCCAATGCGGCGATCCAGGCCGCAGAGGTGGCCACCTTGTCCTTTGCCTACCCAACCAGCCACGGCAGCCCGGAGCTGCGAGCCCTATGCGAAGACAATGCACCGCGCATCCAGCGCACCCTCTGGCTCATGGACCGCTACGGCACCATCGGCGGCCGCAGCCGCAACGGCTGGGGTTCCTTCTCCCTTGAGCCGCTCAACGGCACGGCGGCGCTCGCCCGCGCTCCGGCACTGCGCGACTGGCGCCAGGCCCTGGCCCTCGACTGGCCCCATGCCCTGGGAGAGGACGAGCAGGGCCCCTTGGTCTGGCAAACCAGCCCCTTCGATGACTGGAAGCGGCTGATGCGCGAGCTGGCAATCATCAAGATCGGGCTCCGCACTCAGTTTCCGTTCAGGACGGGCAACAACGCCCCCCGCCCAGAGGATCGCCACTGGCTCAGCCATCCCGTCACCAAGCACAACGTCAAGGGCTGGCACCAGGGGCGTCTGCCCAACAGCCTGCGGTTCAAGGTACGCCCTGCGCCGGGTGAGCCAAAGAAGCTCGTCGGTGTGATCTTCCACGTCCCCTGTCTGCCGCCCGCCGATTTCCATCCAGATCGGGCGGCCATCGAAGGAGTTTGGCGGCGTGTCCACGCCTTCCTCGATGCACCCGCACGACACCTGACGAGAATTCCGGAGTAAGCCATGAGCAAGGACCTCATCTGGCAAGTCAAGCTCGCTGCCCGCATCCACGATCCGGCCGAAAAGGCCCTGGTTCTGCTGCGCGATCCGGCGGGACACGAGGGCGGGACCTCCCGCGTCCTGACCCGGCTGCTCGGCTTGGGAGAGGCACCCTCGGAAACGATCGGCCCGGACCAAGCAGGGGCATTGTCCGCCCTCGTCTTCAAGCACGGCCTGCCTTTGGAGATCTACCGGCACGTCCAGCGCGCGGATTGGTGGGCGGCCGCCGCGGATCGCCCCCAGTGGCCGATGGAGGAGATCACGGTCACCACCGGAGAAGGCCAGCGCAAGACCCTCAAGGTCGCCGACTGGGCCCAGGTGCGCTGGACCCAGGAGCCGGTGCTCATCCACCCCCTGACCGGGGAGCAGTTCAAGCTGCCCGGCGGCCTCTCCGAGACCGACATCGCCGACATCAAAGGGCGCAGCCTGGACCACTTCGCCGGTCTGCTGGCTGCCCTCGGGGCGAAGGACGAGACGGCGCAGGATCTGCGCAAGACCCTGCTCGCCTTCTGGCGCTTCGGCCCGGAGCTGCGCGAGGAGGAGGACTTCGGCAAGCTCGGCGAGCTCTGGCGCCTGCTTCCCGCCGACACCCGCGTCCCGGATCACAGCATCTGGGATCACCTGGACCTGGCCTCTGCCTTCGCCGGGGCCTTCGCCGGCGATCCCCAGGGCGATGCCGCGCTGCTGGCCTTGTCCATCGGCCCGGTGCAGGGCTTCATCGCCGCCGCACGGACCACCTCCGACCTCTGGGCGGGCTCTCACCTGCTCTCGCGCTTGAGCTGGGAGGCGATGCGGCCGGTGTGCAAGCGGCTGGGCCCCGATGCCATCCTCTTCCCGCGCCTGCGCGGCATCCCGCAGGTCGACCTCTGGCTGAGCCGCGAGATGGGCCTCCCCGCCGACCTGTTCGCCGACTGCGAGTGGACGAGGGACCCCACGGACGCCAACCCCCTGTTCTCCGCCGCGCTGCCCAACCGTTTCGTCGCCGTCGTCCCGGCGAGCCAGGCGCGGCAGATCGCCGAGGAGGTCACGGGTGCCGTGCGTGGTTGGCTCCAGACGCAGGGACAGACGGTGGTGGACCGGCTGCTCGAGGAGGCCGGTCTCAAGGAGAAGGGTTCGCCCCGCGATGAGTCTGTCCACGCCTATCGCCAGATGCGCGAGCAGCTCGCCGGCTTCCCGGAGGTGCATTGGGCAGCCGTGCCCTTCTCGCTGATCCGCCCGCGCAATGAGGCGCGACAGACCGACCTCGATCTGAGCGCCCTGTCCGCCACGATGGCCCCGTTCTTTCACCCTTCCCCCGCCGGGGCAGGGGGTGAGGGCCAGTGCGGCTTCCTCGACTCCGACGCCTGGAAGGTGCTGGCACAGGGGACCAAGCTGCGCACGGAGGACGGCAAGGAGCTGGTCTTTTTCGCGCCCAACCCCGGCGTGCTCTACCCGGCGGTCTACGACCTGGCCGAACGGGTCCTCGCGGCCGCCAAGACGGCGCGCGCCTTCGACCAGACGCGCCAGCAAGGCTGGCGCTGCTCGCTCACGGGCGAGACCGAGTGGCTGACGATGGACCCGGACCAGCTCCAGCGCTCCTACCGCCAGCAGACCGCAACCCTGTGGGCCAAGGTCGCGGCCAAGAGGCCCGCCTGGGCCAAGAACGGCGAGCACCTGGGCGCGCTACCGGCCCTCAAGCGCCTCTGGCCAACCCTCTTCGCAGAGGAGGTGGCCGACGCGTTGGGTTTGGAGAGGAAGGCAGCCGCCCGCTTCGTCGTCTCGACCCACACCATGGCCCTGGCGAGTCAGCTCGACGGATGGCTGGATTGGCGAGCAAAGGGCGGTCAGCCCCCGGACGGGTTTGCGGAGGCAGTCAAGGGGGCGGAGGGCGTCGCCCTGCCGCGCAAGCTGATGCGCAAGCGCGGCAATAACCCGGCACTCAAGGATGCCAAGCTGATCCCAGGCCTGCTGGAGGTCGCGCGCGACGCGGAGGACGATGCCGCCTACGAGCAGGCGAGGCGGCTGGTGCGCCGGACCCTCGCCCGGGGGCGGGAGGATGAGGGCGAGATCCGGCTGGAGACCTATTACGCCCTCCTGATGATGGATAGCGACCACATGGGCGCCATCCTTTCCGGGGATGAGAAGACCGCCATCCCTTATCGGGAAAGCTTCCACCCCCAGGTTCGGAAGGGCTTCGATGAGCGCGCGGCCATGCAGGATCTCGTCCGCCGCTACGGCGAGCAGCGGCGCCCCATCTCGCCCAACCGTCACCTCGCGATCTCCGGTGCCCTCAACGACTTCTCCCAGACCGTCGTGCGCCATGTGGTGGAGGAGGAGCACCTGGGCCGCGTCATCTACGCCGGCGGCGACGATGTGCTCGCCATGTTGCCGGTGGCGGAGCTGCTGCCTGTCATGCAAAGGCTGCGCATGGCCTATTCAGGCCATGATCCCGACCATGGGGGCGGGGTTCCCGAGGGCCTCACCCTGCACAACGGTTTCGCCGTCCTCAAGGCGCGGGGCCGTCTGCACGTCATGCGCCTGATGGGCCGCAACGCCACGGCGAGCTGCGGTGCCGTGGTCGCGCATCACCAGGCCCCGCTCGGCGCCGTCCTGCGCGAGCTGCGGGCGGCCGAGAAGCAGGCCAAGGGCTACCGCCGACCCGGCAAAGACGGCGCCATGGTGGATCGCGATGCCTTCCACATCACCGTCGTCAAGCGCTCCGGCGGCGCCCTGAATCTCTCGGCGGAGTGGGGCGAGCCGCTGACCCTGTTGGGTGATCTTCGTGACTTCCTAGCCGATGCCGACACCTCGCGCCGTGCGGTCTACAACACCCTCGGCTGGCTGACCGATCTGCCGGACCCCAAGGGCAGGCCGGAGATGCTGACTGCCCTTCTGGCCTACCAGCTCGCCCGCCAGACCGGCGATCAAGACAAGGCGCAGGCCCAGCGACTGGCCGAGCGGCTCGCCGCCCTCGCCGCCACCCAGCCCGAGCGCGGCCTCGACTGGCTGCAGAACGTCCTCACCGTGGCCGAGTTCCTGGCCCGCGAAGGACGGGCTCCTGAGACACCCTAAGGGAAATCCCATGCATCCCTTGATCGAAAGCCACCGTGCGGACATCCGTGAGATCGCTGCTCGCTACGGGATCGAGCGCGTCCGTGTCTTTGGCTCCATGGTTCGCGACGACGCCAATGCCGACAGCGACGTCGACCTCTTGGTCTCCCTGCCACCGGGAAAGAGCGGGCTCGCCCTTGGCGGATTGCTCATGGACGTGCAGGACCTCCTCCACCGAAAAGTGGACGTCGTGACGGAAGCTGGGCTGCACCCAGCGCTCCGCGACCGGGTCTTGCGGGAGGCTCAGCCTTTATGAAACCGACGTCTGATTCAGACCGGGTGCTGCTGACTCACATCGCAGAGTGCATCGAGCGCGTCCGGGAGTACACGCAGGGCGAGCGGAGCGTCTTTTTCGGGTCGCAAATGGTCCAGGACGCGGTGATGCGCAACCTTCAAACCTTGGCTGAATCCACTCAGCGATTAAGTGAATCGCTTAGGGAGCAGGAGCCCTCGATCCCATGGCGGGAGATCGCTGGATTCCGCAACGTGCTCACCCACGGCTACCTGGCCGTCGACGGGGAGGTGGTGTGGAGCGTCGTCGAGCAGGATCTCCCAACGTTGGCGAGCGCCATTGGCCGCTTGCGATCGCAATTGGACGGAGGGACGACGACATGACCGCCTACCGCTTCTTGGAACCACTGGACGTGCTCTTTCTGCGCGGCAACCGGCTCTTCGGCGATCCGGGCAGCTATGGCGAGTCCCTGGTGCCGCCCTGGCCCTCGGTTGCGGCGGGGGCCCTGCGCTCACGCATCCTGGCCGACGCGGGCGTGGACCTGGCCGCCTTCGCCCGCGGCGAGGTCGTCCACCCGAGCCTGGGCACGCCGCAGCAACCCGGCGACTTCACCGTGACCGCCTTCCACCTCGCGCGCCGACACGCCGACCAAGGGGTCGAAGTCTTGATGGCGCCGCCGGCGGATCTGGTGATCAGCGAGACCCAAGCCGGCGCGCTGGATGTGCGCACCCTCAGCCCGACGCGGCTCACCGGGGGGGACGGACTCGCCTGCTCCTATCCATTGCCCTTGTTACCGGTCCTGGCGCAGGCCGGGCGCAGCAAACCCACCGCTGGCCATTGGCTCACCGCGGATGGCTGGCGCAGGTACCTGGCCGGCGAGACACCCAGGTCCTCCGACCTGGTCGCATCGAGGGATCTGTGGGCCATCGATCCTCGGGTCGGGGTCGGGCTGGACGCGGCGACACGCCGTGCCGCCGACGGCCGGCTCTTCTCGGTGCAGGCCGTCGCCATGCGCAAGGGCGAGCATGGCAAGGAGGGCGCGTTCGACGTGGGATTCCTCGCCGCCATCACCGGCGCTGAGCCGCCGAGCGCCGGGAGCCTGCGCCTGGGCGGCGACGGCCGTGCGGCCGCGATCCATGTCGTCGATGACCGCCCGCCCGAGCCCGACGATGCGGCCATCGCCTCCGCCGGCCGCTGCCGCCTGGTGCTCACCAGCCCTGGGATCTTTGGCTCCCCGCTCCCCGCGGGAGACGGGTCAGGGGTGAGGGCCGGCTGGCTGCCGACGGGCACTCGACAGGCTGCGGACGGTTCGCTCGTGTTCGATCTTCAGGGCGTGCGGGGCCGTCTGGTCTGCGCCGCAGTCCCCCGTGCCGAGGTGGTCTCCGGCTGGGATCTGGCGGGGTGGCAACCCAAGCCGGCCCAACGCGCGGCGCCCACCGGCAGCGTCTACTGGGTCGATGATCTCCGGACCACGCCCGAGGCCCTGCGCAAGCTTGCCGAAACCGGTCTCTGGAGCGACCCCTGCGAAGATCCCCAGCGCCGCGCCGAAGGGTTCAACCGCCTGACACTGGCCCCATGGAGCTAGGGCGATGCAGACCTCAATCCCACAGGGTCCGGATCGGGTAGCGCCGGATGTTGGTATCCGGCGTGACCAGCGTCAGGCCATGCTCGATCGCCTGACTGATCAGCATGCGATCGAAGGGGTCGCGGTGCAGGGGCGGCAACGCCCCGAGGTGGCGTGCCGCCCGCTCGTCGAATGGCAGGGGCGCGATCGCATGGGCCTGCCGCTGCCGCACGAAGTGCGCCCACGCGCCCTCTGGCGCCCGCACGGTCAGCTTGCCGCTGGCATGCTTCTGGGTGGCCTCCCAGACCGAGACCGAGCTCAGAAAGAGGGTGCGGTCGGGGTCGGCGAGCACCTCGCGCATGGCGGGGCCGAGCGGCGCCTCGTCCCAGATCAGCCACAGGAAGACGCAGGTGTCGAGCAACAGGCTCACGGCTTCTCCTCGGGCTCGGGCTTCCAGTCAGGGTGCAGCGGATCGGTGGGCTTGACCGCGTACCAGTCGGTCAGCTCCTCCTCGCTCATGGGCTCGAAGAACTCGGGTCCAACATGTCCCATGCCCTTGGCAAGCCCGATGGGCCGCCTCGGCTTCGGTTCCTGCGCGGCAATCGGGCGCAGCTCGGCGACGGGCCTGTTGCGCCGGGCGATGATCAGCGTCTCGCCGGCCTCCACCGCGGCCAGGTATTCCGATAGATGGGCCTTGGCCTCATGCACATTGACCACCTTCATGACCATGTCCTCTCGACTTGACCAACACCAGGGATTCTAAACCATGTTCGCGAAACACGCCGCCGTCTTCCTCTACGCCGTAAGCCCGGTCCACATGGGGGCCGGTCAGGCCGTCGGCCTCATCGACAACCCCATCCAGCGCGAGCGCCATACCGGGCACCCCTGCTTTGCGGGCTCCGGCATCAAGGGGGCGGTGCGGCACGGCTTCGAGGCACTGGGCGGCGACAAGGGCCTCATCGACGCCTTGTTTGGCCCAGATGCCGGCGCGAGCGAGCTTCACGCCGGGGCGGTCAGCTTCGGCGACGCCCAGCTCGTGCTGCTCCCCGTGCGTTCGCTCAAAGGCGGCTACGTCTATGCCACCTGCCCGCAGGCCCTGTCCCGCGCCCAGCGGTTGCTAGGGCTGCTCGGCACCCGGCCCGATTGGCCCGCGTTGGCCGTCGAGGAGGGCCACTGCCTCATCGCCAACCCCGCCCTCCTGTCCGGCGACAAGCTGCACCTGGAGGCATTTGAGTATCAGGCCAGGGTGTCCCAGCAATTGCCATCGGTCTCGGCGGATCTAGCCACCAGAGCGTTGCCGGGCGATGCCGCCTACGCCTTCTTCCGCGACAAGCTCAAGACTGACCTGGTCGTGCTCTCCGACACCGATTTCGCTTACTTCGCCCAGAACGCCATGCTGGTGGAGCCCCATGTGCGCATCAACTCCGAGACCGGGACCGCGGACGATGGTGGCCTCTTCTACACGGAAAACCTGCCTCCGGAATCCCTGCTCGTGGCGCCCATGCTGACCAGTCAGACACGTACCGGCAAGGAGAAGGGCGAAAAGGCCGGGTGGGAAGATGCGATGGGCGTGCTCCTAAAGATCAAACACGTCATCGACGGCCGGCTGCTGCAGATCGGCGGCGACGCGACCACCGGCCGGGGCCTGGTCGTCGCCAAAGTGGTGGAGGGCTGAGCATGGCCACGCTGGAGCAACAACGCGCCCAAGACGCCTGGGACAGGTGCGCGGCCTACACCAGGGAGCATGTCAACATCGCCAAGGGGCTCCCGGCGCTCATCATGAACTCGGGGCTCATGCAGGTGTTGGCCTTCTGTCACGAGAAGGGCGGGGCGAATGAGGCCGTGGCGGCACATCTCCGCCACTGGCTCCAGGGGCGATTTCCCCAGCGGTTGCCCAATGCGCACTTCGAGCCCTTCATGGAATCACTCCTGGGGGCGAGCCCCGCCGACTATCAGGCCATCACCGCCGAGGCATTCGCCTGGCTGCGCTGGCTGCGGCAGATGGCCGCCGCCCGGGTCAACTGACAGAGGTGCCCATCATGCCGAGTGCCGCCGTGCCTGCCTATTTGGGACGGGATTTCACCAATGCCTCGCCGGGCCTGCGCTTCGGGCTTCTGCTGGCCATTTGGACCAACCGCCAGGACCAGGAGGACGAGGTCAACAAGAGGGCGCAGGCCAAGAGCTGGGAGGGCGACGAAGTCAGAGACCTGCTGCGGCGGGGTATGGATGAGGCCATCCGCCAACTGCGCCAGCGCCCGGTGCGGCCATTGCCCGGTCTGTGGGACAAGAACGACTTCGCCGGCCGAGCGGCTTGGAGCCGCATCAAAGCGCTTGGCAAGGGCGATCAGACCCTCATGAGGCAACTCGCCGAGCGTCAGCGCGCCTTGGCCCAGGCTGTGCCCGCGGACGGACTGATGCGCCTTGAAGCCCTCGCCACCGCCCCCTTCACCACCGGCCTGGGCAACGAGCACCCGCTGGAGAACGGCTTCGCCTTCCTCAACCCCTATGGCTTGCCCTACCTGCCCGGCAGCGGCGTCAAGGGTGTTCTGCGTCAAGCGGCGCGCGAGCTGGCGAGCGGCGACTGGGGCGACCCGCACGGGTGGAGCGTGGAGCCGCGCTACCCCCTGCGCGTCAATGGCAAGCCCGTTCTCGATTCCCACAAGCAGCCAGTCGTCCTCAGCATGCTCGACGTCCTGTTCGGGCGCGAGACACCCGACGGCGAGTCCGACCACGTGCGCGGCGCGCTCTCTTTCTGGGACGTGATCCCCCAGATCGCGGGCGACAGCCTCCAGGTCGAGATCATGACCCCGCACCAGAGCCACTATTATCAGGAGCGGGCCTATGCCGGCAGCCTCTCGCCCCACGAATCCGGCCAGCCTAATCCGATCAGTTTCCTCACCGTGCCGCCAGGCTCCGACTTCACCTTCCACGTGATCTGCGACCGGCCCTTCCTCGCGCGTCTCGCCCCGGACCTGGCCGAGGGCGGCGCTTGGAAGACCCTGCTTGAGGCGGCCTTCAGTCACGCCTTCGACTGGCTCGGCTTCGGCGCCAAGACGGCGGTGGGCTATGGTGCGATGACGCGAGTGGCAACGGGAGGCGCGCCGGAGACCAGCGCCGTGCCGCACGGCACCCCCGCGGCAGGTGCTGCGCTGCCGCAAGCGGGTACGGTCGAAATCTGGAGCGGTGTGACGCTCACCCTCAATCCCGGCAACGGGGACTTGACGGCCAGCGCCAACAAGCAGGTCGCACGCATCGCAAACCCCACCGCTCAACGACTGCGGCAAACCCTACCACCGGACAAGCAGAGCCGCCTCAGCAGCAAGCGAGAGCTGAAGGGTTTGCGCGTCGCAGTCGAGAAGGTGGGGAATGCCTGGAAGATCATCTCGTTGAGCGTCGAATAGGCCCTGCCCTATGGAGATGCTGATCAACGGCCCGCTCGGCATTTGATCCGCTCGCGTCCCGGGACGCTCCGGTTTCAAGGGCTTATTAACCCGGCCCTTAATCCGAGGCATGGATGCCTCGGCGCGGCAACAAGCCGCGTGAGGCAGGCCCGGGCGTGTACCGGGCCTGCCGACGGCCACAAATACCAGGAGGGTATTTTGTGGCCGGATGAATAAGGCCCTCGAAACGGGCGGGCCATCCCTGGCCCGCACGGCAAGCGCAATAAGTCAGTGCCCCTATAACTCTTGGCCGGAATGAATAGGTCGCAGGTGATCCTTTTGTGCACCCTCGGCGGCGCCCACCTGCCCATCCCCACGGCCTTGCGCGTACCGGCCCGGCTGTCAGATCTTTGGCGTAACGCCCAGCTCCGAGCCGTGGCGAGCCGCTACCCCGATGCCGTGGCGCGGCCCTATACATTCATCGAGCGCACCGGCCAGCGGCGGTTTGCCGCCAAGGGGAGCGACACCTCCGACCTTCGCCCGGGCCAGATCCCGCCGGCCCTGGCCATCGCGCCCGACCGGGAGGTGCAGGACCAAGCTGGACGATGCGCCGCCTTGGCCCTCGTGGTCGACCACCAGGTACAACGACCAGCCAAGTGGGCGGCGCGCGAGCGCGAGTGCATGCGCGACCGCAGCGTAGCGCGCAACGCGTCTATACTCGCGCAGGGCGATAGGCCTGTTGACCTGGGCATCTGGGAAGGCTGCGCCGCGGGGGTCAGTGCGGCGTTGGCTGCCCTCCTAACGCGGCATGGCACCCGTGTCGCCCCTGTCGGTGAAAACAGGGCTGTCCTGCCGGGTTTCCCTCACCCTCTCCCAGGGGGAGGCGGGACAAAGAGCGCCTGCGGCAAATGTTGACCGTAATGCCGCCGCTTCTGAAGGGTGGGCTTCCGGATGGAGCCCGCCCAGCTTTCAACGCAGCCACCCTGGCGCAAAGGACCAACTGACCCACGCCAAGCTGCCGCCACCTGAGGTCGCACCATGTCTGAACGGCCGTACGTCAACTTTCCGTTGGCCGGAATTTCCGTCAACCCCCGCGGTAACTCATTGATCCTAGGAGGCCACTGGCAACGAGCAGTAGAAATCCGAGACCCGAACTAAAGGGGATTAAGACACGGACATTTGCTCGTTGCTCGATTGCATCCAAGTAGAAATCCGAGACCCGAACTAAAGGGGATTAAGACCCGGCCGGCCGCCGCGATGTATTCGGCATCGGGCGTAGAAATCCGAGACCCGAACTAAAGGGGATTAAGACCACATGGCTCGTCGTACTCTACCATGCGCCCGGTAGAAATCCGAGACCCGAACTAAAGGGGATTAAGACATGTGTGGCTCGTTCAGTTTGGTCAGAGTGATCTGTAGAAATCCGAGACCCGAACTAAAGGGGATTAAGACCGTCCTCACGGATGGCGTACATCTTGTACGCCTGTAGAAATCCGAGACCCGAACTAAAGGGGATTAAGACCCGTAGGAGCACCCGTTCCCTGCATCAGCCAGGGTAGAAATCCGAGACCCGAACTAAAGGGGATTAAGACCTCTTCTCCGGGGGGTATTTGTCCCAATGGGACGTAGAAATCCGAGACCCGAACTAAAGGGGATTAAGACCTGAATAGGGCAGACATAATCATGGCAACTGCGGTAGAAATCCGAGACCCGAACTAAAGGGGATTAAGACGCGGCCCCCATGGCATCCTCACGGATGGCGTACATGTAGAAATCCGAGACCCGAACTAAAGGGGATTAAGACCGTCCTGACTCTCCGTATGCACACCCGTTTCCGGCGTAGAAATCCGAGACCCGAACTAAAGGGGATTAAGACAAGGTGTACCTGTGGAACCCGTCAATGATCTCGTGTAGAAATCCGAGACCCGAACTAAAGGGGATTAAGACGCTCGCCGGGGACGGACGTTATAACGTCCTCGGGTAGAAATCCGAGACCCGAACTAAAGGGGATTAAGACATTGCCGATAGTCCTTGCTACTGCGCTCACCGGTAGAAATCCGAGACCCGAACTAAAGGGGATTAAGACTCAGGTACTAGCAGAATTCCCCGGTCTCAACGTCAGTAGAAATCCGAGACCCGAACTAAAGGGGATTAAGACTCTTTCGACCGCGCCCGACGCGGTTGACGAAACGGGTAGAAATCCGAGACCCGAACTAAAGGGGATTAAGACCTCCATAACTCCGATATTCGCCGGTCTCGACATGTAGAAATCCGAGACCCGAACTAAAGGGGATTAAGACTGTGTGAC
>Ga0272446_1005827_pt1 | contig 13273 bp, 11 predicted proteins | sample YNPCB0061_FD_194587 | JGI IMG/M metagenome (GOLD analysis project Ga0272446, IMG submission 194587) | Hot spring microbial mat communities from Yellowstone National Park, WY, United States - YNP-CB-006-1 | ecosystem: Environmental > Aquatic > Thermal springs > Hot (42-90C) > Sediment | place... | reverse complement strand
GGTCGACCGTCCCTCGCCCGCGGGCGGCCGGCCTACCGGCCGAGGAGCCGGCGCTCGAGGGCCCGCATCGCCGCCTCCTCGGCCGGAACGGCGTGGTCCCAGCCGCAGAGGTGGAGCGTCCCGTGGATGACGAGCAGGCGCAGTTCGTCGGCCGGCGCCCAGCCGACGTCGCCGGTCTGGCCGCCGCGGCCGGTCACGGCCTGCTCGATCGCCCGCTCGACCGAGACGACGATGTCGCCGAGGTGCAGCCTGGCTCGGGGCGGGAGGGGGAACGCGAGGGACGTCGGGGCCGCGGCACCGGCCCAGGCGGCCGTGCCCGTTCGGCCTCGTCGCCCGGGCCCCGGCGCGCCCTCGTGGGGCGGATACGCCTCGGGCGGCAGGAGCGGGAACGAGAGGACGTCGGTCGGTCCGCTCTTCCCCAGGTGGACGGCATTGAGCTCCGCCAGCTCGGCGTCGTCGCTCAGGATCAGCCCGACCGAGGCCGGGCGCGGGGCCCCGGCGGCCTCGAGCGCGTCCCGGATCGCGCGCGCCAGCGCCGCCCGGGAGAGCCGCGCCTGGTCGAGCAGGCGTCCGACGCCGGGCCGAATGGTGAGGTCGATCCGCCAGGGCGCCAGGTAGATTGCCCGGCTGATGCCCGCCGGCCCGGGCGGGTCCGCCAGCCCGGGCGGGTCCGCCGGCCCGGGCACACCCTCCGGCCCGGGCACACCCCCCGGCTCAGCCATGGCCGCCGGCGCCTCGGCGGGACTCGAGCTCGACGACCTTGCTCTCCGGGTACGCCACCCGCTGGTGGTACATCCCGCGCAGCTGGGCGACGAACGCCTCCTTGATCCGCTCGAGGTCGCGCAGGGTGAGGTCGCACTCGTCGAACTGGCCGTCGCCCAGGCGCTCCTCGATGATCCGCTCGACCATCGCCCGGATCGCCGCCTCGTCGCGCGAGGAGAGCGAGCGGACCGAGGCCTCGACCCCGTCGGCGAGCATGATCAGGGCCGCCTCACGCGACTGGGGCTTCGGACCGGCATGGCGGAACCGGCGCGGATCGACCGCATCGGCCGCCCGGGCGCCCTCGGGCGTCCCCAGCCCGCCGAACGGGGCGGCCGCCTGCTCGCGGGCCTTGCCGTAGAAGTAGCCCATGATCGCGGTCCCGTGGTGCTGGGGGATGAACGCGATCAGGGCCTTGGGCAGGTGGGCCCGGTAGGCGATGTCGATCCCGTCGGCCACGTGCTGCTTGAGGATCTGGGCCGAGGCCTCGGGCTCGAGCTGGTCGTGGATGTTCTCTCCGCCGGCCTGGTTCTCGATGAACGCGAGCGGGTTGGCGAGCTTGCCGATGTCGTGGTAGTAGGCCGCGACGCGAGTCAGGAGCGGGTCCGCGCCGATCGCCTCGGCCGCCCGCTCGGCAAGGTTGCCGACCATGAGCGAGTGGTGGTACGTCCCGGGCGTCTCGATCAGGAGTCGGCGCAGGAGCGGCTGGGACGGATTCGCCAGCTCGAGGAGCTGGAACACGGTCAGGATCCCGAACAGGTTGCCCAGGACGGCGAAGCTGCCCACGGCGGCCACGGCCGATCCGCCCGCGGCCGCGGCCGAGGCGCCCCAGAGCTGGAGGATGCCGGTCAGGTCGCGCTCGCCGAGGAGCGAGAACGTGGTCACGACGAGGGCGTTCACGATCAGGATCGCGACACCGGCCCGCACGAACGACTGGAGGCGATCGCCCCGCCGGACGGCGATGATCCCGGCCAGCCCGCCGAGGAGGATGTACGTCGCGAGCTCGAGCGAACTGCCGTTCACGAGCCCCGCGACCAGGGCGATCGCGGCGACGACGAGGGTGGCGGTCGTCGCGTCGAGCAGGATCGCAAGCAGGACCCCGGCCGCGGCCACGGGCAGGAAGAAGGGCAGGATCGAGCGCCCCGCCGTCAGCTTCAGGGTGAAGGCGAAGAAGAGGAGCACGAGCCCGAGCAGGAGGAGAACGTTGTTCCGGTGCCAGAAGAGGGGTCGGAAGCGCCGAATCCAGGCCAGGAGCAGCCCGACAAGCAGGATCGCGGCCGTGAACCAGCCGGCCAGGCGGGCGAGGTCGAGGCGCGACTCGTTCAGCCCGAAGGCGTCGATCTTCTCCATGTCCGCGGCGCTGATCGCGTGGCCGGCGTCGACGATCACCTCGTTCTGGCGGAGCTGGACGGTGACCGGGGCCACGGCCCGCCCGGCGTCCAGGCGCGCCTGCTCGGTCAGCAGCTCGCTGTACGAGGAGTTCGGGACGATCAGCGGGGCAAGGATCTCGACCGCGAGCGAGCGCTCGGCGGCGTCCAGGTCGCCGACGATCCGGGAGTCCAGGTCGCGCCGGGCGGCGGCGACGTCGGTGTCGCGCAGTTCGGTCCGCTCGACCTGGTCGAGGACCCGGGCAGCCTCGGTCCGGACGGCCTTCCAGCGCTCGGGCGCGAGGTCGAGGAGCGTTGCGCGGGCCGCGGTCGAGAGACCCGGCAGGGCTGTCCTGAGCAGCTCCGCCCGCGCCTCCGGGGCGAGCTCCGCGGTCATCGCCGCGTCGACCGGGGAGACCGCCCGCTCGAAGGCCGCGGCCTGCTCGGCCGCGATCGTCGCGGCCCGCTCGGGGGTGTAGTCATACTGGGGCGGGACGGCCGCCCGGGCGGCGGCGCGCGCCTCCTCGGTCAGAAGCTGACTCTCGAACGTGATCGCGCGCGGAGCCCGGATGCTCGCCTGGGCGATGTCGCCGACCTGGAGTCCGAGCCCGGTCGGAACGACGTCGATCGCCAGGATCGCGGTGAGCGCTCCGACGAGCAGGAGCGAGACGACGATCAGCCGGACCGCACCGCCCCGGCGGAAGAGGACCGCGCGGTCGATCGGCTGGGCGAGCATCAGCCGGATCCGGTCGTCCCGCGACCCGGGGCGGGTTCGGCCCCGCCACCCACCCGCTCGAGCGCGCGGGCGACGAGCTCGGCGACGCGCCGGCCGTCGGCCCGGCCGCGGGTCCGGGGGGCGAGCCAGCCCATCACCCGGCCGAGGTCGCGCGCCGAGCTCGCGCCGGTGGCGGCGATCGCCTCGGCGACGAGCGCGGCCAGTTCGTCGTCGGTCAGCGCCTGGGGCAGGTAGCCCTGGAGGATCGCGATCTCCGCCTCCTCCTTCGCCGCCAGGTCCTCGCGGCCGCCGGCGCGGAACGCCTCGACCGACTCGCGGCGGGTCTTCACCTCGCGCACGAGCACGGCCAGCAGCTCGTCGTCGGTCAGGGGCCGGCGGTTCTGCTTCTCGAGGTTGTAGGCGGCGTTCGTCACCATCCGGAGCACGTCGCGGCGCAGCGCATCACCCGACCGCATTGCGGCGGTCAGGTCCTCGTGGATCCGTTCGCTCAGGGACACCGGAATGGCACCTCGGGTCCGGGTCGGACGACCGACCTAGCCCTGCTGCGTGCGGGCGGCCTTCTTGCGCTTCGCTTCCTTGCGCTTGCGCTTCACGCTCGGCTTCTCGTAGTGCTCGCGACGGCGAGCCTCGGCGAGGATGCCGCTCTGCTGGATCTTCTTGTTGAAGCGGCGCAGGGCGCTCTCGAAGGTCTCGTTCTCACCCACTCGAACTTCTGCCAATGCCGGAATCACCTCCCCGGGCCTCGTGCTCTACCCGCAGCGCGCTCGTGGCCGGCGGCGCGCCGCGTCTCGACGGCGCGCACCGGCGCCCGTCGACAGGCTCGCGGAGTCTAGCCGAGCCTTCGGGCCCGGTCAAACGGCGCTTCGACCGGGATCGGGCGGGCCGAAGGTCACGACCGCCCGGAGGAGGCCGGAGGGCCTGGCTGGAACAGGTCGCGCCGGCGGCCGGCAGGCCGTACGATGAGCGGATCGTGCGTCAGCTCGTCGACCGGGGGCTCCTGCCGTTCACCGCGTTCGCGCTCGGCGCCGGCCTCCTTGCCCGCCTGGCCGGGCAGGCGGCGGCGGCCGACGTCGCCTGGGGCGCGGCGTCGGCGCTCGTCTCGGTCCGGCTCCTGGTCGGGATCGTCGACGACCTGCGCCACGGCCGGACCGGGGTCGACCTGATCGCGCTCCTGGCGATGGCCGGCGCGCTCGCCCTCGGCGAGTACCTGGCCGGGGCGGTGATCGGGCTGATGCTCGCCACCGGCCAGTGGCTCGACCGCTACGCGGAGGGCCGGGCCCGGCGCGAGCTCTCGACGCTCCTCTCGCGCGCGCCGCGGGTCGTCCACCGCGACGAGGACGGCGAGCTGACGAGCCCGCCGATCGAGGAGGTCCGGATCGGCGACGTCCTGCTCGTCAAGCCGGGCGAGGTCGTGCCGGTCGACGGTCTCGTGCTGAGCCCCGGGGCGATGCTCGACGAGAGCGCCCTGACCGGCGAGTCGCGCCTCGTCTCACGCGAGGTCGGCGAGCGGGTCGCGAGCGGGACGGTCAATGCCGGGGGGCCGCTGCGGATCCGGGCGACGGCCACGGCCGAGGCGAGCGCGTACGCCGGGATCGTCCGGCTGGTGAGCGAGGCGCAGGCCTCGAAGGCACCGTTCGTCCGGCTCGCCGACCGCTGGGCGCTCCTGTTCGTGCCCCTGACCCTGGCCGTGGCCGGGATCGCCTGGCTCGTCTCGGGCGACCCGGTCCGGGCCCTGGCGGTGCTCGTCGTGGCCACCCCCTGCCCGCTCCTGCTCGCCGCCCCGATCGCGATCGTGGCCGGGATCTCCCGCGCCGCGAGGCGCGGGATCATCGTCAAGGGTGGGGGCGCGCTCGAGACGCTGGCCCGGACGAGCGTCCTCCTGTTCGACAAGACCGGCACCCTGACCGCCGGCGTCCCGCACCTGGCCGAGATCGAGCCGGCGCCCGGCGAGGACCCCGACGAGGTCCTCCGCCTGGCGGCCTCGCTCGAGCAGGTTTCGCCCCATGTCCTGGCCGAGGCGATCGTCCGGGCGGCGACCTTGCGCGAACTCGAGCTCAGCTTTCCGAGCCAGGTCGTCGAGCAGGCCGGGGCCGGGATCAGCGGCCTCGTCGACGGCCGGCGGGTCGCCCTCGGCAACGAGGACTGGGTGTCCGGCCAGGGACCGCTGCCGGGCTGGGCGCGCGACCTGCGGCGACGGACGACGATGGAGGCCGCCACGAGCGTCTTCGTCCAGCTCGACGGGACCCTAGCCGGCGCGCTCGTGCTCGAGGACCCGATCCGGCCCGAGTCGCCGCGCGCGATCCGGCTCCTGCGCCGGGTGGGCGTGGAACGGATCGTCATGGTCACCGGCGACCACCCGGTCGTGGCCGAGACCGTCGCCGCCGCCCTCGGCGTGGACGGGTTCCTCGCCGAGCGCTCACCGGCGGACAAGGTCGACGCGGTCGTCGCCGAGCGGTCCGACGCAACCGGCGCCACGGTCATGGTCGGCGACGGGATCAACGACGCGCCGGCCCTCGCCGCCGCGGACGTCGGGGTGGCGATGGGTGCCCGCGGCGCCTCGGCCTCCTCCGAGGCGGCCGACGTCGTCATCCTCGTCGACCGGCTCGACCGGCTCGCGGAGGCGATTGCGATCGCCCGCCGGGCGCGCCGGATCGCGCTCGAGAGCGTCGTGCTCGGGATGGGGCTGTCGCTCGGCGCGATGGTCGTCGCGGCGGCCGGGTACCTGCCCCCCGTCGCCGGCGCGCTCCTCCAGGAAGGGATCGACGTGCTCGTCATCCTGAACGCGCTGCGGGCCCTCGGCGGCGGCCGGGTGGCGACCGTCCGGATCGCCGGCTGGACCGAGACGAGCGAGCGGCTGCGGTCCGAGCACCGCCAGCTCCGGCCGGCGATCGCGGGCATCCGCCGCCTGGCCGACCGGCTCGACCTCCTCGCCGGGGACGAGCTGCGCGCCGAGCTGGACGGCGTGCGCAGCTTCCTCGACGAGCGCCTGATCCCCCACGAGGAGCTCGAGGAGCACACGATCTACCCGACCCTCTCGAAGGCGATCGGCGGTGACGATCCGACCGCCGCGCTCAGCCGGACGCACCGGGAGATCTTCCACCTGGTCCGGCTCTTCCGGCGCCTGGTCGACGATCTGCCCGCGCCGGCGGTCGACGGTCCGCCCGCGCCGGCGGTCGACGGTCTGCCCGCGCCCGAGGCCGGACAGCCGATCGGGCTCGACGAGGCCCGGGACATCCGGCGGGTCCTCTACTCGCTCTCGGCGATCCTCGATCTGCACCTGGCCCAGGAGGAGGAGCTCTACCTCTCGCTGGGCGACGAGCATCCACCTGCCGCCACCGGCGTCGAGGTGCCCGGCGACACCCGTCGCGCAGCCTGACCGCCACCCGCCCGGGCCCCGCCTGCGCCGCTCGCGCCGGGCGCCGCCTGCGCCGCTCGCGCCGGGCGCCCGCCCACCCGGACCCCCGGCCACGATCGACGGCCGGGGTACGATTCGGCGATGGATACGGTGCTCGAGATCCTCGAGCGGGCGGCCGGGCGGTACGGCGACGCGACCGCCCTCGGACTCCGACTCGACGACGGGACGGTCGTCCGCTGGAGCTACCGCGAGCTCGAGCGCCGGAGCCGCCTGGCGGCCTGGCGGCTGCGGGCGCTCGGACTCAAGCCCGGTGACCGGATCCTGACCTGGGCGCCCTCGGCGCCCGAGCTCGCGGCGGTCTACTTCGGGGCAATCCGGGCCCGCCTCATCCTCGTCCCGCTCGACCTGCGGATGGCACCGGAGGCGGTCCGACGGATCGCCGCCCGGGCCGAGCCGCGCCACCTCGTCCTGGGCACCGGCCGGGACGCGCCCGACCCGGAGGGGGCCGGGCTGCGCCACCTCCCGACGTCGGCCCCGGAGCACCTGACCGCGGATCCCGACGCGGCACTGCCGCCCGACTGGGAGGCCCGCCAGGCCGGATGGGAGCGCCCGCGGCCCGACGAGATCTTCGACGTCATCTTTACCTCCGGGACGACCGGCGCCCCGAAGGGGGTGATGCTCGCCCACGACAACGTCCTCGCCGCGATCGCCGCGATGCACGAGGTGATCCCGCCGTTCCGCCACCGGATCGTCTCGCTCCTGCCGCTCTCGCACCTGTTCGAGCAGGCGGTCGGGCTGTTCTATGCGCTCGACGTCGGGTCGGACATCCTCTACGTCCGGAGCCGGAACCCGCGCACGATCCTCGAGGCGATCCGCGAGCACCGGGCCACCTCGATGATCGTCGTCCCCCAGGTCCTCGACCTGTTCTGGAGCGCGATCGAGCGCGAGGTCGAGCGAACCGGCCGGAAGGCGACGTTCGAACGGCTGCGTCGGCTCGCCCGTCTCCTCCCCTACCCGCTCCGGCGGCTCCTGTTCCGGCGCATCCACGCCCAGCTCGGCGGCCGGTTCCGGCTGTTCGTCTCGTCCGGGGCGTTCCTGCCGCCGGCCCTCCAGGAGGCCTGGGAGGATCTCGGGATCACCGTCCTCCAGGGCTACGGCTCGACCGAGTGCGGCTTCGGCACGTGCAACACGCTCCGCGATCACGCCCCGGGCACGGTCGGGCGCCCGGTCCCCCCGCAGGAGCTCCGGATCGCCCCCGATGGCGAGGTCCTCCTGCGCGGGCCAAGCCTGTTCAAGGGCTACTGGCGCGACCCCGAGGCGACCGCGGCTGCCTTCGACGCGGAGGGCTGGTTCCACACCGGCGACGCCGGCCGGCTCGATCCGCGCGGGCGGCTGATCCTGATGGGCCGGACGCGCGACATGATCGTCCTGCCCAGCGGCCTGAACGTCTTCCCCGAGGACGTCGAGAACGCGCTCCGGGTGGCCGGGATCCGCGAAGCGGTCGTGCTCGAGACCCGTCCCGGGCGGATCGAGGCGGTCGTCCTCGCCCCCGACGCCCCGCGCCTCCCGGACGGGGGCGACATTCCGGCCGCCCGCCCAGCCGGGCTGGGCGACGACCCCCAGGCGGTCCGGGCGCGGATCGAGGCGGCCGTCCGGGCGGCGAACGCGACGCTCGCGGTCCACCAGCGAATCGACGGCTGGCGGCTCTGGCCGGCCGCCGACTTCCCCCGCACGCACACCCTCAAGGTGAAGCGCGACCAGGTCCGGGCCTGGGTCGCGGTCGAGGAGGCCGGACGGGTGGCGGGCGGGGGCGAGGCTGATCCGGCCGGCCCCCGGCCAGGCCCGACCTAGCGCTGGACGGGGATCCCCTGCCCGACCGCCTCGAGCGCGGCCGCGATCTCCCCCGTTCGCGGATCGGGGGCGTTCGCGGGCGACCAGCTGAACGTGACGAGGGTCGTGCCCAGCTGGCGCAGGACGTGCCGCTCGTCGAGCGGGAACTGGATCGCGCCCGGCCCGCTGGCGAGCCAGCGCGCCTGGGCCAGCCCGGCCGCGCGCGCCGCCGCCTGGTCGGGAAACTCGTAGATGACGAGGAATCTGCCGTTCGGGTCCTGGCCGAGGACGACCTGGAAGACGGCCCGCGGGACGTCGATCAGGGCCGGGCCCTCGGGCGGGCAGAACGGGACCTGGGGACGGATCAGCCCGAAGTCGGACGCCTTCAGGGCGGCCTCGACGAGCCCCCGGGTGAGCTCGATCGAGCCCGACAGGCTCGCCTGGGGCACCGCGCTCGGACTCGCCGGCGGGAGCTCACTGGGGGCCGCGATCCCGCAGCCGGCAAGGGCGACGGCGAGGCCGAGCCCGAGGGCGGCGATGGCGGAGGCCCGGCCGGCCGGACGGGCGTTCATCCGGGCGGCCAGCCCATCCGCCGGCCACCGAGCAGGTGGACGTGGAGGTGGTTCACCGACTGGCCGGACTCGCGCCCGACGTTCGTCACCAGCCGGTAGCCGCGCTCGGCGAGCCCCTCGGCCCGGGCCAGCTCGGCCGCGACGGCGAAGAGCCGGCCGAGCATCGGGCCGTCCGCCTCGGTCAGCTCGGCCGCGGAGGCGATGTGCCGGCGCGGCAGGAGGAGCAGGTGGGTCGGGGCGCGGGGCGAGATGTCCCGGATCGCGACGACGAGATCGTCGGCGTGGACGACCTCGGCGGGCACGTCACCGGCCACGATCCGGCAGAAGAGACAGTCAGCCATCCGGTCCTCCAGCAGGGCGATCGAGGGAGACGAGCAGACGATCGATCGACACGAGGCGCCCGACGACCCGGTCGGCCAGGGCGGGATCGATCCCGGTCACCCGGACCCGGCCGATCGCGTTGCCCAGGCCCTCGGCAGCGGGTGGCGGGACGGCGACCGCGACGTAGTTCCCGGCATGGCCGAGCCAGCGGCCGTCGGACAGCCGGGTCTCGAACAGGACGGACAGCTCGGTCCCGAGCTGGCGCGCGGCGAACCGGGCCCGGCACTCGGCCGCCAGGGCGAGGAGCTCGGCCGCCCGCCGGCGCTTCGTCGCCTCGTCGACCTGGCCGGCCATCCGCGTGGCCGGCGTCCCGGCCCGGGCCGAGTAGCGGAAGACGTGGAGGCCGGCCGGCTCGAGCGAGCGGATGAAGCCGACGCTCCGCTGCCAGGCGGCCTCGTCCTCGGTCGGGAAGCCGGCGATCACGTCGGCGTGGACGGCGAGGCCGGGGATCGCGGCCCGCGCCCGGGCCACGACCGCCGCGTAGGCGGCGCTGTCGTAGCGGCGGCCCATCCGGCGCAGGACGCCGTCGTCGCCCGACTGGAGCGGCAGGTGGAGGTGCGGCAGGCAGCGGCCCGGCGCCCCCGCCCAGACCTCGAGCAGCTCGTCGTCGACGTGCTGGGGCTCGATCGAGCTGAGCCGGATGCGCTCGACGTCGGTCTGGTCGAGGATCTGCCGGACGAGTCCCGGCAGCGTCATCGCCGACGAGCGGTGAGTGCCCCGCGGTCCGCGTTCCGAGGCCCCGCCGTCGTACGTCCCGATGTTGATCCCGGTCAGGACGATCTCCCGGTGGCCGGCGGCGAGCGCCCGGCGGACGTCGGCCAGCACGGCCGCGGGCGGGAGCGAGCGCTCGTGACCGCGGGCGCGCGGGATGATGCAGTACGTGCAGTAGAACGAGCAGCCGTCCTGGACCTTGATGAACGCCCGGGTCCGGTCGACGACCGTCCGGCCGTCCTCGATGCCGTCGATCGCGCTGCCGGGGACGACGCCCGGGCGATCCGGCCGCGGACCGGGCATCGGCACCACCGCCGGCGTGGACGCCGGCCCGGGCGCCGGCCCGATCGCCAGCCCGGACGCCGGCTCGCCCACCGGCTCGACCCCCGAGAGCGTCGGCAACGCCCGCCCGAGCGGCCCCTCGCCGACCTCGTCGAGCCCGGCCAGGGCCGCCAGCTCGGCCAGCAGGCCCTCCTTGGCCAGGTTGTCGACCAGGTGGGCCGCCGGATCGACCGCCGCGAACGCCTCCGGCCCGACCTGGACCGCGCAACCGGTAACGACGATCGCGGCTTCCGGGTTCGCCCGGCGGGCGCGCCGGACCACCTGGCGGGACTTCTGGTCGGCGGTCGAGGTGACCGTGCAGGTGTTGACCAGGTAGAGGTCGGCCGGGCGGTGGTCGTCGACCAGCGTCACCCCCCCGGCCCGGAGCAGCCGGCCGGCCGCCTCCATCTCGGCCTGGTTCACCTTGCAGCCGAGGTTCGTGATCGCCGCGGTCCGGACGCGCCGGGGCGAGCGGACGCTGGTCATCGGGCCCGGACCGCCTCGAGGGCGATCCAGTCGCCCTCGGCCCAGCGCCCGCTGGCGGTCAGCCCGACCGCCTCGAACGCGCGGCGAACGTCGTCCTCGCGGTCGACGAAGATCCCCGAGGCGAGCAGTCGGCCGCCCGGCCGGAGCTCGTCGCGCAGCGCCTCGGCCAGGGCGACGAGGAGCGAGGCGATCAGGTTCGCCACGACGAGGTCGAACGGTCCATCCCGGCGACCGGGTGACGCGCTTCGACCGGCCTCCGCTCGACCGTCCGGCCCGTCCGCCGGCCCGGTGCTCGGGAGGCTGCCGCGGCGGGCGGTGACCACCCGGGCAAGCCGGTTGCGGCGGGCATTGGCCAGCGTCGCCTCGACCGCGAGCGGGTCCGTGTCGAGGCCGAGGACCTCGCCCGCCCCGAGCCGACCGGCCGCGATCCCCAGGATCCCCGAGCCGCAGCCGAGGTCGAGCAGCCGGGCGCGGCCGTTCCGGGCGCCACCGGCATCGAGCAGCCCGGCATCGGCCCAGCGCTCGATCCCCTCGAGGCAGAGACGGGTCGTCGGGTGGAGCCCGGTCCCGAACGCCATCCCCGGATCGAGGGCCAGGACGACGTCGCCCGGCGTGCGCCGATGACGGCGCCAGGTCGGGCGGATGACGATCCGGCGACCGACCCGCAGGACCGGGAAGTGGCGCTTCCAGGCCTCGGCCCAGTCCGATTCGTGGACGACCGAGACCTCGAGCTCGCCGATCGGACGGAGCCCGAACGCCTGGAGGTGGCCGAGCGCCTCGCGCACCGACGCAACGGCCGTCCGGGCGGCGGCCCGATCGAGCGCCGGCAGGTAGGCCCGCACGACCGCCGGCCGGGACGGATCGAGCCGTGCCCCGAGCCCCTCGTCGACGAGCTCGAACGCGGGCTGAACGCTCGTCCCGCCCGGGGCGTGGCGGGCGAGGATCTCGCCGACCGCCTCGACTGCCTCGATGTCGGCCGCGACCGAGAGCTCGAGCCAGGCGCCGTCGGCTGCGAGGCCCTCGTCCAGGGGGTCGGGCAGGTGGCCCGCCGAGGGCGGATGCTCGACCGGTGACCCGGCTGCAGGCTGGTGCCCGGCCGGTCGCCCGGCCGTCAGCTCAGCCGAGCGCATCGCGGACCCGTTCGAAGATGCCGCTGCCGCTGCCGTCGCGGTTCACCGGCTCGCCCGCCTCGGCCGCATACGCCTCGAGGTGCTCGCGCTGGGCCCGGGTCAGCTTCGTGGGCACGACGACCTTGACGAAGACATGGAGGTCGCCGCGCACGCCCGGCCGACGCAAGTGGGGTACGCCCCGTCCACGCAGCCGGATCTCGGTCCCGGGCTGGGTCCCGGGTCGGATCTCGATCTCCTCCTCGCCCTCGACCGTCGGCACCTTCACCCGGGTCCCGAGCGCCGCCTGGGCGATCGAGATCTCGAGCTCGTAGTAGAGCTCGGTCCCGTCGCGCCGGAGCGAGGGGTGGGGCGCCACGTGGACGGCGACGTAGAGGCTCCCCGGCGGCCCGCCCCGTGGTCCGGCCTCGCCCTCGTTCGAGAGGCGGATCTGGTGGCCCTCGTCGATCCCGGCCGGGATCGAGACGCGCAGCTTCCGGCGCCGCTCGGTCCGTCCGTCGCCCTTGCAGGTCGGGCAGGGCGTCTCGATGATCCGGCCTTCGCCCCGGCAGCGCGGGCAGGTGGCGACGTTGACCATCTGGCCGAGCATCGTCTGGCGCACGGTCCGGACCTCGCCCCGGCCGCCGCACTGCGGGCAGGTCGTGGGCGACGTACCGGGGGCCGCCCCGGTCCCCGAGCAGTCCGGGCAGCGGTCGAGGACCGGGAACTCGATCTCCTTCTCGACCCCGCGAACCGCCTCCTCGAACGTGATCCGGAGGTCGTAGCGCAGGTCCGAGCCGGCCGCCGGCCGTCCCCGCCGGACGCCGGCCTGGGAACCGCCGAAGAAGGCGTCGAAGATGTCGCCGAAGCCGCTGAAGCCGGTCGCGAACCCGCCTCCGAAGTCGCCGAACCCGGCCTCCGCGCCGCCGAGCCCGGCCCGCCCGAACATGTCGTAGGCCTGGCGGCGCTGGGGATCGGAGAGGACCTGGTAGGCCTCGTTGATCTCCTTGAACCGCTCGTGGGCCGCGTCGTCCTTGTTGACGTCCGGGTGCCACTTCTGGGCGAGCTTGCGGAAGGCCCGCTTGATCTCGGCGTCGGTCGCGTTGCGGTCGACCCCGAGCACCTCGTAGTAGTCGCGTTCGCTCGTCATCCGATCACGAAGGATACGGGAGGACGAGCGGCCGTGGGTCCGCCGGGTCACGGGTTCGAGACGACGGCCGCCTCAGTCCCCGTGCTGCGCCCGGACCGCTGGGAGGCGCGAACGAGCCATCGACGAGGGCGGTGACGAGATCGAGGGCCCGTAGCTGTAGCGCCGGAGGAGCTTGCCGTTCCCGTCGCGCTCGAGGGCGAGCTCGGGCAGGGGGAAGCTGCGGTCGAGCTGGAAGCGGGTCGTCCTGCTCGCCTGGCAACCGGTCGCGGCCGAGGGGCAGGAACGGAGCAACGGTGGCCGCGGCGTGGACGACGACACGCCATGACAAAGGGGAGCAGCAGGATCAGCGCGATCTGGACGATCCCCAGGATCCCGGCCTGCAGCGCTATGCCCGAGTTACTCGGTCCACGTCCGGCTCGAATGCTGCGGAGATTCAAGAACGCACCCCACGCAAGCGCGGAGATCGCAAGGAGGGCTCCGCCGACTGCGTACGTGTCGA
>Ga0272446_1005826_pt1 | contig 13275 bp, 11 predicted proteins | sample YNPCB0061_FD_194587 | JGI IMG/M metagenome (GOLD analysis project Ga0272446, IMG submission 194587) | Hot spring microbial mat communities from Yellowstone National Park, WY, United States - YNP-CB-006-1 | ecosystem: Environmental > Aquatic > Thermal springs > Hot (42-90C) > Sediment | place... | reverse complement strand
CGCTGCCGCCCAAGTGAAGCTGGGCAAGCTGCCGCGGGACTCCAACCCCGTGCGCGTCACCCTGCGGTGCGCCGTGACGGGCCGCCCCCGCGGGAACCTGCGGAAGTTCGGCCTCTCGCGCATGCAGTTCCGCGACAAGGCCCTCAAGGGCGAGCTGACCGGCGTCGTCAAGGCGAGCTGGTAACAAGGAGATCCGACGATGAGCCGCGTCTGCCAGGTGACCGGGAAGCGCCCCATGGTTGGCAACAACGTCAGCCACGCCAACAACAAGAGCAAGACCCGCTCGCTGCCGAACCTCCAGAAGCACCGCTTCTGGGTGGCCTCGAAGCGCAAGTGGGTGACGCTGCGCGTGTCCGCGCACGGCCTCCGCATCATCAACAAGCGGGGCATCGACAGCGTCGTGGCCGAGCTCGAGGCCGAAGGCACGCTGTAAGCCTTCGCGCTCGTTGCGCCGCCGCACCCGGGCCGCGCTCCTCTCTTCGGGAGGAGGCGGCCCGTCGGCTTTCCAGCGTCTGCCCACGCGCGTGCCCCGCCCCACGCTCTTCATCTGCCGGCGCTGCGAGACGGACTCGGGCGACGAGGACGAGTCCGGCGAGGCGCTGTACCGCGCGGTGAAGGCGCTGCGGAAGGCGCGGGACTTGAAGCCCGTCTTCGCGGTGGAAGGCGTGAAATGCCTGGGCTGGTGCGACCAGGCCTGCGCGGTGGAGCTCGACGGGAAGAAGCGGTCCACGTACACGCGCGTGCACGTCAGCCCGCAGCGCGACGTCGCGGCGGTGGTGGCCGCCGCCTGCGCCTACGCCGCGCTCGAGCCGGGGCACGAGCTGCCCGAGCGGCGACTGCCCGGCGAGTCGGCTGACTGAAGCGCCGTTCCCTCCCTCGGCGCGTTCACGCCCGCTGGCCGCCGCACGCGGCACAGAAGGTCGCCCCGGGCTCCAGCCTCGCGCCGCACCTCGGGCACGGCGGCTCGGGCGCGGCGACCCGCGCGGGGGCACCAGCCGACGCCAGCTGACCGGCCGCCTCGTCGAACGCCGCGCGCACCCGCCGCGCGTCCTGGAGGAGCACCTCGATGTCCGCGGGGGGAATGGTGTCCGCCTCGCGCCAGAGCACGAGGCGCGTGCCGCACGACTCGACGGTGAGCGCGCGCCCGGCCTTCGCGAGCTCGAGCAGCGCCTCGGTGAGCTTCGTCGTGAACAGCGCTCGCGCCTCGTCCACCGAGGCGGCGGCGGCGGTGTATGCCTCTTCGAAGGCCTCGAGGCCGAGCTCGACCGTCTGCACGTCGGCCAGCGACTCGTCGGCCTCTTCCGGGTCGGCGGCGGCCCAGTCGTTCTGCAGCACGAAGCGCGGCCAGCGCGGCGTGGGCGAGGAGAAGACCACCACCACCTGCGAGCGGTAGTGCCCCGTGCGCCCGCCGGTGTGCCAGGCGGCGTCGAGCACGTCCACCTGAAGCCCGTCGACGACGCCCGCCAACCTGTTCGCCGGCGAGGAGAACACCGCGCGGAAGAGCGTGTGGTCGAGCAGCGGCTCTTCCTCCTCGGGATCCCGCTCGCTGAACACCAGGCCCAGCTTCTGCGCCAGCGCGCGCAGCTCCGCCGGGCGCGCCTGCACCGCCTGGTGCGAGCGCACGAGCCGGTGAATGACCAACCCGCCGAACACGAGGGCGGCCGCGACCGTCGCGACGAGGATCAAGGTGCCGCAGTCCATGGACCCACCTCCGGGCAGCCGCCAGTGCAGCACGCGCGCGCCGCGCCGTCCGCGACGACAGGTGAAAGGGCCTCACGGCTGCTGCTGCGCGCGAGAAGCGCACGTCACTCAGGCGGGCACGGGGCGCGCCGGGGCTTCGTCGCTCCGCAGCAGCGCGCGCACCCCCAGGCCCAGCACGTGGCCGGCGAGGCCGAGCAACGCCACCGCCACCGCGCCGTTCACCTGCTGCACGAGGCTCGCGTCACCCGCGAAGGCCGCGCGCACCTGCAGCACCAGCGACGACAACGTCACCACCGACACGAAGACGGTGGGCCCCAGCGTGTACCAGTAGCGCTTGCCCTGCTTCTTGAGCCACACCGACACGCCCATCAGCGAGAGCGCGGCCAGCAGCTGGTTCGACGTGCCGAAGAGCGTCCAGAAGCTCTGCCACGCGCCGGACTTCGCGACGAAGAGAAAGACGAGCGGCAAGCCCACGGTGAGGCCTGTGGCGGCGAGGCCTCCCACCCGGCCCGTCCAGCCGAACAGCTCCTGCAGGATGTAGCGGCCCAGGCGCGTGGACACGTCCAGCGTGTCGAAGACGAAGGTGGAGAAGGCCATCGCCCCGAAGGTGACGGCGAAGGACAGGTGCTGCGGCCCCAGCACCACGGCGAAGAAGCGGCCGATGCCCAGCCCGTAGATGGTGCCGGGCCCCTTCCCGGCGAGGTCCTTCGTGCTGAGGATCATCACCGTCGCGAGCGCGATGACCGCGACGAAGCCCTCCATCAACATCGCGCCGTAACCGACCGGGTGGCAGTGCGACTCCTTCGCGATCTGCTTCGACGTGGTGCCGCTGCAGACGAGGCCGTGGAAGCCGCTGCACGCACCGCACGCGATGGTGACGAAGAGGAACGGGAAGAGCAGCCCCGTGGCGCCGGGCACCTCGAAGCCGGTGAACGCGGGCAGCTGCACCTCGAAGCCGCCGAAGAAGAGGCCGACGACGCCGATGGCCAGCGCCAGGTACAGCACGAAGCCGCCCAGGTAGCCGCGCGGCTGCAGCAGCGCCCACACCGGCGTGAGCGACGCGACGAAGCAGTAGACGAGGATGACGACCGCCCACGCCGTCGGCCCCAGGGCGAGCAGCGTGGACACCTTCGTGCCCAGCCACACCACGCCCAGCGTCGCGGGCACGAAGACGGCGGTGACGAGCCACAGGGGCGGCTTGAAGAGGCGCTCCACCACGCCCATCACCACCGCCAGCAGGAGGTACATGACCGACGCGGCCGCGACGGCGCCCCCGGGGTTGAAGTCGAAGGTGAGGCCCTCGAGCTCCGGGTCCCCCGCGACGAAGGTGGCGGCGGTGACGTCGGTGAAGGCGACGATGACGTAGACGAGCGCGATCCAGATGAAGACGAGCACCGCCAGCCCCGCGCGAGGACCCAGGTTCAGCTTCACCACCTCGGCGATGGACCTCGCGTCGTGGCGCACCGAGGCCACCAGCGTCGACAGGTCGTGCACCGCGCCGATGAAGACGACGCCCACGGCGATCCACGCCAGCGCGGGCAGCCAGCCGAACTGCTTCGCGGCGAGAATCGGCCCGGCGATGGGCCCGGCCGCGGCGATGGCGGAGAAGTGCTGGCCCAGCAGGTAGAAGGGCCGCGTGGGCACGAAGTCGACGCCGTCCGCGAGCCGCTCGGCCGGCGTGGCGCGCGCGTCGTCGAGGGCATACTGGCGGGCGACGAAGCCGCCGTAGAGGCGATAACCCAGCCCCAACACCACGAGGACGGAGACGGCCAGCAGCGCGAGGGACATGCGGGCGCGCATGTGGCCAGACCCGCGGGCGGGCCGTCAACGTCGAACGCAGGCCTGCGCCGAGCGCGGCCAACCACGTCCGCGTGAGACGGCAGCTTCGCGTACACCTCGGGGCGCTCGGCCTGCCCATCGGGCCGCTCGGCACGCGGATCGCCGCCCACGTCCTGGCGGCTCCGGTGGACGCTGGTGACGAACGCCTCCCGCGAGCTGCGCGGGTGCCGGGGCTCAACCTCCTCGACTGGCAGGAGACACCTCCGCCACGGCGCTCATCGCGCGCCGAAGCGCACCGGCACGGTGAAGCACGCGCCCCGCGCGCTCTCGGGGAACGGCAACGCCGCCGGCAGCACGCACGTGCTCACCGCCGCGTCCAGCACGCCGGCGCCGCTCGAGCGCTGCACCGTCTCGTCGCGCACCGCGCCGTGGGCGTCCACGCAGAAGCGGACCTCGACGGTGCCGCGCTGCTGGAAGCGCTTGGCGACCGCCGGGTAGCAGCGCTCGGCGTTCGCCGCGAGCCGCGCGTGGACCAGGCTCACCACGTCGGCGGCCCCGCCAGGGCCCACGCCCGCTGCCGCGCCGGTCGACGCACCGCCCGCTGCGCCGCCGGGGCCCGCCGCCGCCCCGGGCGACGCACCGCCCGCTGCCGTGCCCGCCGCCACGCTGTCTCCGGGCGTGTCGGTGCCCGACGCCGCGCGGGCCACCGGGCCCGCCGCCAGCGCGCCAGCTTCACTGGCCGGGCCGTCGACGGGTGACGCAGGCGTCGCCGGCGCTTCGGGGCGCTGGAGGGCGACGTCCTCCTCCGACGCCGCACGCGCCGCACCGGCTGACACCTCCGCCTTCGTCGCCGCCGCCTCGCGCGTGGGCGCCGGGCTTCGCGGTCGCGCCGGGCCGGAAGGCTTCAGGAGCGACGCGGCGCCACCCTCGCGTCCCGGCGGGTGGCCCAACACGCCCACCTTGATGAAGGACGGCGCAGGCACCGCGACCGCGCGCGGCGTCACCGGGAGCTGCAGCGTAGGCACGCGGACCAACAGGACGACGAGCAACACCGCGACGTGCGCCGCGAGCGAGACGCCGAGCGCCCAGGCCCACGCCTGTACGCCCCGGCCTGCGGCCTGCGGCTTGCCCGGTCCCGTCATGGCGCCCGTGTAGCCCCGGGCGCGGCCCGAAGTCGACCTCGGCTCGGCGAGGGCCGCCTCGTCGCGCGAGCGCCGTCAGGCGTCCCAGCGCGGCACGTGTACGCGCTCGGCCTCGGTGGCCGCGTGCATCGCGATGCCGTACAGAGCGGAGAGCCGCCCGGCGGTCAGCACGTCACGCGCCGGGCCCGCGGCCAGCACCGCGCCGTCCTTGAGCAGCAGCGCGTGCGTCGCGAAGTGCGCGGCCAGGTTGACGTCGTGCAGCACGGCGAGCACGCCCAGGCCCTCCGTCACCCGCCGGCGCACCGCGCGCAGCACCTCCACCTGGTGGCGCACGTCGAGGAACGCGGTCGGCTCGTCCAGCACCAGCAGCCTCGGCGCCTGCACCAGCGCGCGCGCCACCCACGCGCGGCGGCGCTCGCCGCCCGACACCTCGGACAACGGCCGGTCTGCCAGCGCGCCCACGCCCAGCTCGTCGAGGCAGGCCCGCGCCCGCTCCTCGTCCTTCGCGCCGGGCAGGCCCCACGCCCCGAGGTGCGGCGCGCGGCCCATCAGCGCCAGCTCGAGCGCGGTGAAGCCGGCATCGTCTTCCATCACCTGGGGCACCCACGCCACGCTGCGCGCCAACTCGGCTGGCGTGGCGCCAGGCAACGAGAGCCCCGCCACCGTGACGCGCCCGGCCCGCGCCGCCACCAGCCCCATCACGACTCGGACGAGCGTCGACTTGCCCGCGCCGTTGGGGCCCAGCACCGCCCACGCCTGGCCCGCGTCCAACGAGAGGCTCACGCCGCGCAGCACCGGGTGCACGCCATAGCCCGCGTCGACCTGGTCCAGGGAGAGCAGCGCCATGACGTCACTGCTGCTTCGCGAGCTCGGCCTTCACCTGCTCGTGCAGCGCGGTCACGCGCGAGACGAAGGCGGGATCATCGCCCTTCGCGCCGACGTCCGCCTCGAGCGCGTGGAGCTTCAGCTTGAACTTCTTCGCCACGCCCTCATCGACCAGCTTCTCGTAGTCGGCCTTGAGCGCCGCGAGCGCGCGGGCGCCGTCCGAGCCGCCGGCCGGCTTCGGCTTGTCCGGCTTCTTCTTCGGCTTGTCGGGGGCCTTCTCCGGCTTGTCGGGCAGGTCGGGCACCGGCGCGACGTCGTCGGGCGGCCCGTGCACCTTCACCTCGCGCGACTTCTCGGGCTCCGGCGGCGCGGCCTCCTGCTGAGCGGCCGCTTCTTCCTCGAGCTGCTTCGCCTTGAGCTGCTCGGTGTAGACGTCCCACGCGATGTAGCCGCCCACCGCCAGCGCGGAGAGCAGCGGAATCACCAGCCACACCAGGAGGCTCGAGCTCTTCTTCGGCGCGGGCGCAGGCGCAGGCGCAGGCGGTGGCTTCGGCGCCTCGGGCGCGGGGCGCGGCGGCTCGGGGGGCCGCCTGGCCGCGGGGCGTTCGCTGGTGCGCTCGACGCCCTTGCGCGGCTTGTCGGCCTTCGCGGGCGAGCGCTTCACGCCGCTGACCTCGCGGTCCTTCGCGGCGGGCCGCGGCGGCGTGGGCGCGCGCGGCGGCTCCTCGGTGGGCAGCCCGTCGACGACGACCGACGGCATGGGCGCCGGCTCGGGCGGCATGGGCAGCGCGGGCGCGCTGGCCTCGGTGGGCTCGTCGTCGCGCGACTTCACCAGCCGCGCCACGCGCGACTCCGCGGGCAGAATGCCGGGCGCGGTGTCGAGGTCGAGGTCGGGGTTGCCGCGACGCCTGGACTCGCCCGTCTTGCGCGTGGGCTGGAACGACAAGGCCTGCGGCTCGGGGCGCTCGTCGGGGTCGAGCGTCACGGCGGGCGTGGCGAGCGGCGTGGGCCGCGGCGGCTCGGTGGGCTCCGACGCCCCCAGCGTCTCGGCCGGCGACGCCGACGCGCTCTCTTCCTCCTCCACCTGCCGCGCCTGCTCCCTGAGGGCGGCCAGCATGCGGCGCTCGGCGTGGTACTCGACGCCGAAGGCCTCGCGCATGAAGCGCGACGCCCTCTCGGCGCCCGCCGCCGGGTCGATGTCGAGGAGGATCGCCTGCAGCTTCCCGCGGAACTCCTCGGCCGTCTGGAAGCGCAGGGCCGGGTCCGCCTGCAGCGCCTTCGCCACCGCCTCGGACAGGGCCATGGGCGTCAGCGGCTCGACCTCGTGCAGCGGGCGGATGGACGGGTTCGCCACCTGCGCCATCAGCTCGCCCGGCGGCACCGCCTCGAACGGGTTGTGCCCCGTCACCAGCTCGTAGAGGCACAGGCCCACCGAGTACAGGTCGCTGCGGCGATCGACCTTCGCGTGCTTCGCCTGCTCCGGCGACATGTACATGAACTTCCCCAGGATGATGCTGGGGTTCGTCTTCGCCGACGAGAGCGTCGACTTGGCGAGGCCGAAGTCGATGATCTTCACCTCGCCCTCGTAGCTGATCAGCACGTTCTGCGGGCTGACGTCGCGGTGCACGAGGTTCAGGTCGCGATCGTCTTCGCCGCGCTTTCGGTGCGCGTAGGCCAGCGCGTCCAGCACCCGCGTCATCACCGTCAGGATGAAGGACATGGGAATGGGCAGCTTCCGGTCGCGCATGCGCGCCAGCACCCGCCGCAGGTCCTTGCCGTCGACGAACTCGAGCGCGATGTAGGGCGCGCCGTCCTGCACCCCCATGTCCAGCACCTGGGCGATGTTCCCGTGCGAGAGCTTCACGAGGATCCGCGCCTCGTTCACGAAGCGCTCGACGAACTCCGGGTCCTGCGCGAGGTGCGGGAGGATCTTCTTGATGACGCACAGCTTGTCGAAGCCGTGCGCGCCCTCGATGCGCCCGAGGAAGATCTCCCCCATGCCGCCGGTGGAGATCGGCATGAGCAGCGTGTAGCGCCCGAAGCGCTGGGGCTTGAACGGGCGCAGGCGCTGGCTGGCAGTTCCCGGGTTCATTCGAGGTGGAGCGGTGCGACCATTGAACACCACGCAGGTGGTGGGCACCACCACGGTTTTTCGGCCGCGGCGGGGGTGAGTTGTCTCGACGTCAGGGCGTCCACCGCACGCGAAACGTCGCGCCTTCCGCGTCTTTGTGGATCACCCCGACCTCCACGTCGCGCGCACCGGCGAACTCGAGGCCCCGCGCGATGATGCCCTCGTACCAGGCCGGCAGCGCCACCTGGTTGCACCACAGCTCGCAGTGCCCCTGCCCTACCTCGCGCACGCGCGTCTCCGAGAAGTTGTTGCCGGTACGGAACTGTCGGGAAAGGCGCTCCAGGGTGCGCTTCGGGCCCAGCACGCGCATCATGCCCACCATCGCCCGGCCCACCATGGTGAGGGCGTAGCCGTCCATGAACTGCCGGCCGATGCGGCGAAGCTGCTCGTCGGGGGACTCGCCGGGGAACAGGCGCGCCCCGAGCAGCTTCAGCGTGTCGTGGAAGACGGCCAGCGGGTACGTCGGCTTGAGCTCGACGCGCGGGTCCACGCCCACCTCGCGCAGCTCGGCGGCCAGCCGCTCATCGAGCTGGCGCGACACGGCGCGGAACAGGCCTTCGAAGGTCTGCGCGAAGATGAGTCGCTCTGTCATGGGGCCCCGGGACGGCGTGGCGGTGGCGCCGTGTCACATCAGGTCGTCGCACGGCGTGCCGAGCCGCGCGCCGGCGTAGACGCCGAGGTCCATGTAGACGAGCCGGCCGTTGGTGGGCACGGTGAGGGGCACGTCGGTGAGCCGCTTGGTGGACTTGCCTTCGATCCACTTGAAGTCGTCGGGCACGGGCTTCTCGTTCTCGGAGCGGCCGTTGCCGAAGATGAGGCGGAGGTCGCCAGACTTCGTGGAGAAGACCATGCCCTCGCTGTCGTCCACCACGTCCTTCAGCGGCATCTGCTTCATCTTCCCTCGCTGGCCGACGAAGAGGCGGAAGTCGCGCCGGTCAGACCGCTCCTCGGTGCGCAGGCGATCGACGAAGTAGTACGTGCCCGCGTCGTCGCGCAGGAGCTTCTCGGGCAGCCGGTCCCACGAGGGCGGCACGAACGTCGCCGACGCGATCAGCTTCGCCAGCTCCTCGGCGCCCAGCGCCTTGAAGGGCGTCTTCCGCTTGCCGCAGGTGAGGCTGTACTCGGCGCCGGAGTCCCGCATGTCGACCGACACGAAGTTCCCGTCGAGCTGCGGGATGCGCGGGTCCCACAGGCGCACGTCCCAGCTCTCGGTGCCGCTCTTTCCCCCGCCAATGATCCGCAGCTGCACGAGGCGCTTGCCGTCGCCGTAGAACATCGCGTCGTAGGGCCGCTCGCCGTCGTACACCAGCACGTGGCCGGCGCCGTCGCTGAGCGCCTTCAGCCGGCTCCTGGACGCGGAGATGTCCACGGTGTCGGGGCGGGGCTGCGACAGGCAGAACAGGACGAGCGCGGTGTGAAGGACCATGGCCGGGAGTGTAGCGCTCCCGTCGCTTCCCGAAAGGGCGGCGCGGCCGGGCGTGTATAGTCCCGCGCGCCCATGAGCGGCTCCGTGCTCGCGCCCGGCGTGGTCATCGCCGAGACCTATGAAGTCGAACGCCAGCTCGGCCAGGGCGGCATGGGCGAGGTCTGGTTGGCGAAGCACCGGCGGCTGGCCGGCAAGCAGGTGGCGATCAAGGTGTTGCGCACGACCGGGCAGCTGCCGGCCGACACGCTGGCCCGCTTCCGGCGCGAGGCCGAGATCGCCGCGCGGCTCGAGCACCCCAACATCGTGCAGGTGCTCGACTTCAACACGCTGCCGTCGGGCGAGCCGTTCCTGGTGATGGAGTACCTCAAGGGCAACAGCCTGGCGCACCGGCTGCGGGGCGGGCCGCTGTCGCTGGAACAAGTCGGCGCGGTGGTGCGGCAGGTGGGCGCGGCGCTGCAGGCCGCGCACGCGGCGGGCGTGGTGCACCGGGACCTCAAGCCCGAGAACATCTTCCTCGTGCCGACGGGCGTCGGCGACCAGGTGAAGGTGCTGGACTTCGGCATCTCCAAGCTGGCCGACTCGCAGACCGTGCAGACGACGGACTCGGTCCTGATCGGCACGCCGCTGTACATGTCGCCCGAGCAGGCGCTGGGCAACAACCGCGACGTCTCGCCGCGCTCCGACGTCTTCTCGCTGGGCAGCATCGTCTACGAGATGCTCACCGGGCAGCCGCCGTTCCTCGCCGACAACGTGGCGAAGGTGGTCTTCCGCATCGCCTACGAGAAGCACCCGCCGCTCAAGGACGCGCGCCCCGAGCTGCCGGACGCGGTGGTGCAGGCCGTCGAGCACGCGCTCGCCAAGGACCGTGAGCAGCGCACGAAGGACATGGCCACCTTCGTGCACGAGCTGACCGGCCGGCCGCTGACCGCCCCCCGCTGGGGCGACGACGAGGTGAGCGGCGTGGCCACGCCCAACATGCCCGTGAGCGAGTCGCTGGCCGGCGGCGCCACCATCTCGCGCGACTCGAACGAGCGCGCCACGCCCGCGCCCCGCGTGCGCGCCACCGGCGGTGAAGGCCCGCCCACGCCCGGGCCGGTGCGGCCCCGCCCCGCGCTGCTGGCAGCCGCCCTGGGCGCTGGGCTGCTCCTCGGCCTGGGCGGCATCGGCTACTTTCTCCTGCGCGCCAAGCCGCTGCCGCGGCCCCAGGCGCCGGACCCAATCGTCGCCGCCGACGCGGGCGCCACGCCCGCGGCGCTGGCCGACGCGGGCGGCGTCGCGCCCGTCGTCGCCAGCCCGCTGCTGGACGCCGGCCCGGCGCTCGAGATGGACGCCGGGCTGGCGCAGCGCGTACCGGACGCCGGCAGGCCGCTCGGCGTGAAGGCCGCGAGGGGCGACGTGGCCGGGGAACCCAGCGCCGCCGAGCAGGCGATGCTGGACGAGCTTGAACGGCGCTTCACCGCGAAGGAGTACCAGTCGGTGCTGCTCAACCGCCGCAAGGTGGAGGACCCGGCGCTGTCCGGGCCGGCGAAGCTGCGCGGCCTCAAGCTGCTGGTGCGCGCCGCGTGCAAGCAGAAGAACGACAACGTCCTCCCGCCCTTCCTGTCGCAACTGCGCCCGCTCGCCTCGCGCGCCACGCTGGCCGAGCTGAAGCAGGAGTGCGTGGCGGAGTGGCCCGACTCCGCGCCGAAGTGGGAGTGACGACGCGCGCCGCGCGCCTCAGCGGATGCCCGACAGCGTGCCCGAGTCCGAGTCCTCTTCCACCACCTCGAAGACGGCGGTGCGCGTCTTGCCCAGCAGCACGCGCTCGCCCAGCGGCGTCACGTCGAAGCGCGCGCCCACCGCTGCCAGCGACTTGCCGGTGATGAGCACCTGCCCCGGCTCGGCCGACGTGCACAGCCAGCTGGCGATGCTGACCGCCTCGCCGATGACGGTGTAGTCGAGCCGCGCCTCGCTGCCGACGGTGCCGGCCAGCACCTTCCCGGTGTTGAGCGCCACCTTCAGCGGCAGCCGCTCCTTCGGCGGGCGCTTCTGCGCCAGGCGCTCCCACTCGGCCTTCAGCGCCATGCCCGCGCGCACCGCGCGAATGGCGTCGTCGCCCTTGCCGTACGGCGCACCGAACAGCGCCATCACCGCGTCGCCGGTGAACTTGTCGACGGTGCCCTCGAAGCTGAAGATGAGCTGCGTCGCCAGCCGGTAGAAGTCGTTGAGCAGGTCCAGCACGCGGTCGGCCGGCAGCTTCGAGGCCTGCGACGTGAGGCCCGCCACGTCGGCGAACAGCACCGTCACCAGCTTCTCCTCCAGCTGCGTGAGCTGCGCGCCCTTCTGCCGCAGCTCGGCCACCCGGCGCTCGACGATGTCGGGGCCGTGGAAGCGCTCGAGCATCACCCGCAGGCGGTCGTCCTTCTCTCCGGCCGGCGCGTCGCGGAACTTCTCGATGCCCGACTGCAGGAGCTGGGTGATGGCGGTGCACACGTCGAGCAGCGCCTCGACGGCCTCGTCGGTGACGGACGAGCGGTTCAGGTACAGCGCCCCGAGGAACGGCGCGCTCGAGCCGATGGGCACGCACAGCACCTGGTCGATGCCGTACAGCACCACCGACTCGCGCTCCTTGAAGCGCGAGTCATCGCGCACGTCGGCCACCGCCACCGCCTGCCCCTGCGACAGCGCCACGTCGATGATGGCGTCGGACACCGGCACCTCGCCCTGCGCGAGGCTCTTCCCGTGGCGCACCGCGGCCGGCACCATGACGCCCGTCGGGTGGCGCAGCAGCACGACGCCGGTGGTGGCGCCCACCCGCCGCATCACCAGGTCGCACGTCTCGTCGAGGAACTCCTTGAGCGACCTGGCGCGCGCGAGGCACTCGGTGACTCGGTACAGCAACAGCAGCGACTGGTACGCCACCGGCTCCGGCGCGGGCTCCGACTCGTCGGTGCGCACCAGCTCCGTCGTCGGCTTCTCGAGCTCGTCGTCGGTGTCCGACGGCTTCTTGCCCCTGCCCCTGCCCGCCTTCACCGCCTTGCCGCCCTTCGACGGCGTCTCGGCGACGGGCGGCGTGGTGGCGTCGAAGGGCGCGACGTTGTCCAGCGCCTTCAACATGCTGGGGGCCTTCAGGTCGCGGGCCATCACCACCGCCTCGCGAATGTCCACGCCGCGGCCGAAGCGCTTCACCTGGCCGCCGAAGCCGGTGTCGACCATCTCGGTCGTCATCGTCTCGGCGTCGACGGGCTGCCGCACCACCAGCGTGTTCTCGCCCACCGCCACGGTGTCGCCGGCCTTGAGCGGCACGCTGCCCACCAGCTTCTTGCCGTTCAGCTGGCTGCCGTTGCGGCTGCCCAGGTCCTCCACCACCAGCGAGCTGCCCTTCACGTGAAAGCGCGCGTGCCGGCGCGAGACGAGGTCGCCCGACAGCACGACGTCGTTCTCGTCGGCGCGGCCCACGTGCGTCGCCCCTTCGGGGAGCTCGTAGGTCGTGTCGAAGTACCCTGGCCCGTTGATGATGAGCTGCCACATGCCCACGGTGCGCCGAGTATGCAGCCTCGGCCGGATTGGAGCGAAGGAAAGCGGCGGCTCAGCTACACTCGCCCGGGTTTGACGGAGCTCGAGTTCATCCTCGAAAACCCCGGCGAGCGCCGCGCGGTGGCGTTTCCGTCGCCGTCCTTCGTGGTCGGCTCCGACGAGTCCTGCCAGCTGCGCTTCACCGAGGGCCTGTTGCAGCCGCGGCACGCCGAGGTGGTGCGCGACCTCCGCGGGCAGTGGTGGATTCGCGACCTGGTGGCGACGGGCGCGGTGGTGGTGAACGGCACGCCCATTCTCGACGAGCGCCTCGCGCCGGGCGACAAGGTGCGCATCGGCGCGGTGGTGCTGTCGGTGCAGGACTCCGGCGTCGACAAGCGCGCGCGCACCGTGTCGGGCGAGACGCCGCTTCCCCCGAGCGAGGCCCCCGCGCGGACCGAGCTGATGCCGGGCGTCGTCATCGATCGCCGCTACCGCGTGCTGGGGCGAATCGCCGCCGGCGGCATGGGCGAGGTGTACCGCGCCGAGCACGTCGGGCTGGGCAAGGCGCTGGCGCTCAAGGTGATGCTGCCGGAGCTGTCGGGCGACGAGGAGTTCGTGGGCCGCTTCAAGCGCGAGGCCATCGCCGCGAGCCGCATCGGCCAGCACAACATCGTCGACATCTCCGACTTCGGGCGCACCGAGGACGGGCGCTTCTACTTCGTCATGGAGTACCTCGACGGCCTGACGCTGTCGAAGACGCTGCGCAGGGACGGGCC
>Ga0272446_1005825_pt1 | contig 13281 bp, 10 predicted proteins | sample YNPCB0061_FD_194587 | JGI IMG/M metagenome (GOLD analysis project Ga0272446, IMG submission 194587) | Hot spring microbial mat communities from Yellowstone National Park, WY, United States - YNP-CB-006-1 | ecosystem: Environmental > Aquatic > Thermal springs > Hot (42-90C) > Sediment | place... | reverse complement strand
TCGAAGCGTCCATTTCGATTCCGGAGGCCGACCTGGAGCGGGTCTACAAGGCCGACCAGGAGCGCTTCCGTACCCCGGAGCGCGTCCACGCCCGCCACATCCTCTTCAGCACTGCCGAAAAGCCCAAAGAGGAGGACGCCAAGATCAAAGCCACCGCCGAGAGCGTGCTCAAGCAACTCCGGAGCGGTGCGGATTTCGCCAAGCTCGCCAAACAGTACTCCGACGACCCCGGATCCAAGGAGAAAGGCGGCGACCTCGGATGGGTGGTGCGCAGTCAGACCGTGCCGGAATTCGAGAAGGCGGCGTTCTCGCTCAACCCGAAACAGATCAGCGATCTGGTGAAAACCCAATACGGCTACCACATCATCGAGGTGCTGGAAAAAGAGCCGGCCCACCTGCGAAGCCTGGACGAAGTCAAGGGCGAGCTGACGGCGGAGTTGCGGAAGCAACGGGTGACCGAACGCATGCAGTCGCTCGCCGATCAGGCCGAGGCCGAGCTGCGCAAGAATCCGCAACACCCTGAGCAGGTGGCCAGCGCCCTGGGACTTCAGCTCGTCGCGGTGGACAAGATCGCTCCGGGCGACCCCATTCCTGAAGTCGGCGCCAACCAGGAGTTCTCGGATCTGGTCTTCTCGTCGAAAAAAGGCGACGTGACGCCGCCCGTCCCCGTGGGCGGGAACAAGTTCGTCATCGCCGTGATATCCGATATCATCCCGGCTCACCAGGCCGAGTTCGCCGAAGTGGAACAGCAGATCCGGAACTCGCTGATGAGTGAGCGGGCGACCCTGATGTCGGTGCAAAAAGCCGACGAACTGGCAGCCAGGGCCAAGGCCATGAACGGCGATTTGCGCAAGGCCGCCCAGTCGCTCGGACTGGAGGTCAAGACCTCGGACGACTTTACGCGCAACGGAGCCATCGAAGGCATCGGATCGGCCGGTTTTCTGCCCGATGTTTTCACCAAACCGGTGGGCACGCTGGTGGGCCCGCTGGCCGTCTCCAACGCGCGGCTGGTCTACAAGGTCATCGGTCATACTCCGGCCGATATGTCCCAACTGGCGGCGCAACGGGATTCCATCCGGGACGAAATCAAGGGGAAGAAGGCCCGCGAGCGAAACACCCTGTTCGAGGACAGCATCAAGCAGGCCCTCCGCGAGGAAGGCAAGATCAAAGTCTACCAGGACGTAGTCCAGCGCCTGATGGCGAACTACCGCGGCTAGGGCGGACAAGAGAATGATCCACGCCCTGGTGGAGTTTCTGCGGAGTCTGACCGACCCCGAACGCCTGATCCATCTGCTCACCACTCTGCTGACCGGATGGACGGGATACGCCGCGCTGTTTGCGATTGTCTTCTCGGAGACCGGCCTGCTGGTCGGGTTCTTTCTTCCCGGCGATTCGCTTCTCTTTACCGTGGGAGTGGTCTGCGGCGCGGGGCAGTTGGACGTCGTCGCGGTGACCCTGTTGCTGATGGCGGCCGCGATCATCGGCGACAGCACGGGCTACTCGCTGGGCCGCAAGACCGGCCCGCGCATCTTCGCGCGCCCGGACTCGCGCTTCTTCCGCCGCGAACATCTCGAGCGAACCCACCGCTTCTATGAGAAGCACGGCGGCAAGACCATCATCTATGCCCGCTTCATCCCCATCATCCGGACGTTTGCCCCCTTCGTGGCCGGCGTGGCGGAGATGAACTACGCGCGCTTCCTGTCATTCAACATCTTTGGCGGCATCGGCTGGGTGTTTGCGATGATCATGATGGGCTACCACTTGGGCAGCGTGCCGATCGTCCGCCAGCACTTCGAGAAGGTGATCCTGCTCATCATCTTTATCTCCCTGCTGCCCGCCTTCTCCCACGGGCTCCAGGCGTGGCGGGAGAGCAAGGCAAAGGCGAGACAGGCCGCGGACTGACTTTACCGGGTGACTTTGGCGCGGCGGCGTTCGTAATCCTGGAAGTTCCGCAGGTATTCGTCGAACCCCTTGCGCCCCATCAGGCCGGAAGTAAAACGTTTGCCCAGTTCCACTCCCTCCTGGTCGAAGGCGTTGATGCCCAGCAGTTCGCCCATGAACGCGGTCTGGAACTCCAGCAATTGCAGAAACCCGCCCAGGTGCTCTTCGTCCATTCGCCCGAGCGTGAAGGCGCAGTTCGGGCGCCCGGCCTCGGTCAGGGCGGCGGCCGTCGAACGCTGTTCGGCGTCGATCAACTTGGCCAGCGTCTGGCCGGCCAGGTAGTCGAACGCGTCCAGCCCGAAGCGCCGCTTGGGGATCTTGCCCGTCTCCGGATACTTCTCCGGACGCCAGAAGGTAAACACCTTGTCGTTCGGGCCTTCGATATAGAGCTGCACCTGGGAGTGCTGGTCCGTGGTCCCGAGAGCGGCGACTGGAGTCTGGCCGGTGTGGACGAGCGCGCCGGCGCGGTTTCGGGCCTTGCCCAAAGACTCGGCCCACAACTGGCGGAACCAGAATGCCGCGCCCCACAAGCGGTTCGAGTAGGGAAACGCCACCTGAATGCTCTTCTTCTTGAGCGTCCAGACCAGGTAGTGGCAGAGCGCGGAGCGCAACGCGGTGTTCTTCTTCAGGTCCTGCTGCCAGCACTCACGGGTGACGGAGGCCGCGCCCCGCACCAACTTGCGGATGTCGATGCCAATCAGCGCCGCCGGCAACAGGCCGACCGCCGAAAGCACGCTGAAACGCCCCCCCACGTTGTCGGGAAGACAGAAGGTGCGGTAGCCTTCCTGAGCGGCCAGCGCCGCCAGATCGCCGCGCCCCTGGGAGGTCACCACCGCGATGCGGCGGGCCGTCTTGCGGCCCATGGCCCGCTCGAGCCAGTCGTGCACGATGAGGAACGCCGCTACGGTCTCGGGCGTGCCGCCGGACTTGGCAATGGCCAGCACGAGGGTCTTTTTCGGGTTCATCGAAGCCAGCGCGGCCGACACCAGGGAAGGGTCCACGTTGTCCAGAATCACCAGCCGCGGATGGGTTGGCGTAAAGCTTCCCTGCACCGGATGGGGCCCGCGCATGCCGCAATCGAGCGCCCAGGCTCCCAGCGCGCTTCCGCCGATCCCGACCAGGCACACGGATTCGTACGACTTGCGCACCTCGGCCGCGTACTGGCGCACGGCATCGACCGTAGCCGTTTGAAACGGCAGGTGGGGAAACCCGATCTCCCCCGACTCGCTCAGCTTCCGGAATCCGCTCAGGGCCTCGCGCGCCCGTTCCTGGTTCTGGCTCCACTCAGCCGGCGTAATGCCGTGCTCTTCGCCGACCATCCCGGCCAGCAGGTTGGTTTCGTCAAATCCGATCTTCATGGTTGATGGTTCCTTCCGCCGCGGCGCCTCAGTGATTCATCTGCGCCGGAAGGAGCTCGACTGGGTCTCCTCCAGCGTGGGAAAGGTTTTTGAGATGTGGTCATGCCAGGTCAGGCTCTCCTCGTCCACCAGCGCCCACAGCAGCCCGAGCCCGGCCGCCGCAAAACTCAGGCAGGCGAAGAAGAACCGCTTCCAGCGGTCACGGAGTTCCGGCCGGAATCCGTCGAAGTTGACCAGCCGGAGGTGCGCCCACCGCATGCCCGCGGTCTCCCCTCCGGTCGCCGCCCAGAGCGAGCCATAGAACACGGCAATCAGAATTCCGGCGGCCGCAAATCCTCCCAGGGCAACGCGGTTCGCCGGAAATCCACCGCCGCAGACGTAGTAAGCGGTCAGGAACAAACCGATGCCGAGCACGATCATTCCAAAATCCATCGCCGCGGCCACCACCCGGTGCATGGCGATGGCCACCGGAGCGTCGCAGTAAATGACGGCTTCGACGGAGGTCTTCAGCGTGCGGGGCACATGCCGGGCGGGAGGAAGAAAGTCGAGCAGCGGCAGCTCGCGTTCCTCTTCCCGGTGCTTGCCGGAGCGGGTCACCGACCGGGTGGCGGATTCGGGCGGACGCGCCGCTTCCCGTGCGGAAGGCCGGAACGGAATGACCTTGGCCGCTTCGCGCTCGCCGAACAGCGAGCCCTGGGGCGGCGAGCCGGGACGGTCCGAGAGCGCCGGCCGCGCGGGCTCGCCCGCCATCGCCGGAGCGGTGGCCGCCTTGAGAACCGCCTCGGACCGGTAGCCTTCCGGAGCCGGACGCGGATGGGAAATGTGCAGCCGCCGGCCACAGCGCCGGCAGCGGTGCTCGTCCTCGTCGTTCCTGCTTCCACAGTAAAGACAGTTCATGGAAGTACTCTCACCCTCTTGTCACTCGCCTGCCTCCGCCCCCCGCGAGGCTTGCGGGCGGCGCCACAGCCATGCTACTTTTTCGCTTGGCCCTATCGTTTCATTCAGGGCGCAGCGGCGCGCGAGGGGACACGGCCCATCACACTCTAAGTAACATAATCGGCCGGTTTTGTCACGAACTTTCGTGCCACGGTTTGGTGCGCGCCATTTCGCTCCTACTGCTGTTCTCGGTGGGGCCGGCGGTTCCCCAGATCGGTCGTCCACCTTACGTGCGGCCCGCGCCATCACCTACTCCGCCCCCTCAGGTCCGCGCCCGGCAGACCGTTCCGCGTCCCAATCCGCCGCCCGCCGGCATGATGGACATCAGCGCCGTCACCCAGATTGCCGACGGCGAATGGGTCCATCTACGCGGCGACGCGCAGATCGCGACTGCGGAGATGCTGCTGACCGCCGATGAGATGGATTACAACCGGCGGACCGGGGAAGCCGAGGCCCGCGGCAAGGTCCACTACGTGCATTTTGAACGCAATGAAGAGTTGTGGGCCGACCGCGCCGAATACAACGTGGACACCGAGACCGGCCGGTTCTTCAACCCGCGCGGGGCCGGAACCGTGCGCATCGACGCGCGTCCCGGCGTGCTCACTTCCAGCAACCCCTTCTATTTCCAGGGCCGCTGGGCCGAGCGGATCAAGGAGAAGTACATCCTCTACGACGGCTGGATCACCAATTGCCGCGTGCCGAAGCCGTGGTGGACGCTCAGGGGGCCGAAATTCGACATCATCCCCGGCCAGCGCGCTCTGGCCTACCGGTCCACGTTCCGCGTCCGCTGGATGCCGCTGTTCTACACCCCGTTTTTCTACAAGTCTCTCGAGCGGGAACCCCGCAAGAGCGGATTCCTGATGCCCAACCTCGGCAACAGCTCGCGCCGCGGCAAGATGATCGGTATCGGCTACTACTGGGCCATCAACCGGAGCTACGACGCCACCTACCGGATTCAGGATTTCACCCAGCGCGGCTTCGCCCATCACCTGGAGGTCCGCGGAAAACCCCGGGCCGGCTCCGACTTCGACGCGATTTTGTATGGGGTGAACGACCGCGGTCTTTTGCAGGATAACGGCGAGCGGCGCAAAGAGGGCGGCTTCAGCTTCCTGATGAACGGCCGCTCCGATCTGGGCCACGGGTTCCAGGCGCGCGGCGCGGTGAACTATATCAGCTCCTTCAAGTTCCGGCAGGCTTTCACCGAGTCGTTCAACGAAGCCATCTTTTCCGAGGTGCACTCGCTCGGGTTCGTCAAGAAGGACTGGTCCAGCTACAACTTCAACATCGTCTTCGCGCGCCTGGAGAATTATCAGAGCGTCTCGAAACTGATCGAGGAGCAGATAGACGGCCAGACGGTGTTCCGCGAAGTGCCGGACAGGACCGTCATCCGCAAACTGCCCCAACTCGAGTTCATGAGCCGCGACCGCCGAATCTGGAAGGACCTGCCCGTTTGGGTGTCGCTCGAGTCCACAGCCGGCCTGCTGCGCCGCAACCAGCCCCTCTTTCAGACCCGCCAGTTCATGGAGCGTATCGACTTCTGGCCGCGCATCATGACCGCTCTGCGCTGGAAGGGCTTCAGCCTGCTGCCCTCTTTCTCCATTCGCGAGACCCACTGGGGCGAGCAGCAGCAGGGCGATCACATTCTGGGAAGCAATTTCAACCGCCACGCCCGGGAAGCCAGTGTCGATCTGATCGCGCCGTCGCTGGAGCGCACCTTCAACTCCAGGAACTGGCTGGGCGAGAAGCTCAAGCACGTCATCGAGCCGCGCGCCTCGTTCCGCCACGTCAGCGGCGTCGAGGACTTCGGCCGGATCATCCGCTTCGACGAGACCGAACTGTTCTCCAACACCACGGAGGCCGAGATCTCGATCACCAACCGCCTTTACTCCAGGCGCAGAGGGCAGGTGAGCGAGATTTTGAGCTGGCAGCTCTGGCACCAGCGCTACTTCGACCCCAGCTTCGGAGGGGCGGTGGTGGAGGGGCAGCGGAACGTGGTGTACAGTTCGGCGATGCTCACCCCGTACACGTTCCTGGACCGCCCGCGCCGGTACTCGCCCGTGGTTTCGGTGGTGCGCGCCAGCCCGCGGCCGGGCTTCGGAATCGAGTGGCGGGCGGACTACGACCCGCTGCGCGGGCAGGTGGTGAACAGCGGCGTCACCGCCGACGCGCGCGTCTCCCGCTACTATCTGTCGCTCGGCCACAACCAGGTGGCGTGCGTGCCCCTGGCGGCCGGCGGCGACTGCAACGATCCGAACACCGCGCGCCTGTCGCCCTCTTCCAGCCAGATGCGCATGCAGCTCGGTTTCGGCGACACCAATAAGCGCGGCTGGAACGCCGGCTTCACGGCCATTTACGATTACCGTCTGGGCATCATGCAGTTCGCCACCACCCAGGTGACCTACAACACGGATTGCTGCGGGCTGAGCGTCCAGTTCCGGCGCTTCAGCTTCGGCACGCGCAACGAGAACCAGTTCCGGGTAGCTTTCGCTATCGCCAACATCGGCAGTTTCGGTACCCTGAAAAAGCAGGAACGGTTATTCTGATGACCTCTCCCCGGCTGGCCACCACGCTCTGCGGCATCGCGCTCAAGAATCCGGTGCTGGCCGCGTCGGGAACCTTCGCCTATGGCCTGGAGTTCGCCTCCATCGTGAACCTGAACGCACTGGGCGGCATTGTGGTGAAGGGTCTCTCGCGCGAGCCGATGCCGGGCAACCAGCCCCCTCGTTTGTACGAGGCGGCCGCCGGCATGATCAATTCGGTGGGACTTCAGAACATCGGCGTCCGGGCCTTTGTGCGGGAAAAACTGCCGGAGCTGGCCCGGCTCGACACCGCCGTGTTCGCCAACGTCTTCGGGCATGCGGCCGAAGACTATGCCGAGACGGTTCGTGTGCTGGAAGATGCGCCGGGCCTGGCAGGCTACGAGCTGAACGTCTCCTGCCCGAACACCAGGAAGGGGGGCATGTTCTTCTCGAGCGATCCGGTGTTGCTCGGCGAAGTGGTGGAGGCCGTGCGCCGGGTCGCCCGGCGGCCCCTGGTGGTGAAGCTGTCGCCCAACGTGGCCCGGATTGAGCCGCTGGCCCAGGCGGCCGAGGAATCGGGCGCGGACGCCATTTCGCTGGTCAATACCTTCGTGGCTCTGGCGATCGACGCCCGGACGCGGCGCCCCCGCATCGGCGCCGGATTCGGCGGTCTGTCCGGACCGGCGATCAAACCGATCGCGCTCCGCATGGTCTATCAGGCCGCCCGGGCGGTGCGCATTCCGGTGGTCGGCATGGGCGGCATCGCCACCGGCGAAGATGCGGCCGAATTTCTCATCGCCGGGGCCGGCGCGGTGCAGGTGGGCACCGCAACCTTCTGGGATCCGGAGTCCCCGCTGCGCATCGCCGCTGAGTTGGACCGCTTCCTCGAGAAGCAGCACATCGCCCGAGTCGCCGACCTGGTAGGCACGCTGCGAATGGAGTGAACGGATGCAGACGATTCGACCGTACCCGGGCCCGCCCGACGCCGGCCGGCTGATCGCCACCCTGCGCGGCCGGAAGACCGACCGCGTGCCGCACCTGGAAATCCTCATCGAGGATCAGCACGTCTCGAAACTGCTGGGACGGTGGGCCGGGAACACTCTGGGGATCGGAGGCGATCCGGCCAAGGGCAACGCCGCCTCGGAAGGTGTGCGCCCCATGCACGCCCGCGACTACATCGAATTGTGCCGCATCATCGGGCAGGACGTGATCCTGATGGAGGCGCTATGGACGCCGCTCAAGCGCCGGCGCGCCGACGGCACAACCGGCCTGATCACCGACCGCAGCATCAAGAATCGCGAGGATGCCCGCGCTATCATCTGGCCCGGCGAGGAGGACCTCGAGGAACGAATGCAGTACGTGCGCGAGTACGTGGATGCCGCGCGCGGAACCGGAATCGGGGTCGGGCTCGCCGGCTTCTGCATCTTTCAGACCCTTTACGAGTTCGTCATCGGCCTGCACGACGCCATGATCCTGATCATGGAGGATCGCGAGTTCTTCTGCGAGCTGATGTCGCGTTCCGCGGATTACTTCGCCGAGCTCGTCCGGCGGGCCATCCGCGCCGGAGTCGACATGTTTTATCCGGCCGACGATTTCGCCTTCAAGAACGGGCTGTTCGTCCGGCCACACATCTTCGAGCAGATCTGGCGTCCGCATTTCGACCGCATTCTGGCGCCCATGCGCGAAGCCGGCAAGCCGATCCTGTTCCACTCCGACGGAAAGATCGACGCCGCCGTCGAGATGCTGATTGAGATGGGGGTCGACGGGGTGACGCCGATGGATCCCTCGGGCATCGACTACCGCGACTACAAGCGCCGCTTCGGCCATCGCGTCACCCTGCACGGCAACATCAACATCACCTGGCCGCTGGTGAACGGCACGCCCGCCGACGTCGAGAAGGACGTGGCGGAGCACATGGAGGCGCTGAAGCCGGGCGGCCGCTGGATCGCCGGAAGCAGCCACAGCATCGTCAACTACATTCCCCATGAGAACTTCATCGCTATGATTGATGCGATTCACGAGTACGGCGTTTATTGAACGCCCGGGCCGGGCAGCCGGCCTGGCGCAATTCGCGTAAACTGTTAGGGAAAAAACATGGCCGCCCTGAGTGATCCAGTCGCCGATCTGAGGACTGTAGACCTGCGGGAAATCCGGTCCCCGCAGATGGTCCCCTTACTCGAAGAGGAGACGCGCACCTGGCGCGAGGTCTACGACTGGAATTTCCGCCCCTCGGCCGAACTGGTGCGGCGCTACGTCGATCTGCGCTCGCTGAGCGGATTCGCTCTCGCCGAGGGCAACGAAGTAGCCGGCTACTCCTACTACGTGCTGGACGAGCAGAAAGGACTCATCGGCGACCTGTTCCTCCGGCGGCGCTCGCGCACTCCGGAGCGCGAGGCCATGCTGCTCCAGACGACCGTCGATGCCATGATGGCCACTCCGCCGGTGCGCCGCATCGAGACCCAGCTCATGATGCTCGGATTGGACGGCAGCCGCCCGCCCGTGTATCCCGAGCACATGCGCGTTTTCGAGCGCCTGTTTCTCGAGATCGATCTGGCCCAGGCCGCCTCGCTTCCTTCCCGCCCGGTCCGGCGCGGCATCTTTTTCGAGCCTTGGGAGGAGCGTTTCCAGGAAGCCTCGGCGCAGTTGATTGCCGCGGCCTACCGCGGCCACATCGACAGCCAGATCAACGACCAGTACCGCTCGGCCTCGGGAGCCCGCCGGTTCCTGTACAACATCGTGCAATATCCCGGCTGCGGCACGTTTTTCCGCCCGGCATCCTTCATTGCGTTCGACTTCCACACCGACGGCGCCTGCGGCATCTGTCTCACCAGCACGGTGGCGCCCGAGGTGGGACACATCACCCAGATATGCGTCTCCGAAGAAGTGCGGCATATGGGGGTGGGCTACGAACTGCTGCTCCGGAGCCTGCGCACGCTGCGCCAGCACGGCTGCCGCCGGGCCAGCCTTACCGTCACGGCGGCCAACACCACGGCGGTGGAACTTTATCACCGGGTGGGCTTCCGCACCTTGCGCAGGTTCGCGGCATTCGTCTGGGAAGGCTTCCGGTAGCCGGGCGCGCGAGTCCGCTGATCAGGCGCGCCAGCCGTGGTCCAGCCAGCGGTAATGGCGCGGCAGCCAGCCCGGTCCGGCCAGTTCCGCGAGCCGCGCAGCCGCGTCCAGCGCCGCACGCTCCTCGTGGGTTAACTCCGCGTGCCGCTTCAGCGCCGCGTAGTTTTCGTCGATCAACTGGTCGTCGAACATGCCCGTAATCGCGCAGGTGATGAAGTCCTTCGAGTAGACGAAGCGCATGGCGGCCTGGCAGAGAGTTTCATCCGGCAGCCGGTCGAGCGACTTGGTCAGCTCGGCCACCGCTGCCGGCAGAATCGGCCGGTAGCGCCCCTGGTAAAGCTGAATGGCTTCGGTCTCCGGCTTGACGCCGGGGCGCGCCCGTGGATCCAGCCGCACGATCGAACCGGCCGCCACCGGCTTCATGGCGATCAACCCCACCCCCTTGCGGATCGCCTCCGGCAGAAACCGGGTATACTCGGCGCGAGCATGGATGAAATTGTAAGGGAAGAAAACGTAGTCGATCCCTTCCAACTCCTCCACGGCACGGAGCATGGTGTCTTCGACGTGGGTCGAGATGCCGATGGCCCGCACCTTTCCCGCTTCTTTTGCCTTTCGCAACGTGTCCCAGTTCTCCAGGGCCGCGCCGTCAATCGCGGCGGTGTGAAAGCGGTACATATCGGAATGTCCGAACAGCCTGGCCGCCCGGTCGATGTTCACCCCGATGGGCTCGTCGACGGTGAGGCACAGGGAAGCCAGGACCTTGTCGCGCCGCGGCCGCATCACCCGCGCCGAGGCCTCCCATTGCCCGTCCTTCTCATAGATATCGAGCATGTTGATGCCGAGATCGAAAGCGTGAGCCACCTGGCGGTCGCGCCGCGCCTGGCCGGCTTCGTTCAGCACCGTGCCTCTCGGCCCGGGCAGCTTGTAGGCCGGGTCTGTGTGGGAGCCAAAACTGAGGACCGACGGATACAGGTCGGTCTGACCCAGACGGCGGTAGAGCATGCCGCCGCGGCGGAACTGGGGAACGGCGGCGTTACTTCGTGGCGCGCCTGAGATCGTGCCGCCCAGGGCGGCTCTCAGCAGGTTGCGCCGGGTCACGGATTCGCGCATCGGGACCTCCCGGGTAATTGGATCGCTCGAAGTCCAGTGTAAAACACTTGGGCGCCCCGGCTTCAGACTGGACGCGGCATACGGGTACGGAAGCGCACATGGACCGCCGGCGCGGCCATTGCCCTCGACCTGCTACAATTTTCAGGCGAAGGCGTATGAATTTCTCCCGTGCGGCCGCGCTTGTGACGGCAGCCTGCCTGGTGGCGGGGCTGGCCACGGACGCGCTCGCCAAGAAGAAGAAAAAGAAAGACGAAGAGGAACCGGTCACCCAGGTTCTGGAGCTGCCCAAGGACCCGCCCAGCGCGGTAGTGGCTGAGACCAGCCGGCTGGTGTTTCACACCTCGCCGCTGTCGGCCAAAGGTCTGCTCTCCCAGCAGACCCGCGACGCGCTCAAAGCTCTGCTGCGCATGACCGGCGGCGCTTCCATCGTCAAGCTGCGGGCCTTTGTGGCCGGCAGCGGAGATGTGCGCCGGGTCCAGACCATCGTGAGCGAAACGTTCACGGACCGCCGCCTGGCGTTGCCAGCGCTGACCGTGGTGCAGGCAGGCGCCCTGCCCATGGAGGGCGCGCAGGTGGTGATCGAGTCGGTTTCGGTGGCCAGGAAGGAATTGAATCCGAACGGGCTGGCATTCATTTCGGGACAGGCGCAGGTGGTCCCGCAACCGCTCCAGCCGCTCGCTCCGCTGGCCGAAAAGGCCGCGGCGGACCTGGACAGAGCCCTGGCCGCGGCGCGCGCCGGCGCTAACGATGTCCTGCGGGTGACCTGCTTCCTGAGCGCCCTCGACGATCTGCCCTCCATCCGCAGGCTGTTCGAGGCCCGGTACCCGGCGGCGGCGTTCAATTACGTGCAGACCCAGCGCTCCTCGCCGCGCAGCGTGGTCGAATGCGAAGCGGTGGCCCGGCTGGCCGTGGCCCCCCGATCCCCGGTTGAGTTCCTGAATCCCGACGGCCTGCCGAAGTCATCCTCCTATTCGCAAGTGGCCCTGGTGAATACCCCGCGAGTTGCTCTCAGCGGGCTGCAAATGGCTTTCGGCCTTGAGGATGGCGATGCACGTCTTGCCTTCCAGCGTCTCGCCAAGGCCCTGGACGGCGTACAGGCGCCGCTCAAAGACGTCGTGATGGCGAGCGCCTATCCGCTGCACCCCGCCATCGCCGAGCAACTGAGAAAGATTCGTTTCGAGTTTTATGACCAGGCGCATCCGCCCGCGAGCACTATGCTGCCCTTCGAAGGTCTGCCTTCGATGGACGGCAGCTTCGGCCTGGATGTGGTGGTGGCGCGTAAGTAACTTCAAAAGGATTGGATCTAGCTTATGAAGACAGTCGTTACCTTCGGTGAAATCATGCTGCGGCTCGCGCCTCCGGGCTTCGAGCGCTTTTTGCAGTCGCCCCAGTTCGTGGCGACCTTCGGTGGAGGCGAGGCCAACGTGGCCGTGTCAGTGGCCGGGTTCGGCATGCCCGCCGCCTATGTGACCGTACTGCCGTCCAACCCGATCGGCGACGCGGTGGTCTACCAGTTGCGCGGGTTCGGCGTGGATACTTCGAAGATCGTGCGCGCCTCCGGACGCCTGGGCGTGTACTACGTCGAGGCCGGCGCCAATCAGCGGCCTTCCAAAGTGATCTACGACCGCGCCAACTCCTGCATCGCTCTGGCCAAACCCGGTGACATCAACTGGGACACGACCTTCGAAGGCGCCGGATGGTTCCACATCACCGGCATCACGCCGGCCATCAGCGCTTCGGCCGCCGACCTGGCTCTGGAGTCCGTCCGAAAGGCGCGCGAGAAAGGGCTGACCGTCTCCTGCGACCTGAACTACCGCAAGAACCTCTGGAAATGGGGCAAGAAGGCCCCCGAGGTGATGCGCGAGCTGGTGAAGTTCGTCGACATCGGCATCGCCAATGAGGAGGACGTGCAGGAGGCCCTCGGCATCAAGGCCGACGTGGACGTCACCTCCGGCAAACTGGAGACGGCCCAGTACGAGAAGCTCACGGCCAAGGTGATGAACGAGTACCCGAACGTGAAGATGATGGCCATCACGCTGCGGGAATCCAAAAGCGCTTCCCACAACGGCTGGTCGGCCTGCCTGAACGACGGCCAGCAGTTTATGCTGAGCCGCCACTACGAGATCACCCACATTGTGGACCGCGTGGGCGGCGGCGATGCTTTCGCCGGCGGGCTGATCTACGGCTTGCAGTCCCTGTCCAGCCACCAGGAAGCCCTCGAATTCGCCGTGGCCGCGTCCTGCCTGAAGCACTCCATCCCGGGCGACTTCAACCGCTTCACGGTGGACGAGGTGAAAGGCCTGCTCAAAGGCGGCGGGTCGGGCCGCGTGCAGCGCTGACGCATTTCC
>Ga0272446_1005824_pt1 | contig 13283 bp, 9 predicted proteins | sample YNPCB0061_FD_194587 | JGI IMG/M metagenome (GOLD analysis project Ga0272446, IMG submission 194587) | Hot spring microbial mat communities from Yellowstone National Park, WY, United States - YNP-CB-006-1 | ecosystem: Environmental > Aquatic > Thermal springs > Hot (42-90C) > Sediment | place... | reverse complement strand
TCGCTGTGAAATTCCGCGGCATTCGACAAATGCGCCGCAACTCACCCGACGGCGCGCATCTTTCCTGCGCAGGAAATGCCCTGACGATGTCATCGCAATTGAGCCTCTTCGAATTCTCTTCGCCGTCGCGCCGTGACGGGCCACTGACATGGAAAGACTAGCTCCAAAGTACTAGCAAGCGCTTAAAAAGCTGTGGCATTCCACAGGCGTGGGCGCTCAACAGCAAAGTTATTCAACTGGCTTTCCACCTCTTGCGCTCGGGTTCAGAACTAGTAACTTAGAATTAACACTACCGATTCGAGGGAGATGCAGCATGCGACCTGAGCTTGAGGCCGTCTTGGAAGCCTACCGGCATGACGCCGCGCTTGAAGATCAGTTGATCCAGGAGATCTTGACCGTGCTGGCCGTAACGGGAGCCGCCCGCAAGCGCACCGTCCAGGAAATCTCCCAGGTCATCAATCGCCACACGATGAAGGTCGCGGATGAGCGCGACTTTCGCCAAGGTGCCGAAGAAATCGCCCGCTACGACTTCCACCAGCCGTTGAGGCAAATGTAACTTTGACGTCTTGCGTCGGTCGAGCGCAGCGGGCGTCTTGGAAGTCCGCTGCTCCGTGTGCGCCGGACAGAGCAGAAGTGGCAAGAGTCTCGAGGTCCACCGCGCACTTCGATGGGAGGATGTCTCACTTCCATCCCCTTGGGCTGCGTTTGCATTCGGATATGGTTCAGCGTTGGCCCGGCGCATTCCTTTGCGTCCGCGTGGATCGAGCGGCGGGCGCCTTCATGCGCATGGTCTGCGCGATGGAGAGAAATGCTGTGACAATCCTTGGCCGCATGAGCCGATATTTCTCGGGCCTTGTTGTTGGGTGCGGCGATCGGCGGCCAAAGGAAAAGGAAAGAAAGGCTCTTGACCGCCCGCAATTGAGCGCTGCCGGCGAGATGGCATCGGCTCGGCGCGAGTCTGCTCGCTATACATCTTCGCGCCGCTCAACCTTGCGCAATGTTCGTGAAGTTCAGTCCTGGAAAGATGGCCGCCCTTGGGCGGAGGTGGGATCCCTCGATCCGTTCGAGGTGGCAGCGTTCAGCTATGAACTCGATTGTTGGCGACGGCACATGTTCCGCATGTCGATCACAAATGGCCGGGATGTCACCAACGTCTGGCAGCGGTGCGAGGGTGGGCAGACATTTCTCGGGAAGCAGACAGACCTTGAGCGGGATGGCGCAGCAGACGCTGCCGCGGCAATACACGATATTTTGACACTGGCCGTCAGGAGTCTCAGGACAGAAGGTCGAGTCACTGCCTGCGAACTCCCCGGCGCCGGGGATACCGACGAGGCCGGCGCGAACGAGCTCGCCCCCGCCCTATTCCACCCAAAGCCAGTGGCCGCGGTCGCCGCTGAGCAGGGCGACGGACCTTCCCGCGACACCAGAGAACCAGAGGGACGCACGGCATTGCAGCAACACGGCCGCGCCGGGACACACGCGGACTTACCGGGGGCAATACGTTAACGCCGGGCTTGGGTCAGCCGAACACCAAAGACGCGATGTCACTTTAGTGCTACTGCAGAAGTAAATTTGTGTACTTCCCCAGCATATGCCCCACAATACCCTTCCAGCAGGACTAGTCCCATAGTACCTAGGGATCACAACCGACGAATCGACGCGGCGTGATCGCTGCGCCGGGCTTTTGAACGGAAAGCACACGCTTTTCCGAACGCGAGGTTGTGTGTGCTGCGTCCGAACCAGGGGGAACTTCGTATGGGCTGCCGACATGTGCCAACGCCAAATTGCCTGAGAGGGAAAAGAAATTCGCCGGGATTACGGCGCCCTGGTATCGCCACGCGACAAGGCTGTGGAATTGCGCCCCTGTTCGCGCCGCCCCTTTGTCTCATCTCGGCCCTCGCATTGAGTCTCGTGATCGGCGGAGGCGACGCATGGGCGGCCTGCACAGTGACCGTTCCCGGCCAAGTGCTCGACTGTAGCAACGCCACTCCAAATCCCAGCTCTTTCACGGCAACTTCGGGCTTCAACGTCACGCTGCAGGGCAGCCCCAATGCCGCTGCCATCACCAGAACATTTGGCAATGTGCCAGGTCTTCAGATCAATGCCGGCAACAACGGGGGTACCATTTATATGGGTACCGGCGCATCGATCACGACCAACTCCGGCGGGGTGGGACGGCACGGCCTCGTCCTTTCAAGCAGCGCGGCGACGACGAATAAGACCTATACGATTGATATTGACGGCAGCATTAAACCGGCGGCGGCCGATGGCGATGCGTTGAGGCTGCAGGGGACGAGCTTCTCGGTCTTCAACGTCACCATTGGCCAGCACGCCGATCTTGGTGGCACGACGGGAGATGACGGCATCGTCGTCACCGGCGCCAACAGCCTGCTGTTGAATAACTACGGGCTGATTTCTGCCGGCAGCGGCCAGCTGTTGGGAGGCAATGGTATCCGGGTCGGCAATTTCACCCGCATCGCGGCCGGTGGCGTTGTCATTCACAACTACAACACGATCACAGGTACCGGGAATGCCGGGAGTCTCGAAGGGCAGGGCATCAGTGTTTACGGTCTCGGCGATGTCACGATCACGAACAGCGCCGAACGATCACAGGCGCCACGGAAGGGATCCGCGTCGAAGCCAATGGCATGGTGACCATCACCAACGATGGCCATATCCAGGGCGATGCAAGATCCGGCATCGAGGTCGCGGATGGCACGACTGTCAGCATCACGAACAGCAGTGCGAACTCGATCATTGGCGGCACCAACGGTATCTACATTCACGACGTTGACGACGTCGACATCAACAACGACTACGGCCATATCCAGGGCCTGAACGGCGATGGCATACTTCTCGAAGACATCGCCGGCAATGTCTCGGTCGAGAATCGACACGGCAATTCGGCCGCGAATGAGTCGAAAATTGAGGGCTCGAATGATGGCCTGAATGCGAGCAACGTCGGCGGTACGGTTTCGATCGACAACCAGGACGGCGGGACGATTGCCGGCTCAACCGGCGACGGCATCGATCTCTCGAACATCGGGGGCCACGTCGGAATTGACAACCACGACGGCGGCGAAATCAGCGGCGGCGGGTACGGCGTCGTCATCAGCGGCGTCTCGGCAGATGGTGTCACGATAAACAATGAGGATGGCAGCATCTCGGGAACAGATGAGAGCGGCATCGCGCTGTCATCGATCGTCGGAGACGTCAGCATCGACAACGATGGCGGGTGGATCTCCGGCGGCGACGAAGGCATCGCGATGAATGGAATTACCGGTGGGGTCGATATTCACAACTGGGGAGGAAGCATCACCGGATACTGGGACGGCATCGATGTAAGCCAGGTCTCCGGGGATGTGGTCGTGCACAACAGCTTCAACGGCAGCATCGCCGGCACCCACGGAGACGGTGTCGATCTCGACGCGATTGGCGGCAACGTCACGGTCTACAACATATTTGGGACCATCAGCGGCGCTGACGAGGGCGTCACTGTGTCGAACGTCGATGGCAACGTCACGGTCGACAATCGATTCGGCGGCGACATTACCGGATTGGATGGCGATGGCGTTCACATTCGTGATGTCGGAGGATCCGTCGCCGTCAAGAACTCGGTGTTCGGCGACATTACCGGCCACGATGACGGCGTCCATGTTTCGAACGTTGATGACTCGGTGACGATTACCAACCGGTTCGGTGGCAGCATTACCGGCGAAACGGACGACGGCATCTATGTCCGCGATGTCGGTGGTTCTGTCGATATTTCCAACATCTTCGGTGGCGATATTTTTGGTCATGACAACGGCGTGCGGGTCCGCAATGTCGATGGCGACGTCTCCATCGACAATTATTTCGGCGGCAGCATTGCCGGCGAAACGGACGACGGCATCTATGTTCGCAACGTCGGTGGTTCTGTTGATATTGCCAATAGCTTCGGCGGCAGCATCACCGGTGATGAAAACGGTGTCAGGGTACGGAATGTCGACGGCGATGTCTCAATCAGCAATGCTTTCGGCGGCGACATAACGGGCCAAGATGATGACGGCGTTCATATCACCGGAGTCGGCGGATCGGTCGATATCACCAATGCCTTTGGGGGGCATATCACCGAGGCTGACGATGGTATCCGCGTCGCACACGTCGATGACGATGTGACGATCGATAACGCCTTTGGGGGTCGCATCAGGGGCGGAAATGACGATGGCATCGATATCCATGATGTCGGCGGCAACGTCAGTGTCTACAATGATGCTTATGGCCGGATCCGTGGCGATGACAATGGTATTCATATTGACGATGTTGGCGGCACCGTTCTCGTTGGCAACGAAGGCGGACGAATCACCGGCTCCAACGGTGACGGCGTCGAGATCGTCGACGTCTCCGGTGAGATCGTAATCAACAATGACGCCGGTCGCATCCGTGGCGACGAGAACGGCATCTTTATTTGGGGCGCTGGGAGTGATGTCACCATCAACAACGGTGACGGCAGCATACGTGGCCGAAACGACAATGGCATCTTCGTCTCGGCCGATGGAACCGTCACCGTCAATAACGGTGAAGATGGCCTCATCCGCGGCGCAACGAGCGCGATCGCAATCGATGCTCAGACCGCAGAGATCAATTCCGACGGGGTGATCCGTGGCTCCGGTGTGTCGGACGCGACAATCAATGTCACCACTGTCGATGGCGCCACGATCAACAACAATGCGGGCGGCACGATCCGCGGCGACGCTTATGCGCCGACGGACCTGATCGTCGAGGCTCATGGCGGCGCCGTGACGATCAACAACGCCGGAACGATGATGGGTCAGGTCGACTTGTCTGACGCCGGAATCGCGACGGGAAATATTTTCAACAACACCAGCGACCACAGCTGGACATTTACTGGCACCAGCCAGCTCGGCAATGGTCTCGACGATACGTTCAACAACACCGGAACAGTCTTTACGACGGACCCCAACGCGCCGTGGATCAATGACGTGACTGAGCTTGCCGGCGTGGAAGAGTTCAACAATGGAAATGCGACCGACGATGGATTGGTGACGATGCTGGACGGTTACACCGGCGACGTCACGACGCTCAGCCCGACCACCGGCGGCACCTTGATGTTCAATGGTGCTGACGGCCATAGCTTCCTGGCGGTCGATAGCTTTCTCGGTTCAGAGGCGGATTCGAGCTCGGATCGGCTTGTGGTCCTTGGCAACGTCACGGGCTCGACCGGAGTCATCGTCAACAATCTTAATTTGGGCTTCGGCAGCTACAATCCAACCGGCATCGAGGTTGTCAGTGTTGATGGCTACGAGTCGCCGAGCAATTTCTTCCTCGTCGGCGGACCTATCGACACCGGCATGTTTACCTACGATCTCTATCTGAATGGGTCGAATGAGTGGGTGCTCGCCAGCGCACCGAACCACATCTTCTTCGAGTTGCCGAGCTTTATTTCGGCGGCCCAATCGATGTGGCACGACGCCGCCGGCGTGTGGCTCGACCGTACTGCAGATTTGCGGGCCGCGCGCGGATACGAGTGCGCACCGACTGGTCTGAAAGACACAAGCAATAGCTGCGGCGGCAGGCCGACATCGGGTGTGTGGGCCAAGGTTCTGGGTCAATCGGAATCGCGCAAGACGGACCATACGTTCTCGCTCTTCGACACGGTTCAGACGCACACCGTCGACTATCGCCAGGACGGAGCGGGCGTTATGGGCGGCTACGACGTCGTGCGGAATGCTGAGGACGGCGGAATTTGGATGGCTGGTATAATGGGCGGCTATCTGGCTTCGAACGTTGATTTCAAGAATTCCATGACAAATGCCGACTTCCGCGGTGGCAGCGTTGGCGGCTACGTGACCTATCTGAAAGGTGGCTGGTTCCTCGATGCCAAGGTGATGGCGAACATCGGCAACGTTGACTACCACAGCAGTTGGTCGGTGAAAGACAATGCCAATGTGATCTCGATCGGCGGCGTGCTCGATACCGGGTATCGCATGAACACCGGCTCGACCTTCATAGAACCTGGTGCAACGCTCGCCTACGTCAACACGAATATCGATGATCTTTCGACCTTCGGCACCTCTGCGTTTCGGCACGACGGTCCTTAAGGAGACCGTGAAGTACGAGCCATTCATCGGCGTGAGCGCACTCTATGAGTTCCTGGGCGATAACAGCGCCAGTGTCGCAAGTGGGGGCTACGTGCTCAAGGCGACGGACGACATCTCCGGCGTTCTCGGGCAAGTGACAGCTGGCATCAACGCCTTCAGCCTCGCCGACGACGGTCTCAGCGGCTTCATCAAGGGGAACGTTGAATTCGGCGAGCACGACTACATCGGCTACGGCGGGACGGTCGGCGTTCGGCTCGATTGGTAAGTAAAGCGTATCGCGGCTGGGGGGCGGGATGCCTTCCCTCGTCTCCCGGTCCGCGCTCACTCGAATGGCTCACGTCGCTGTTAATCGAGTGTCAAGCCCACTGGCGGCTTGTCCAATTTGTGGGAGATCATGTGATGAACAAGCTGATCCTTCTTGCTGTAACCGGAGCGGCATTTGCGGTCGGGCTCAGCCTATTGGGCGGAGCCGAGGCGCCGAGTCGCGCCGATCCAACACCCCCTGCCGCGCCTGCTGAAAAGGCAACGCGGCAAGTCATCGGAGATTGGGTCGTGGTATGCACGCCGGCAGCGCAAGGTCACACGTCCTGCATGATGTCGCAAACGCTCGCGAGCGAGAAACTCAGGAAGACGGTGAGTGTATTTGTGATCGGCAAAGACAGCACGGGTAAGCTCAAGGGATCGCTGCAGATGCCGGTCGGCGTGTCGCTGCCTGCCGGCGTCATGGTCGGCATCGACAACAGCGATCCCTTCAAGGTCCCCTATTCGGCTTGTCATCGTATCGGCTGTTTTGCGCCATTCGATCTGACGGAGCCGCTGCTCGGTAAAATGCAGAAGGCATCGAAGATCACCGCGGTTATCCAGAGTGTCTCGAACCAGCCTTTGAGCCTCGACTTTTCGGCGCGTGGCTTCCCGAGCGCTTACGAGGCCTATCTCAAGCAGTCGAAGTAGCGTCTGTCTTAGTCCTGATTGGTGAAGTGCGTTCGAGGGGTGAAAGAGGGCCACGGTTCTCGCTCCCACGTCCGCCGGATGGGCCATTTGGGTCGATCGGGGGGTGTCCACAGAAAGTGCTCTGCGGGCACCATCAAGCGTATTGACGATTACAATCATAAGTAGTACTTGCGCAGACAACACGACAATTGCATACGTTAAGCACCAGTTTATTCCATTTGTCTTTAAAGAGTTTTTTGTCACGAGCTGCACGACACGGAGTCGAAATTATCGCTCGATTAAACGCAAGGTTGTTGCCATCCCCTTGGCTGTCACGCGCGCCGGATCGATGGTCGCCAGGCAAGTCGCGGATGAGGAAGGCGCACTTGTTCTTGGGGCGCCGACCGCGGCGCAAGCCAAGGGGCTCGGCGTCGGCTTAGATCCCCGCCGCGTCTATACCCTGCAGGTCGATCTCGATCGTCCGAAATCGGTGGATGACTTCTTCAAGATTGCCATTGGCCAGTTTGGCCAACTCGATGTGATTGTCGTTGAAACCATCAGGACGCCGATGCGCCATGCCGCCTCTCCAAAGGCCATCGGTTTGGCCGCCCGGCGGTTGCTGTATTGCCTTGATGCCGCTCTCAACTACGCGGCGTGCGACCTTCACATCATCACTGTGGCTCCGGGCGCAGAGCGCTACGCAATCCCGATCGCCACCGCTTTTCTCGGCGCCCGATTGGCGACCGACAAATCAAAGTCCGTACCTCGTGTGCGCATGTCCGCCATCTCACCATTCGATGATGACACCGCCGATGATGGATCGCTGACGCGGACCATTCTTCATACAATGCGCGAACCGCGAACCCCGGACATAACCGAAACGGTCTTTCAGCATCGGTCAGAGTCGCGTGTCCACTACCCGAAACTTGCCCAGGCGCGATCAAAGATCATGGTGCCGATGTGAAAGACAGCAATTCTTTTCCGCCCGAAGCGATCATTGACACGGCGCACGAGGCAAAGCCGCCGGGGAGAGATGCGCATCCCGACGAACACATGCCCGATCTATTTGAAGTTGCGGGAATCGAGGTTCAGTTGGTTCGCAAGCATCGCCGCGCGCGTGCGGTTCGGCAGATGCAGTTTCTGCAGTACCGCCGTGACGTGCCGTTTCACCGTATTCAACGAACAGGAAAGCTCATCGGCAATCTCCTGATTGCTCTTGCCCGCCGCCACAAGCAGAAGCACCTCGCGCTGCCTGGGACTCAAGCTGTCAATATCCGGGTGCGGCCGTTCCGTCCGCATGAGGCTGGCGCTCATCGGGCCGAATTGCTTGACCAAGGCCTTCGAGATCGTCTCCTGGATGAGGGCGGGGTTGAGCGTTTCGGGCGTCTGCCATTTGCGCGCCATGTCATCATCCTCGCCGCGGGAAGGAACCCAGGCGCTGATGTCGATGTGCATGAGCACGGCACCACTATCCGCATCGGTGCTGGCGGGAACGCCCACCACGACGAACCAATGTTTGAGCTTCTGAACCTGTGATGGAAATACGAATGAAATGAGCCCCCGCTTGCGCCGCAAGAGCGCCAGCACCTCGGAACGGTGCGCATCCTCCTTGCAGTGGTCGAGGTAGGAATCGCCGACGGCATAACCGCTGATGGCCCCCTCGTTATGCCGGGCAGGATGCCGGCCCTGAGACTGGACGTTCAGAATGACGCCACGGCCGTCGAGGAGCATGATATGTACCGGCGGCTCACGCAGATCAGGCTTTGGCGATGTCATTGTCATCCCACCGTGAAAATGGCGCGGCGAGGCAACATGCCATGCCTCATGTCATGACCGGAACTAGCACATGAGCGCTAGACCGACCGGCCGTGGCCGCTCATCAGCCTTTATCGAACTTGGTCAGGGAATGCTAGGTGCCTTCCGCGCGCGGCTGTGAATGAGCAGGGGCAGGCCGGCAGCGCCTGGCAGACCTGCTGAACACATGCCCTTTTTTCCTGGCTGTTCAGGCGGCACTCGAGGTGTCGCGCGGTGAGGACTGGAAGAACTGTGAAATCTCTGCTGCCGGCCGGGGACTGCTGAAATAGTATCCCTGCATTTCATTACACCCTTCGGCCTTGACGAGTTCAAACTGCTCGGCCGATTCGATGCCCTCGGCCGTGGTCTGCATCCCGAGCGTCTCGGCCAGTCGTACAATCGTTGCGAGGATCGAGCGGGCCTCGAGGCTCGTGGTCAGATCTTTGACGAAGGATCGGTCAATCTTGAGCTTGTCGAAGCGATAGCTTCTGAGGCAGCCGAGCGATGAATTCCCGGTCCCGAAATCGTCCATGACGATTGCGACGCCAAGATCCTGCAATTCGGAAAGCAGCGCCGAGGCTTTGGTGGAATCCGCCATTACGGCCGACTCCGTGATCTCAAGCTGGAGGCGTCCGGCCGGCAGCCCGCTGTTGACGAGTGCGGCTTCGATTCTCGTCTTGAGCCCAGGATAGTTGAACTGAGCGCACGAGATGTTGACTGCGACTTTCACGTGCTCCGGCCACAAGGTGGCTTCACGACAGGCCCGGGCCAGGACCCAATTACCGATCGGAACGATAAGGCCGGTTTCTTCCGCAATCGGAATAAACTCATCCGGAGCTACCATCCCCCGTTGCGGATGGCGCCATCGGATCAGCGCTTCGAGTCCAACGACCTCGCGCGTCGCCAATCGGACGATGGGCTGGTAGTGCACATCGAAAGCCTCATCGGCCAGTGCTTGGCGCAACTCCTGTTCGATCTGCCGCCTGATCCGCATACGCTGGTCCATTTCCGCCGTGAAGATCTTGTAGCCGCCGCGCCGTTCAGTTTTTGCGGAATAAAGGGCGACATCCGCACGACGGAGCAATTCGCTCGATGTAGCACCCTCTATGGGATGGACGCCGATCCCGATGCTGGCCCCGATGCGGATCTCCTGGCCTTCGATGCAAACCGGCGCACCCATCAGATCTTTGATGCGCTCTGAAACCAGTTCCGCGCTTACGAGATTGTCCTCGTCCGGCAGCAGGATGGCGAACTCATCGCCCCCAAGCCGCGCAATCGTATCGGTTTCGCGTAGGCCGCTGCGCAGACGGCCCGCAACGATCTTGAGCAGTTCATCGCCGGTCGCATGGCCAAACGTATCGTTGACATACTTGAAATTATCGAGATCGATGAACAGCACGGTGAGAGTCTTGGAGCCACGCGCACGTGCAACAGCGCAATCAATTCGCTCTCGAAACAGCGCTCTGTTGGCAAGGCCGGTAAGCTCGTCTTGTTCGGCGAGGCGCTTCAAACGGCGCTCGCTCTGCTGTTCCTTGGTGACATCCGTATATGTGCAGACGCGGCCGCCGTCAGCGAGATGCCTTTCCGAAATCAACACGTATCGCCCATCACTCAACTGCTGCAGGATCTCGATCTCTCGTTTTGTTTGGCGCCGGACATCGACCCTGAGAGAGGTGATGCCGGTTGCCGCACAGACGCGAATGAGATGATCATAGGTCATGCCGATTTTCAGCGCGCCGCGCGGTAGGCCATAGATCTGCAGAAACCGGTTGTTAAAGACCACCATCCGTCCGCCGGCATCGAACATGCAAAGTCCTTGCGCCATGTAGCCCAGTGCGGCCCGAAGCTGCATTCTCCCGGCGACGAGCGCCGAGGACAGACGATCGCGGCGCAGGAATTCGGAAGCGAGTTTGGCTCTGAGATGCCGATGCTCGGCGACAAGCGCGGCGAGTGGCAATCCCGAAAGGAAAGCGCCAAAAATGAGAAGTTGCATGATCTGCATTCGAACGTTGGCCTCCACTCCCACCGCCGCAGATGTGGGTCCGAGCCCGAGGCCCGAAAGCACCATGATGATGGTCGCCGTCAGAAGCGTTGCCGTGGATGCATGCGTCGGACCGAGACGGCATGCGAGCAAGATCAAGGTCAGAATCGGCACCAGGGCCATGGCGATGTGCGTTTGACCGAGGACGATCACGATCGAAATGAGTAGTAATGAATAATGGCCAACGGCCTCCGCAGTAAGCCCTGTACCATCGTCACCCGGCCCCCGCCGCAGAAGCAGCACAATCGGCGGCGTGACGATGAGAAGTCCGAGGGCTTCGCTGACGAAGCGCGTGCCGAAGACGGTATGAAGTGGCGCCGCTTGTGAGACGGGCACCGCAACGGCAAGGAGAAACGCGGGAACGAGAGATGCGGCGATTGCGGCCGTCGAAAAGTGCATGAGTGGGCCGATCTTCGATAAATCGATGGGGGAGCCGCGCTGTACCGTGATGATTTGGTATGCGACGCTTGCTTCAAATACGCGCGCGGCAGCAAGCAGAAGGCTCGCCACGAACGGCCGGCCAAACGACAGACTGATGAGAATGTCCCCGGCCGCCGAGAGCGCGATTGTCAGCCAGCGGAAAGCGGCGTGGGGTGAGAGGATCAGCCCAGCTAACAGGATACCCGCCGCTGGCTCGACGGCGGCAGTCCCGTCGCTCGACCGTGAAAAGAAGAGTGTGGCAGGACTCGCAAGCGCAAAAGCGACGGCAATCCCTGCCGCTTTGAAGACCATTTGCAGCGCGGAGCGTGGCGGCATTGCGTTACACCGCGAGGCCGAGCGACGCAGTTGGGCTGGTTCCAAGGGGCACCGGCTTCTCCAGATTTTGATGGGATGGAGGCTCGAATCTACCCCAAAAGAACTAGCTCGTTAGTGTTATGAAGAGCTTAAGCGTGGGCGGGAATTTCGGGACGTCTCGGATGCCTATCTACAACTGCAGCGGCGCTCAGTCCGGGGATCCAAAGGGGATGGGGACGCCAAGGATGGCGGGAACACAAAGAGGGTCTGGCAACTCTGAAGATTGGTGAAGATTGGTCGGAGCGAGAGGATTCGAACCTCCGACCCCTTGCTCCCGAAGCAAGTGCGCTACCAGGCTGCGCTACGCTCCGCCCGACCGACAGCCTGAATTTAGGCTTGTTTCCCCGGCACGCAAGATTAGGGCGGGCCGGGAGAGGGGCGTTATAGCGACTGGCTGGCGCCCCTGCAAGCGTCCGTCGGCATGTTGTTGAAGGGCGGTCTGGGAAGACCCTCATCCGCTCGCCGGTTTAAACCTCACCCCTGCGCGATCCGACTAGTGCGGCAGAGTTTGGGGCGCTACACTCACGCTGCCGGGGCGTCAAAGGTCGATACGTCGTCGGTAAAGCTCGATTTTGCCTTGACGCCATTTCGATTGGCCTGCGGGGCAGCCGGTGTCAGACAGATCCAAGACAGCGCTATCCATCCGGCGGCGCACGTTTGAACTTCTCGAGCGCGGGCGCTCGCGAGATATTGCATCGCGAGTTGTTGACGCATTTATGGTGGGGCTCATACTCGCCAACGTCGCCGCAACGGTCCTGGATACCTCTCCCGAGATCTCGCAAGCCTACGGCGAAGAGCTCTTGGTTTTCGACCGGGTCTGCGTGGCCATCTTCTTCCTCGAATACGTCGCCCGCTTATGGACGGCCCCGGAGCACCCATTGATGCGCAGCCGCGCTCACGGCTTCTCGCGGATGCGCTTTGCCATGACTCCCATGATGGTGGTCGATCTCATCGGCTTGCTGCCTTTTCTCGTCGAGCTGATGTTCCCAGGCGAGCCGGGGCTGCGGCTCCTTCGGTTGTTCCGGTTCTTGAAAATCGCCCGGTATTCGCCGGCACTCATTTCAATCGGCCACGTCCTGGCCGCAGTCCGCCGGCCGCTTCTGGCCTGCATCGTACTCTTCGCCGGGCTCGTCATTGCCGGATCTGCGGTGATGTACGCGCTCGAGGGGGCAAAGCAGCCCCATCAGCTCGGCGACATGCCAAGCGCGATGTGGTGGTCCGTGGTATTCCTGACCAAGCTCGGACAGGTCGACGCTCTGCCGCACACGATCGCGGGTAGATTATTCGCCGTTCTCTTCATGCTTCTCGGCATTGGGTTCATCGCACTTCCCGTCGGCATCATCGGGCGAGGATTTTACGATGAGATACGCCGGCGGGATTTCGTCGTGACATTTGCAATGGTCGCGCGCGTTCCTCTCTTTTCAAACCTCGACGCTGGAACGATCGCTCAATTGGTAGGACTGCTGAAGGGCCGCAAGGTCGCTCCGGGGACCGTTATCATGCACAAGGGGGATGAGGCCGATGCGATGTACTTTATCGCCGATGGTGAGGTCGAGGTTTCGGTCAATGCCGGTTTGGCGAAACGGCTGAGCGATGGCGATTTCTTCGGTGAGATGGCTCTG
>Ga0272446_1005823_pt1 | contig 13286 bp, 14 predicted proteins | sample YNPCB0061_FD_194587 | JGI IMG/M metagenome (GOLD analysis project Ga0272446, IMG submission 194587) | Hot spring microbial mat communities from Yellowstone National Park, WY, United States - YNP-CB-006-1 | ecosystem: Environmental > Aquatic > Thermal springs > Hot (42-90C) > Sediment | place... | reverse complement strand
CTCATTGGCGTTTGGGAGGAAGAAGTATGTATCGGGGAAGAGGTAACCTTCCTGTGGTCGTGCCTGCAAGAGGAACGTGTCTGTATTAACGCGCGGGAGTGTGCTCGCAAGTATCGTCGCCATCTCGCGTGTTGTCGCTCCCTCCGGAATACGCACGCGTCGCGGCTCGAGTCCGAATGCGCCGATCGAGATCGCTCGCGCGATCGTCCAGCTGTCCTTTGGCTCTTTAAAGAGGTAATCGCCCGCTTGTACGCCGCGTTCGCGCCCGAGAATGCGTACAAAAATTACAAACGCAAGCGGCGAGCGGATCACTTTTTGCTCATAGAGCGACTGCGCAATTGCAATGAGCGGCATACCGCTATCGACAGATACGAGCTCGTCTGTCGGAAAATCGTCTGGCGGGCGAATCGCAGAGAGGTATGTGTATATCGTGATTACGCCGAGGATCAGAATCATGAGTATCGTACGGCGGTTGGCATGGGGCCGCCAACTGGCTGAAAGACGCGCCTGTACCGCGTCGAAATCATTGAGCGTCTTAGTGATTAGCTGCTCAATATTCATATCATCGGGGTAGATTTGGCGGCGGTTCCGCCTTCTTCGCTGGAATGCGCTGCAGGCCTGGCGGTTGTACCGTACGGCTCGGGAAGTGATAAATGGTCGCGAGGGTTTCCGAGGTCATGACCATCCCATGCTGTGCGTACGGCGTGTAAAAGTATGAGCGCATGCGCCAGGCATCGAGGTAGCGCCGTATCACGGTGCGCCACCGGTAATTGCCGATATCTTGCCAGGGGTAGTCGAACACATTGTGTCCGTGATCTGGGCGCAACTGATTAAAGTGGGCGGGGCTATTAAATGGTTTCCATATCCAGCGGATGTTGGTGTACGTCGGGCCGTGCGGTTCGCCTTCGCTTATGTACATACCCCGCATGCCGACCTCAAACGGATTCTTACTGAGGTGTCGCTCCAAAACATCGAGTTGCTGTTTCATGCGTGAGGTGGGGTTGGCAAAGACTCCATATTTATTGGGATCGCTCTCCGGCGCATCGCGTTTGCCGATGTTGATCGTGGATTCTGCACGAATATTCTCGACCTCGTTCTCGACGCGTTCTTTCCAGGTGCTTTTTTTCGGAAAGAGTGCTGCATGCCCCGTCGCCTTGTCTTCGGTACGTATGATAATTTGGATCCATGCCTGCTCGGTTGGTTTGAGGTTGCTCAAGACCTCTAAGACACTGGCGAGCGGATCAACCTTCACCTCTTCCTTGGGATCTTTGTCGAGCTCGTAATCGATGTAGCTCTTGATCGGGTACTCATCACCGCGGGGACCGTATACGTAATCCGTACAGAAGATAAAATGTTTTTGCGGATTATAGACAAAGCGCATTGCGTAGTCCTCGACCTCATGAATTTCGACTTCTGGGTACTGTGCGTAAATGGCGGTCTCGACTGAGCGCCGATACTGCTCCCAACACCAGATATAAAAATGAATTTCGCCGCCAAAGCTTACGAGCTCCCACGAGGTCCAGGGACGCACGGAACCAAGCCAGGCGCGTACGATAAAGTTCGATTCGCCAGACTTGATAAAGAAGCTGTTAAATACGAGCTCCATGGCGCGGGGCGATTTTATGATGTCGCGCGGAATTTTTATCTCGAGAAGAATCGGCTTTTTGCTCTCGATAAATTCTTCGCGTATGTACTCAATCCACGCATGCCAGGCGCTCCGTAAGAGGACGATGGGAAGCCATACCGGCGCGGTGCCGACGATCCACCAAAATGCGAATAGGGGCAAATTGGGGATGAGATCAGCAAGAACAAGCAGGAGGCCGATAAAAAGGCAGCTGAGGAAAAGTGTGCGCGAGATGCCCCACTCGCCTACCCATGTGGTCCACTCGTGGAGATTAGTCCACTTTTGTAAGGGCGTCTTCGGTCCGCCGTGAGACGACATAGAAGGATTATAACAGGGAAAGAGAAACGCTGGACGGCCCGGCTCGGGTACGAATTTTCCGTGCTCGAAAAATCCTGAAGCTGTATCGCCGCCGCGATACGGACCCCCCTCGCCCGACATGCCGCCCGGTACGAGATGAGATGAAGAGGAGGTTATTTCGCGAGTGCGTAGCGGCCGTCGCTCAGTTTGGTGAACATGCTGTTTTGGAGATTCACGGCGATTGTTGCATCTTTCACATAACGTTCCCGCTTCACCCGCTCAATGATATCTTCTCGCGAGAGTGGACCCTCGCGCTCGAGAATCGCGCGGATCACGTCGCGCACGACGCCCGGCTCGTAACCCCACTCATTGAGCGCGTAGAGTCCGCGGCCGACGAGCACGAAGCGATTGTCTTTGATGAGTTCGTTGTGAGTAGTTGCGGGATGAGTTTTCCGCTTAAAGAGCCTCTCGATCGTTTTGGCAACCTCGGTAAAGTGCATTGGCGACCCGTGACGTTTGAGCGTGAGGTAAGCGAAATCGCGCGTATTCTTTATCCGCACATGCGGCGACTCGGTGTGTCCCCACTCGCCGAGCGGATTCTTGCCCAGCCGCTTTGAGAGCGCGAGCCAGCGCATCAAAATCTCCGGTTGACGATTCTTGATTGACTCTTCTTTGAGAAATTGAGAAAAGAGCGCGAGGAGCTCGTCTTCCGGCGTGAGCTTGCTCTGATCGAGCGATCGGTAAAGGTTCGAGAGGGCGCGCTCCACGGAGGCAGCAATCTGTTCGTCGGTGTACCAGCGCGTCCGGAAATCAGAATCTTCGCGTCGGTTTTTGAAATGGTGGCCGACGGTAAGGAGAAAAACGAGATGGCGGCGCTCCACTGCGTTTTCGGCCAATTCATCCAAGAGGTGTTCCTGGGCGATGACGGCGCCGAGCGATTCGACGGCGCGCTTGAGATTCGCGAGGGTTTCTGCGTGAGCCTCGTAAGCCTCGGATTCGCGGATGGCAGAGAGACCATAGCCCTCGATTTGCCGAACGCGCTCGCGGGTAATCCCGTACTCCTTGCCAATGGCGTCGAGCGTGCGCTCTTCCCCCTTGCCGGAGAGGCCAAAGCGGTACATGAGCACCTTGCGGGAGCGTTCGGGAAGGCTTGCAAGAAGTTCTTTAGTGACTTGTTTGGGGGCGATCTGAGGCATGGTAAAATTTATTGACTTATCCGCGTCGTGTGGTTTACGTTGTAACAAATTCAGTGAGTGAAGTCAAATTTAGTGTAGATTCCATGCACTCCCTCTTCTTGCATTGCGACTGACATGGGTTATAACAGCATGAGCGCGAACCATTCAGGTTCGTGTGAAATAGGGAGGTAGAACAATGTCAAGTCGAACTGCGCTCGCCGACAAAAACGGTTATACAACTAGTGTAGCCGATGATGGGGAGAATGGTTTGGCGGTTACCGAATACATCGGACGATTCGAATTTGTTCAGATGAATTACGGTTTCCTAAAGAACGTGCGCGTATCGCGAGGCAAGGGGCCTACGATCGGCGATGTGTTTATGCATAAGAGCGTTCTCAAAGCGGATCGCTGCCTCTGCACCGAACGAATAGAGGATCTCGACGGATCCCTTATCACATTCAGCGTGCGGGCGAGTACGAAACATCTCGGGAAGCTCGAAGCGTACAACATTGCAATCAAACGCCGATCGATTGCCTCTGTTCTTCCGCTCGAAAAATGAAGTAATGAAATGAGTAGTTTGCGAGGCGGCACGTGAGTGTCGCCTCTTATTTATGCTACCCTCACCTCATGCGAAAAGTCCTCACGAGAGCCTTCTTTGATCGTTCGGCCGAGCGCGTCGCGCGCGAACTTCTTGGCATGTACCTCGTGCGCCGCATCGGCACGAGAGAAGAGGCGTTCAGGATAATCGAAACGGAGGCCTACGTGGGCCCGCACGACCTCGCCTGCCATGCGGCAAAGGGACTCACTAAGCGCACGGAGGTGATGTTTGGTCCCGCGGGAAGATTCTATGTGTATTTCGTCTATGGCATGCACTGGATGCTCAATATTGTCACCGAACGTGAAGGCTATCCGGCGGCGGTTCTCATTCGTGGGATCGAGGGTGCGATCGGCCCGGGCCGACTTACCAAACGTCTCGCTATTACCGGGGTGTTCAATGGTGCCAAGGCCGTACGCGAGAGCGGCCTGTGGTTCGAAGATCGCGGCACGGCTCCCTCCCCCCGCACGATACGGAAGACACCGCGCATCGGTGTCGCCTATGCAGGCAAAAAATGGGCTCGCAAGAAGTTGCGATTCGTACTGGTGGCGCCCGCTTCACAAACTTCTCGCAGGTAATAATTCACTCAACTGGGTGATTCAAGAAAAGATAACCACATTCCTCTCTATTGTGTTGTCGTGCTCCTCGGGTTGTGCGCGCGCGGGGTACCGCACCCTTTCAGGATTTAGTTTCAATTTGTGACCCTACGGGGAATCGAACCCCGGTTTTAGCCTTGAGAAGGCCACGTCCTAGCCGCTAGACGATAGGGCCAAACGGAAACAGAATAGTTATCCGACAGGACGCTATGATAGCTAACATATGCCGAAAAAACAACTGCCGATACTGGGTTCCGGCCGTCTAGCATTAGCATAATCGGCGGCGGTCTCGTTGATTACGAACGCGACGATGATGCGAAAATGAAGCTGGCATCCGCAGCATTGCACAGAGAAAAACGGCCGGAGTGTTGCTCCGGCCGCCAGTCATTGCTTCAGCTCCGACACGAGAACGAATCGCTTCACGCCCGGGACGGGCTCGTCGTCGAGTTCGCTCTCCGGCCGCCACACGTATCCGTGCTTGTGTGGCCAGAGGTGTTCCCACACGATGCCGAGTTGCCCGGTATCGGTGTTCTTCACCTTGCTGAGCACGAGTCGGTAGATGCCGCCTTTGTAGTGACGGTAGATTAGTCCGGGCATAGAAAGTGCCTCGGCTTCCATCTTGCAGAGGAACATGTCTCTCTCCTTGTGCTTGCCGCAGCGATTATACTCCGCCGCTACCGCATCTGCCAGGCATCATCCTGGCGCACTAAGAGTTTCTTCGCGTCTTCGGGATGTGCCATGAGTTCACGTACGGCGAATTCCATGCGCATACCCTGTGATCCCTTTATCAGAATAATATCGTTCTTCTTAATCTCGGGACGAAGCTCAAGCGCCGCGCGAAGGGCTTCGCCCTGTTCATACTCGCGGATTTTCTCGTCGCGAAGCCCGTTATCGAGTGCTGCCTCCCCTATCGCCCGTGCGCGGAACCCCACGGTGATAAGCAGCGAAACAATTTTCGCGGCGCGTTCTCCTGCCGCGCGATGCGCCTCTTTACTCTCTTTACCGAGTTCGAGCATGTCGCCGAGCATGGCGATCTTGCGTGAGCGATTCTTGATGGCACCCAACGTATCGAGCGCTGCGAGCATCGCTGCGGGAGATGCATTGTAGGTATCGTCGATAATGAGTGAACCGTTAATGCCGGGGATGAGACGCATACGGCCTGGTGCCGGTTCCCACGCCGAAAGCGCATGCGATGCCGAAACCGCATCGATCCCTAAGGTTTCGGCGATCGCAATAGCGGCAAGTGCTGCGTAGATGCGCGGCCGGCCGAGGGTACCGTGCAACACAACAGGTATCGAAGCACCTTCGCGTTCGAGACGAAAACGCATACCGATTGGCTGCGCCTCATGAAATTCGATTTCTTCGTGGGCGGCGCGAAAATCGGCTGTTTCTGAGAATCCGTATGAGACAAACGCAAAACGGAACGACGATTTCAGTTCCTCGGCGCGCATGTCGTCGGCGTTCACAAATACCTTGCCGCCCGGACGCAGGTACTCGATGAGAGATCGCTTTTCGCGGAAAACATGTTCCGCCGAGGTGAAGTACTCGATGTGCGAAGGAATTGCGGGGACACCGGTAAATACGACATACTGCGGCAAAAGCCAGCGGGCAATGTTACGAATGTCATTCGGCCGATCAGCCCCCACCTCCAGAACGAGCCATTCGGGATAATTGCGCTGGCATAGTACGAGCAGGCCCTTCGCGAGCGTCACCACCCACCGCACGGGATCGCTCCACGGGTTATCGAGCCCCAAGATCGCAAGTGGAACGCCGATGTCGCTATTGTAGCTCTTTTGCGATTTCGCGGCGCGCCGGTGTGCCGCGACGACTGCGTAGATCGCATCCTTGGCACTCGTTTTGCCAATACTCCCCGTGATGGCGATCACGTGAGGCTTATGGCGGATGAGTGCGAGGCGCGCTTCCCAGGTGAGGAGGAATATGAGAATGGTACGGAGAGCAGATTTCATGCTATGCGATCTTAGTGGCGATCGGGTGGTACGTCGTAGTAGTGTATCAGGAATTGTTCGATGTCGTCGAACGGATGCGCAAGCGATGCAGATGCGTACTCGACGCCGTGAGGCTCGACCGCGAAGAGAAAGATAATGAACTTCGGATTGTGTGCCGGAAAGTACCCAAAAAATGAATGCAGGTAGCGATCGGTATAATAGCCGCCGCCTCCCGGCATGCCAATTTGCGCCGTCCCCGTTTTGGCGGCGACAGAGTAGTGATCATGTTTGAGCTCGCCATGGAGGAGTGCCTTGTCGAAAACGGTTATGAGCATATTTGTTACCGTCTCGGCGGTTTCGGGTTTCATGACAGCAACGGGAGGTGCGGGAGAGATGGTTCGCATGATGCCACTCTCGTAGCGGATTGCCGAAATAATGTGTGGCGACGGAAGCTTGCCATCGTTGGCGAGCGATGCCAAGGCGCGCGTCATCTCCAATGGCGAAACGGCGAAGCCTTGGCCGAACGACGCACTCGCGAAATCGACATCCGCATTTCCCGAAAGTGCGCGAATGTCCCCGGTTACCTCGTTGGGCAGCTCGATCCCGGTTTTTTGCCCCAATCCGAACTGATTGATGTACCGTGCAAAAACGGTATGCCCCGTTTTTTCCATGACGAAGGTTGCGCCCGTGTTGAGCGATTGGTTGAGAACCTCTTGCATCGGTATCATGCCGCGCGCCTTAAAGTCGTAATTGCAGATCTTCTTTCCGCTGCGCGTAATGCAGCCAGTATCCTCATAGGTTGTCTGTGTCGTGATGGCGCCGGTATCGATTCCCGCGGCCATGGTGAGCGGCTTCATGATCGAGCCGAGCTCCCACCGACCTTCAACCAGGGGATTAGAATACATGCTCGGATCACTCGCAAGATTGTAGGTGTTGGGATTAAACGTGGGACGTGCGCCAATGGCGATGATGGCACCGGTTTTGGGATCCATCACGATACCGCCGGCAAGCCTCGGTGTATAAGTCTTCATAATGCCATCGAGTGTACCCTCGAGCTCGCGCTGCACGTTTGGCTCAATGGTTGTGACGACGTCGCCGCGGTGCGCGGACGGATCGAATGAGAGCGCGGCACTTATGTTGGCAAATATCTCGGCGAAGGGATTTACCGAACGACCGTCGTTTGTGAATGTGAGCGTGCTGTTCATTGAGCGCTCAATGCCATAAAGGCCGGTCTTGGTATCCCCTCTGTAGCCGACGAATCCAATAGCTTGCGCGGCGAGCTCTCCACCCGGATAAAAACGCCACGCGTCCTGCACGAGAAGAATACCCGGAAGATCGAGATCGCGAATTTTCTGCGCGTCACTGCTCGAAATGCGAAACGCGACCTCTTCGTAGGGATCGCTCTTCTTCGCTACGCTGCCAAAAAAGCGTGCGGGATCGATCGGAGTGATGGCGTTGAGTGCGTCGAAGGTCGTGGTTGCATCGGCGACATCTCTCGGAACGAGCGCAATGCGCCAGCCGTGCTGCATGATTGCGGCGGGGACGAGCGTCCCATCTTTGGCGGTGAAGAAGATGGTGCCGCGCTTATCGGAAGAGCTGTCTTCTTGGACATACTGGCCGAGCGCGTCATCTCGATACGCCTGACCGTGGACGATCTGTACGAAATAGAGCCGCACGACAAGTATCGTCGCGATGAGCACGAAGATGATGCTCAGGACGCGAATGCGCAGCCGGGTATCAGTTCGCATTGTCCGCAGGAGAGAGCAAGCCGACGGTCGTTGGCTTGTAGACGTACGAGGTATGACCGACGGGGGTCAAACCGAGCGATTCGGGGGGAATCATCGCAGCCTCCTGCACGAGCGAGAAGTACTGCTGCTGCATCGTGCCGACCGTGCTCTCGAGCGATGCGGCGCGTGTTGCCGCCTCGCGGCTTGCGATCACGTTGAGCGCTGTCATCGATACGAGATAGACATAGGTACAGGCGAGGATACATGCGATTGCACCAAAAAACTTCAATAGCAAAAGTTCCGCCGGATACGAGACGGTGAATATGGATGATTTTTTATGTATGTCAATAACTTTTTTCATATGATTTGTGTCTTCTCGATGATTCTCAATTTCGCGCTTCGCGCGCGCGGATTGCGAATTATCTCTTCGCGCGATGGCGCGATGGGTTTCTTTGAAAGTCGCCTACCCTCTTTGCTTTTCTCCCACAGAGCGAAGGTTTTCTTCACGAGGCGATCCTCGGTGCTATGGAAGCTGATAACCGCGATGCGACCGGCTGGCGCAAGCACGCTCCATGCGGATGAGAGACCTGCTTCTAGTGCGCCCAATTCGTCGTTGACGGCAATTCGAAGTGCCTGAAACGTTTTTGTCGCGGGATGGATGCGTCCGTGTCGCGCGGCCGCGGGGACAGCGTTTTTTACGATCTCGCCAAGCTCACGCGCGGTCTCGATGGGGTGTTTTGCGCGCGCTGCGACGATGGCTCTGGCGATGCGGCGCGCGTAGCGCTCCTCGCCCCAGCCATAGATGATGTCGGCAAGCGAGCGTTCCTCCCAGGTATTCACAATGTACTGTGCGGTAAGGTTGCTTTTTCCGTAGCGCATGTCGAGAGGCTCGTCTGAAGAGAACGAAAATCCCCTCCCTGCGTGAAGCTGGTAGCTGCTCCAGCCAAGATCAAAGAGGATTTTTGTCGGGATGATGTGGCGCGCAGCGAGCTCATTTCCCACGGTACGAAAATTTGCCTCGATGAGGATAACCCGCGGCCGTGCTCCTGAAAGCGCAACTTGAGCGCGCTCGATGGCAGCATGATCGAGGTCGAACCCGACGAATGTGCCGCTCTCTCCGAGTTTCGCGCAGATCGCTTTCGCATGTCCGGCGCCGCCGAGGGTAGTATCGACGACGACATCGTCTGGCACGAGGTTTAGTGCGTCAATGCTTTCCTGTAAAAGAACAGGGATATGTTCCGATGCCTCAGGCGATGAGGCCGTATTGCTGGAGGAATGTATCGAGTGTGTGCGCATGACGATAGAAAATCCTCCAGCAATACGGAACCACCGCTTTATAAAGCACCTATCTCACCGAGCTTTTCCGCCATCTGCTCTGCCTGCCTCTCGATGCGCTCCTTGTACTTCTTCCAGGCGTCGGCGTCCCAGATTTCTACGCGATCCGAAACTCCGGCAAATACGATGCGTTTTTTGAGTTTGGCGAATTCCTTGTGGACGTCGCCGATCAGAATGCGTCCGGCCGAATCAGGTTCCACCTCGACTGCCCCGGAGAGCAGGAATCGGTTGAAGCCACGAGTGTCGGCTTGCGCGAACGAGAGTTCCTGAAGGCGCGTTGCCACCTTCTCCCAGCCTTCGGCCGAGAAGAGGAAAAGGCAGCTGTCGAGTCCGCGGGTCATGACCATTTTCTTCCCCAGCGATTTCGCGAAGGATTTAGGAAGCATGACGCGCTTCTTCTCGTCGAGCGTGTGTTCGTATTCGCCGATGAGCATATGCGGATATGCACGGGAGCGGGACCGTATTCCCACTTACTCCCACTGCGTATATATCTTATACCACTCTTTACCACTGCAAGACAGTTATCCACACCAGAGATGAAGCAGGGGTGAAATCCACGTCGTTGCGCGCTTTTGCCCTCATGACGAGGATGACTGCTATTTTGCTGAGTGGTGTGCTGAATGGAGGCAATCACGCACTTCGGCTAGGCGTGTGCAAAGAGCCCGATTGCGGCAATGCCAACAAAGTTTGCGAGAAACGAAAGTGGCGCAAAGTAGCGCGTATTGATGCGCGAGAATCCGAGCAGTGCGACTCCCAGTTCATCGGGCAATGGCGAGGCGATGATGATTGCACCCACGAAGAACGTGAGGTAGCGGAACATTCGCATGCGGAATATTGCCGCGAGGCGCTTGGTATGCATCTCGTGCGCGAGCAGTGTTTCCAGATGTGTGGTGAGCCGGTCGCGGGCAAAGAGGAACATAAAACTATCGGCGACGAGCGATCCGAGCGATCCGATGAGTGCGACCATCCAAATGTTTTGGTGGTCCATAATGGTTAGCAAGACGGCGATTGCAGGGGCGGTTGTAAAGATTGAGGTAAAAAACATGCCACTTATGAATGCGCCGAAAATCCATGCCTCGGAAATGCCGGAGAGGATATCGCTCAGCGCGCCCGAACGCGCGAGAAGTATCGCCGCAGCAATCGAGAGTCCGATGAGGCCGACGTCCTGTATCGCATTGGTCACTGCCGCAGGATCGTGTGATTTTTCCATATCCCCCAGTGTAACGTTTTAAAAAATAAAAAGAAGGCGAGTACCCTGTGGTACCCGCCTATAGTCGTCAAGATCACACAGCCATCGCCTCGGCAAGTTCGTGCTCAAGTGCATCGATCGCAGTGAGTGGGTTTGCTGCCTGGGTGATTTGGCGACCGATGATGAGCTTCGTCGCGCCGCTTCGCAGGGCGTTCGCTGGCGTATCCACGCGCTTCTGATCGTGCGCGGCGACGCCAGGAGAACGAGTACCAGGCACGACGATATCCGCGTTGTACCAGGAGAGATAGGCCACCTCTTGCGGCGAGCAGACGATACCATCGACCTGTGCTTCTTGTGCCATCACGGCGAATCGCGTTACCGCTTCTTGCGGCGGCGAGCCGTAGATCTTAAGGCACTGCTCAGGCGTCAGCGAGGTTAGTACCGAAACGGCATAGATCGCCGTCGCGCTATCCTTCGCCGCCTGCATCATCTCAACACCACCAGATGCGTGCACGGAGACGATATCAGCGCCATGCTCAGCGAGCGCCGCCACCCGTGTGCGAACTGTCTCGGGTATGTCGTGGAGCTTTGCGTCCACCCATACCGTCCGTGCACCCATTTCCTTGAGAACGGTAATGATCTTACCCGTATACCGATCATAAAAATCGTGAATCTTAACGCCGGCGATCCGGTCGCAAAGCCTACTCGTAATCTGAGTTGCAGCGGCGAACGTCATATGATCGAGCGCGAGATATACGCAATCCTGAGTCTTCATGGATGCTCCCTTCTCTATAGAACGGCCACTGCGGCCGCACTGGAAAGAGCATATCACGCTCGTTGAATTAATATAATCTGTGGTATATTTTGTGCACCGTTTTCGGTGACAGGAGGGCCTATAGTATAGCGGTAGAACGCCTCCATGGCATGGAGGAGGTCGGGGTTCGACTCCCCGTAGGTCCACCAAAGTTTATTTGCGGATTTTTGAAGCCTGCCCGCGCCAGAGGCGCGGGCTTGGGCTGGCATTTCCGCCAAGAAATTCCAAGGGGTTTTGAATTCCGCCAAAAGCATTCCCGCCGCGAGGCGGCGGTTCGAGCCGATGTCCACAAGAAAATCTTTCATCCCCGAAAGATTTTCTTGTTTAGAGAGATTTTCGGCTTGGTTGGCCTCTATAATCCAGTTTCGCATGAGTTCTAGCCAATGATTACCTTTTCGCTCAAAATTCGATAATTTCTCCTCCAAACTTTTCTTTTCCGCCATCAAAGTATTCTTTTTCTCCTGATACTCTCCGAGTTCAAAACCGCCCTCAAGGTAGCCGTCCATGAGTCGGTCTATTTTTGTTTTGATGGCGAAAATTTGATCGCGGAGATTTTGAGCGAAAAGATCTGATGAGTGGCGGGATTCTTTATTTTCATTTTCTAGTCGTTCTAGAAATCTATCCCGCCACTCATCGGGCAAAGAAACTTTTTGACAAAGGTTTTTCACTTGTTCAGCCAAGACTTCTTCCCGCAAAAAGCGCGTTTGCGAACACTTTTGAGTGCGGCTCTTGAAAGTGCAGTGATAATAGTGATACACGCGACCCGATTTTTTCGTCTTACGCTCCGCCGTAATCGCGTAGCCGCACTCTCCGCATACCGCGAAACCTTTCCACAAAAATCCTTTCTCGCCACGCATTTTGCGGGGTTTGCCGTTCTGAACAAGTGCGGTCTGAATTTGGTCAAAAAGTTTCTTTGAAATCATTGGCTTGTGCGAGCCCGCGTGGACTTCGCCACGATATTGAAAATGTCCGTAATAGAACGGATTGGTCAAAATCTTTTGGACGGACGAGAGGGCGAGCGGCTTGCCATCTTTGGAAACCAAGCCGACAGAAAACATTTTGCGCTGAATACCAGTGAGCGTAAATTGTCCCGTAGCAAAAGCCTCCAAACATTCTTTTACTTTCGCATATATCTTTTTGTCAGGCTCAATTGTGCGAAGTCGCGGCTCGTTAAAATAACCGATTGGAGCTTTTGCCGATAATTCACCACGGCGTATCTTTTGCCGAATACCGCGAAAATGTTTTCTCGCAAATTGTCGGTGTAATATTTTGCTTGTCCGAAGGCGACACTCAACATAAATTTTCCTTGCGGTGTCGCTTCAAACCAAAAAGTCGGGAATTTTAGCGATTGGATTTTGCCAGTGTCCACCAGATATATCACTCGTCCTCCGTCTACCGAATTGCGAGCAAGACGATCGGGATTCCACGCTAAGATTCCCTGTGCAATGCCTTTTTCAATTTCGCCAAGCATCGTATTGAAAACGGGACGCCCGGGCGCTTTCGCGCTCTGGCTTTCCTCATACTCGCGAACAATGAAAAGCGACTGTTGCTTGGCGAAATCGCGCAATTCCGCTAACTGCGCCTCAATACTCAACGCTTGGCGTTCGTCGTCCTCACTTGATTTGCGGCAGTAAATAAAAAATTTCGTCATGGCGGATTTGAGCCGGAAAAGTGCGTTGCACTTACACCGACAATTTGCAATCTCATTGTATCGGCTTTTGCGCTCTTAGCGCAACTGCGCGAAGCGCAGAGAACCGCCGCGTAGCGGCGAGAATGCTGGCGGGGGAATACAAAATGCCGTGGAATTTCCTTACGGAAATTCCACTCCATGCCCGCGCCGGAGGCGCGGGCGGGCTTCAAAAATCCGCAAATAAACTTTGGTGGTCATTGTATCAAAAAGTTCGGACTCATTTCCAGCAAAACCCCGACTGACTTCGCACGCTCCGCGTGCGTGCTAATGCGGACGCGAAGCGTACGCTCGGATCGCG
>Ga0272446_1005822_pt1 | contig 13288 bp, 11 predicted proteins | sample YNPCB0061_FD_194587 | JGI IMG/M metagenome (GOLD analysis project Ga0272446, IMG submission 194587) | Hot spring microbial mat communities from Yellowstone National Park, WY, United States - YNP-CB-006-1 | ecosystem: Environmental > Aquatic > Thermal springs > Hot (42-90C) > Sediment | place... | reverse complement strand
GGCCTCAAGCTGTCGGACGACGGCAAGCTGGGCGCGATGGTCGAGGTGAACGCCGAGACCGACTTCGTGGCGCGCAACGCCGAGTTCGTGAAGCTGACCGAGGACCTGGTGGCGCACGTCGCGCAGCACAACCCGGCCGACGTAGACGCGATGCTGGCGCAGCCCTTCGCGGGAAAGACGGTGAAGGACGCGATCACCGAGAAGATCGCCACCATCGGCGAGAACCTCACGCTGCGCCGCTTCGTGCGCTTCCAGGTCGAGTCCAACGGCGTGGTGGGCGCGTACCTGCACTCGAACAACCGCGTGGGCGCGCTGGTCGAGGTGCTGGGCAGCACCGGTGCCGAGGCGAAGGCGCTGGCCACCGAGCTGGCGATGCAGGCGACCGCCATGCGCCCGGCCTTCGTGTCGCGCGACCACGTGCCGGCCGACGTCATCGAGCGCGAGAAGGCGCTCTACCGGGACGAGCTGCAGAACACCTGGCGCTTCACCATCAAGGACGGCCCCGCCCGCACCGGCATCTTCCGCTCGGAGGACGCTGAGAAGGTGATGCTGGAGATCTCCGGCAAGCTCGAGAAGGTGCCGCTCAGCCAGATCGTCAAGCGCGAGCAGATCAAGAAGCCCGAGAACATGTGGGACAAGATCATCGCGGGCAAGCTGGAGAAGTTCTACGAGGACAACTGCCTCGTGGACCAGGCCTGGGTGAAGGAAGACAAGCTGAAGATCAAGGACGTGGTCGCCGAGCACTCCAAGAAGGCCGGCGCCACCCTCACCGTGGGACGCGTGGCGCGCCTCGAGGTGGGCGAGGGCATCGAGAAGAAGAAGGACGACCTCGCCGCCGAGGTCGCCAAGACGCTGGGCCAGGCGTAAGGCCTCCGGCGCCGCCGGCGGTCCCGGGCAGGGCTCCTCGCGGGGTCCTGCCCGTTTCGTTTTCGTGCGTGCCGGGAAGCGGGGGAAGGGCTACAAGCTCGCCTTCGCCATGAACGCGCCCGGGAAGAACGGCGCCTACAAGCGCGTGCTGCTCAAGCTGTCGGGCGAGGCGCTGATGGGCGAAGAGAAGTACGGCATTCACCCCGCCACGCTGCAGGCCATCGCCGAGGAAGTGCTCGAGATCCGCAAGGCGGGCGTCGAGGTGGCGGTCGTCATCGGCGGCGGCAACATCTTCCGCGGGGTGCAGGGCGCGACGACGGGCATGGACCGCGCCAGCGCCGACTACATGGGCATGCTGGCCACCTGCATCAACTGCCTCGCGCTGCAGGACGCCGTGGAGCAGCTCGGCGGCCAGACGCGCGTGTTGTCGGCCATCAAGATGGAGCAGATCGCCGAGCCGTACATTCGCCGGCGCGCGGTGCGGCACCTCGAGAAGGGCCGGGTGGTCATCTTCGCCGCGGGCACCGGCAACCCGTACTTCACCACCGACACCGCGGCCTCGCTGCGGGCGATGGAGATCAACGCCGACGTCATCTTGAAGGCCACCAAGGTGGACGGGGTGTACGAGGCGGATCCGAAGAAGAACCGGGACGCGCGCCGGTACCGCTCGCTCACGTACATGGACGTGCTGAAGAAGCAGCTCAACGTGATGGACTCGACCGCCATCTCGCTGTGCATGGACAACAAGCTGCCGATCGTCGTGTTCGACATGACGAAGCACGGGAACATCAAGCGCGCGGTGCTCTCTCCGGGAGAGATCGGCACCGTGGTGGGAACGGCCGAGACCGAGCTCGCGTAGGACGTCTACTGACAAGGAGGCCACATGGCCGCGCATGACGACGTGGTGAAGGGGCTGACGGACGGCATCAAGAAGAAGGTGGACGCGCTGAAGCAGGCGCTGTCGAAGGTGCGCACCGGCCGCGCGACGGCCGCGATGCTCGACCCGGTGAAGGTGAACTACTACGGCACGCCCACGCCGCTCGCGCAGTGCGCGGCGATCGCCGTGCCCGAGCCGCGGCTCATCACCGTGAAGCCGTGGGACAAGTCGATCCTGAAGGACATCGAGAAGGCGATCCACGAGGCGAACCTGGGGCTGACGCCGAACAACGACGGCGAGATCATCCGCCTGCCGATCCCTGCTCTCACCGAGCAGCGCCGCAAGGAGATCGCCAAGCAGGTGAAGTCGACCGGCGAGGAGTACAAGGTCGGCATTCGCAACGAGCGGCGGGACGCGAACGAGAAGCTGAAGCAGCTCCTCAAGGACAAGGTCATCACCGAGGACGACAACAAGCGCGCGGGCGAGAAGGTGCAGAAGGAGACGGACGCCGGCATCGCGCAGGTCGACGACGTGGTGGGCAAGAAGGAGAAGGAAGTCCTCGAGGTCTGAGGCGCCTTCGCACCGCATGCGCGTCCTCGTCGCCGAGCCGTCCGTTCCCGTCACCAACGCGCTGAAGAAGTTCCTCGACGGCGTCGCCGAGGTGCAGACGTCCACGTACCTCGACGAGGCGGTGCAGATGGTGCGCGCGCGCGCGCCGGACGTGGTGATCGCGTCCGTCTCGGGGGCGTTCGACGGCGAGGTGCTGTGCGCGCAGGTGAAGAAGCTGGCGCCGCTGACGCGCGTGGTGTTGGCGTACCCGCCCAGCGAGTTCGAGCGCGCGCACCAGCGGGCCGAAGACAACGGCGCCGACGGCTTCCTGGTGGGGCCGCTCAAGCGCCACGCGGTGTTGGGGCAGCTCTTCGCGGTGATGCAGCAGCGGGAGCTGCTGGCGAAGTTGCTCGCGCGCGAGGCCGAGGTGGAGAAGCTGAAGGCCGCGCCGCCGGCGCCTCCCGCGGTGAAGCCGGTGCGGCCAGCGACGGGCATCAACACCGCCGACGCGGCGTTCTTCAAGAAGTACCTGTTGCTCGAGGTGAAGCGCAGCAAGCGGTACAAGTACCCGGTGGCGCTGCTCCTGGTGGCGCTCGACGGGCTGGACGAGCGGCTCAAGCGCGAGGCGTCGCCCGAGTTCCAGCGTGCGGCGATCCGCGCCGAGGTGCTGCAGGCCCTGTCCGAGCTGACGCGCGACATCGACCTGCTCATGCCCTTCGCCGACGAGAAGGTGCTGGTGTTCCTCCCGCACACGCCGCGCGGCGGTTGCCTGACGGTGTCGAAGCGGGTGGTGGCGCGGCTGTCGAAGCTGGCGTCGTTCGCGGACGGCACGGCGTCGGTGGGCGTGGCCAGCTTCGACCCCAAACACGAGCCGAAGGCGCAGGTCAGCTTCGGCGGGCTGGTGCGGGAAGCGACGCTGGCGCTCAAGCGCGCGCAGGCCGCGGGCGGCAACCGCGTCGAGGCGCCGGAGGGCGTCACCGCGCCGAAGAAGAACCGCATCTCGATGGGCTGAAGCGCCCCGGCTCCCGGCGGGAGCGGGCGGCGCTACAGGACCTTCCCCGGGTTCAGCACCCCGCGCGGATCCAACAACCGCTTCAACCCCCGCATCAGCTCGATCTCCGGCTCGCTCCGCGAGTGGCCCAGCCAGTCGCGCTTGAGCAGGCCGATGCCGTGCTCGGCGGACACGCTGCCCCGGTGCGCGCGGACCAGCGCCATCATGTCCGCGTCGCAGTCGTGCGTACGCTTGAGGAACTCGTCCTTCGGCATGTCGTCGGGCTTCATGATGTTGACGTGGAGGTTGCCATCTCCGATGTGGCCGAAGAGGCACAGCTCCCACCCGGGGTAGCGCTTCGTCAGCAGGCTCTCCAGCTCCGCGCAGAACGCCTTCAACCCGGCGATGGGCAGGGCGATGTCGTTCTTGTGGGGCATGCCGGTGGCGGACAGAGACTCGCTGATGCCCTCGCGCAACTCCCACAGGCGCCGGGCCTGCGACGAGTCGGCGGCCAGCGTGCCGTCCTGCACCAGGCCGCGATCGAACAGCGCGCCGAGCCACGCGTCCAGCGCGCCTTCCTTCGCGGCCTCGACCTCCAGCAGCACGTAGTGCGACGCCTTCGCCTCGAACGGCGGACGCACCCCGCGGTGTCGCTCGAGCCGCGCGCTGCAGGCGTCCGTGAAGAACTCGTAGGCCATGACGGTGAAGGGCCCCTGCCGTGCCTCTTCGAAGAGCGTCAGCACGGCCTGCAGCGAGTCGAGCGCGAAGAGAAAGACGTCCACCTTCCCGGGCAGGCGGGTCAGCTTCAGCGTGGCCTCGGTGATGACGCCGAGGATGCCTTCGCTGCCGATGAAGAGCTGCCGGAGGTCGACGCCGGTGTTGTTCTTCTCGAGCGCGCCGTTGAGCGTGAGCACCTGGCCCTGCGCGGTGACGACGGTGAGGCCAAGCACCCACTGCCGCGTCAACCCGTAGCGGATGACGCGCACGCCGCCGGCGTTGGTGGCGATGTTGCCGCCCACCTGGCTCGAGCCCTTGCTGGCGAAGTCGACAGGCCAGGTGAGGCCCACCTGCGCGCAGTGCGCGTGTACCGCCTCGGTGATGGCGCCGGCCTCCACGCGGACCGTCTGGCCCAGCGTGTCCACCGGGTGCATCGCGCGCATGCGCTCGAGCGACAGCACGACTTCGCCCCTCGCTGCCACCGCGCCCGCCGCGAGGCCCGTGCGTCCGCCCGACGGCACCACCTTCACGCCGTGCGCGTCGCAGAGCTTCAAGAAGCTGGACACCTCGGCCGTGCTGCGCGGGCGCACCAGCAGCGACGGCGCCGGCGTGTGCACCTTCGTCCAGTCTCGGCCGTAGGTGGCCAGCTCGCCCGCGTCCGACGATGCGAAGTCCGGCGGGAAGTCCTTGAGCGCGGCGAGGAAGGCGGCGGGCAGCTCGGCCATGGCGAGGGACTTGTAGCAGGCCCCGGCGGGCCGCGCGCCACGAGGCGAGCGGCGCGTCCCTCAGAAGCGGTAGAGGACCAGGCCGTTCGGCGGCGGCGGCTTCGCGGCCTTCGGGTTGGGATCGCCGAAGGCGTCCACCGGGAAGAGGCTCGCCTCCCGGGGCACCAGGGAGGGCGCGGCCGCGACGCCCGCGTCCCGCGCGACGCCGACGTCGGCTCGCTCGAGCTCCTTCGCCACGTCGGTGAGCAGCGGGTCGACGTTCTTCAGCTTGTAGCCGGACTGCAGCGACGCCCGCATCGCCTTCAGCGCGGCCGGGCGGTCGCCGCGCTTCGCCGCCACGAGCGCGAGATCGTACTGAGCGCGCCCGCGCGTCCGCCAATCGCGGGGCGAGGTCGCCTTGTCCACCGCCTGCTGGAAGTACTTCGCGGCCTCGTCGATCTCGCCCTCCAACCAGTGCGCCCAGCCGAGCCGCAGGAGGTCCTCGCCGTGCGCCGTGGCCAGGGCGGCGAGCGGCGTCAGCGCGGCTTCGGCGTCGGCCAGCTTGCCCGCGTCGATCAGCCGGCTGCCCAGCTCGAGGCGCATCTCGCGGCTGGACGGCGTGAGCTCGAGCGCGCGCTTCGCCGAGGCGATCGCGTCGTCGTGGCGGCCCTGTCGCGCCAGCGCCTTGCTCAGCCGCGCGAGCGCGAAGGGCGAGTCGGGCGAGCGCGCCAGGTACTCGCGCCACACGGCCTCGGCGTCCTTCCACTCGCCCAGCGCCCCCAGGGTCTCGCCGAGGTGCGCCCGGAGGATGAGCTCGCCCGGGTGCTTCTTCAGCGCCTCGCGCAGGTAGGCGACGCCGGCCTCGTTGGACTGGAAGCGCGTCAGCATCCAGAAGCGGGCGAGGCTGTACGGCTCGAGCACGTCGTCCGCCTCTCCCAGCGTGGCGAGGCTGGCGGTCGCGTCGTCGTGGCGGCCCAGCACCGCCTGTCCCAGCGCCAGCTGCGCGCTCGCGAAGCGCAGCCCCGGGTCCAGCTTCAGCGCCTGCTGGCAGTCGGTCACCGCGCGCTCGAGGTCCGCCGCGTCCAGCACCACGGGGTTCTCCACCCCCAGCGGCTGTTCCTGCACCTCCTGCGCGCAGCGGCCGGCCGCGGCCAGGGCGTCGTCGCTCGTCGAGTTGGGTTGCGGTGGCGTCTTCGGCTTCGGCGGCGCGGCGCCCAGCAGCGCCTTCACCAGCGCCGCCGCGCCTGAGTCCAACGCCTTCGCCCAGCTCGTGCCGGCCTTGAGCGAGAACGGCGTGGCCTTCTTCGCGTCGCGGACGAGGCCCTTGAGGACGAGCTCCTTGCCTTCCAGCGAGAGGGAGAAGGCGAGCGCGCGGTCGGCGCCGAGCAGCTTACGGGCGTCTTCGAGCGCCGCGTCCACCGTGAAGTCGCGGGCCAGCTGCTCTTCCTCGGCGAGCGCGCGCACCACCTGCCGCGGGTGCACCTCGCTGACGATGTCGCCGAGCTCGACCAGCTCACCGGCGCGCGCCTGGAGCAGCGTGGCGAGCGGCTGCAGCGCCGCGTCGGCCTTCGGCGGGAGGATCGCCACCACCGGCGAGCGGGCGGGCGCGGCGAGGCACAGGTGGGCGACCAGCGTGAGCGAGAGCATTGCCCGGACGATGCCACAAGCCGCGCGGCGCCCCCGCACCGAAATCACCCGTCGCGCTACGCTTGGGCCGCCATGCCGAAGAGCCCCGCGAAGAGGTCTGCCGCGCGAGCAGCGCCGAGCACGAACATCGCCGTCGACGCGGCGTGGTCGGCGCTGTGCTTCCGCCGTGGGCCCGCGAGGAGGGGCGGCTCGTGAGCTTCGCTTACACCGTCATCGGCGACTTCGATGATCCGCGCGTCGCCGCCGAGTGGGTCGACTGGCTGAAGGGCGGGCACCTGCAGGCGGTGCTGGACGGCGGGGCGCTGTCGGCCGAGGTGGTGCGCCTCGAGCCGACCGCCGCGACGCCGCTGCGCGTCGAGGTGCGCTACCGCTTCGCGGACCTCGCGGCCTTCCAACGGTACGAGCGGGACTTCGCGCCGGCGCTGCGGGCCGACGGCCTGGCGCGCTTCCCGGCGTCGCGGGGCGTTCGCCTGCAGCGGGCCCTGGGCGAGGTGCTCGCGACGATGCCGTGACGGGGCCGCCCGGCTCGGGGGGGCTGACTCGGATGCGTTGAATCAGCGCCGGAAGTCCTGCCCGACGACGGAGGCGAGCACGCGCTCGACGGCGGCGCGGTCGAGGCCCAGGGACTCCGCCTTCTCGAGTAGCCGCGCGCGCAGCGCCGCCTCGCGCGCCGGGTCGCGTCGGTCGACGCCGTGGCGGTGCTTCCACGCCCACAGCTCGCGCACCGCCGCCGCACGATCGGCCAGCAGGGCCACCAGGCGATCGTCCACGTCGTCGATGACAGCGCGCAGGCGGGCGAGCTCGTCCGTCGTCATGTCAGCGCTCCTGTCCCGCGAAGGTGCGCATGGTGCCCGCGGTCACGCCGAACTGCTCGTGGGTCGCCACCGTGCGCAGCAGCTCCTTGGCGGTGAGCTGCCCGGCCAGCAGCGCGCTCCACGACGCGAGCACCGCCGCGCAGGTGCGCTGGTCTTCCCAGACGAACTCCACGCGGAAGCGCCGCACGCCGGCCTTGACCAGCCTCGGCACCGCGCGCACCGCGCTCTGCGCCTGGGCGTTGAAGACGGTGTTGCGGCACGCCCAGTCCACCACCACCGGGTGCTCGCGGCCCTCGCGGTCCTTGAGCGCCACCTGGTGGTGCTCGCAGGGCCGCCCGCAGGTGCGGAAATCGCGCCCGTGGCTCAGCGTGTGCGCGTAGACGCAGTGCTCGGTGTGGAAGGTGGCGATGTGGTGGTGCACGACGACCGTGAAGCGCTCGGCCGGCACGTGGCGGAGCAGCGCGTGCAGCTGGGCCTCGTCGAGATCGTGCGCGGCGGTCAGCGTGTCGCAGCCCAGCGCCAGGAGGTGGTGCGCCGTCACCGAGTTGGTGACGTTGAGCGAGAAGTCGCCATGCACCAGCGGCCGCGCACCGTCGGGCTGGCGGGAGAAGTGCACCAGGCCGCCCCAGTGCCGCACCAGCACCCCGTCGGGCGCGAGGCGCGAGAGGCGCTCGTCGACGCCGGCCTCGCCGGGCTTCTGGATCCGCGTGGTGGCGACCGTCACCCGGAGCCCCGCGGCGCGGGCGCGCGTGACCGCTTGGGCGAGGCCGTTCAGCTCCATCCAGTCGAGCTCGACCTCGGTCAGGCCGGCGGCGATGACGGCCTCGAGCTGCGGCGCGGTGCGGACGAGCGGAACCAGCGCCGGCTTCTCCGGGGCGGCGTACGGCCGGCGGGCGTGCAGCGCGCTGGCCTCGGCGGTCACCCTCGGGCTGACCGCCGAGGGCGCGACGGCGTGACGGGCCGCGGCCAGCACCTTCGGCTCCAGCGCGTCCACCAGCGCGCGACGGAGCGCCTTGAGCGCCGACACCGGCACGTGGAGGCCCGCGCCGAGACCCGAGAGGTCCACGTCCTCCAGGCGGAACGGGGTACCTCCGAAGGCGCCCAGCTTCGAGGACAGCACCTCGACGCCGAGCCCCGCGCCGGAGGCCTTGACCAGCCGCTCGTCCGTCTCGCCGTCGACGCTGACGCCGCGGCCCGCTGCGCCCAGCGCGTCGACGCGCGCGTGCAGCGGCAAGCCCTCGCCGCCCGACACCGTGAGTCGAACCCCGATGCGCCCGGGGACGCCGCGGAGGCCTTCGTCGACCGCCGACTTCGCGTCGGCCGCGAGGCGGGGATCGGCGCTCAGGTACACCGCGTGGCCGCACGCGACGCGTGCGAGGTCGGGCCCGGGCCGGCCGAAGCGCAGCCACCAGCCGTCGTGCGTCGGCTCCACGCCGAACAACGGGCCGCCCGGCTCCTCGGCCTCGGGGTGCCCGGTGTCGAAGCCGACGCCGCAGCCGGGCACCGGGTCGGGCACCTCCAACGGCACGCCGCGCGCGTCGCTGGCCGAGGCCCCGGCGATCGCGGGCAACGGAGACTTCACGTCGCCCTGCGGCGCCCCACCGTCACCCAGCGCGACGCCGCCGGACGCGTGACGCTCGCTGCGCCGCACGCGCACCGCCTGGCCCTTCAACTCGACGACCTCGCCGAGGAGCGCGCCGCGGTGCTTGGGGAAGCGGCCTTCCACCAGGTCCTGGTGGTCGCTCCCGGCGAGGAAGCCGTCGGAGAAGCCGCGCGAGTACGCCACCGCCATGCGGCCGAGGTCCTTCTTGAGCGCGGCCTGCGCGTCGGGCGTGCCGTCCTGTTGGCGGGCGATGGCTTCGCGCCAGCGGCGGTAGCCCTCGACGGCCGTGAGCACGTACGCGGGCCCCTTGAGGCGTCCCTCGATCTTCAGCGACGCGACGCCGATGTCGGCGAGCTCGCGCACGGCCCGAGCGCCGGCGAGATCCAGGGGGCTCAAGAGGTACGCGACGTCGCCCAGCGGCCGCGTCTCTCCGTCGACGACGAGCTCGTAGGGCAGGCGGCATGACTGGGCGCACTGCCCGCGGTTCGCCGAGCGCCCGCCCCACGCCTCCGACGTGAGGCACTGGCCGCTCCAGGACATGCACAGCGCGCCGTGGATGAACACCTCCAGCTCCAGCGGCGTGCCCTTCGCGAAGGTGCGGATCTCGTCGACCGACAGCTCGCGGGGGACCACCACGCGGGTGACGCCGAGCTGCCGGGCGAACTCCGCGCCCTCGGGGCTCGAGACGGTCATCTGCGTCGAGGCGTGGACCTCCATCGTCGGCGCGAGGGCCCGGGCGAGCAGCGCGACGGCCGGGTCCTGGACGATCACCGCGTCGACGCCCGCTGCCGCGCAGGTGCGCAGGAGGCGCTCGAGCACCGGCAGCTCGTCTTCGAAGACCACGGTGTTCAGCGTGACGTAGGCGCGCGCGCCGGCCCGGTGCACCTGGTCGACGATGCTGGGCAGCGTCTCGGCCGAGAAGTTGGCGGCGCGGGCGCGCGCGTTCAGCCCTTCATCGAGCCCGAAGTAGACGGCGTCGGCGCCCGCCGCGAGCGCGGCCGCGAGGCTGTCAGCGTCGCCGGCGGGGGCGAGGATCTCGGGCAGGCGGCGCGGGGACGTCATCGACGGGGCCGTCCTACCGGGGTGACGGACGGACGGGAAGGGGGCCCCCGGCGTCCAGCTCCGCCTCGCGGGCGGCTGGGGGACGCTGAACGGCCAGGGTCCGCGCGCGCGGAAGCACGCGCTGACGCGATTCCATGGCGACGTGGAAGGCCCTTCATTTGACTGTTCTGCCGCGAGCAGGTGGCCGGGTTCCGGTCACGACAGAGCGAGCTGAAGGACCTCGGGGTGACGCTGGCCTTCGTGGGCAACGGCACGCCGGCGATGCTGGAGGACTTCAAGACGTCGCTGGGGCTCGACGTCCCGGTGTTCACGGATTCCTCCAGGCAGACCTACGCGCAGCTCGGCTTCCGCCGGGGCATGGGCAGCGTGGTGTCTCTGCGTGTCTTCGTGTCGGCCGTCCGGGCGTGGAAGGCGGGCTTCCGCCAGGCGAAGACGCAGGGCGACCCGGTGCAGCAGGGCGGCGTCGTGGTCGTCCGGGCCGGCGGCAAGCCCGAGTACGGCTTCGCCTCGGAGACGGCCGGGCACCACCCGCCCCTCGACGAGGTCCTCGCGGCCGCACGCCGGGCCGCGGGGCGCGCGTAGAGACGTTCGCTTTCCGCCGTGGGACCGCTACAAGAGGCGGGGCATGCACGTCAGCGTCTTCGACCTGTTCAAGATCGGCATCGGCCCGTCCAGCTCGCACACGGTGGGGCCCATGCGCGCGGCGCGCCGCTTCGTCGAGCGCCTCGAGACCGACGGGGTGATGGCGCAGGTCGCGCGCGTCGAGCTCGAGCTGTTCGGCTCGCTGGCCTTCACCGGCAAGGGGCACGGCTCCGACGTGGCGCTGATGCTGGGCCTCGAAGGTGAAGATCCCCGCACCGTGGAGATCGACACGGTTCGCCCGCGCGTCGACGCCATCACGAGGGCCTCGAAGATCCGGCTCCGCGGCCGGCACGAGATCGCCTTCGACCCGAAGGAGGACCTCGTCTTCCACCGTCGCGAGAAGCTGCCCATGCACTCCAACGGCATGCGCTTCACCGCCTTCGACGACGCGGGCGGGCAGGTGCTGCAGCGCGTGTACTACTCGGTGGGCGGCGGCTTCGTGGTGAACCACGAGGGCGTGGCGGAAGAGGGCGCAGTGCCCAACGCCGTGTCCGTGCCGTACCCGTTCGCCAACGGCACCGAGTTGCTCAAGCAGTGCCACGCGCACGGCCTGTCCATCTCCACGCTGATGCTGGAGAACGAGAAGGCGGCGCGCAGCGAAGCCGACGTGCGCGCGGGCCTCGACGACATCTGGCGCGCGATGGAGGCGTGCGTGAAGCGGGGCTGCGAGAAGGAGGGCATCCTCCCGGGGGGCCTGCAGGTGAAGCGGCGGGCAGCGGCGTTTCACCGGCGCCTGAAGGCCGACGCGCGCGGCGGCGCCGATCCGCTGGTGGTCATCGACTGGGTGAACCTGTGGGCGCTGGCCGTGAACGAAGAGAACGCGGCGGGCGGGCGCGTGGTGACGGCGCCGACCAACGGCGCGGCGGGCATCATTCCCGCGGTGCTGCACTACTACCGGCGCTTCGTGCCCAACGCCGACGACGACGGCTGCAGGCGCTTCCTCCTCACCGCCGGGGCGATCGGCGCGCTGTACAAGGTGAACGCGTCCATCTCAGGCGCCGAGGTGGGCTGCCAGGGCGAGGTGGGCGTGGCGTGCTCGATGGCGGCGGGCGGGCTGGCCGAGGTCATGGGCGGCACGCCTGAGCAGGTGGAGAACGCCGCGGAGATCGGCATGGAGCACAACCTGGGCCTCACCTGCGACCCGATCGGCGGGCTGGTGCAGGTGCCCTGCATCGAGCGCAACGCGATGGGCGCGGTGAAGGCGATCAACGCGGCGCGGCTGGCGCTCTCGGGCGACGGCAAGCACCAGGTGTCGCTGGACAAGGTGATCGCCACCATGCGCGCCACCGGCGCGGACATGAGCCACAAGTACAAGGAGACGGCCCGCGGCGGGCTCGCGGTGAACGTCATCGAGTGCTGAAGCGGGCCTGTCGCGCCCCTGCCCGCCTGACGCGCGCCCCCTTGTGCGCCGGCGCGAGGAATGCGAGGCAGGAGATCTTTCGAGGAGGCCGCCATGGAGATCCGCACCACCCGCACGACCACCCCGAAGAAGCGCCCCGAGGGCGAGCTGGGCTTCGGCAAGCACTTCACGGATCACATGTTCCGCGCGGACTACACCGCGGAGCAGGGCTGGCACGACGCGCGGGTGATGCCGTACGGCTCGCTGGGCCTCGACCCGGCGGCGGGCGTCTTCCACTACGGGCAGGCGATGTTCGAGGGCCTCAAGGCCTTCACCGGCGTCGACGGCAAGGTGCGGCTGTTCCGCGCCGAGGCGAACGCGCACCGCATGGCCAGCGGCGCGCCGCGCCTGTGCATGGAGGCGCCCTCCGAGGCGGACATGGTGAAGTCGTTCCACGCGCTGATCCGCACCGACATCGACTGGGTGCCGAAGGCGAGCGGCACGGCGCTGTACCTGCGGCCGACGCTGGTGGCCACCGAGCCCTTCCTGGGCGTGCGGCCGGCGACGCGCTTCTGCTACTTCGTCATCGCCTCGCCGGTGGGCGCGTACTTCGCCGGCGGCCTCAAGGCCGTGAAGATCTGGATCGAGCCCACCGAGGTGCGCGCGCCGCGCGGCGGCCTGGGCGCGGTGAAGGCCGGCGCCAACTACGCGGCCAGCCTCCACGCGGCGAACGAGGCCAAGAAGCAGGGCTTCGACCAGGTGCTGTGGCTCGACGGCAAGGACCACGAGTTCATCGAGGAGGTGGGCACGATGAACTTCTTCGTGGTGCTGGGGCAGACGCTGGTCACGCCGCCCCTGTCCGACTCCATCCTCCCGGGCGTGACGCGCGACTCGCTCATCACCCTGGGCCGGGAGCTCGGCTACAAGGTCGAGGAGCGGCCCGTCTCGGTGAAGGAGCTGCGCGCGGCGCACAAGGCCGGCAGCTTCACCGAGGCCTTCGGCGTGGGCACCGCGGCGGTGGTCAGCCCCGTAGGCGAGCTGGCGCTGCAGGGCGAGCGCATGGTGCTGGGCGGCGGCAAGCCCGGGCCCATCGCGCAGAACCTCTACGCCGAGCTCACCGCGATCCAGCGCGGGGAGAAGCCCGACAAGCACGGCTGGCTGTCGGTCGTCGAGTAGCCGCTACTTCTTCACCGCCGCCACCAGCGCCTCGACGGACTTCTTCGCGTCGCCGAAGAGCATGCGGTTGTTGGGCAGGTAGAAGAGCGGGTTCTCGACGCCGGCATAGCCCGCCGCCATGCCGCGCTTGAGCACCACCGTCATCCGCGACTTCCACACCTCGAGCACCGGCATGCCGTAGATGCTGGAGCTGGGATCATCCAGCGCGCCCGGGTTGACGATGTCGTTGGCGCCGATCACCAGCACCACGTCGGTCTTCTCGAAATCGGCGTTGATGTGCTCCATCTCGAGCACGATGT
>Ga0272446_1005820_pt1 | contig 13292 bp, 21 predicted proteins | sample YNPCB0061_FD_194587 | JGI IMG/M metagenome (GOLD analysis project Ga0272446, IMG submission 194587) | Hot spring microbial mat communities from Yellowstone National Park, WY, United States - YNP-CB-006-1 | ecosystem: Environmental > Aquatic > Thermal springs > Hot (42-90C) > Sediment | place... | reverse complement strand
GGAATTGTTTGAAAAAGAACGCATATGCCACAGGCAAAACCGTCTATGAACTTAAATATCGCTTGCTTGATGACTACATGAAGCAGCAACTGGCGCACCCGACAATCCTTTTTTCGTAAGTCCTAAATATATCATTCAGTTCACACGCCACCAAAAAGAATTCCCCCAAGCAGCGACATTCTCGGCACCATGTTCGCAACTCGCTATTCACTCAGTGAAAATGCCATTTCACTCAGTGAGAATTCCTGTTCACTCACTCCACGTTGTGAATGATAATCGGACGATATATTTTTACGGCAATCAACGCACAATTCACGCTTTATTCGTTACCTGAGTATGCGCACTGAGACCTCATCTCCACTCATATCGCTCACATCATTGCACCGCTCGCTGTTTGCTTTGATAGCGTACACGGCGGTCATGGCATGTGCAGTACATCCTTCAAGCGCACAGGCAACACATCGTAAGCCCGTGCAACGCACCATACAGCAGGAAGTACCAAGCGGAATAGTGTATCATGTTGTCTTGAGAGCAGTGAAATTCGATGGTAGCACGCGTTACGTAGCGCACATTCAGTCTGCTCAATCCGCTCGCTCCCCGCTTAGAAGCACAGAAATTTCAACAGTGCGCCCGGTCGTTCAATTTGACGACCAGCCACAAGGTCAAGGCTTTGGTTGCGAAGTGGCGTATTCGCAACAAGGGCACTCCGCAAGCTCGACAATCAACGCTGATATGTCGGTGTGGACACCAGAAGACCTCAGAACATGCAGTGTACTCTTTCGTGCTGCAAACCAGTAGCATTTCCCATCAATTAGCGCCAAAAAAAGGCATGAGAACTTATGGTTCTTGTGCCTTTGTGTTGTTATGGTGTTTGCTTTGTTCAATCGGTTCAATCGGTTCAACCTGCTCTCAGAACAGGACAGCGCACAGGTCAGGAAGGAAGATAGTTGGGGCGTGTGGCATAGACAATCGGGTCTTCCAGTCCAGCCTGCTGAAAACCGCGTAGTCGCAGGGCGCACGAATCGCACACACCACAGGCAACGTCTTCGCGCTGATAACAACTCCACGTCAAGTGCAAGGGCGCACCAAGTTCTGTACCTTTGTGCACAATCTGCCGTTTGGAGAAGGTGATAACAGGCGTAATAATGTGAATTCGCGTTTCGGGCTTTGTGCCAGTGTCTATTACGCGCTGAAAGGCATCGTAAAACTCTTGTCGGCAATCAGGATACCCACTGCTGTCTTCTTCCACCGCACCAATGTACAATGCTGCTGCGCCCAACACTTCTGCCCACGAGACGGCAATGGACAGAATGTTTGCATTGCGAAACGGCACATAGCTTGTGGGGATGGCGGTTGTGGTGAAATCGGCTTTTGAAACAGCAAGAGAAGCATCCGTCAGGCTGCTGCCGCCTATCACCGCAAAATGCGACACGTCCACCACGAGACGCTTCGTTACACCATAAAAATCCGCCACATCGTGAAATGCTTTGAGCTCACGGGCTTGAGTTCGCTGACCATAATTCAGGTGCAAGGCTGCTATTTCCCAGCCTTCGGAGCGAGCAATAGCGGCACATACAGCCGAATCCATACCGCCGCTCATCAATACTACTGCTATTGGCATAATGGTCTTGGGGTTGTTCGGGGCAATATACGTTCACGTCGTGCCTGCTTGTTCTGTTGTGTACATTGCTTCAATGCTCAATCTGAAACTTTTCCAGCATTCGATAAAACGTCGCACGCCCTATGTGTAGCCGTTGAGCGGCTTCTTGGATGTTGCCTTCGGTTACTTCCAGCGCGTGGCGGATGGCGAGTTCTTTGATTTTATCCATCGGAACAATGTCCGCATCAGCGCGAAAGAGCGCAGTAACATTCTCGCCCATGGAAAGCTGTTCGGGAACGTCGGGCGAAGAAAGTTGTAAATCTTGCTCTTCGATGATGTCGCTTTCACACAAAATGACGGCACGCTCTATGGTATGCTCTAACTCGCGCACATTGCCTGGCCACGAGTAATCATACATTGTTTTCAAAGCCTTGCGGCTAAAGCCCTTCACAGGGCGTTCGTAGCGGGTGGCAAAACGTTCGAGGAAGTATTTGCCCAGCACGGGAATATCCTCGCGGCGTTCGCGCAGTGGCGGCAATTTTATTGGAAACGAGGCAAGGCGGTAATACAAATCCTCACGGAACAGACCATTTTTGATGGCTTCTTGCAAATTGCGATGCGTGGCAGAGACAATCCGCACATCCACTTGCAGCGTTTCGTTGCCTCCTACGCGCTCGAACTGCTTGGTTTGCAGCACGCGCAGCAACTTCACTTGCAGGCTCAAATCTAATTCACCAATTTCATCCAAAAACAGCGTCCCGCCGTCTGCTTGCTCAAATTTACCAATTTTACGCTGCACCGCGCCTGTAAACGAGCCGCGTTCATGACCAAAGAGTTCGCTTTCCAGCAAGTCTTTCGGAATCGAAGCACAGTTGAGCGCAACAAACGCGCCATTTTTGCGCTTGCCGCTTTCGTGCAATGCGCGGGCTATCAGTTCTTTGCCTGTTCCCGTTTCACCATTGATAAGCACAGAAATGTCAGCATTTTGGGCTTTTTTAATGAGCTTGAACACACTCTGCATCGTGTCGCTTGCCGAGATGATGTTATCAAAGGTGATGCGTTCGGTGCTTGCCTCAGAGAGTTTGCGGACTTCGTTGCTCAGGTCGAAGACATGCAGCGCGTTGCGAACGGTGATTTCCAGTTTTGTTAGGTCAAGCGGCTTTTGCAGATAATCAAACGCGCCAATTTTGATGGTCTGCACAGCAACTTCGATACGTCCTTGCCCTGAAAGCATGATAACGGGTGTTTCGGGATACATAGCCTTGCACTGCTTTAGAGCCTCCACGCCGTCTATGCCCGGCAGCATAATGTCGAGCAGCACTAGCGATGGTGCGCCTTCGGGCAGTGCCTGAACGAACTCATCACCGCTTGAGAACAGCCGTACTGTATAGCCCCACGAACTGAGGTTATGTTCCAAGAGCAATTGCAAATGCGATTCATCTTCAACAACGTACAGTGTGTGCATGAACATTCAAAATTTGACGTGAAACGTTTTTGATGTACAACGACCTTCGCAAATCTACGGAATAAATCACAGGTTTTTAGGGCAATTCTTGTGTGCCGCGCTATGGTTTTGTGTTTTAGGTGCGTGCTTAGGTGTGGACTGGGCATGGGCTTGGCGTGCATTCGGGCGCGTCTTTGCTTCTTGTGGCACGCGCTTGGTGATGCACTTCCTGCAACCACACGACTAAGCCTTTCCACAGGGGTTTTGCGTGGTCACGGAAAAAGCCTGAATGCCCAATACGCCTGATACCGTGCGCTTTGTACTCTCGACGCTGAATGTGGCGATGGGTGCGACTGCGGGCGTTGGTGTAAAAATTCATGAGCGACTCTACAGCTTGCGGCTGCGCTACAAAGTCGTCGGCAAAACTGTATGCCAGCACGTCGCCGCGCATAGTGTGAAACGTATGCCACGGATGACCACCTTTAGGGTCAAGAATGTAGCCTCGATGCCTGCTCCACCGCGCCCATTCCAGCGCAACACCTTTGGGATAATTTTCGCCTAAGCCTACCAAGCGCGAAGGGAAATACGACCACACATAGGTCATTGTGGGCATAATGGCATAAACAAACAGCGCGTAGGAGAGCTTAAACAAGGGCTTGCGAAGCCCCCAGTAGCTGTTTGGCACAGAAATCGTTACTAATGCCGTCAGACGGTCATTGTTGCGTGCAAAGCCCACGATTTTCCCGCCCGCGCTATGACCGATGGCAGAAATGCGTGCTTCGCCGCCAAATCGCTCGCAAAGCCAGTCTAACGCCGCCGCTACGTCCAATTCTCCCCACTGGCTCATTGAAGCCTGTGCGTGCTTGATGTGTGTACGGAGTGAATCGCCAATGCCACGATAATCATAGGTCAGCACTGTAAAACCGTGGGCTTGCAGGTATAGCGCGAATTTGTGGTAATACCCACGTTTTACGCCCGTGCCAGAGTTTATTAACACAATGTCTTCGTGGTTGCTTTCTCGACCAAGCGCAGCATACAGCGTTCCTGCCAGCGTGTAACCGTCTTGGGTGTTGATAACAACGTGTTCAATGTTTGGTGCGTGGTTCAGTGCGTGTGCCATAATAGTACGTATGCACATAAATAAAATTATGCGTTTGGTTCATCGTGTTCGGCAGCTTCGCCCGTGTTCATGCCCAAAATTCGTCCAATCAAAAACACCAGATACAAATTTGCCTGCACCGCTTGAATCACCGACACGTTATGCACAAGTCGTGCTTGATTGGGATAGCCAGCATCCAAGCCTCCAAGCGTTGAAAAACTGTAAAACACTCCTGCCAAATAGCTTGGAAAACCAACGGGAATTTCCGTGCCAAAACACCCCGGATTGAGAAGGTTCAGCAAATCATACACATCGCCAAAGGCAAACGCAGACATCATGTACACGCACGCCGACCCCCAGAGTTTGTCTGTGGTCAGGCGGTTGCCAGTAAAAATATCGCGCACTGCCAGTACCATCACATACACCTGAATAGCAAAGAGATTGACGTGAATAAAGATGTAAAACGGTCGTGGTTCGGGCAGCAGGCGTTTGTAGGGATTTTCGCCTAACACCCCCAGAACGAACATTATCAGCAAAATTACCAGTGCGCCGCGCAAAACCGCCATATTCGCGGTAAAGTTTTTGAGCATATCCCAAAGCAGCAGCAAATACAGTCCCGCAAACCCCATAAACAGCAGATACACATACTTTTGCGCCTCTTTGATACCCGTAAGTGCAACAGCATCCTCTAACGTCATCAGCAGCACAACCACAATGGCTTGCAAATATACCACATTACGGTAATCTTTGAGTTTTTCGCGCTGCAACGCCGCACCCTTGAGGTGGTGAAACACCCCAAGTTGTCTGATAATATCAGGTACAAACTTCATTATACACAGCAGCAAACGATTCGACAACGGAATATTTTAGGACTTTCGCAAAATGGCATTATTGAACAAAGGAGCGTACTCCTTTTCTCTACAAGACTTGACAAACAAGGAGTTGCAACCCCTCGTTCCCTATTGTTGCGAAAGCCTATATTTGATGATTACGACTTGACTGCCGTAGTCTCACGAAAATAGCAAAATTTTGCGGGTGGATGGAGAGTTTTTCGCAAGCAAGTTGCCTTGAGAGCAGGGCTGTTAGGGATTTTGCTTGGGGCGGCAGCGTAGTTAAGACGAAACAGAACCCAGAAAAACGCAAAAGCCCGTGAGTGCACAACTTCACGGGCTTTTGTGTGTTTTTGGCGGGACCGACGGGGCTCGAACCCGCGACCTCCTGCGTGACAGGCAGAAAGACGACTGAAAAAAGCCAAGTATCTACTTGCGTTGTTGAGCTTGTATGGAATCATGTTGCCCAAATGTTGCCTAAACTGCATTTTTTCACTATGACAAATTAGCTTTTTGTAGAGCATTCTTTAATGCCTCATCGGTGATTCTTGTGTAGTGGCGAAGTGTTGTGCTGAGTGAAGCGTGGCGCATCAATTTCATTGCCACTTTCGGGGGTATGCCGGAATCAAGGAGTTTATTACGGAATGAGACGCGCATTTCTTGTAAACCCCGCCCTTTCTTCTCAATGCCGCACACTTCCATTGCACGATTTAACTGCTTTGCTAAAAAACCACGGCTAATATGCTGCCATCGAAATACTTTATCGTCTTTGCGCTCTAAACGATGTAATAACTCTATGGCTTGTGGCGTAACAGGTCGTGGCTCAGGTTTTTTTGTTACTTTATTAACCCACAAGATAGAATCTCCTACAATTTGCTGCCATGTGAGTGTGAGGCAATCAACAACGCGGGCACCTGTTTGAAGTTGAAATTGAATCAATATGGAAAGTTCTACATCGTGTTTATCAAAATAAGCAGTGATTTTTTCAATTTCCCAATCTTCAAATACTTGTACTCGTACCTCAGTTTTTTTGCGATGTTGAGCTGCAAAGGATGTTTGCGGCAACCAACCTCTCTTTGAACAGAAATTGAGAAAGGTTTGAAACTCTTTCAAATATGTATTGATGGTTGTATCGTTGTGCCCGCGCTTATGTGCTGTACTAACATAATGCAGAACATCAGCCTCAACATCTGCTTCTGAAAGAACATAATTAGTACGAGCGATTGCCTTGAATGCAAGAGTATAATTTTGCTTGGTTGCCTTGCTTTTGTTGCTTCCATGCACCTCCAAAAATTTATCAAACGCATCATCCAGCCTCATCCCTTCGCTTTCTTCCTCGACAACAGGCGCAAGACCTTTGCTCTCCAAATATAACCGCTCCAAAAGCTGCATCGCAATCTTTCGACCCTCCTTCGTGTCTTCCAAGCCAGTCGCGATGCGTCTGCCCTGAAATTTTATCATTAGCTTCGTGCGTCCGTTTTGAACATAGATGCTGCCCGGAATGGTCTTTTTGCGCGACATAGCCGATGAGCTTAGTGGTGAACAAACTCCGATTCGTGTGTGCCTGAGACGCTAATGAGCGTTTCGCCCAAAACGTGTTGCAACCGTGCAATGGTGCGGAGTGTGAAGTTATGCCCCAATGAAAGCATTGGTGCAAGCTCGTCGGAGGAGATGCCCATCTGCTGCGCAAGGTCGTCGTCGTTCATGCCGCGCTCTGCCATGAGTGCGTGAAGTCGGTCAAGAATTTCTGCCGACAAACCCACAAAAGTGTGAGTTTCTTCGGGAACGCGGCGTAAAGCCCGTTCAAATGTTGCACTTGCCATAATTGTAGGGAGTTAAAGATACAACAATCGTTCATTACTGTCGCTAAACATATCCATGCCGAGTATTTTCAGATGCTGCTCACGAAGTGCTTCGTCTAATGCTGTTGCAATACGCTGTGCAAGGTGAAAATGCATTCGCACATCGGAACTTTCCTGTACGGACAATGCTGTTTTAATGCCACCGCCAAAGAGTATCACCACCTCATCCGACAAGCGCACACAATACAAGCGCAAGCGATTATCAATGTCCAACTCTTGGGCTTCCAACGTACCGCGCGGCGGCGGTAAGGCTTCGGCGTTGTTTTCCTCGCGGAAATACTTGCGCTGTGCGCCGCGAACATCACCGATAAATTCAAGCACCGCAATCAACGTATCCATTTCTTCGCCGTATTCGCGCTCAAGGTCGGGCGTGTCCAAAATACGAGTGATAAATTTTTCGGTTTCGGAAAGTGTATCATCGTCAAAACGCACCGTGTAGAAGCACACACGACGGAACCGATACAATTCCTCAATCACAAGAAGGTTATTCACAGGTACTGGTTTGATGGTGCAAATTGTGCTTCATTACTCGCTGATACCGCGACACCGCTCTACCATACTTATCACGGTGATTGCATTGAGGTAAATCCTTAGTCGCTCAACAAACTCTGCAACTCGGTCAATTTCTTCTTGATATTCTCGCGCACGTCTGCTTCCAACACATCCACCGTTGAGGGCATATCTTTCCCCGTAAGGGTGCGGTATAAGCGCGTTCCAGCCTCATTCGCTGCAAACATCGCGCCTTCGCCTGTGAGAAGCCAATGTACGTTCAAACCCACTTGCGCAAACTTCATCAGCACCTCGCCGCCCGGCATCGTTTGGCGGTCGGGATTATCCGTGCAATAGCGCTCCGCCTGTTGATACTTGATACCAACAGTCTTCGCAAATTCGGGGATGCTATCCTTAAAGCACACACGAATAAACTCTCGTAAACGGGAAAAGCTATCGTTCATGCAACTTTTTAGTTGCAATGTGCAACTTTATTTATTAAATTCGTACCGTCATACCAAGCGCAAGCAAACGCATACTGTGATTCATCATACTATACCAAATATATGACAGCGCAAGCGGAAAACCAAGACAAAACAGGCATTGGAGCGGATTCAGGCAACACGCCCGATAATCCTATTCGCAAAACTGTTCTCATGCCGGAAGCATTTTTTACCGCCGTCGAAGATTATCGCTGGTCGGCGCGGATGAATTTTAGCGAGGCGATCGTGGCTCTTGCGGAAGTAGGGCTTGCTGTGCAGCGTGGCGAATTTGTTCCCAAAGCATAGCAAGCAATGGTGCGGAGTGAAGCATGAAACAGAACCAGCCAATTCCTTCCGACTACATGAACGCCAAGGACGTGTACGCCTATTTTGGCAAGCGCGTTTCCTTTGACAAGTGCCTTGAACTCTTACACACAGGGCAAATACGCTCTGCGAACATTGGTGGAAAGTGGCTGACGAAAAAGCAATATGTGGAAGAATACGAGCAAACCATTTTTCTCCGCACCTCCCCACCAACACTTACCTTTACGCACAAAACGCTGCAAACCCACAAGGCAAAGCAACAATATCTTCCACTCAAACAACGGTAATACCATGACGGGCGCAGAATGGTTCAAACACGATGCGGATATGTCCGCCGATGAAAAGGTGATTTATCTCGAATCGCAGTTTGGACTTGTGGGCTACGCGCTCTTCAACAAAATGCTGGAGGCTTTGGCACGAGCGCACGGAAACAAACTTCCATGGAACGACATTCAATGCGGCATTTATGCGCGGAAGTTCGGTTGTGAAATTACAACATTCCGTGATTTTATCCGCGAGGCGACGCGCACCGAAATTGCCGCCTTTGTGGTTGAAGATGGGATGCTCTTCAGTCCGGGACTGCACAAGCGACTGACAAAACTGTACGAGCGGCGCGAACGCGAAGCCGAACGCATTGCCCGAAAACGCAAACTTCCCCAGTTTGCTGCAACAGATGATGATGTTGCGCCAACAGTGCATCAACAACTACCAATGTTGAGCAACGTTGCCGCAACAGACGCACAGAGTAGAGTAGAGTACAGCAGAGTAGAGAAGAGTAGAACCCACCCACCCACCCCCGCAGGTGAAATGGAAATGCCGGAGGCTTTGAAGGTATTGAAGGGTTTTGCTCAGGAATGGGAAAAGTGGGAAAGCGAACGAAAACCAAGCATGGGCGCGGCGCGGTCGCAGTTGGAAACGCTTCTGGAGCATTTTGCAAACGGCTACGACCCGCGTAAAATCCTCAAGTTCAGTGTGGAAGCGGATTTCCGCGCTCTTGCGCGTCCGACCGACGACATGAAGTTTCCCGTGAGAACAGCAAGTCAAGGCTACCAGCCAGCACGCCGATATGTGTCGGTCGAAATGCCCGAAGGTGGCATCAATCCGCACGTTCTTCTTGAGTCGCTGGATTTCAACCGCGCCGAACACTTGCGCGATAAAAGCATCCTGACGTACGATGAATATCAACTATTGAAGAAAACCAATGCCCCAAACACCTCATAAAACCAAGCCCAAAAAAGCGGTGAAACCGACAAAGCTCACGACACGACCGAAAGACGTTGCAACGATTCCTTCTTCCGTCGCTCTCGATGCAAATTTAACCAACGCCGAAAAAGCGATGTATCTCATTCTTGCCATGTATGCAACGGCGGAAGGTAAGTGCAGACTTCAACAGCGCACCATTGCTGAACATTACGGCTGTTCGCTCCGCTTTGCGCGATCCCTGCTCATGGGACTTCGTTCCAAAGGCTGCATCCGGTGGGAACGGCGCAATCACCATAATTTGTATCAGATTCTTCGCTGAAAATGACCGAAAATGTTGCTCAAGCACCCAAAAAATATCGTTTTTAGGCTTTTAGAGCGGCATGGAGCGGCTGAACCAAACCACGAGCGGAAGCGAGTATTCCGCTCACTGCTGTACTCACAAAACACGGATTCGTTATTTCGCAATTACAGGCGTTGTGAGCCATTTTTACGCAAAACTCTATGCTGAACTACCCCAAAATAGCGCAAACACTCAATATCCCTGATTTGGAGCGGCGTTTGAAAGCGAAATCACGCGCCCGCCGTCTGGTGGATATTCGCCGTGCGCTTTCGGCAATTCTTATCGAACAGGGGTATTCTGTGCGAGAGATTGCTTCCAAGCTTTGCCGACCGCACAGCACGGTTGTTCATTTTGTGCAGACGCATCAAAGTTTATTCATTACCGACACAGCCTATCAACATCTTTTTCACCAACTCAAGGACGCTACCCAATGGCAATCGTAGAAAATTTCGTGATGCTGCTTCGGCGCGACGCTGCCGATGCAAACATTTCCGTCAATCCGACAGGCGGCACATTCACGCCACCGTTTCGTTTTCGTGTGAAGTTTTACCAGTTCGACGGCATCCATCCTGCGCAGCTTTTGGAGACGCGCGATATGCCGCTCACTACACCGAATCCCTCCGTGCCAAGCACATATTCGGGTGCTGCGTACTTCGACGGCAGCAGCTATCCCGCAGGAACAAACATGATGCAAGGCGTTTTTCTGGATGCAATGAGCAAGCAGTTTGGTTTTGTGGAGACAGTTTTTCCCGCTGCCGGTCCGACGCAAAACGGCTTCATTCCGCAGCACCGCATTGCGCAATATCTCATCCGAGACTTCACGAAGCTGAACGGCATACAAAAATCGGCGGGTGGGACGTACCGCGTGTGGGATATTGATTTCATCAGCACCCAAGCACTTTCGATGGCGCAAGCCGCGAACAAATGCCGTGAACTCGTCGCAGCCGCAAATGCCGACCCTACGTTTTCCTTGCAATATCGTACTCGCGCGTTATCGAATGAAGAGTGGACGGCGCAGCGTGACGCGACGTTCAATCAAGCGATGGGCGAGATAGCGCGGGTAATAGATTTTGCAGTGGAGGAAGTGCAGAATCAGCAGAAGTTTAATCTGGTGAATCCGCAGCTTTTGAAAGTGGTGGGGTAAAATATGCGGCTGTTCCCTTTTGTTCGGCATTTGCTGTTTGTGTGCGCGTTCTTCGTTGTGCTGCTTGCGCTTTTGCATCCGTCATCCATAGTAGAGTTTGTGCTAATGTTTGTGTGTGTTACTCCGGCGTATCTTCTCTTTGAGCGTGGGCGGATGGTGCTGGGCGTTGTAGTGTTTTTTGTGGGGATGGTAGTGAGTGCAATGTTCAGCGCAGTTGTGGTATATGTCAGTGGGCTATTCTGAATGGCAAATAAAATCTTTCTCTTCCATAACGGTCTATTTCAATCCCTTCCATACCGCTTCCTACCTTGTTATTTTGCATCCGTTCAATATCACTTTTCACCACCACTTATTGAAAGGATGCAATCATGGATATTGCATTGTCGCAAGTAACCAAATTGGAAGGTATTGCCACGCAAGATAACGGCAATTACCGCCAGTTCAACGAATTCCAAGATTTCGTGAGCGCAGTGCGCTCTATCGGAACCTTGGAGAAAAATCGCACCGACGCTCTTGCGGCGTTTGACGTGCTGCAAGCTGACGCGGACGGTAAAGTTATCGTCGTAGCAAAAGGCATTGATGGGGAAGTACAGTTCACGCCAAATGCCGCGTTCCGCACGGCATTGGAGAATGTGAAAACCGCGCTCACCTCTGCAAAAACTGCCGTTGGTGCTGTGCAGCTTCCCCTTCCGTAAATTTCAAAGCGGTAGGACGGTCGCCACGGTAATCGTAGCTACAAACCGTTCTACCGCTTCTTTTGCGAAAGGACACCAATGAGCAAAGCAGCCTTCGATATTGCCATGAAAGAGCTTGGTACGGCAGAGATTTTCGGCGACACGCATAACTCGCGTATCGTGGAATATCACGCCGCAACAAGCCTTCGCGCCATGAGTGATGGAATCGCATGGTGCGCCTCGTTTGTGAATTGGTGCTTGAAAAAAGCATCCATAGACGGCACAAACTCCGCACGAGCGCGAAGTTTCCTCACGTGGGGCGTGGCGGTTTCGCTTGAGGAAGCGCAGCGCGGCGATATTGTTGTTTTGTCGCGTGGCACAAATGTACTTTTCGGACACGTTGGATTTTTTGCCGGACAAGAAGGCAAATCTGTTTTGGTCTTGGGCGGCAACCAGTCCAACAACGTTAGTATTTCACCCTATCCCCTTCACCGCATACTTTCGATAAGGAGAGCAATCATGCCTTCACCACCACAACAACCATCAACCTTTCGTATTCCGTCGGTCTTTCAATGGATAGCCGCCGCGCCAACGCTCATCGGCAAAATCCAACGGTTCATTGCTTCCGCACAGGCGAAGAACTGGACAACAAGTGCCGTTGCGTTGGTGGCGCTCGTCGCGTACTTGGGCAATCTTTTCGGTCTGCCGATAGATGACGGCACGGTACGAATGCTGGAAGCAGCCGCGATTGCGGTTATCGGATTTTTCACCGGAAAGCAGGTCATCAACCCGCAGAAACTTGATGCCGCATGGAAATCACTCAGCTCACTGGCGGAGGACATCACCCATGGACAAACTTGAGTTGTACATTATCACAGGCTTGGTGTCGGTGATAGCGTATTTCCTGAAGGCGTTGCATGGCGATGTGCTGGGCATCCGGCAAAACCTTCAGCACATCGAAAAGGAAATCGCCGTGAAGCATCAAGCCGATGAAGACCGCGACCGCAGATTGGAAAACGTTGAAAAGATTGTACATAAAGAGTGAAGCCCGCTTGAGCATAATGCTCAGGCGTTTTTTTTTGTATTACTTCGGACTATGAGTAATTCCCATCCCTTTCATCACCGATTCGCCCGCCCAAGCTCTCTGCGGGGCGGCGTGGCAACGGTCAGCGGTACTCTTTCGGCTGCAAGCACGCCATCGTTACGATGACTCCTTTCCGCGCTCCCTCGACAACCCTTCTTCCTATCGTGTACCTTCCGTTTTGGGGGAATCGCTCCAAGCAGCTTGCCTTTGCAGTTTCTTCCACACTTGCCACACAAATAGATAACCCTTGCATTGCGGCTGGACTGTATGCGCTCGCCGGATTAACATTCGTGGAGCGCATCTATGACGATAAACATTGGGCATCGGATGCCCTTTTGGGTGCGGCGATTGGAACAGTCATTGGACAGGCAGTTGTGCATCTGAATCGGAATCAATTACCATCACAGTCTTTTTCATGGCACTGTTTTCCTGTCATTTCTCCACAGTATTACGGCTGCACTATTATTGTTGCTTTGTAAAAATTACGCTGAATGTCCACAAGGAGATGACTTAGAGTTGGAAAATACTACCCAATAGTGTATATTGGGCAAATGAAAGACACAATGACAAGCCGAGAAGTAGCCGACTTCCTTGGCGTAACCATCAAATCGGTGCAGCGTTGGGAACGCGAAGGGCGTTTAGCCCCTGCCGGACGCACACCGACGAATCGGCGATACTACAAACGCAGCGACATTCTGCAATTTCAAGGGCGCAAGC
>Ga0272446_1005819_pt1 | contig 13293 bp, 13 predicted proteins | sample YNPCB0061_FD_194587 | JGI IMG/M metagenome (GOLD analysis project Ga0272446, IMG submission 194587) | Hot spring microbial mat communities from Yellowstone National Park, WY, United States - YNP-CB-006-1 | ecosystem: Environmental > Aquatic > Thermal springs > Hot (42-90C) > Sediment | place... | reverse complement strand
CTGCGGCTTCCCCCCGCAAACAGACTCGTTCCGGCCGGCGCCTCGGCCTGATCATCGGCGCGATCGTCCTGGCCCTCGTGGTCATTGGCGCGCTGGTCATCGCCCTGCTGCCCCGGGGCCCCGCCCCCGGCAGCCTGCCCGAGGGCTGGACGAGCGTCCCGGCCACCAGCGGCACGATCGCCGCCAGTGTTGGCGCCACCGGTAATGTGGAGCCGGCCGCCGAGGCCCAGCTGCGCTTCGAGACCAGCGGCACGATCAGCGCGCTCCTGGTCCGGCCCGGCGACCGCGTCGAGCAGGGCCAGCCGCTGGCCCGCATCGAGACCAGCGGCCTGCAACTCCAGGTTGAGCAGGCCGAGGCCGACCTGCGGCAGGCGCAGGCCGACCTGGAGGGCCTGCTGGCTGGTGCCAGCGCACAGGAAATCGCCGAGGCCCGCGCGCGCGTCGACCAGGCGCGCAGCCAGTATGCCCAGACCCAGAGCAGCGTGAGCCCGGCCGACATCGCCGCCGCCCGCGCCGACCTGGAGAGCGCCCGCGCGCGCCTCGCGCGCCTGGAGGCCGGCCCGGCCAGCGACGAACTGACCAGTGCCAACGAGCGCGTACAGAGCGCCCAGGCCAACCTCGACCAGGCCCGCGTCAGCCTCTCGGCCGCCAAGGAGCGCGCCCGCCTTGAACTGGAGACCCGCGCCAATGCGCTGCGCAATGCGCAGGATGAGTATAGCCGCATCTACTGGGAGAATCGCGAGCTTGAAAAGCTACCCGGCGACCTGCCCCGCGAACGGGTGGACCGCGAGATCGCCGCGACCCGTGCCGTCGCCGACGGCGAGGCAGCGCTGGAGAACGCGCGCATCGCCTATGAGCAGGCGCGCACCGATGAGATCAGCGCCCTGGCCGCCCGCGAGGCCGAGCTCGCCAGCGCGCTGGCCGCCCGCGACAAGGTGGTCGCCGGGGCGAAGGCCGAGGACCTGGCCAGCGCCCGCGCCGAGGTGCAACGCGCCCAGGCCCGCCTCGAGCAGCTCACCGGCGCCAACCGGGCCAGCAACCTGGCCGCCCAGCAGGCCAGCGTCGCGATCGCCCAGGCTGCCCTCGACCGCATCCTGGCCGACCCCGCAACCAGCAGCCTGACCGCCCGCGAGGCGGCGGTCGCCCGCGCCGAGGTGGGCCTGCGCGTGGCGCAGCGCAACCTCGCCCTGGGCACGCTCACCGCTCCCTTCGCCGCCACCGTCGGGCAGGTAGAGATGCGGGTGGGCGAGCCCGCTGGCGCCACCGCCTTCCTGACCCTGGTGGACCTCAGCAGCTTCCACGTGGACGTGCCGATCGACGAGCTCGACATCGCCGAGGTGCAGCTGGGCCAGCGGGTTGCGATCAGCCTCGACGCGCTCCCGGGGCAGCGCATCGGCGGTAGCGTGACCAGCATCGCGCCCCAGGCAACGCGCAGCGAGCAGGGCACGACCAGCTACGACGTGACCGTCACGCTCGACCAGGACAGCCCGGGGGTCCGCCCCGGCATGACCGCAGTGGTCGAGATCATCACCGCGGAGAAGACCGACGCCCTGCTGGTGCCACGCCGCGCAGTCCGCACTGAGGGCGGGCGCAGCTACGTCTATGTGCCCAACCCGACCCTGCGGCCGCAGCCCGCGCTCCCGGGACAGACCGCCCCGCCCCCCGGCGATCGCCGCGAGGTGACGATCGGCCTGAGCAACAACGAGTTCGTCGAGGTCGTCAGCGGCCTCAACCCCGGCGACCCCGTGCTCGTCCAGGATGTGGTGAGCACCTTCAACCCGAGCGGCCCGCCGCGCAACCGGTAGGGCCATTGGCACGGCCAATGCTTCGGCCCGGCTGACACGAAAGCGATAAACGTCCAATGCGTGATCTGATCGTCGTCAAAGACCTGACCAAGGTGTACCGCATGGGTGATGTGGAGGTGCATGCCCTGCGCGGGGTAAGCCTGACCATCCGCGAGGGCGAGATCGTCGCGATCATGGGCCCCTCGGGTAGCGGCAAGTCAACCTTGATGAACATCATCGGCTGCCTGGATCAGCCCACCAGCGGCGAGTACTACCTCGACGGCATCAATGTGGCCGAGCTGAATGACAACCAGCTGGCAGCGATCCGCAACCAGAAGATCGGCTTCGTCTTTCAGCAGTACATGCTGCTGCAGCGCACCTCCGCGCTGCGCAACGTCGAGTTGCCGATGCTTTACGGCGGCAAGGGCGGCAACCGCCACGAGCGGGCGCGGGCCGCGCTGGCGGCCGTAGGTATGGCGGATCGGATGCATCACAAGCCCAACGAGCTCTCGGGCGGCCAGCAGCAGCGGGTGGCGATCGCCCGAGCGCTGGTGAATGAGCCGCGGATCATCATGGCCGACGAGCCGACCGGCGCGCTCGATACGCGCACCGGCGAGGAGATCATGGGCATCTTCCAGCAACTCAACCGCGAGCAGGGCATCACCGTCATCCTCGTCACCCACGAACACGACGTGGCCCGCCACGCCGAGCGGATCATCAGTGTGCGCGACGGGCTGGTCGCCAGCGACGAGGTGGTGCACGAACGCACCATCGCCGGCACGCCGCTGATCGAGGCCCCGTAGACTCCGACCGCGTATGTATTCACACGTGTCCTGGGAGCGAGGGCATCTTGCCCTCGAACGCTGACGAGGGCGGGACGCCCTCATACCGATTCTGCTTGCTGGCAGCGCATTGGCTCAGCTCCACACCTCCACAGCGCTCCAGCGCTACAAAGCCCTGTGTGGCGCTGGAGCGCTGTGGAGATGAGCGGGACACTGCGGGATTGCCAATGCCACGTGGTATCACTTCCAGGCTTGCGTGCCCAACGCTGAAGTCGACCCGGGATGTTGTCGTATGGCGATCATCGAATCTTTCCGCATCGCCCTGCAGGCGCTGGCCAATAACAAGCTACGAGCCGCGCTGACGATGCTGGGCATCATCATTGGCGTCGGCGCGGTGATCGGCATGCTGGCGCTGGGCAACGGCTTCCAGCGCTTCCTCAACGACCAGTTCGCCCAGCTTGGCGCGGGCAACTTCTATGTCGCGCCCTTCGTCGATAGCAACCGGGTTGACGCGGTCACCGCCGCGCAGCTGCGGGCCAGCGACGCGGCGGCGATCCTGCGCCCGGGGCGCGCGCCAGCGGTGAGCCAGGTGGCGATCGAGTTCAGCGGCGAGGCCCAGGCCAGCGCCAGTGGCCGGCGCGCCAGCTACACCGTGCGCGCGGTCAACCCCACCTGGTTCGAGACGACGCCGCAGGAACTGGCCGGCGGGCGGCTCTTCACGCCCGAGGAAGAACTGGCCGCGGCCCGGGTGGCCGTGCTCGGCCGCCTGGTGGCCGAGCAGCTCTATGGCGACCCGGCCAGCGCGGTCGGCCAGCGCATCAGCCTCAACGGTGTTGGCTTCGCGGTGATCGGCGTCCTCGCCACCGAGCCCGGCTCGGTCTCGGTTGGCGCCGACCCGGCCGAGGCCGTCTTCGTCCCCTACACCACCGGCATCACCCGCCTCTACCGCAACCAGGTCAGTGACCGGATCAATGTCTCGATCATGACCGTCAGGGCGCGCAGCGTGGGCGAGATCGACGAGGCCATCCGCCAGGTGACCGCGGTGCTCCGCGAGCAGCACCGGCTGACCTACCAGGACAATGACTTCACGATCATCAACCCCGAGCAGATCGCCGCCCAGCTCAACGTGGTGGTCGGCGGCTTCAATGCCTTTCTCGGCATCGTGGCCGGCATCTCGCTGCTCGTCGGCGGCATCGGGATCATGAACATCATGCTGGTCAGTGTCACCGAACGTACCCGCGAGATCGGGCTGCGCAAAGCGGTCGGCGCGAAGCGGCGCGACATCCTGCTGCAGTTCCTGATCGAGGCCCTGACCCTCTGCCTGGTGGGCGGCCTGGTCGGCGTGGGGCTGGGCTACCTGCTCTCATTCGTCGGCACCTTCCTGCTGGTGAACCTGTTCAACGCCGAGGGCGCCGCAGCCACGGTCACCCTGGGCAACATCCTGCTCGCCACCAGCATCGCCGCGGCGACCGGGATCGCCTTCGGCTTCTTCCCGGCCCTGCAGGCGGCGCGGCTCAACCCGATCGAAGCCCTGCGTACCGAGTAGGAGCACGCGATGTCCTTCAGCGAAGCGTTCCGTGTTGCCTGGGAGGCGATGGCCAGCCACAAGCTGCGTTCGCTGCTGACCATGCTCGGCATCATCATCGGCGTGGGTGCGGTGGTCGGGCTGCTCGCCATCGGTGACGGCTACTCGCGCTGGATCGACGCTGAGTTCGAGCGGCTGGGTATCGGGACATTTTATGTCAACCCCAGGGTGGACAGCCCCGACCCGGACGAGCCGCTCCAGCCCCGGTTGACCGCCGCCGACGCGGCGGCGATCATGGCGCCGGGGCGCGCGCCCGCGGTCGAGTTTGTGGTGGTTGAGTTGAGCCGCAGTGGCGTGGTCAGCGCGGGCGGCGAACGTTACCTCTTCGGCATCAAAGGCGTCACGCCCAGCTACTTCGCAGTTGGCGCGCAAGAACTGGGCGATGGGCGCTGGTTCGACGAGGCGGAGGAGCGGGCCGCGGCCCGGGTGGCGGTGATCGGCGACACAGTGGCCGAGACGCTCTTCGGCAGCATCGAGGGCGCCGTGGGCCGGCGCATCAGCGTCAATGGCGTGCAGCTCGAGGTGGTTGGCGTCTCGGTGACGAAGCAGAGCCAGGCCTCAGGGGCCGTCGGCCGCTTCGGCGACCCGGGCGAGCAGGTGTATCTGCCCTATAGCACGGCTCGTAGCCGGCTCTTCCGCAACGAAATCAACGCGCGCGTCGACGTCTCAACCATGACCGTCAAGGCCCGTGATCTGCTCAACGTTGACGAGGCGATCCGCCAGGTCACCATGGTGCTGCGCGAAGAACACCGCCTCACCTATCAGCCCAATGACTTCTCGATCACCAACCCGGCACAACTGGCCAGCCAGTTCCGCGCGGTAACGGTCGGCTTCAGCGCCTTTCTGGGCACGATCGGCGGGATCTCGCTACTGGTGGGCGGCATCGGGATCATGAACATCATGCTGGTCAGTGTGACCCAAAGGACACGCGAGATCGGGCTGCGCAAAGCGGTCGGCGCGAAGCGGCGCGACATCCTGCTGCAGTTCCTGATCGAGGCGGTCGTGCTCTGCCTCTTCGGCGGGCTGCTCGGCATCGGCCTCGGCTACCTGCTCTCATTGGCCGGCACTGCCGTGCTCGCCAACCTGTCGCCGGACAGCGGGCTACGGGCGACCGTCTCGCTCTTCTCCATTGTGCTGGCCACCTCGATCGCCGCCGGCGTCGGTCTGTTCTTCGGGCTCTTCCCCGCCCTGCGCGCGGCCCGCCTCGACCCCATTCGCGCCCTGCGCAACGAGTGAACAGTTGCGGCATCGCTACCAACAACGCCACCCGGCGCACTTGCAATATGCAGAAAAAGGAATATACTGGCGTCATGAACCATGCCAGCGCCGAACGTCACGCGCGTCTCTTCAAAGCCCTGATGCACCCCGTCCGGCTGCAGATCCTCGATCTGCTGCGCGATGGCGAGCAGTGTGTTTGCCACCTTGAGGCCCACCTGGGCCAGCGGCAAGCCTATGTCTCGCAGCAACTGGCCATGCTGCGCAAGGCCGGCCTGGTAGCCGATCGGCGTGATGGGCCGAATAACTTCTACCGCATCATCCGTCCCGAGGTGCTGACCATGCTCGATACGGCGCGGGCTATCGCCGGCGAAGCCAGCGCAACGCCCGGAGCCAGCTCCAACGCCTGCCCGTGTCGGCGCTGTGCACCAGCGCCAACCATGCCCTTGCTGCGCAAAGAGGAGATCCCATGCTGAACGTGAAGGTCCTTGGTTCCGGCTGTGCCAACTGCAAGCGCCTGGAGGAGCGCGTCCGCAAGGTGGTGAGCGAACGCGGCCTCGCCGCCGAGATCGAGAAGGTTACCGACTATGCGCAGATGATGCGCTGGAAGATCATGGCGACGCCGGGCCTGGTGGTCGATGATGTGCTGGTCGCGACGGGGCGCATCCCCAGCGAGGACGAGATCGCCGGCTGGCTGACAAAGTAGCCACGTCACCGGGGTGGGCAGCGGCGCCACCCCTTGTTGTTCAGAACGATATTCCACTTCTTGCATATCACGGGAGTCACCGATGGAACAGACCCTGCCTTCACCCACGGGTGCGAGCCGCCGCGCCGGCGCTCGCGCCTGGCTGCTGGTAGCCGTTGCGGCGATCCTCTGGCTCGCCGCCTACACTGGGATTCAGCCGCTGGCCAACTGGCTCGCCTACGGGCTGTTTGGTCTGGCCCCCGGCTCGCACCTGGGCGAGGCTGTCGCTTTCTTCCTCTATGACGTGCCAAAGATCCTGCTGTTGCTCACCGGCATGATCTTTGCGATCAGCACGGCGCGTTCGTTTTTCAGTCCAGAGCGCACACGCGCGCTGCTCGGCGGCAAGCGCGAAGGGGTCGGGAACCTGGCCGCGGCGAGCCTGGGCGTCGTGACGCCCTTCTGCTCCTGCTCGGCAGTGCCGCTCTTCATCGGCTTCGTCGAGGCCGGCATCCCGCTGGGGGTGACCTTCTCGTTCCTGATTGCCGCGCCAATGGTGAACGAAGTGGCCCTGGTGATGCTCTTCGGCATCTTCGGCTGGCGTGTCGCCGCACTCTACCTGCTGGCCGGACTGAGTATCGCGATGGTGGCCGGGATCGTGATCGGCCGCCTCAAGCTGGAGCATTACGTCGAGGATTTCGTCTGGCAGCTCAAGGGCGGCGACGGTGCAGTGGCCGAGGAGCGACCGGGTTGGGCGCAGCGCTTCGCCCTGGCCTGGCAGAGCACCCGCGAGATCGTCGGCAAGGTCTGGCTCTTCGTCGTGATCGGCATCGCGGTGGGCGCCGCCATCCACGGCTACGTGCCCGAGGAGGCGCTGGCCGACATCCTGGGCAAGAGTGCCTGGTGGTCGGTGCCGGCAGGCGTGGCGCTCGGGGTGCCACTCTATGCAAACGCCGCCGGCATCATCCCGGTGGTCGAGGCGCTGATGGCCAAAGGCGCGGCGCTGGGCACGGTCCTCGCCTTCATGATGGCGGTGGTGGCCCTGAGTCTGCCGGAGATGATCATTCTGCGCCGGGTGCTCAAGCCGCGCCTGATCGCCATCTTCGTCGGCGTGGTCGCGCTCGGCATTGTTCTGATCGGCTACCTGTTCAATCTCCTGATCTAGCACAGGCGAGCATAGCCGGGTCGCTCGAACGGTCAAAGGATGCCGCCATGGCGCTCTATCTGATCAGTGCCGTCATTGTGCTGGTCTTCTCAGGCCTGATGGCCATGGCTGGCCTGGGCGCAGCCTTCCTGTTCGTGCCCATGTTCTACTATCTGGGTGTGCCGCTGGCCGAGGCCACCCCAACCGCCCTGCTGCTCAACGTCGTCAGCCTGCTCTTCGCGACGATCAGCTACTGGCGTGGCGGCCTGATCAACTGGCGGGTCGGCCTGCCGGTGCTGATCGTGGCCGTGGTTGCCGCCCCACTGGGCGCCCGACTGACCAGCGTGGTGGATCAGCGGCTGCTGCTGGGCCTCTTCGCCGCCTTCCTGGTCTTCGCGGGAGCGATGATGCTCTTCCGCCCCCAGCCCCATCTGCGCACGGTCAGCCGGACGGTCGAGGTGAGCGCCGGGGTCGCAGTCGGCGGGGTGGCCGGCTTCCTGGGTGGGCTGCTCGGCGTTGGCGGCGGCAACTTCATCCTGCCGGTGCTCAATGGTCTAGGGCTGGATCCCAAGGTAGCCGCCGGCACGACCGCGCTGGTAGTCATCTTCTCGTCGCTCTCCGGGTTTCTCGGTCATGCCGTGCTGGGCGGACTCGATCCCCTCTTGCTCGGCGTGACGGCGCTGATGGCGGCGATCGGTTCGTTAAGCGGCGCCTACCTGATGCAGCACAGGCTCTCGAGCGCGCAACTCAAGCGCATCATCGGTGTGCTGCTCTGGGTGATCGCCGCGAAGATCATCTGGGATCTGATCGGTATGCGCTAGGTTAAGAAAGGTTACGACCATGACCATGACAATGTCGTATGCCCCGCCTGACTGGGCATTCACCTTTCACGGCCACCGCTGCCCGTTCATGCCGATCGGCTACCGCATGGGCATGCTCGCCATGGAGCGGCTCGGTGTGGAACGTGAGGCGGATCATGGCTTCTATGTCTTCCCTGAATTAGGCGAGGGACATCCGCAGACCTGTATGATCGACGGCATCCAGGTCGCTACTGGCGCAACCTACGGCAAGGTGATGATAGCCAAGACCTTCTACGGCAAGCTCGCGGCGACCTTCTACCACCCGCAGCATGGCGCGGTGCGCCTGGCGCTGCAGCCCGATTTCATTGACGCCATGGGCACGTTTGCGTTCTTCGCCTACCGCAAGCGCGGCGTCGAGCCCTCGCAGATCCCCGCCGCAGTGACCGATGAGGTGATCGCCTGGGTTGAAGCCCAGCCGGACGAGGTGGTTTTCACGATCGAGCCGAAGCCAGACTTCCGCTTCACACCGGTCAAGGGCTCCTTCAACAAGACGAAGTGCAGTGTCTGCGGCGAGTATGTGTTCGACCGCTACGTGCGCATGAAGGACGGCCAGCCGGTCTGCATTCCTTGCTCGGGATATGGTGCGTAATACCGATGCTGCTTGATGGCATCCCATTGGCTCAACTCCATACCTCCACACCTCCACAGCTCTCCAAAGCCCTGTGTGGAACTGGAGAGCTGTAGCGATGAGCGGGACAATGCGGGATTGCCAATTCCACTTAGTATAACGTAGCATGGGCAAGGTCGAATGGTAATGACAAGACACCATGGTTCTGCGGAGCCGAAGGCCTCGGTGTGGCAGGCGGTGGTTGGCATCAGGATGCGCTTCGACGACCTGCATGATGACTGCATGCCCTACGGCAAGGTGCCGTTTACCCCTGGAAGGAGACTGACCATGACAACCAGCGAGCTCTGGCACGGGATCCCGCGAGCAGACATCCCATGGTATCCAACGGTGGATCAAGCGACCTGTATCGGCTGTATGCTTTGTTACGCCACCTGTGGACGTGGGGTGTACACGATGCAGGATAACAAAGCAGTGGTGGCCAATCCACTGAGTTGTATGGTAGGATGTAGCACGTGTGCCACCGTCTGCCCGGTACAGGCTATCAGCTTTCCTGATCGTGACCTGATCTGGAAACTCGAGCGCGAACATAAGATCTTCAAGGTCGTACGGCAAGAAGCGAAAGAGAAGATGGCCAGGCAGGAGGCGCTGAAGGCACGCGCTGCCGCTGAAGACCAGGTCGCCGGCACGAAGACCCGAGCGCGCATCGAGGTTGCAGGTGAGTTTGGTGAGAAGCGTTTCCTGATTCAGCTGGAGGACCTGATCAAGGATCGCCCATACGATATTGTCCAAATGCGCCTCGAGGTGCCAACCATCAAAGGTGCGATGGAGCATGCGCCGTCATTCATGAGCTTCGAAATCACGTCGACTGAGCAGGAGGATATTCAGGCCTTTCTGCAGGAGGTACGTGATCTGGTTCGACGCAATAGTCTTGTGCTGATTCGTGAAAGTAACGCATAGCCAGGGAGGTAATCCATGGCAAATCAGGCAACGGTTCGTGCCCCCTCCCGACCAGTCGGAGTCGCCCGCCAACTGTCGGTACTCGATCGCTACCTGACGCTCTGGATCTTCCTCGCGATGGCGCTCGGCGTGGCGCTTGGCTACTTCTTCCCCGCGGTTGAAGGCTTCATCAATCGCTTCCAGGTCGGCACCACCAATATCCCGATCGCGATCGGCCTGGTGCTGATGATGTACCCGCCCTTCGCCAAGGTCAAGTACGAAGAGTTGGGCGAGGTGTTTCGCAACCGGCGCGTGCTGGGTCTCTCGCTGATCCAGAACTGGGTGATCGGCCCGCTGCTGATGTTTCTGCTGGCGATCACCTTCCTGCGCGACTACCCGGAGTATATGGTCGGCCTGATCCTGATCGGTCTGGCGCGCTGCATTGCGATGGTGATCGTCTGGAACGAACTGGCAAAGGGCGATACTGAGTACGCTGCCGGGATCGTCGCTTTCAACAGTGTCTTCCAGGTGCTGTTCTACAGCATCTATGCCTGGGTGTTCATCACCCTGCTGCCGCCTCTGTTCGGCCTGGAGGGCAGTGTGGTGCAGATCGGCATCGGTGAGATTGCGCAAAGCGTCTTCATCTATCTCGGCATTCCGATGATCGCCGGCTTTCTCACCCGCTTCGTGCTGCTGCGCGCCAGAGGGCGCACGTGGTATGAGCAGCAGTTTGTGCCGCGCATCAGCCCGCTGACGCTGATCGCGCTGCTCTTTACGATCGTGCTGATGTTCAGCCTGAAGGGCGAACTGATCGTGCAGATCCCGCTCGATGTGGTGCGCATCGCCATCCCGCTGCTGCTCTACTTCGTGATCATGTTCCTGATCAGCTTCTGGCTGGGCCACCGCATTGGCGCCGACTACAGCAAGACAACGACCCTGGCCTTTACCGCGGCGAGCAACAACTTTGAACTGGCGATCGCGGTGGCGGTGGCGGTCTTCGGCATCAGTTCGGGCGCGGCCTTTGCCGCCGTGATCGGCCCGCTGGTCGAGGTCCCGGTGATGATTGGCCTGGTGAACGTGGCCTTCTGGTTCCAGCGCCGCTACTTCGCTCACGAGGTGCAGCCGGCTGCGCCCGTGGTGAGCGCCACCGCCGCGGCCGCCTGCCCGCCGCCAGTGGGCGACCCGGGACAGCGTACACCAGAATAACGGTAGATTTCGCCTAATCCTACAGTTGTAGTTCGTATGCCAGAGCCCTTGTCATTCCGAGCGCAGCGAGGAATCTTCCCTCCTCGTGGCTGGAAGACCCCTCGCTACGCTCGGGATGACAACCAGCTCCAGCCTACCAGTCAAGACAACTTACAACTGTAGTACTAAGCGACCGCGTGCTCGGCATCGTAGCCGCACCAGCTGCGTGGGCGGCAGCCTTGTGAGCCAGGCGGGCCGCCAGACGGAATACTGCTGTCAGAATGATTGGCTCACAAATGGGGTGGCGTATGACACCTGATACCCAGACCCACGACCTTCGTATGGTTCGTGCGGTAGATGGCCTCGATCTGGATCTTGAGCCCCTCCAGGGGCTCTGGAGCGTTGAGCAGTACCTCAAGCTGAGCGATCAGACAAATCATCTCATCGAGTTCACGGATGGCGTTATCGAGGTGCTCCCGATGCCAACCCGCGATCATCAGGTCATCCTCGCCTTCCTGTATGAGCTGTTGCTGCTGCTGCTCCGCCCACGCGGCGGGAAGGTCCTCTTTGCGCCCCTCCGCGTTCAAGTGCGGCCGGGGAAGTTTCGTGAACCAGACATCCTTGCCCTCCAGGATGCGCACGACCCACGTAATCAAAACGACTATTGGCTTGGCGCGGATCTGGTGATCGAAATTGTCAGCCCCGCCCAACTAGCACGTGACACAGAGGAAAAGCCGCTTGATTACGCTGAGGCTGGTATCCCGGAATACTGGATCGTTAATCCGATCACGGAAACGATCACTGTTCTCGTCCTTGAGGGCGTGGCCTATACAGAGTACGGTGTGTTTGGCCGCGGCGACCTGGCTGTGTCAAAGCTCATCGAGGGCTTTACCGTGCGTGTAGACGAGGTGTTCGACGCGAGGTAGCCGCTCGTTATCATAACTACTTCAGGTGCGCGTCGAGGACCTCGTCGACGCTAATGCTGAAGCCATCCAGCAGCCTTGATACCGCCCGATCGCCACGTCCAAAGACGCCGTGCTCTGTGTACGTTTCACCCTCAAGCACCAGTACGGTGATCGTCGCGGTGAGGGGGTTGACAATCCAGTATTCTGGGATTCCCGTTTGCGCATACTCTTCGCGCTTCACCTTGGTATCGCGCTCGGGATTATCGGCGCTGACAATTTCGACCACCAGATCAGCACCGAGCCAGTAGCGATTCTGGCGACGCGGATCGCTCGCATCGCGGACCAGCAGGAGATCAGGCTCACGGAATTTACCTGCTCGGAGGCGGACGCGCAATGGCGCGTAATACACTTTTCCACCAATGCGCTGGAGAAATGCGAGCAACGCCAGAAAGAGCACCTGCGAGATAGCCTGATGTTCTTCGGTCGGCATTGGCAAGACCTCAATGTAGCCGTCATCAAACTCCAGCAGCCGATTCGTCTGGTCGGTTACGAGCAGGTACTGCTCTTCCGTCCAATGGCCCTGGAGCGGGGTGAGACTCACCACGAGGTTATCATCCTCTTCCCAGCTGAGCCGCAAGTTTGCCTGGCGCGTATCGACGTCCATACCCTGTTTCCTCTCCGCATGGCTGTGTCTGATAACAGTATAGCCTTCGGCATAGACCTCTGCAACCCGACCTCGAACCACATCTCGCAGGCCATCGGTGATATACCGATCGCGGACATTGCCGAGCTGCGCTTCGTGCCGTGACACGCGATGCAGATTATCCAGACAACGCTCACAAACTACGCCGGGAGTCGCGACGCCGTGGTGGTGATCGACGTGCTGCGCTCATTCACCACCGCCGCCTACGCCTTCGCCGCCGGCGCCCGCCGGATCCACCCGGTCGCATCGCCAGAGGTAGCACTACAGCTGCGCGCGCAGCTGCCAGGGGCGCTCACCATGGGCGCGCTGGGTGGCGGCTGGCCCATCCCCGGCTTTGACCTCGACAACGCCCCCTCACGGGTCGTCGGCCACGATCTGCGCGACAAGACGCTGATCCAGTGCACCGCCGCCGGGGTCAGCGGCCTGCTGCGCTGCCCCGAGGCCAGCCCGCTGCTTGCCGGCAGCCTGGTCTGTGCGCGCGCCACCGCCCGCTACCTGCTGCGGCGCCAGCCCGCGTGCGTCACCCTGGTGGTGACCGGGGACTGGTCGGACCGCGATGGGGACGAGGACCGCGCCTGCGCCGATTACCTGGCGGCCCTGCTACGCGGCCAGACGCCGGACCCGGCCCGCTTTGCGGCCCGCGTCGTTGCATCGGACTTTGGGCGGCGCTTTGTGGAGCCCGACCACCCGGCGCTGCCAGCCGCCGACCTCAGCTATGCCATCGCGATCGATCGCTTCGCCTTTGCTATGCCGGTGCGCCGCAGCGCCGATCTGCTGGTGATCGAGCCGGCTGACCCCGACCGTTGACGCTCTCAAGTGTAGGGTTTTTGGCGGATAGCGTCCTGATGCGCTGCGTGCCCTCACCCCCTGCCCCTCTCCCAGCCTGGGAGAGGGGGGGTATGTTGTTGGCGTTGCGGTGCGCCAGCTCCGCTGGCGCACCGCAA
>Ga0272446_1005817_pt1 | contig 13298 bp, 11 predicted proteins | sample YNPCB0061_FD_194587 | JGI IMG/M metagenome (GOLD analysis project Ga0272446, IMG submission 194587) | Hot spring microbial mat communities from Yellowstone National Park, WY, United States - YNP-CB-006-1 | ecosystem: Environmental > Aquatic > Thermal springs > Hot (42-90C) > Sediment | place... | reverse complement strand
TTCCGGTGGTGATTTTTGGCACCATTGGCATGGTGGTGGCGCTGGCGGTGCTTGAGCCTGCCGGTTTGGGGGAAGCTGCTAATCCCTTTGCCACACCTCTGGAAATCTTGCCGGAATGGTATCTCTACCCTGCGTTTCATCTCCTGCGCATTGCTCCCAATAAACTTTTGGGTATTGCTTTGATGAGTTCGATTCCTTTGGGGTTACTGGTTGTTCCTTTTGTGGAAAATGTGAACAAGTTTCAAAATCCCCTCCGCCGCCCTGTGGCCACGACTGTGTTTATGATTGGGACGCTGGTGACGATTTACTTGGGCATTGGTGCTACCTTGCCTTTGGATAAGTGGGTCACCTTGGGCTTGTTCTAAACTTGTTCTAAATCAGTCAGACACTGTTTCATGACTATAAGCTTCTTCACCTCCCTGTTAGGGAGGTTTTTTTGTTTGAATCAATTGACCCGCTGTGCCCAAAAGGATAGCGGATCGAGGATTTTCTCATTTTGGAGGGCTGCTCAAATCGGGAAAAACAGATTGGACGGCAGGATGAACAATTCTGCCACCCTTGACGTTGAGGCCTTGGGCGAGACCGGGATCCCGACTCAGGGCTTCGCTGGGGCCAAGGCTGGCTAATTTTTGCACATAGGGGAGGGTGGCATTGACGAGGGCTTGGGTGGCTGTCCAGGGCACGGCTCCAGGCATATTGGGAACGCCGTAGTGCAGTACCCCGGCTTGTTCGTAAACGGGTTGGGTGTGAGATGTGACTCGGGTTGTGGCGATACAACCCCCCTGATCCACGGCTACATCCACAATTACGGAGCGGGGACGCATCTGGGCAACGAGATCTTCTGGCACCAGGACTGGGGCCCGCAGCCCCGTTACAAGCACGGCGCCAATCAGCAAGTCCGCTTCTGGTACCAATTCGCCAATCACACTGGGGGAGCTGCACAGCAATTCCACTCGGGATCCGAAGAGATTTTCCAGTTCTGAGAGCCGTTGCAGGTTAATATCAACAATCTGCACCCGCGCTCCTAAGCCAATGGCCATGCGGGCTGCTTCTGTGCCCACTGTGCCACCCCCCAAAATCAGCACTCGCCCTGGGCGCACCCCAGGTACACCCCCCAACAAGACGCCGCGCCCACCCTGCTGCCGCGTTAAATAATGAGCGCCAAACTGCACGGATAACCGACCAGCAATCACACTCATGGGCATTAACAGGGGGAGGGATCCCTGGGGGGAGGTGACGGTTTCGTAGGCAATACAGGTGGCCCCTGAGGTGACAAGGGCCTCGGTTAGGAGACGATCCGCTGCCAAATGAAGATAGCAAAATAAGGTCAAATCAGGATGGAGTAGGGGATATTCACTGGGTAAAGGCTCCTTCACCTTCACGACCAAATCTTGGGCGTACACCTGCTTTGGGGTGGATACGATCAGGGCACCCGCTGCCTCGTAATCGGGATCCCCAAACCCTGCTCCTGCTCCTGCCCCTTGCTCCACCACCACCTCATGCCCTTGGGCAACCAAACTAGCCACGGCGGCTGGGGTCAAGCCAACTCGAAATTCCTGATCTTTAATCTCTTTCGGGATCCCAATCCGCATCTTGGCTACCAAGGGGGTGTTTTTATTGTATCGAGATTCTTTGCTCCCTCTGGTTGGGGGGAATCTTGGTCAGTAGGGCGGTACTGGATAGGAAGATCAGGGTAAGCCGAATCACTCGCCCCAATGGTTGCTAGTGTCTGGCACAGATTTACCTTCTCCTAAAAATCAGGAGGGAAGTGTGGATACAGACGAGAATTTGAGCGGTGCTTTTGGCATGACGAGGGGGTACTTGCTGCTGGTGGGATTGGCGCTGTTGCCCTCTAGAGGTAACCCTCGTTACACAATGGGGTTGTCTTAGGGGTGGGAATGCTAGAGTGGAAGAACAACTCATCCCCTGAAACCTATGGCTGGTTTTGATTCCCGCCTCAAACAATTTACCGAGCGACTCACCCAGACCACCCGCCTGAGTACGATCTTTAGCGGTGAGCAAGCCCCCAGCGAAGGACAGACCCTGGCGAAGGATATGCAGACCTTGGGGGATTTTCTCTTGCAGTGTAGTCAAGTTGTGGCTGAAATAGAAATTCTCAATCAGCTCTACAACCGGTTACACCTGGAGCGGGACGAGTTACAACGCCAAAAAGTGGATCTGGAGTCGCGGGTGTTTGATTTGCAGCAGGAGCGCAATGAAATTGAACCCCAGGTGATGTATCTGCGGGAACAGCTCAATCAGGTCACGCTGCAACTGGAGCAGGTGGAAAATCGGGAGCGCAATCTCAGTGACCGGGAGCGGCAACTGACGGAAATTGTGGCGCAATTGGAGCGGCGCCGGGCGGTTTTGAACCAAGCCATTGAGAATCTCACCAATCAAGAAGCGGATTATATTGTGCGTACCCAAGAACTCAGCCAGATTATTAGTGAACGGGAGAAAAAAGCCAGTACCTTGATGCAGACGGTTTCCCACTTTAATGCTGTTTTGGAAGAACTCAACGCCCAAATCTCGGAGAAACAAGCCCAACTCCGCAGCCTGAATGAAAAGCTGGGGATCCCGGCTGCCCCGATTCCTTCAGCCCCGCCCGTGCCAGCGGATCCCCCCCGTCCAGAGCCAGAGCCTTTGCCGGATCCCTGGACGAGTCCTGCTGTTTACAGTAATTCCCCTTTTAATAGTGATCCCTGGGGCTGATAACTGGGATGATCACCTTGCGGAATGACCCGATTGAGTATCCGGGATCCCGAAGACCTGCCTGCCTCCTTTTACATGGTTTAGGGGCTGGGGTGTTTGAGGTCTGTTTACTGGCGGATTTTTTGCAGACCTTAGACTACCCGGTGCGGGCTTTTCATTTCCCTGGGCATGAGGGACTGGGTCGGGTTATGCCGGCTTCTGAATGGCGGCAGTGGTATGGGGCGGTGGAAGCAGAGTTTCTCCGTCTCAAACACCAGTATGGCTCTGTGGCGGTGATGGGATTTTCCACCGGGGGCACGCTAGCGCTGCGGCTAGCCGCCTTGCACTCTCTGGAGAGCTTGGTCTTGCTGGCTCCCTTTTTAGGGTTGTACCGCCCCCCTTGGCTGCCCATCCCTTTGGAAACCCTGGTGAACAGCCCCCTCCCTTATGTGATCCCGTGGGTACCTCGCCTGGGATCCCCGATTCGGGATCGGGAGATGCAGCGCTTGGCAACCCAGATCCGTCCTTATCAAACCTTTAGCACTTGGGCGGTACGCAGCGCCCTTGACTTGATCGCTCAGGTTCGTCCCCACCTGCATGACATTACCGCGCCGGTCTTGATTGTCCAGTCCCCGCTGGATCGGGTGGTGGATCCCCACGGGGCCCAAGAGGTCTATGACCGGGTGGGATCCCCGCTCAAAAAACTCCTGTGGCTGCAGCACTCGGATCACATCCTGGGATTGGATCTGGAGCGAGACCAGGTTTTTGCGGCTATTGCCGATTTTCTCGCCCTGGTGGCGGCAGATCCCAGTTAACGAATCACCTCCACCTGGGATCCCTGGGGGGTGAGGCGCACCTCCAGGCGTTGGGGAAAGGCATCCCGCAAACTGGGAATATGGGTGATCACCAAAATGCGGGCAAAATCCGGGGCAATGGCGTTGATCGCCGCGACCAAGGCTTGGCGACCCTGGGGATCCTGGCTGCCAAACCCTTCGTCAATCAATAAGGTCTGGAGTCGGGATCCCGAACGCTGCATCAGCACAGTCGACAGAGCCAGACGAATGGCAAAGTTAATCCGAAAGGCTTCCCCGCCGGAATAGGTTTCGTAGGGACGGGTGCCGTGGCTATCGGCAATGAGAATATCGAGGGTATCGATGGGCTTGGCAGACCGCTTGCTGCTGCGCTGGGTGGAAAAGTGCAGATGCAACTGGTGCTGGGTGAGACGAGACAGAATCTGATTGGCGAGGGTTTCCAGTTCTGGGAGGACATTTTCAATGATCAAAGAAGGGATGCCGTTGGGCCCAAAGGCATAGGCCAATTCCTGGTAGACCTGCTGCTGCCGGCGGAGGGTCTGATGCTCTGCTTGCAGGGCGGTGAAGGTAGCCTGCTGTTGGCGGAGGTGTTCTTGGAGTTGCTGGTTGGCTCCCAATGCCGCCAGGGTTTGGTCAATGGCAAGGCGGCGCTGCCGGATCCCGGTTTGCAAGGCTTCTAGCTGCTCTGGTCGGATGGGGTCAGGGGGGAGTTGGCTGAGCAAGTGGCGGTATTCCTGGTGCTGCTGCTGCCAGCGCTGGTGAGAGGCTTGGCAGTGGGCTTCCACGTGGGGCAGATGGGCTTCAGCTTGCTGGAGCGTGCGGTAACGCTCCACCCAGGCATGACTTTGGCGCAGCCGCTCCCGCAGCTCTTGGTGCTGCTGCGGGTCGTAAACCAAAGACTCCAGGGCCCTAAGCACCCGCTGACGTTTGTCCCATAAAGGCTGAAGCTGGGGATCCGCTTGCTGCAAAGCTTGGATCTGCTCGGCGAGGATTTGAGCGTGATGGTGCTGTTCCTGTTGCCGTTGGCGGCGTTTTTGCAGATCATGCCAGCGCCCGGCCGCCCACCGCCACCGCTCCACCTCCGAACGCCAGAGGGAATGTTCCGCTTCGTTGTAGCCCAAGGCAGCCAGTTGGCTTTCCAGATCTTGCCAGGCTTCGCTGGGATCCCCCGCCAGGGCTTGGGTGAGCGCCGCCAGTTCCGCCTGCCACTGCTGCCGCTGGTGTTGGTACTGGGTTTGGGCTTCCAGTTGGGCTTCCAGGCGGCCTTGAACCTGACGGTGCTGGTCAAGGTGGGTCAAAGCTTGCTCCAGGGAGCGGGCTTCAGCCTCAAAGAGGCCAATCTCCCGGTCAGCCACCGCCAACTGCTCCCGAATCACCAGCAGATCTTCTTCGACCTGGGTGTAATGCTGCTTGTGTTTGGTCAGGAGCCGTGCCTGCAACTCGGGGGTGAGGGCTTGTTCGCAGAGGGGGCACCGGGATCCCTGGGAGACCTGGGGTTGGCTGAGGAGCCTTTCTTCCTGCTGGAGCCAGTGGCATTGGCGTTGGAGAGCGCGCTGCCGCTCTTGCAGTTGGTCAACCAAGGTGCGGCGGGCCTGAAGCTTTTCCTGGAGACGCTGGTAATAGACTTTTTGCCGCTCTAAATCCGCAATCACTGTTGCCACCTGCTGATGGCGCTGAGTGAGGACAGCCGGTGCCTGGGGATCCCCTTCCTGGAGTTGACGCTGCAACAGGGCTTGACGGGCTTGCCATTGGGCCCGCTGGGCAGCAACCGCCTGCTGTCGTTCTTGGCGTTGGCGCAGGATGGGCCTGGCGCGGTGATAGCGAGAGAGCTGTTCTTGGAGACGCTGGCGGGCGTGGCAGTAGGTTTGGTAAGCACTTTCCACCTGGGGCAGATCTTTGAGGTGGCTTTGATCCTCCTGCATTTGGGCTTGGAGGAGGGCATAGCGCTGCTGCAGTTCCTGGAGGCGCTGGCGGCGCTCTTCTTCCCAGGGGGCAATCTGGGCCTCAAGGGAAGCTAAAGTCTGGCGGAGGTGCTGTTGCTCTTGGCAGCGGTGGTGCCATTCCTGTTCTGTCTGCATCAGATCCAGGTGTTGCTGGTAGCCTGCTTCAATCTCGTGGCGCTGGCGCAGGAGATCACGCAGATCTTCCAGATACTGCTGCTGTTGCCGCCATTGCTGTTCTGATTCCGTCAGGGTCTGCCGGAGCTTCTCCACATACTGTTGCTGCTGGTGCTGCTGCTGGAGCGTGGTGAGGGTCTGTTCATCGTGGTGCTGCTGGGCTTGTAAGCTTTCGAGGTGGCGGCGGAGGCGGGCTTCTTCTGTTTGGCATTGCTCTAAGCGATGGGGAATATCCTGGAGGTCGTGCAGTTGGGCCGTCACCCAATCAAGGCGGAGACGCAGGCGGCGGCTGGCTTCTCGGCTTTGTTCCGCTAGGGGTTGGTAGGCATCGAGGCGGAGAATATCACTCAAGATCCGCTTGCGCTCCGCTGGGCGTTTGACCACAAATTCATCCGCCCTGCCCTGACGTAAATACACAGAATTGACAAAGGTTTCGTAGTCTAGTCCCAACTGCGCTTCGATCCCTGCTTGGGTAGCTCGCATGGTTTTGCGGGTAAGAGACCGCCAGCCATGGGGGGTGTGGAGGTGCCACTCCAAAGATCCCCCCCCGCTGAGCTGGCGAGTCCGCAGAACCCGCAACCGTTCCTGGTGACTGTGATAGATCAATTCCACCTGAGTTAGGGTGGCACCACTGCGAATAATATCCTCTTCTCGAGAGCATCGGCACTGCCCCCACAGAGCCCAAGTAATGGCTTCAAACAGGGCAGATTTCCCCGCGCCATTGGGGCCAAAAAGACAGGCGGTATGAATCCCGCTTAGATCCAAGCGGAGCTGCTGATAGTTAAAGAAATTCTCGAGATGCAGCGACAGGGGAATCACAGGGGCATAATCGCAGGAGGCACAAAAGTGTGGTGATGCATGGGCATTGCTGCAATCAGGATCACCACTACAGCTAACAATAACTAATATTCACTCATTCTGAACATTCTAGAGATCGGCAAAAGCTCTAGCCAATCCATAGGGAATCAACCCACCCTGATGACCTTTGACATCCCCAGACAGGGATCCCCAACACGTGGCAAAATCTCTGCAAAATCAAATACCTAATCTGGATGGAAACATTCTAGAACTAGGAGGAGATTCCCCAGCCTGGGAGGGAGGGTAAGGGCCGCGATTGCTTGATGAACTTGATGGCATTTGAGTGACCCTGGATCCCCAATTCAATCCCCAAGCAGTCATGTTTCCTGTTGTATATTGTGTTCAAGCTCAAAAAACAAGGGATCCCTCATGCACTTTCAACCTGACGGCGCTCTGGACGAGAGCTTACCTGGGGTAGCCGCTGAGGCGGTGGTTTGGAATGCGCTGCGGCATGCCCTGGAACCCGACGTAGGCTACCTTCTCCATCAATTTAGTGTTTACGACAATCAGGGCAACCTCAAAGCCAAGCCGGATATTCTGTTGATTCATTTTGAATTGGGCTTTTGGATTTTCGAGTGCAAAGGCTGCAGCCTTCACAACATTGAGGCCATCAACGCCGGCGAGTGGCGCATGCGGGAGTGGCATCAAGAAACAGAAACCCCGCTGGCACAGGCCGATTATCAAATGTTTCAGATTAAGAATTGGCTGCAGCAAAATCTGGAAACTCGACCTCTCCAGGCGCGAGTTACTTGGCAACACCGACTGGCTTTGCCCCGGATCCGACGACAAGAATGGCAGGAGCGCTTTGGGGATCCCCCTTTTATTGGCGCGCTGCTCTTTGCCGACGATTTGGACAATCCAGAACAGTTGCGGCAGACTCTGTACGCAGCCAAAGAGGTCAATGGCACTCCTCTCAACCCCACAGAATGGGAAGTGATCCTCAAAACGTTGGGGATAAAGCTGGGGGATCCCAGCAGTGACCCAGTATCTTATGACTACGATCCGCAAGCGGTGATTCGGCGCGTCCAAGAGCGGATTTTCAAGTTAGATGAAGAGCAACGCAAAATCGCCAATCAGTACCCAGAGGGGCCGCAGCGGATCCGGGGCCTGGCCGGAACAGGTAAGACTGTCGTCTTAACCCGCAGGGCAGCCAAAATCCACGCCGATCACCCCGATTGGAATATCGCCGTGGTATTTTTCACCCGATCTCTCTATGAACAAATCCGCCGGCAAATCTCGGAAGTCTGTCAGAGCAAGTTTGACATTGAGCCGGATTGGGAAAAGATTCAGGTGATGCATGCGTGGGGATCCCAAGAGCAGGTAGGGTTCTACCGATTGCTGGCTAACCACTGCGGCTTGCCGCCCAAAAGCTTGGAGGGGGCAAAGGCAGAGCTAAAGGCTAAAAACGACTATACAACAGAGCCCTTTGACTACATCTGCCAAGAGTTGTTGGAGAAAAAAGCCGAGAAAATTCCTCAACTCTTCGATGTCATCTTGATCGATGAAGGTCAAGACTTGCCACCTGCCTTTTACCGTTTGGCCTACCAGAGCCTACGGGATCCCAAGCGATTCTACTGGGCCTATGACGAGGCTCAGGGCATTGGCTCCTTGACGGTGCCAGGCACAGCAGAGCTATTTGGACAAGACGAAGCGGGCAAACCCAAAGTGAAGTTGGGAGGGCGGGCCGTTGTGCTGCGCAATTGCTACCGAACTCCCAGAATGATCCTGATGGCTGCCCACGCTATCAACATGGGTCTTCTGCGTCAGGGGCAACCTTTGCAGGGAGTGACTCAGAAAGAACAATGGGAAAACTTAGGATACGAAGTGGTGGAAGGGGATTTCCGCAAGCCTGGATCGCCAGTTGTTTTGACTTACAAGAGTTCCCACGCTGTCGATCAAGAAACTTTTGATCCAAAAGTGGATCCGCAATCGCTGCTGATCTGGCACACTTTTCCTTCTGAGGAAGAAGAGCAAGATTGGATTGTCCAACACATTGAGCGTGATCTCAAGGACTGGAGCTTTCAGCCAGAGGATCTCCTGGTTACGAATGTAACTGGCTTGAAAGGGAACAAAGCCTACTGGCAAAGTCTGCAAGCCAAGCTTAAACGGCGGGGAATCAGCGCCCTCATTGCCGGCGAGGATGCCAGCCAAGATATTTTTCGCTTGCCTGGACACGTCACCCTATCAGGGATCTTTCGAGCCAAGGGTAATGAAGCCTGGAAAGTCTATGTCTGCCAGTTTCAAAACACCACTGAGCCAGGGTCTATAGAGCAGCAACTGATCCGACGCAATCAAGCTTTTGTAGCATTGACACGCACCAAGCTCTGGTGTGTCGTAACAGGGATCTCCCCCAAAGATCAACTGGCCCCTGCCTTTCAAGAGCTGCAGCAGGCCAAGGAACAGTACCCCTACCTACGCTTCCCAGCTTTTAATAAGGGATCCCTACGGCGACTTCACGAGGTGGATCTGGACTCGGAAGAGGCCTAAAAAATTCATGAGCTAGTGGGCTGACTGGCTCTTCCATGACTACAAGTATGCCATTTCTATTTCTATGGAATTTTCTGGGTTGCCTCTACCCAGCCCGTAAGCCTGGAAAGGGTGAACCCTCCAGCGTAGCAACCCTACCGAAAGCAAGCTGTCAGCAGTCCTCACGAAGCCGGTTGCTCATAACGCTTGAGTAATGATGCCCCCGTAAGTTGCCATTGCAGCCCCATAAAAGCCCAGTTGATAAATTCATCAATTTCTTCTTTACTAAAGCCCATTCCCTGCCCTATGGCAAAGATTTCTGCTTCCTCAGCTTCGTGCAATTCGTTGTTGATCACCGCCATAGCTGCTAAATCCCGCAAAATTAAGGCGCCCACCCCATTGTGCAAAGGGGGAATGGCTGATAAAGAGACATCAGTGTCAAGTAAGGACTCAATCTCAGCCTCCCCGATCCCCATATTCTTGGCCACATTGGTGAAAAACTCTATTTCCTCTTCATCAAGGGCTTCATCCGCCCGGGCCACCCGCACAAGGGCTTGCAAATAAAGTTGACGCTCATGATCCTGCAAATCGGTGTAGTTCATGGTAGTCGGCTCCCCAACTGGTCTCTTGCCTACTGTGCCATGAAACCCTTTGCCTCACCACAGAGTTCTGGTTAAGAGTTTCTTGCTAGCGAGGGGGATCCCTGGGCCCAAAGGGGGTTAGGATATGCCAGGATCAGCAGCAGTGTTGTGATTTTTGGCGCTATGTCCCTTGCTTTGGAATTGGTTTCGACTCCGATTGGGGAATGGTCGGGGGAATGCTTGCTGGCGGTGAGTGCGGCTGGGCCGGAATGGCGCTTGCCGGAACCACTAGCAACCTGGGATCGCACCCGCTGGCAGGGACTGCTGCAGGAGGCGATTCAGGAAACCCAGTTTAGCGCTAAGGCCCAAAGTGTGTGTGGGATTCGGGTTCCCGGTGAGATTCGCAAGGTGATCCTGGTGGGGCTAGGGGAAAATCCTACTCTGGAAACCCTGCGCCGCAGTCTGGGAAACGGGCTGCGCCAAGCCAATGCCCTCAAAGCCAAACAGGTGGGGATCCTGCTGCCAGAAGCTTTTCAGGATGCCGCCGGGATCCGGGCGGTGAGCGAAGCCTGCCATCTCACGGCTCACCAGGATACCCGTTTTAAGAGTCCCACCCCTGACAATCCCCAAGATAAGCGGTTTTGGGTAGAGCAGGTCACGGTGATCGGGATCCCGGCAACCCCACCCCTAATAACAGCACTGCACCAAGGGCAGGAGATTGCCGCGGGGGTGATCCTGGCGCGGGAGTTGGTGAATGCACCGGCGAATATTGTCACGCCGGTTACGTTGGCAGAGACGGCCCGGGAGTTGGCCCACACCTATGGTTTCGAGGTGGAAATTTTGGGACAGGCGGAGTGTGAGGCCCTGGGGATGGGGGCGTTTTTGGGGGTGGCGAGAGCTTCGGATCTGCCGCCGCAGTTTATCCATCTCACCTACAAACCCCAGGGGGACTGCCGGGGCAAGGTGGCCCTGATCGGGAAGGGGCTGACCTTTGATTCTGGCGGGCTGAATATCAAAACGGATACCCGCAGCATTGCCATGATGAAAACGGATATGGGCGGGGCAGGGGCGGTGCTGGGAACGGCGCGGGCCATTGCCGCCCTAGGGCTGCCCTGGGAGGTGCATTTTATTGTGGCGGCGACGGAAAATATGATCAGCGGGCGGGCTCTCCACCCGGGGGATATTCTCACCGCTTCTAACGGCAAGACCATTGAGATCAACAATACCGATGCGGAAGGTCGTTTGACTCTGGCTGATGCTTTGGTGTTTGCCGAGAAGCTGGAGGTGGATGCGATTGTGGATTTGGCGACCTTGACTGGGGCCTGTGTGGTGGCTTTGGGGGGGGAGATTGCTGGGTTATTTACCCCTGATGAGAGACTGGCGGCAGAACTGCAGCAAGCTAGCCAAAGCAGTGGGGAGAAAATTTGGCGGCTGCCCCTAGAAGAGTCCTACAGTGAGGGCTTGAATTCGTTAGTAGCAGATTTGAAAAATACGGGCCCACGGGAAGGGGGGGCGATTACGGCGGCACTCTTCCTGAAGCATTTTGTCCAGAAAACCCCCTGGGCCCACATTGATATTGCCGCGCCAGTCTGGTCAGAACGGGAAGGGGGCTACAGCAGTAAGGGAGCGACAGGCTATGGGGTGCGGCTGCTGTGTGATTGGTTACTGTCTCGGGCTGGACAGACAGCCTAGCCTAGAAAGGGGGGGCGGGATCCCAGCCGTCTTTGATGAGGTCGCTGCTGAGATCGCAAGCATCTGAGTCATTTGAGCCGTTCAGGAAATGTCAGTCACAAGGGTAGTGGTCGTGAGGGGAGAGATGATGAGACGCTTTGGTAAGGTGCTGGGGGTTGGCAGTCTGGTGATAGGGCTGATGCCTGGGATGGTTTGGGGGGAAATGCCGGGGGTGACCCAAGAGCTGGCTCAAGATCTCCGGCAACAGACCGCTAGTCGTAGCCAAGGGGGAGAGGCAGCCCCTTTTCGGGTGGGCAATCGCAGTAACCATCCGGTGCGGGTTGTGATCCTGAAGCGCCGTGGTAATGGGGATCCGGCCCATTGGGACTTTGCCCCTGGGGAAGGGGGCAGTGAAGGGTTGCTCCTAAGCTTAGAGGAGGATCCCTTGGTGTTGCAGCCAGGGGATGTGGTGGTGAGCTTTGCCCTAGACGGATCCCGCCGCTATTGGGGCCCCAACATTGTGGGGGAGTCGGTGGCTCCTTTTTGGGATCCGGTGCGCCGGATTTGGAGTATGATCCTCCAGCCCTAACTTCTCTTAACTTCCCTTAACTTGATGGATTCTCACCCATGGACGTTCGACCGCACTGTGGGGTTCTTGGCGGTACTCGCAGTGGTAAGAGTCGTTTTGCCCAGGATTTGGCTTGGCAGGTGGGGCAGGAGCGGGTGCTGTTTGTGGCAACGGCAACGGTCAGTGACGAAGAGATGGCAGCTCGCATTGCTCGGCACCAACGGGATCGCCCTGGGATGTGGCTCACCTGGGAAGCCCCTCTTGATCTCGAGGATCCCCTGACTCGCCATCCCCATTACCCTGTGGTGCTGATTGACTGCTTGAGTTTGTGGGTGGCGAATCATCTTCTGGGGGCGGCTGAGGGAGAAGATCTGGAAGAGCACCTGACCAAGCATCTCGACCGGGTCTTTGCTCTGGCTCAAGCCCAAAACCAAACCTTGATCCTGGTCAGTAACGAGGTGGGCCTGGGGGTCGTTCCTGCCTATCCTCTGGGACGGCAGTACCGAGATCTGTTGGGGTGGGTGAATCAAAAAATGACACACCACTGTGCAGAGGTCTATTGGCTCTTGGCCGGGATCCCGATGCGGATCAAGCCCCCTAGCCCCCCGCCGCAAAGGTGAGCATAATCACCAAAGACAACAGGATCCCTGGAAATAACAGGGTGACCAACATAACCAGTTCGTGGGGGGTAATGCCTTCCATGGTTGTCAAAACACAACTTTCCCCCCAGCCTAACCAAAAATCCCCAGGAAATCGGGATCCCTAAAGACCCGCTTAAGATCCTAGAATGGTTACAATTCGTTACATTGAGTCTGGCATGGCAGGGAGAGTCCGAGATCAAGTCGTAGTGGTGGTGGGAGCGACGGGGGGCATTGGCGGGGCGGTGGTGCCACAGTTGGCGGCCCAGGGCTGTCGCATCGCTTTGGTGGCGCGCGCGGCGGAGAAGTTAGCGACCAAGGCGGCGGCGGTGGGGGGAGAGACCCTGGTGATCCCCACAGATATTACAGATTATGCCCAGGTGGAGCAGATGGTGGCGGCGGTGCTGGCCCGGTGGGGGCGAATTGATGTTTTGATCAATGCGGCGGGGATCGGGATCCTAAAGTTGGCGCAGCAGATCACCCCCACCGACCTGGAGCGGCTCCTCGATGTCAATGTCAAGGGGAGTTTCTATACCACCCAACTGGTGGGGAATGTGATGCGGGAGCAAAAAGCTGGGCATATTCTCAATTTTCCGGGGATCTTGGGACGGTTCCCCATGGCGATGGCGGCGGGCTATTGTGCCTCGAAGTTTGCTGTGGTGGGCTTTAGCAAGTGCATGGCCGATGAATGGAAACGGTTCGGGGTGAGGTTTACATTGTTTTATTTGGGGGGGGTGAACTCTCCCTTTTGGGATGGGGTGAATCTCAAAGTGCAACGGGAGAAAATGATCAGCCCCCAGACTGTGGCCGAGGCCATCCTGTTTACCCTGTCCCTACCGCCAGAGATTGTCCCGGCTGAAATCAGTCTGCAACCGGAAAACCACCAGTTTATTTAA
>Ga0272446_1005815_pt1 | contig 13308 bp, 14 predicted proteins | sample YNPCB0061_FD_194587 | JGI IMG/M metagenome (GOLD analysis project Ga0272446, IMG submission 194587) | Hot spring microbial mat communities from Yellowstone National Park, WY, United States - YNP-CB-006-1 | ecosystem: Environmental > Aquatic > Thermal springs > Hot (42-90C) > Sediment | place... | reverse complement strand
CAATTTTGGACAATGACATATGTCACAAATTTCACAAGAAAGACGTACGCCGCTTCTTTCCGCCCCGGCAACTGTCAAATGCCCCGAGGCTTTTCTCCAGGCTGTAACCTCCCCCAGCCTTCGGGGCGTATCTATCTCATCGGCGTCTTCAACGGCGGAAGTTTGTTCCCCTCGCCGCGCTTCGTCACCTCCACCCACAGCGAAGCGGCAAGTTCATACCCGATGATATGATCCTGCGGCTTCATCTGCAGGCGCAGCGGTCCCTTGAACGGGGCGCAACTCAGCAGGTGGAACGGCGTCCCCGGCACCAGCCCCAGATCACCGATGTAGCGCAGTTTCTCGAAGTCGTGCGTGCGGACGCGGCTGACGATGCAATCCGAACCCGACGGCACATCCAAAAGCGGTTCATCCCTGACCTCAGGCATGACCCCCTCCTTCGACGGAATCGGCTCCCCATGCGGGCAGCGCGTAGGATGCCCCGCCAGTTCATACATTCGGTCTTCGATCTCTTCGTTGACCCCCTTCTCGAAGGTATCTGCCAGTTCGTGGGCGGTTGCCCAGTCATATTTCATCACCTTGACGAGAAACACCTCCGTCAGGCGGTGGCGGCGCAGAGACGGCATGGCGATTCTCTCCCCTTCGGGGGTGAGGCGCACGCCGCGATACGGCTCGTGGACGAGGTATCCGCTTTTGTGCAGGCGTTTGACCATGGTCGAAATTGCCTGCGCCGAGGCTTCGACATGTTCGCTAAGCAGAGAGAGTGGAACCTGCTCATGGTCATGTTGCAGACGGTAGATTTCGGCGGCATAACGCCGCATGGCGGGACTGACTGTCATGGATCTCCAGATAATGATGCGCACGATTGCGCCAGACAGCGCACTCTACGCGTGGAATGTCAAAATTGTCAATCAGGTTGAAAATGGGTTGCAATTAGATATAAAGTAAATTTATAACAAATATCTAGATTATTCGATTTGTGAAAATTATACTATACGGCATCTGACAACAGGTAAAGGTTATCTGCTTTATCTGTTTTGGCAAACGTCATGCGTTATTCTGCGGTTAGGCGTTGAGAACGCCTTACCTGCGCAGGAACCTGCAGGATGTTTTGCATGATGCGCGTTGCCAAATTCACATACTTCAAGGAGATCCGTTTCATGTTTCGCAAGACAAAGGTGTTTCTGTTTGTAACTGATGTTACGCGAAACGTCCCGAAGGTTCTCATAAATCAAGCCTGTTTTCCGTTCCAACCTTCGGGACGGTGCGTAAGGTGAGTTTGTAACTTTGCTGGCGCTGGTGGTGGCTGCCTGTGGGGGTGCCCCTACAGCCGTCGGCGAGGAGAAAGCCACTGAGGTAGTAACAAGTTCCGGGGTCAGCACCGAAGCGCCCTCTGAGGAGCCAATGAGCGTTTCCGGTGATCTGGTGATCTACACGGGGCGTTCTGAGCCGCTTATCCAGCCGGTCATTGATGCGTTCAAGGCTCAATATCCGAATGTGAATGTTCTGCTCAAGGCGGGCAGTAACAGCGAACTGGCAAACGCGCTGATCGAGGAGAAGTCTAATCCGCAGGCGGATGTGTTCATCACGACCGAGTTGTTCACCATTCAAAGGCTGGCGCAAGAGGGAGTTTTCGAGCCGTATGTTCCGAAAGGCGCAGACCAGATTCCCTCCGAATTCCTCGGCGCGGATAATATGTGGACAGGGCTGACCCGCCGCGCGCGCGTCATCATGTATAACAAAGACCTGGTCTCGGAGGACGAACTGCCGGCTTCGATCTTCGATTTGACCGATCCAAAGTGGCGCGGTCAAATTGCTGCGGCAGGTTCAACCAACGGCTCGATGCAGGCGCAGATTGCGGCAATGAGGCAATTGCTTGGCGAAGAGGCGACGCAGGAATGGTTGTATGGTTTGATCGCCAATGAGGTGACGTTCTTCGGCGGTCACACGGATGTGCGCAAGGCGGTTGGCGCGGGCGAGTTTAAACTGGGGCTTGTGAACCATTACTATTTCTACCTGCAACAGGCTGAGGGAAGCAACGTTGGCATCATCTTCCCTGATCAGGGTGAAGGGCAGATCGGTTTGATTACCAACGCAACCTCAGCAGCAATTGTGAAAGGCGGTAAAAATTTGCCCGCCGCCCAGGCATTCCTCGATTTCCTCATCTCGGTGGAAGGACAGAAGTTATTCGCCGAGCAGAATTATGAGTATCCGCTCCTGCCTGGTGTGCCTCTGCGCGAGGGCGTCCAGCCGCTGGATGGATTCCGCCTGGCGGATGTAGATGTGGTGAAAGCCTCACTCGACTTTGACGCAACCTTCGATTTGATGGAACGGGTTGGATTGCCGTAGTGGGATGTTGGACGGTGGACCGTAGACCGTAAACTATGGTCCACCGTCCACGGCCTACGGTCGAAAACATCGGCTACAATTCAGCCCTCAGGTAAAGATTTGGAAACGACACGCGAACCGGCATTTTCTTTCCGTAACATACGAACCATGTCCATCAGCCCCCGCCTGGCAGTTGCCGCGGGGCTGGTGGCGCTTTTCGTTGCTATCCCGCTGGTTTATATTTTCATCCGTGCGATGGGAGCAGAACCCGAAGCCTGGCAAAGACTCTTGCAAACGCGCCTCTGGAAACTGTTGAGCAATACGCTCCTGCTCGTTATTGCGGTGACGGGCGGCGCGCTCCTCACGGGTGTCAGCATGGCATGGCTGACCGAACGAACCGACCTGCCCGGCAAAAAAATCTTTCGCTGGATGCTTGCATTGCCGCTGGCTGTCCCGGCGTATATCGGTGGTATTGTGCATCTTGCATTGCTTCGTCCGCGCGGCGGGATCATTCCGCAATTTCTCGAAAGCGTCTTCGGTCAACCCGTACCAACACCCAGCCCGCTGGGATTTTGGGGAGCGGCGTTTATTCTCACGTTATTTATGTATCCCTACGTCTATCTTCTCAGCGGCGCGGCGTTTCGCACCCTGCACGCCTCGCTCGAGGAAGCCGCGCGCGTCTTCGGGCGCACGCCCACGCAGACGCTCTTCCACGTGACCCTTCCTGCGCTCCGCCCCGCTTTGACTGCCGGTGCCCTGCTCGTTGCTCTGGACATCCTGGCCGAATACGGGACCGTGGCTTTGCTTCGCTATGAGACTTTTTCCTCAGCGATCTTCGTGCAACTCTCGGGTCGCTACGACCGTTCGGCGGCTTCGGTCTTAAGCGGCATTCTCGTCGCTTTAGCCATTCTCATCCTGTGGGGCGAACTCCGCATGCAGGGGCAGGCGCGCTTTATACAAATGGAAAGCGCCTGGCGACCCGCTCCGCTCGTAAATTTGGGCAGGTGGCGTATCCCGGCGTTGATTCTTGTCCTCGGTGTGGTTTCGGCAAGTCTGCTCGTGCCATTTACAGTGCTGCTGATCTGGAGCATCCGAGCCTTTCTCGACCCGCAAATCATGACGACCCTGTTCCGCACAGGCTCGCAGGGATTTGGCAGTTACGTTTGGAACAGCCTGTGGAGTTCGAGCGCGGCGGCAGTGATCGCGGTTGCGCTGTCGCTGCCTGTGGCGCTGCTGGCGGTGCGGTATCCGAGTCGCTTTTCGAGGTTCATTTCCCGTTTGTGTCAGGTGGGGTATGCCATTCCCGGCGTGGTCATTGCACTCAGCCTCGTGCTGCTTGTAAATCGTTTTCTTCCCTTTTTGTATGCGACGCCGTTCGTGGTGGTCATCGCCTACGTGCTTCGGCACATGCCTCAGGCGGTGAGGGCAAGCGAATCGGCGCTGAATCAACTCTCCCCGTCGCTGGAAGAGGCGTCACGCACGCTGGGCAGGACGTCGCTCCAAACGTTGATTCAGGTCACACTGCCGCTTATCCTGCCTGGTTTGCTGGCGGGAGGCTCGCTGGTTTTCCTCACCTCCCTCAAGGAACTGCCCGCCACGCTGTTGCTTCGGCCCGCAGGTTTTGATACACTTGCCGTCCGTGTGTGGGTATGGGCGGGCGAAGGGTTTTACTTCCAAGCCGCCCCCGCCGCATTGCTGCTGGTTCTGGTTTCAGCGTTCCCCTTATCCTTCCTCCTACGCAGAGAGCAGATGTTCAAATGACAACTTTGGAAGTACGCAATCTCATCAAGAAATTTCGCGGTTCTGAACGCTCCGCCGTGAACGACATTTCCTTTGAACTGGGGGCGGATGAAATCCTTGCCCTCGTCGGTCCGAGCGGATGCGGCAAGACGACCACCCTGCGCCTCATCGCAGGACTCGAACGACCAGACTCGGGCATCATCTGCCTGAATGACCGTGTCGTCGCATCCGATTCGGTTTTTGTCCCGCCCGAACAGCGCGGCGTGGGCATGGTCTTTCAAGACCACGCGTTATTTCCTCACCTGACCGTTTTCGAAAATGTCGCGTTTGGTCTGCGTGGAAAGACACCTTCTGAAATCAAAACCATCGTTGGGGAGATGCTGCACCTCGTCGGGTTGCTGCCGCTGTCGAAACGGTATCCGCATGAGTTGTCAGGCGGTGAACGTCAGCGCGTGGCGTTGGCGCGGGCGCTTGCCCCGCGCCCCGTACTGTTGTTGATGGACGAACCGTTCAGCAGTCTCGATGCCGATTTACGAAGCGAAGTCCGCGAACATGTGCGGGGAATTCTCAAATCCATGCGCGCGACAGTCATCTTCGTCACACACGACCAGGACGAGGCATTGTTCATGGGCGATCGACTCGCAGTGTTGAACAAGGGTGAGTTGGAACAGATCGGCACGCCCGAGGAAATCTTCCACGAATCGAGCACGCGCTTTGTGGCAAAATTCATGGGCGACAGCGATTTTCTGCGTGGACGGGTTGAGGCGAACGGAATTCAGACCGAAGTTGGACTGTTGAACCAGATCGTTGACCTGCCTGTTTCGACCCCCGTCGAGATCGCCGTGCGTGCCGACGACATTGACTTCGATGTTGACGGTAGCGGTAACAGCCTGATTGTGGGGCGTTTCTTCCGCGGCGCGTTCAACCTCTATCGTCTGCGGCTGAACTCGGGGCAAATCCTGCATGCCTTCACCGACCATACGAAGATACTTCCCGTTGGCGCGCGTGTGCAGGCGCGTGTCACTGCTGAGCATCCATTGACGGTGTTTTCGAGTTAGCGTGTGCCCGATGGCAGCTTTTTCACATCCCGCATCCAGTGCGGGATGTTTTTTTTCAGCAAAGCGAGGAATTTTTTCAACCATGTTGAAAACTGGTCGCAAATGGGTGTAAACGAATTTTCCTATTTATACCTAGATTATTAAATATATCCTGGTTATAACATCCCCATCGAAACACAAATCACCATCGGAGGATTAAATGCTTTCAAGTTACCTGCTCTCCCTGCGTGAGGGCATTGAAGCCGCCCTGATCATCGGTATTTTGCTGGGGGCTGTGCGCCTCATCAAACGCCCCGACCTTGTTCCTGCCATCTGGCTGGGCACATTGAGCGCGGTTGTCCTCAGTATTTTGAGCGCCGTTCTTTTGACCCTGCTGGGGCTTGAATTGGAAGGCGCCGCCGAAGCCATTTTTGAAGGCTTTACCATGCTGACCGCCGCCGCTCTGCTCACCTGGATGATTTTCTGGATGAGTGGGCACGCGCGTACCTTGAAAACTACCCTGGAAGCCGACATCCATCGCGCTTCACACTTTGGCAAACGCGCCATCTTCTTCGTTGCCTTCATCGCTGTCCTGCGAGAAGGCATCGAACTGGCTCTTTTCCTTACCGCCTCTGCGTTTGTTGCTGGTTTTGTTCAAACCCTGCTTGGCGCATCGCTTGGCTTGGGTACGGCTATTCTGCTGGGATGGTCCCTTTTTGCCAGCACCGTCCGCCTCGACCTTCGCCGCTTCTTCCAGGTGACCGGGGTATTACTGATTTTCTTTGCAGCGGGCTTGTTTGCTCATGGCGTTCACGAATTCATCGAAGTTGGCTGGCTGCCAGCCATTGTAGAAAATGTTTGGGACATCAGTTTCATTCTCAGCAAGGAATCTGTGGCAGGTCAACTAATGAGCGCGCTGTTCGGCTACAACCCCTCCCCTGACCTGACCGAAGTCATTGCTTACATTGCCTACTTCGTCGCCATTGGTCTTGGTCTTCAGCGCGCGAGCCAAAAAACGGAAAAAATCGCGCGGGCGGGCGCATAACCAGAAAAAGAGTTATTGCCTGCTCTCACCTTGCGCGCTTCTTCATCTCCATCCCCTCCCCCGTCCGAACGGCGCGCGTTGCGCCAGGCTCGCGGGCGGACGGGGGAGGGGGCAGTTATGTCTCCGTAATAAGGTTGTTGCCGAAATCTTCACGGTCGTGATAGATGTTCAAGAGTAATACTATCAGTAGATCACGAATGCGGCGGTAGAGACCGCCTAATACACGCTTTCGTGAAGTACTGACTATAGTTGGCGCTGCCGAAGGCGTCTAACGCCAACAGGCGCGCTAGAGAACGCGCCCTACACAACGTTACGAGATTATTTTTTAAAAACCATCAGCGGGCTTTGGGGGGATTAGCCCGACGATTGATCGTCGGGCGGTGGGGCGGAAAATGAAACTGTCAGGCGGCCAGGTATTTTTGAGACAAGTTCTAGAGAAACCGCATCGTCCCGAAGGCTTCAGCCGCTCAGCCTTCGGGACGGTCATTTGCTCACAAAACTCTAGAAAAATTCTACGCAAATCTACATTGTCTTACAGAAAATTACATCTACAATTGGGCGCAAACCAGGTAAGGATTCCCCTCCTACACTTGCCGCGATTAACCCAGCCCATTACAAATTACCACCTACCAATCCACCAATCCGCCATGCTCCTCAAACGCCTCCAACTCGCCCTCATCCACACCGCCGTCGCCATGACGCTCGTCCCCATCAACAGCACCCTCAACCGCGTCATGATCTTCGACCTCGGCATCTCTAAAACCCTCTTCACACTCCTCGCTATCTTCCCCTACCTGCTCTCGCCCATCCAGGTTGCCATCGGCTCTTTCTCTGACCGTCACCCTATCCTCGGCTACCGCCGTTCGCCCTACATCCTGGCAGGGCTCCTCCTGTGCGTCCTCGGCGTTGCCGTTTCGCCGCAGGTTGCCCTGCTCATCAGCCAAAACTTCACACTGGGCATCCTCGCGGGCGTCCTTGCCTTCGGCGCGTGGGGCATGGGCTACAACCTCTCTGCCGTCTCCTACCTCTCCCTCGCCTCCGAACTCTCGGGCGAAAAAGGACGCGGCAAAACCATCGCCACCATGTTCACCCTCATGGTCATCGGTTTAATTGCGACGGGCATCAGCCTCAGCCGCCTCGTCCCGACCTTTGACCCTGCCACCCTCGAACGCGCCTTCCTCATCGTCGCCGTCTCCGCCCTGACCCTGGGCTTGATCGGTCTCTTCAAACTTGAGCCTCACGTCAGCCTTTCCTCCTCACCCGCCAAAGCCGACACCTACACCGTCAAACAGATGACCGCCGCCATCACCGAAAACCGCGTGGCAAAGATATTCTTCGTGTACCTGCTCCTGCTCCTCGCTGCCATCCTCGGGCAGGACGTGCTGCTCGAACCCTTTGCCGCCCAAGCCTTTGGCATGTCTCTGGCGCAGACTTCACGCATCGTATCCATTACCAACAGTTTTACGCTCATTGCCTTCATCATTGCAGGCATCCTCGACGGGCGCGTCAAAAAGAAATACGTCGCGCAGATGGGCAACCTTGGGGCGCTGCTTGGGTTTATAACCATTGTCATCAGCGGATTCACCGCCAGCACAAGCGCCTTCTACATCGGCATCACCCTGCTGGGATTCGGCACCGGCATTTCCACCATCGCCAACCTCTCGCTCATGTTCGACCTGACCGTGCCTGAAAAGGTCGGGCTTTACATTGGCGCGTGGGGCTTCTCGAACGGACTCTCGCGCCTCGTCGGTTTGCTCATGGCGGGCGTCGTGGCGGATGTTGCCACGCAGGTCACAGGTGATGCCCTGCATGGTTACCTCGTGGTGTTTGGCATCGAAGCGCTGATGCTGTTCATCGCGGCAATCATGCTCTACCGCATTGATGTCGCTGCATTCCAGAAAAAGGCACACGAACCTGCCTTTGTAGACAAAGTGGCGGCAGTGGCAGATTAAATTTTGGCGTAGAGGCGCTCTCCTGTGCGCCAAAAAGACCGCATAGAGGCGCGCTCTCGTGCCGCTGGCGGACCTCAGACGCCTTCTCTGCTACGCATACGGGATGAATGATGACAGACGAATGGCTTTCCCTCAGCAACGCGGCAAAACTGCTCGGAGTGCATCCGAGTACGGTGCGGCTTTGGTCTGATAAGGGCGCGCTGCCCGTTCACAAGACGCAGGGAGGACACCGCCGCTATAAGCGTAGTGAAATTCTCCTTTGGGCAGAGTCAAATTCAAAGTCCAGAGAAGAAGCGCTCGAACCCGAGGGGATGATGAACGAAGTGGTCAAGAACGTCCGCATGCAGATTTCGGAGGGGCGTCTTCAAGGGGAATCCTGGTATCAAAAACTGGATGAGGATGCGCGTATGCAATATCGCCTGAGCGCGCGCTCATTGTTCCAGGGCTTGATGACGTATATCGCCACCAATGGGCAGGAAGCCGCCACGGAGGCATACGCCATTGGCTATGAATACGCCTCGCGCGCGAGAAGGTACAACCTGAGTTACGTGGATGCGGCGAAGGCATTCCTGTTCTTCCGCGATGTGCTGGTTGAGTCGGTCATCAAAGTCTACGGCGAAGCGAATGTTCCCACCAAACACGCCACCGAGATGTACACGAAGATCCACACCTTCACCGACGATATTTTGATCAGTTTATTGGAAACCTACCGCAAGCTGGAAAACGCGAATCATTAATGCGCCTCACGCAGAACGTCCCGAAGCGGTGATAAAGCGGGAAGCAGGCTCAATGGACAGGATGTGTTTTCAGCGCCAGCGTTCCGCTGCGGCATACGAACTTAAAAGCGGCGAAGCAATCTCCTCCCCTCACAGAAGATTACTTCGCCTGCAGTTTGCAATGACAGACTCAGTAGATCACGAAAACCGCGCGTAATGTGCGCTCTCTAGCGCACATGCGGCGGTAGAGACCGCCTAATACGCGCTTTGAAGTACTGAGACTGTTAATCCGCTGCCGCAGGGGCAGGTTGCATCACCTCATCGGGCTGCGGGCGGGCGGCAAACCGGAACCCTGCAAACATCAGAATCGCCGAGAACAATTCGCCAAGGTAGAGATATTCACCGTAACCAAGACGGGTGAGCGTGCTGGCGAAGCCAATCAACAACGCGCCTGCCGCAATCAACACATTGCCGATGACGCGGTTGGGCATCACGCGCTTGCGCCAGAACAGATAGGCGGAATAGATTGCGCCGCCCACCAGAGTCAACAGACCGTAGATGTTGAAGAACGGCGTGGTCAGGCGGACGGGGGCGCCGAGCGGCAGGATGCCGCGTACCGCCGTCACTTCCTCGCCGCGATAGGTGGTGGTGATGGTTTGTGCGCCCGCGGGGACAGGCTCCCCTGCCTCCAGAGCCTTCGTCCCGTATTGCTCGCTGATGATCCTGTCTGTGGTAAAGACCGCCTCATCCAGTTTCGGCATGGTTTGCAGCATCAAATAACCCGCGAACAGACTGCCCAACACAAGAACCACTGTCACGGCATGCACCCACTTTTTGCGTACCAGCAGGTACAGCGTCCCATGCCCAAGCCAGGCGGCATTCAGCGCCGCCCCGAACAGATACCAGACGAAGAACACCCACTTATTCCATGCCAGAGCCAGGTACGCCTCTGCAAAACTCCCCGCGCCGAACATTGCCAGCCCAATGCCCCAGAACAAAAAATGCGGCTGGCGGCGCACGAAGAATCTCTGCAGCACGCTCACCGTAAAGACCAGCATGATCGCTGTGGAAAGGAACGGAAGAATATGATTGACCGACATACTGTTCTCCTGAATTAGAATTTGACAAGCCCAAGCAAAACGCCTGCCGCAAACACAATCAAGCCGAGCATGACAACCCCCATCACGACCAGCGAAACGGGGACAATCTTCTCGAACAAAAACGAACCTTTCGGTATGTGCGACTTGCTGTTTGTACGGTTGTCTCTTGTCATATACACCTCAAACTGATTTGGTTATATTCTCCCCCCTTTATTTAAATTGACAACTGAATTTGTGGAGATTTTGATTAAATGCGAATAAAGAACGGTGCTTTTCCGCATGACATCTGTCATCCGTTGCATGTATAATCATCCCATGCTTCTACAACTTCCCCTCATCCTCGAAACACGGCGCAATCATGCGCTCGAACACGCCACCCTCCACATCCTCGCGGGCAAATACCACAATCGAAGCATGGCGGGGCATTCCAACCCCACAGGCTTCTTCCTGCTCGGCGATTTTCAAACCGAAGACGTGAAATCCGCGGCGGCGCAAGCCCTCACCCGACTCAACAGCGGCGAAAGCGAACTTGCCATCCACCCCGGCTGCGGCACCAACCTCGTCGCCGCGGCGCTTCTCCCTGCGACCTTTGCCTGGGTGCCGCTTCGAGGAGCCAAATCTACCCGATGGCGGCTTCTCCTCCTCCCCCTCGCTCTGACCTTTGCCCTCTTCGGCTATCTCCTCAGCAAACCGCTCGGACCCTGGCTCCAGAAATACATCACCACCGAAGCGAACCTGGGCAATCTGCAAATCGTGGAGGTTGTCTTCGTCCGCAACGGCGTACACCGAATTATCACTCGTTATAGTATTACAGCGTAAAGTTCGACGCTAGAGAGCGTCTCTTACGCTATGGCGTAGGCGGACGTTCTCCCCTGGCACTTGCCTGCCATTGCGAAGCATCCCCGAAGCGAAGCGGGAGGGCAAGTGTAACGTCTGCCCAACCTTGCGCTGTAATGTTAGCGACTGTTTTAAAAATCTGTTGAACGGCCGTAAAAGACGTTCTCTAACGTCTAAAAATGCGCAGGCACTTTTAAAAACACTTCCTTCGTGACCTTCGTGTCCTTCGTGGAAAAAATCTTCGTGGATAAAAAATGCCCAACCTCTTCTTCCTCTTCGGCAACGACGAATTTGCCATCTCGCGCAAACTCCGCGAATTCGAATCTGACTTTTCCGACCCCACCAGCGCGGACATGAACACTGCCCGCCTCGATGCGCGTACGGTAAGCGAGAACGACCTGAACAACGCCCTCAACGCCATGCCCTTCCTTGCCAAGAGGCGGCTGGTTCTGCTGGCAAATCCCTCCGCGAAATACAACAATCCCGCTGCCCGCAAAAAATTTCTGGAATTCATCGAGAAAGCCCCGGAAACCACGCGGCTGGTGATGTACGAACCGGTCGAACCGCGCGATGCGGATAAACACTGGCTGGTCAAATGGGCGGAAAAGAACAGCGGGAAGATACAAACCAATGCCTTCATGCTCCCGAAACTGAGAGACATGACAGGCTGGATTGTCAACGAGACAAAAAACCAGGGCGGACAAATCGAACCGCGCGCCGCCGAAATGCTCAAAGATATGGTCGGCGTGGACACCCGTCAGGCGGGGATGGAAATCGCCAAACTGCTGGCATATGTCAATTGGGCGCGCCCGGTCAAGGTCGAGGATGTAGAGGCGGTCTGTATCGTCACATCCCAGCAGTCCGTGTTCGATTTTGTGGACGCCTTGTCGAACGGAAACGGCAGGGCTGCTCAGCATCTCCTGCATCGTTTGCTTGAGTCGGAAGAGCCATTTGCATTGTGGGGGATGGTGGTGCGGCAGTTTCGCCTGTTATTGCAGGCGCGTGAGATTCTGGATGGACGCGGCACCAAGGACGATGTGGCTCGCGCACTGGGTGTGCATCCCTTTGTGGCAGAAAAAACGGCACAGCAAGCCGCACACTTCTCGATAGAAACGCTCGAAGCGGTGTATCACAGATTGCTGAAAATTGACGAGGCGGTAAAGAGCAGCCAGGTCACGCTTGACCTGGCTTTGGATACGCTGGTGGTAGAGTTGGCGGGATAACGATTCAAAACAAACTTTCCTGTTTCGGCTCATCCTCTTCGCCGAGCCCTCTCCAGCCATATTTCTTGAAATCCACTTTGTCTTTTATGAACACAACCCCCTCTTCCTCCAATAATTGACGCTGTCTTTCCGCGCCGGGGCGTTCGCTGATCTTGCCCTGCGAATTGATGACCCTTTGCCATGGCACATCGTCGGGACAGGCTGCCATCGCGCCGCCCACCCAGCGCGGACCGAGCGTCTTGTACGTTTCAAACTCTACGCCGTTGGGAACCGGCAGCATCAGCGCAATTTGCCCGTAGGAGGCAACTTTGCCGGACGGAATTTTCCGCACCAGGTTCCAGACTTGTTCGTAATAGGCTTTTTGATTGGGAGGGTTTATAAATTGCATGACTTTTTTTATCATCCATGGTCCATTGTGCGCGGTCCATTGTCTAAAATTCCCACTTCTTCAACACGTCCATTGCCTTGTAACTTGTCAGGTCCAGTTGCAGCGGCGTGATGGATACATATCCATCCTCCAGCGCGCCAAAATCGGTGCCGGCTTCGAACACGCCGGTGGGCGCTTCGCCGCCAATCCAGAAATATGGCTTGCCGCGCGGATCCAGCCGCGCATCCAGCGCGTCGCGGTACACGCGCAGTCCCTGCCGTGTGATCATGTACCCTGCCAGTTCGTTTTCCTTCAGATACGGTACATTGACGTTTAGCACTATTCCTTCGGGCAATCCGTTTGCGATGACCTTTTCTGCCACACGCCGCGCCACAATCGCCGCCGTCGAATAATCCAGCGGACCCTTGTGTCCCTCCGGCGAATTGAGTGAGACCGCAATTCCCTTCACCCCCGCAATGACCGCCTCCATCGCCGCTGTGACCGTGCCAGAGTATGTCACATCGTGCCCCAGGTTGGCGTTGGGGTTGATGCCCGAAACCACCAGGTTAATTTCTTCTGGCAGGAACCCTAGCAGCGGCAGGGCTACGCAATCTGAAGGCGCGCCGTCGCATGCAAAAGCGGACGTTCCGTCGGCTAGAACTGTTTCCCGCACCCGCAGAGGGCGATCCATCGTCTTCACATGTCCCGATGCTGACCAGTTTCGGTCTGGAGCAAAGACGGTCACTTTGCCCAGTTTGCGCATCTCCTGCGCCAGCGCGAGCAGGCCGGGAGCAGTCACGCCGTCGTCATTGGTTACGAGTATGTGCATGATTCCTCATTGTTTTGAGCCTATCCGAAAAATGTTTTGCGCCATCCCGCCCGGACATGAATGTCCGGGCTATCCATCCAAAGCCGTCTGATGGTTTTTAACAAAATAATCTCGTAACGTTGTGTAGGGCGCGTTCT
>Ga0272446_1005814_pt1 | contig 13309 bp, 7 predicted proteins | sample YNPCB0061_FD_194587 | JGI IMG/M metagenome (GOLD analysis project Ga0272446, IMG submission 194587) | Hot spring microbial mat communities from Yellowstone National Park, WY, United States - YNP-CB-006-1 | ecosystem: Environmental > Aquatic > Thermal springs > Hot (42-90C) > Sediment | place... | reverse complement strand
TTCAACATCAGGGAGATCGTGACGCAACGGCTCAACCGGTATCCACATAAGCGTTCCTAAGCTATTGTGGGGCAAGGGGCAACGTGTGCCGGATGACAGAAATCGGCCAGGAGCGAGGGGATCGCGGGTTCACTGCACACTTCTCATGCTCAACTCACACCCGTGTATATTACCATGTCCCGGTACTGGTGATTCTCATGGAAGAGACACCTGTACACCATCAGTGCATCCCCGCACAACATGATGCACACCAGGCTCACTGGCCGGCCCTGAGCGAGTAGATCGTCACCAGTACGCCACAGTTCGGGCAGGTGCCGCGAATGCTCACCATGCCGCCTTCGGCAACCTGTTCCACTGCGTCGGGCAGGCTATGGATGGTCTCGCAACACGGGCAGTATCCCTCGACCGAGACTGGTTCATCCTCCTCCGGCCCTCCGGCTGGAGCACCGCCAGGCAGTGGTTCGGTGTCGGGCGGCGTTGGACCGCACGGTGCCGGGGCTGGCTGGCTGCGGCCCGGTTGGAGTCTGCGCGCCTCAGGATCAATGTCATACGCCACAACCGGCGCGATCACGTTCAACTCGCCGGGTGCCTCTGAGAGCAGCGTCACCGGCAATTCTACCGCCGGCGCCTGACCAAAGCGCACGGCGACAATCTCGAGTGCGCCGCCCGGCTGCTGTACAAAGGCCAGTTCGGCGCCGCCTGCATCGGCCGGTACCACGCCTTCGACCGTGATCCAGTCGAACTGCTGCCGTTCGATCGGCACGACAAGCGGTGGCACAGTGCTTCCTGCCCAGGTGAGCTCAAGCGCCGCGGCGCCAGTTCCACGGCCGGAGGGGAAGGCGTGAATCTCCAGGGTAAACGGCCTGCCCGCCGTAACACCCAGCGCCTGGCTCAACCTGGCAGGCGCGGCGGTCGGGGATGAGAGACGAACACCTGGCGCATGCTGTTCACGGGCCGTCACGACACGCTCCGGCGAAACACGCGCTGGCTCGATGCGCCACCCCTGCGGGAAGCGTACCGGCGCGCCGGTTACCGGATCAACAACAACCTGACCGGTCGCCGGATCGAGCGCCGTCACCATCCGGGCAAAATCGCCATTGTCAATCCCGACCCCGGGCGCTGCAAGCGAGACCCCATCAAGCAGGGTATAGCCGTCGAATGGCTGTTTGAAACGTAGTTCGACTCGATCCGCCCCATCCGGCGCCCGCGCGCGCAGTGTATGTGGCTGGAGCGTCGTGTAGGGCCGTGTGCCTTCTTCACACGAGGCCGGCATGATATCAATGGCAGCGCGCCCAAGGAGACCACAATCGCTGTTCAGCCAGAACAACTCGGCCTGCGCGCCCGGCACGCTGGCCACGGCATTGAAGCGCAAGGCGTACTCCTGGCCACCGGTGACCTGGACGATCTGAGAAATCCCGCTGGTTTCGACGGGATGGCCGATGCGCGCCGATGGCGCAGCGACGCCAGGAATGCAGGTTGGGGCGACCCGCCCGCCACTCAACGCCCAGGCGACGGGCGTCCAGCTATCCAGTTCGATCACCCGAACGCCGGCACTGATTGACCGATCCGGTTCCTGACGGCCATTGAGTACCAGTGCCCGGCGACTCTCAGCGGTCACAGCCAGGGCAAACGGCAGATCGGGCACGATCGCCGCGTCGAGCACATGATACGTCTCAGTATCCACCACCTCGACGCGCGATCTGAATGGATCGACAAACAGCAAGCGGGTATTGTCAGGCGTCACGGCAGCCTGCAACCAGAAGATCTCACGGCGTGGGGCATGAGCCGTGCCACGGCCTGGTTGCGCAGGACCATACGGCAGAGCCTCCCGGCGCAGAATCGCCCGCTCGAATGGCTGCCCGGCGGCGACCATGTCGAGCGCGGCGGTGTCGAGTACCAGCAACTCGCGTCGCAGCGACTTCTCGCGGTTATCACTGGTCTCGATGATCGCATACATCCGGGCGCCATCGGCGCTGAGCGCCAGACCTACCAGGATAGATGCGGATGGATCATGCCAGGCGTATCCCATCCAGCGCCAGGCGTCCAGATCCACGACCTGGATGCCACTGTGGCTTGCAACGTACGCCCGTTGCCCATCAGCCGAGACGATCAATGCGGTCGGGCGCGTGTCCTTCCCTGGCGCCGGCTGAAGCGGAGCAAGCCGCAGCTTATCGATTGGCGCCGGTGCGGGCTGGCCGGTCAATGGATCATTCTCGCCGACAATCGCAAGGCTATCCGCGCGCATACGGATCAATACCGGAAAGGGCTGATTGTTCGTGGCCAGCGGCGCCTGGTGCGACGCCATGTACACATAGCGACAACGCGGGTCGGCGGCCAGGTGAAACGACGCCTGAAACATCATACGCGGCAGCGCATGGCGCTCCAGCGCCTCGCCACGCATGGCGTCAACCTTCTGGATCACCGGCACGATGCCATCATTGTCACGCAGGATGAGCACATATAACGACCGGCCGTCAGGCGCAAGCGCCAGGCTAACGGGTGCGCCGCCTGCGCCGCCATCGTCTTCGTCAAGGATGACCGGGCCTGCCAGGTGTGGCTGGTTATCGTTCACCAGGAGATCCACCTGCGGTACCAGGCGTGACAGTTCACCGGTTTCGACACGCAGCGCGCCGACAATAAAGCCGCGCGAGGCGTCCGGGGCGACAACGACCAGCGGTGACGACTGCAGGACCGATGTTCCTGCCAGGTTCTGGCGGTCACCCAGAAGTTGCGCCAGCGCCGGCGCCGGCACATACGCCGCAGGTCGGGTGCCATGCCGCTCGATGCGCGTCCAGCGCGCGAAGGCCCCATCAACAATACATTCTGTGAGTGTCGCCTGCTGCCCGGCGGCATCGTCGAGCGCATCATTGAACGCAGCCGCGAATGCCGGCAGATCAATGCGGAAGTCAACCTTTCCGAGCGCGTCATATGCCGCGAGCGACACGGGATGTCCTGCAACTTCGAGGCTGATCGGCTGGCGATAGGCGCGTGGCGTATCGCGCAGGCGATATCGCCCGGCGCATGGCCCGCCAATCCGATCATGGGTGAAACTGCGCCAGGAAAGGCCGTTATCGCGTGTGACGAGGAGTGGTGGCCGGCCCGAGGCCAGATCCACAGCGAGATCCACCTCACCCTCGGCAATGTTGACGATCAGCCAGTACCGGCGAGTCGCTGCAAAAGTGAAGGGTTCAGCCAGCGGCGCGCTGGCCCACGAAACCCCACCAGCCGCCGGGCGAGTCAGTGCGACACGGATCGGTTCGGGAAGGAGCGACGGCCCCCATGGCTTACCGCCAACATCTTCCTGGAGCGTGACCAGCAGCACCGCAGCCGGGCTGACCGACTCCACCTGGAGATCGATGGCGGTTGCAGCGCGGGCCGCTTCAAGCTCAACACCGATTGCATACGAGTGCTGCGGATCAATACGCGCGGTCGCTGTGGCCGGGCCGGTTTTCAGCAGGCCGTGAAAGACGCGGCCAGGCGCAAATCGCCCGGTGACCTGCGCAGTCGTCACAGTGGGAAGGACACGCGCATTCAGCGGCAGCGATGCCGCCACCTGCGCCGGCTGGGACACCGGAACCGCGCCAACATCGAACGACAAAGCAATCTCGTTGACTCTGTCGAGCATGGGCCGGGTGAAGAAGTAGTCAATATCGAGCGTCACGTGCAGGCGCGCCAGAGTGTCGGAATGCAACACAAACGGCACTTCGACGATCCCTTCCGTCATGCCAGAGCGATCGAGATATGCCTGCAGGATGACGCTAAAATCGGGCGTTGTGACCGGTTCCCGCAGGTCGCCAACCTGGAACCAGACCGGGCCGAGCGTACCGAGGCGCAACACCAGGTTCGAAGGATAGGTGAGCAAACGCACCGACTGGATCTCGATGGCCGGCAGGACGGCGTCGGCAGCAGTCTGCTCAACACGCAGCCGGCTGGCAGAGATTGCCGGCAGAGCAAGCCCCTCGGCGCCAACTGGAACCACAATAGAGGTCGCATTACCTGAGACCGGTACGCCATTCTGATTTACCAGCAGCCATGCACCACCAACATCAAGATGCAGGCGAACACGCGCTCCCAGGTTGGCGCCGGCAATCAACTCAACATTGCGCCGCGCGCCAAAGTCTATGATTGCCGCGTCACCCTCGGAGCGTGCCAGCACACCGAAATCGCCGCGCCCTCCCGAGACGGTGATCGTCTCGTGGAACAGGGTGTTCGGCGTACCGGCGCCCGGCACGGCCGGAGCGAGCGTGGCCCGGGCGCGCCTGATCCGCGCGCCGACCGGAATGGCGCGCAGCGTCAGCGGCAGATCGCCCTCGAAGAGCAGCTCGTCGCCATGGAAAGAAGTGATCAATTGCATGCGCGCCTCATCCTTCTGAAGCCGGGCAGATGTCTTTCTAGGTGCGAATCAATACCATCAATTCCACGGCGCTCGAGGCGTGGATCTCGATTGCGTTCTGGCTGATATGGAACACGCTGACCCGTGGCGCAACCTGGCGGTCACCAATCGCAACCGGCTCGGCAGTGATCGGCATCTGCTGCGGCCGTACAGCCACGCGCAGATCCGGCCACTGGCCGCGCTTCATCAGATCGCCGACGGTGACGCCATCCTTCTCGATCCAGTTCTGCGTATAGGGTGAATTGCCGTACGCATCACGATCGAATTGATCCTGTTCGTTGCCGGGGTCGAACATGTTGCCCCACAGGTCGTTCAACAGATCGTCGAAGGCCTGCGTCGGCGTCGGGCGCACGCCAAACTGGTCGAGATGCAGGGTAAGTGGATCACCCCAGTAGAAGCGGTCACCCGGCGCCTCGGTGTAGAGCAGATCAGAGATCGGATCACGCTTGCTGGCGTAGTAGACCAGGAACTTGACGGTCTTCCAGTTATCTGGCAAGCCGAGGCGTGTCTGTTCTTCCCGGCCGATCTCTCGTTCCGTTCCATCAACGTTGGTAAAGCTGAAGAGTGGCATTAACCGGTAAACGTCTACCAGTGGAAAGCGGCAGAGATTGTGAGTGATCACCGCCGGTTCAATCCGGTTCTGGCCGTTCACGACCACGGTACGATTGAGTTGTTTGAAATAGCGATGGTACTGCCCTGCAGCCTGGGGTTCATCACGCTTGATGTAGCGTTTGTCCAGATCATTGGTCCAGTCGTCGGGGGTGCGTCCACCGAACTTCGGCGCATCCACGTTCGCGATCTGCTCTTTCAGCTCGGCGACGTTGCGCGCATCGGCTTCGGCATTCGCCGCCAGATCGGCGCGGATGTGCTGTTGCAGTTCGTTCCAGCTCTCGGCGGTGATCAGGTCGCCGGGCTTGACCTCGATATACGGTTTCTGACGGGCTGGCTGAGTCACGGTGATCCTCCTTATTAATACGCAATTAGCGGCGCGTGACCTGCGCCAGGATGCCTGCTGCCCGCGCAGTGGCGAGTTGCTCGGCGACCTTCTGGCGCGCATTCTCAAAGACATCCTTGCCGGTATAGACGATTGTGACGTCATATGCGCCGGGCGTTTCGGAGTCGCGTACGGCGATGCGCAACAGGTTCCCCCACGTACCCGGCGCCACCGCCGTAAGTTCGACCACGCCATCCACCCCCTGCCGGCGGAGGTAAGCGCGCGCCCTGTGCTGACGATCTCCGCCGGTCAGCGGACGGTCACCGCTGAAGGGGACGTCGTACACCGGCACACCCGGCTCAAGTTCTACCCGCACTTCGGCCACCACCGGGCCAGGCCGGGCATCCATCTGCGCGGTCAGGCTGCTCGGATCGCCGCGCATGTCGAACGTTGCCTCGCGAATGACATAGTCTGCAACGGGGAGATCATCAACATGGCGTTCCGCAAAACGCGCCTCGTTGAACCGCCCGCCGAAATGGGGTGGTAGATCGGACGGCAACTGGAGTTCGAAGCGGCCGGCCTGATGGATCTGATGGACAAATACCGAGGTTGCATGCGTCGGCGGTGTAAGCGCCGTGCCATAAACGCTCTCGGTCCCGGGCAACCGCTCATCGTAGAAACGGCTCAGATTGAAGACCCCCGGCGCGTGACAGGCATCACCACCGGCGAACCGCGCCGGCACTGCCGTAGGCCGTAACAACCGTCTGCGCCGCTGCCCATAAAAGGCAGCATCAAAGCGATCGCCATAGCAGTCGCTGTAGAGCCATTCGGAGCGCCCGGCCGGCAGGATGAGCGCAGCGGTGCCGCCATGCACCTCGACCGCTGCGCTCAGGTCGCGTGTGATTCGACCCGGCGCCTCAACCCGCGCGTGCGGGCGATCATCGTCGTCAAAACGGACATGGAGGGTCATACCGGGCGGTACGACGGCGTTCACCTGTAACCATGCGCCGGCACTCAGATGTGTCAGGCGCGGGCGATCGACACCGCTGATGCTTGTCAGGACCCATTCAGCAGGTTCATCCTTCACGCTGGCATTGTAAACCGACCAGCGCGTGCCATTGTGCAGTGGCGCGGGATCGGTGCGCACTTCGACCGGCAGATGCTCGAACAGGGTGAAGTAGCGTAACGGCACCACCTCAACCGAGCGATCAGCCGTCAGCATCACCTGTCGCCCGGTCACGGCGGCGAGACCAGGAAACACGGCATTGATCGCTGCGGCGATCTCATCCGGGAACGTGCGCGCCGGATTTTCGCCGGCAATATCAACATCACGCGCATCGCCGCCATCTCGCCGCAGGCGTACGACCGAGCGGGCGCTCAGATCAACCGGTCGGTTGAGCACAAGACTCGCCAGGACGGCAGGTGCGCCTGCCACTCCACACGCCGTTCGCGGCGCGTCGCCAAGCAGCGCCCGGCTCGCATCGGCAGCGGTGGATTCGCCCAGGATGACATGGCTGGCACCGGAGAGGAACAGCCGGTCATCGGCGACGCCAGCCACAGCACGCCTGAACGCAGCATTGATCCGGTCCGCCGCCTGGCCGAGGGTCGTCGTCTCCGGGATGGCGCCAGCGCAATCAACCTCTTGCGTGGTGCCGTCAATCGTCAATTTGAGCCAGCGCCGTTCACGCAGATCCAGCGGCGCGTCATGACGCACGGTAGCGATGAGCGTGGCGCCGGTTGCATCGTGCCCCTGGTACTCGCGCGTTTCAGCAATACCGAAGACGGCCGCAGTCGCATCGTCCGCAGGGGCCGGTTCGATCCGGAGCCTGCTCGTGTGCCCACGATTCCGCGATGTCAGGATGACATACCTGCCGTCGTGGCCGGCGACGCCGGCGCCCAGCGCCAGGTTGAGCGCGTCGGCGACCTGCGCGGGGGTGAGCAGCGGTGGCGCGCCCTCCGGCACAACCGTACGAAGATCGATCTCGACCAGCGGCCCGCCATCAAGCGCGACGCGCAGGCGAAACATTGTGGTCACATCCAGGCCGCGCGACAGATCAGCCATGCCGACAAAACGTACCTGCTCGGCCGGAGTACCCGTGGCCTGCGTTCCCGCAGGGAGACCCAGCAAGAGCATCCCCGCATCGCTTGCGGTGCTCGCGCCGATAACGATTCGCCCCTGCGGACCTTCGGCAGGGGAGATCAGTACCAGCCTGCCATCGCGTTCCGACGCCACAGGCGCGCCGAGCGCATCATTGATCGCTTTGACGATTGTCCAGTGATCCGGGCGGCCCGGCGTCTGCGCCAGCAGGGTCACCAGCGGCCGTTCCGGGCTCGCGACCCGAACATCAACCGGATCGCGATCATCAACCTGGATCCGTAGTGTGTGGGTCACGCGCAGATCTACGCCGCGCGAGAGGTCGGCTGTCCCGGTAAGACGGGCCGGTTGCGGCAACCGGCCCGTCACGTGCGCGCCGGCCACACCGAAGAGGACGGTTGCCGCATCCTCACGAACCCGGCCCCGGCTATAGAAATAGCGACGGGTGCCGGTCTCCGGAGCGCGCACCTCGATCGCGCTCGCGGCGCCGCTGGTCGGCGACTGGAGAACGATACGCTGATCGGGTGTGCGAGAGGCAATCGTGGTTGCAGCCGCAGCATTGATCCGGTCGATCACCTCCTGAATGGTCGTGCGCGCCGGGTCCACGCCAGCGACATCAATGGCGATCGGCGATGCGCCATCAACGGCAATCCAGAGCCGGCGCAACACTCGCAGATCGAGCGGCTCCTCAAGGATGGCCAGCCCTTCCAGGCGAGCGCCGGTTGGCGGCAGGCCGCGGTAGGAACGCGGTGCAACGCCGAGGATGATCTCGGCAGCATCACGCTCAGGATCAGTTGAGCGTACGACCTGAACCGATCCACCCGCACCGGAGGTTGGCGACACGATCGTCACCTGGCGGCCATTTTCGCTGGCAACTTCGCTACCGACAACGGCATTGATCCGCGCAACGATCTCGCCAAGGCTTGTCGCATCGGGCTGGTCGCCGGCGCAATCGATCTCGAGCGCCTCACCGCCATCGAAGCGGAGCCGCAGCAGGCTACGCCGGCTGAGATCCACTCCCAGCCGCAGGTCGACGCGACCGGCCAGGCGCGCGGGAGTAGCATCCACGCCGCGAGCGGAACGGCGTGCCAGCGAACCAAGGAGCGTCTCACGCGCATCGGCGGCAGGCGCAGGGTGCAGGTCAATCCGCCCGCCGGTTCCGGCAGTGGGCGAGGCCAGGATCAACCGGTGCCCGTCATGGCGTGCCACTGTTTCACCAAGCGCCGTGTTGATCCGGTCGCATACCGTGTCTAGCGGCGTCACGGCGGGATCATCGCCCGCCACGTCCACTTCCACCGGCGGGCGACCATCAATTGCGATGCGGAGCAGGCGTGTCCGGCTGAGGTTCACCAGCGGCATGCCGCCGCCGGGCGCGTGGTCGCGTGTACCGATGATGCGCGCAGGAGCGGCATCCGCGCCGCGATAGCGTTGCGGCGCGAGGCCAAGCAATGCATCGGCGGCATCACCGTCGGGAGCGCCGATCGCGATTTCGCTCTCCGGGCCGGCCTCGCGGGCGGTCAGCGTCAGGGTATGGCCATCGTGTGCCGCCACTGGCAGCCCAAGACCGGCGTTCAGACGCCGGGCAACATCCCACACGGTCGCACGCGGTGCATCGCCGGCCACATCAACGGTTGCGATGATATCACCATCCACGCCAACCTGGAGCACGCTGCCGCCGGCAAGGCTCACCCCCGCACCGAGATCGCGCGCGCCCGCGAGCCGCGCCGGCGTTGCCGGCGTACCGCGCGCGATGCCGCTACGGAAGCCGAGCAAGCGGAATGCGGCATCATCACCGGCAGGAACCCGGTCAACCAGGAACGGTGGATCACCGGCATGCGGCTCAAGGTCAGCTTCGACCGACAATGCCAGGGTTGCGGCCGCAAGCCGGATCACCCCGCCGACCGTCGCCGATCCTGCGAGAAACGTGCGCACATAGTGCTTCAGATGGATGCGGAACGTTTCGACATCCTCATCGTCACGCGGTACGAGATCGTACAATGCCGCCAGGTTGGCCAGGTCGCGGATGCTGGACCGCCCCTGATCGGCAAAGTCCACCCAGTGCGCCCGCATCACCTCGTACAGCAGGCTGTCGGCCTCCTGCAGCCAGCGCCCGACACCATCCACGACGCTGTAGAGTGGCGACTGGCCCGGCAACCGGCGGTAGAGCGGCGGCAAATAACTCAGGATGCGCTGTGTCTTTCCCACATCAAGGCTCCAGAAGCTGAATATCGGCTGGCTCGACCTCGATGACCGGCCAGAACTGGGCATCGATCATCACCTGCACGGCAAGCTCCGGGTGATCGGGCGAGACCGGAGTGCCATCCGCGCCAAGGATCAACTCCGGAGCCGGCAGGCGCTGGCCGATCTGATCATCCCGTTCTACCACAGTGCGCCAGACCAGCAAGTCGGCCAGTTCGGCGCTACGCACATCGGGCAACTCGGCAATGACCTCCAGGATGCCACGTTCCGGTGCGGGCCGTGTGAGCGGCACCGGCATGCCGCTGCCAAGGCCGGCAACAAAACCGGTCATGGCGGCAATAATGTCCAGCCTGACCTGGTCGCGGCCGGCCTGGGTCAGGTTACGGCGTAGCGCCACCCTCAACCGCGGGTGGATGAAGACATAGCGCGCCACCAGGCGCACCGCGACCCCGGCGGCGCGGCGGGCGTTCACCAGCGCCCGGACACCGTCGAAGCGCAATGGATCGACCTCCACGACCATAACGACCTTACCGGGATCGGTCCACTTTTCAGGCGTTTCCGCTGGCGTCATGGGATCGATCACTTCGGCATTGGCGGCGCCAGCCTCGCGTGCGGCGTCGAGCAGAGCGTCAACCGTGCACAGACTGAGCGCGCGCAGTTTCGCCTTCGCCCGCGCCCGCAGATCGGCATCGGACTCATCCGGGCCGCCGAACTGTGTCGGATCGAAGTTGGTGACCCGCTCAATCCCTTCCACCGGGACGATCAGCGAGGTAATCGTGCTGGCCTCGACCTTGCCAGCCGGCCCCTTGAACGCCTCGGCGGCGCGTACCGGGATATCGATCCGCACCTGGCCGCGCTGGAGGGTACGCTCCGAGGTAGTTTCAAAGATGACACCGTCGGCGGTGATCAGCCGTGTGCCCTGCGGCACCGTGATATTGCCGCGCGAGGATACCGTTCGGAAGAAGGTTACCATGCCCTGGGCAAAATCGCCGCGCTTCCGCTGCACATCCAGAATCGCCACAACGAAATCGAGCGCGGTTCCGGCGGCCAGGTCAATGAAGCCGGACTGGTACGCCAGGTTGACCTGACGATAGAGCAACGCCAGTTCGCGGCTCATCGCCTCGGCGATCGTGCGTGTCACGCTGCCAACATTCAGATCGGTGAGCGGCGACTCGGCGCCCTCCGCGAGGAAATAATCCACATAGAACACCGGTGAGGTTCGATCGGGTTTCTTGCCGCGCTCCAGGAACACAACTGCGTTCTGGGCACGGTCGAACCGCCAGTCAATGCCTGCCTGGAAATAGTAGGGCTGATCGTCCACCACGCCAGTCAGGCCACGCACATCGCGTGCCGGCTGAGCGAGGGGATACGACGCCTCGCGCACGTCGAAGAGTAACTCCTCATTGACGACGCCGCCGGTCATCGCGACGAGCACATCGTCAACGACTTCCTGGTACGGGCGAACGATCAGGTCGGTGCGAAGCGTCATAGCGATCTCCTGCTCAGCTCAGAAAAAACGGAAAGACCAGGTTGAGCACCTGCTCCGTTTCGGCCACAATTGCCGAGATGGCAATATCAATGCGAGTCGGGGCGGCGCGACGGTTTGTCGTGACGCTGACTGCAACCACCCGCCCGATACGCGGTTCCTGGCTCAGCGCCTCAAGCACATACAGCCTGGCACGGTTGCGATTGGTTTCGTTGTTGAGTTCGCCAATCAGCGTGAACAACCGCGAGCCATACTCCGGGTGACCCAGCTCTGCAAGCGCGCCGCGCGGTGTGAGAAAGCGCAGTAATAACGCCTGGGCCAGGTTGTCCACACCTTCGATCGTCGCAAGATCCACGCCGGACGGGCGCAGCGTCAGGTGCAGGTCACCGCCGGAACGCCGGTCATCACCCCGATCGGGCGGGTCGAGTAGCCACAGGTCGCGTCCGAGGCGTTGCGGATCGATCGGCATATGCTCCTCCTCACGCGCTATGGCGGTGACGTATCACTAACGGCGACGGTGGCAGGCGGGCCGAGAATGGTCATGATCCCGGGCGGCGTCGGCACCATGTCACCAACACGCAGCAGCGGCCTGCCGGCCACGCGCACACCGCTCGATCCGAATGGACCGATCAGCATCGGGTATGGCACGCCGGTCAGCGAATTGACCATCAGGCAGATTGTGCCGCCGCCGGTCGCAAGCGGCATGCCGTTCGCCGTAATGAACGGCGGCAATACCGTGATGATCGTGCCGCTGTCCGGTGGCCCGGCAATCCCGGGCGAAAGCAACACGGCGCAACCAAGTGAGACGGGTGGTCCAGGCACGGAAGCCTCCCTCTATGCCGGCGAGAATGATGTGATACCATTCACCGAAACCATCGCGCCCTTCACGGCAGCCTGCGCCGATCCCTGGAGCGTCGCGGTGATGCCACCCTTGACGGTGGCCTGCATCCCGGCATCAATCGTCGTATCCATCATGCTCTTGATCGTGACGTTCTTGCCCTCGATCGTCACATCGCCGGTACCGGTCGAGATCGTGATGTTCCCTCCGGCGTTCACCGTGATGTCGCTATTCTGCTTGACCGAAATCGTTGAGCGCCCCGACTGGATGGTTGCCACACCGTCGGCGCCACCCGGTTGCTCCAGGGCGATCGAGGTCTGGCCGGCAGTCACCTTGACGGCATCATCAATGATCTGGACCGTTATCTTGGAAGGCAACTCGATAATGATCTCGCGTCCCGAGATATTGCGTATCGCCGCCATGACCGTCCTGGTATCATCCTTCTGCAACGGCAGCCGGAAGATAATTTCATCGTTACGATTGACTGGCGGACGCTCGGTGTCGGTATAGAGCCTGCCGATCACGATCGGCTGGTTGACGTCGCCCTGATCGAAGGCCAGCAGCACCAGATCGCCTTTGTTGGGAACTGCGGCAGTACCGATATGACCGGTGGCGATTGGAACCCTGGTCAGCAAGACGTCACTGCCCTTCAGACGCACGTCGCAGGTGTAGTTATCGTTGTCACTCGCAGCGGCATGCGCATACGTTGTTTCGACGACGCCAAGTTCGGCGAGGCGAACACCGCGCATCTCGTCACGAATGATCTCCTGGATGGCGCTGAGGAGTGTGGTCATGGCATGCCCCAGATATCAATGTCGGTCAACAGACCGCGTCGCCTGGTCAGGCGATGACGGATAGCGCGGGCCTGGAAGGTATCATTCAATCGCGAGTCCGGCGCCTGCTCGATCCGTAACGCATCGCCGAGCGCGATCTCAGGTCGCCCGAGCGCCTGCAGCCACCCGATCCTGGCGCGTTGCCGGGAGCGGCGGAGCGCTGCCTCGGCACGTTGCGTTGCTCCTTCGGTGGTGCGGATGGCCGGGTCGAGGATGAGGATCGGTTCATCACCGGCGCCGCCACTCGCCGTACCAGGCCCGAAGCTGCGTGTCAACCAGCTCGCGGCGGCATCGCCACGGGCGCTGGCGGCACTCTCGCCAAACACGGTGACGTCAGACGCGCGCTCGGGGCGCACACTCAAACGGTAATCGAGAATATCCTTACCGTAGGTGAAAACGTGGACGACAGCGCCGGTAAAGCGGCGGAACTCGAGCTCGCCGGTCGGCAACACATAGGCATCGAAGCCGCACCGTTCGGCCAGGCGCATGATATTGCGCGCCAGGCTCACGCGCTCATCCACCGCATAGACA
>Ga0272446_1005813_pt1 | contig 13316 bp, 17 predicted proteins | sample YNPCB0061_FD_194587 | JGI IMG/M metagenome (GOLD analysis project Ga0272446, IMG submission 194587) | Hot spring microbial mat communities from Yellowstone National Park, WY, United States - YNP-CB-006-1 | ecosystem: Environmental > Aquatic > Thermal springs > Hot (42-90C) > Sediment | place... | reverse complement strand
ACGCCTCGATCACCAGCTCCAGCTCCTCCGGGTCGAGCGACTCCTCCGCCGGCGACCGCTGCCGAATCCCCAGGGCCCGCACCACCAGCGCCCCCGACCGGTGCAGGAACCAGACGAACGGCCGGAATACCCGCGCGAACACCAGCACCGGCGGCGCCACCAGGAGCCCCACCTGCTCCGTCCGCGCCAGCGCAATCGACTTCGGCGCCAGCTCCGCGAAGATAATCACCAGCGCCGTCACCAGCAGGAAGGCAACCGCCGTGGCGGCGATGCCGGCCGTCCGCGCCGGCGCCCACGCCAGCGCCTCCGCCAGCCCGGGCTCGATGAGGCCCGCCAGGACCGGCTCCCCCAGCCAGCCCAGCGCCAGCCCGCACATCGTAATGCCGAGCTGCGTCGCCGCAATCGTCGCATCCAGCTGCCGCAGCGCCCCCAGCAGCAGCCGCGCCCGCGCCTGTCCCGAAGCCGCCAGCTGCTCCACTCGGGTCCGCCGCACCCCCACGAAGGCGAACTCCGCCGCCACGAACAGCGCGTTCAGCCCGATGAGGACCACCAGGCCCCCGAGGCCCAGACCGATCAGTGCAGGGTCATCCATGCCGGCATTGTACGTCCGCTTCCGCCCGGGCCAGTCGCTGCCTCCCCGGCAGGGCCAGGCTCATCGCACCCAAACCAAAAGCCCGGCCGCCTGGCCGGGCTCGCGTCCGCTTCCTGGCGGAGAGGGGGAGATTCGAACTCCCGGTGGGTTGCCCCACACCGCTTTTCGAGAGCGATTCACACCTGATGCCCGGTCGACGGGGATGAACTCGTTGTCATGTCTTCAGGTTCGAGGAGAGCACGAGTGGCACGTTCGGACATTACTGAGCGTCTTGAATTGAGACCGCTGAGACCGCCGTTGGCAACCAGTCCGTAGCCAAAATGTAGCCAACTGCTAAGATTGCGGCCATGACGTTAAGGCAACGCTGCATGCTGCAGTGCCGCGGTGCTACGCTCTCGCCATGATGCTGGCCAGTCCCGTCACACCGGAGGACGTCATCGCCGCCCGCCGCCAGCTCGGCCTCACCCAGGCTGAGCTGGCCCGTGTCTTGGGGGTCGCCCTCACAACGTTGCAGCGGTGGGAGCTGGGGATTACGACGCCGCCGCCTTACCTCCGGCTGGCCCTCGAGCGGCTGCTCGAGCTCCAGGCCGCAGATTCTGCGCAAGGGTAAAGCCAAGGCCATTGACACCGTACTGCACATTGCAGTAATCTGAGGCCAGACCACCTAGGAGGATCGCTATGCTCGCGCACGTGACAGAAACCGAGTGGGGCCGCGTGAGGGTCGATGGGACGGGCATCGGGCCCTGCCTGGCGATCCTCGACGCTATGTCCGACCGGGCCGTCACTGCCATGGCGGCAGACGGCTGGGAGTGGACGGTCCACCAGTACGCCGACGGCAGCCGGGTGCTCACCCTTTGCGGGCCCGAGGGGCAGACCAGCCCGCTCAGCGGGTATCCGCTGGCGCCGGAGGAGTGGGTGGAGGACGTCGCGGGACTTCCGGAGGAGGTCCTCGACCAGCTGGAGACGGTGGGCATTTCGAGGGTGCGCCGCTAGGAGCAGCAGACAGGGGGAGGCACTCCAATCGGCATGCCGCTCTCTTGCGCTCGGCTGGGTCATGGGACGAGTGACTCTGGCACCTCGCGCTCCAGCCGCTCGCGCACCCGCTGCCAGATGCGTTCGCGGGTGCCGGGGTCGACGTCCAGAGGCGCCGCCCGCACGACGATGACGCCGTCCCGTCCGGACTCGGTGAGCTCCGCGGCAAACCGCGCAACGGCCGTCTCGTCGTCGCCCGCGAAATCGATGACGTAGGGCACCCCATCCCGCTGCCACGACACCACCCACCAGGCCGACGGGAGGTCAGGCGCGCTCATCCTCCGCTCCAGTGCTCGCAGCCTGCTGCAGGCGCCGCTCAGTCAGCATCGGCAGGCCGAGGGCAGCCGCAATCAGGCCACCCAGCGCCAGCGCTGTGCCGGCGAACGAGCGCACCGCCGCGGCACCTACCTCGAGCCAGAATCCGCCGTCAGCCAGCTGGTCGGGCGTCGTGTCGCGCAGGACCGCGAGAGGACCATAGGCCGTCCCGATGGTGAGGCCGGCCAGCACAACACCGGGCGTCAGCCGCCCCGTCATCCCGCCACCTCCCGTGCGGCTGCGCCGCCGTTCTCGATGCGGTGCAGACTCAGCACCTGCTCCCGCTGGAGTCGCAGGAGCTCGTCCTGTTGCTCAAGAAGCCGCTGCTGGGCTTGCACCAGTTCATCAACCCGCGACACGACCCGGTCGAGCCGATCGGTCGTCTGGCGCGTGAGGTCAAGGAGCATCGACGAGAGCTGCCCGTACGCCTGGAAGACCGTCTGCGCGTCAGCCGTGCTAACCGTCCCGCTCTCGCGGCGACGCTGGGTCCTGTTGGACAGCCACGTCGTCAGCACCGTTGCCGCGGCGCCGATGGCCGCCGAGATGATGCCGACGATGGCCGTCAGCTCATAGGACACCATCCTCCACCTCCTCAGAACCTGCCCGACCAGATGACCGAGCCGTCTGGCGCGTGACGGTGCCGGACGAACTCGCGCTGGGTGTTCCCCTGCCCCGCGAGGATCCGCGTCTGCTGCAGCCGGTGCTGGTCAAGCACGCGTTCGAGCTCGTCAAGGCTGACGAACTGGCGGCCGGACGGGTCTCCTATTGTCACCTCACCGAGCGCCAACAGGAGGCGCTCCAGCCGGTCGAGTCGCTGCGACATTTCAGGGTCCTCCTCATCGCCCGTGCCGGGCGTGTAGTACACCAAAGGGTCCCGGTTGCGGCGCGGGTCCCGAGGGAACAGCGGGGTGTCGGCCATTTGCCAGTGCAGGTGCGGGCCCGTAACGAACCCTGTCGCACCGGACAGCCCGATCTGCTGCCCCGTCCGCACCTCGTCCCCGGGCCAGACGTCCGCCCGGCTCAAGTGGGCGTAGAGCGTGTACCAGCCGTCGCGATGGCCGATGCAGACGGCAATCCCGAAACTCCCATCGTTGTGCGGCTGTACGATGCGCCCGGCCGCTGGCGCGACGACGGGAGTGCCCACTGGGCATCCGAAGTCGACGCCGTGATGCTCCCAGGTCCGCCCGCCGACGGAATAGACCTCGCCGAAACGTCCGGTGATGGGAGCGTCAACGGGCAGGCGGCCGAATCGGACGCGCGGCTCGCTCATCGCACCAGCCTCCCGAGGACGACATACCCGGCGCCGACCCGGACGAGGAGTACCTCGTCGCCGGAGCCTGGCGAGTAGCTTGCGAGCCGAGGATAGCCCGCCGGGTCCGGGCCGTCCGCTCCCTGGCGCTGGACGATGACGAGGCCACCGCTTGTCCCGGTCACGGTGCCGCGAACGAATGCCTGCCGGTCCTCGCTAGCGATCACCTCGCGTATCAGCTGAACGAGATCCCTCACTGCAGTCCTCCGATGATGACTCGGGCAACGGTGTGCTCCATGAGGGCACCGGGCTCGAGCTGGAATCGGTGGCCCCGCGTCCACCAGCGGCCGCCCGCTGGGGCCGGAGCGTCGATCTGGTACACCTCGTGGGCGTCACGGCGCGGGTCAAGCAGGGTCGTGAAGGTCAGGCGCCGGTAGAGGCCGGCCTCCTGCTGGAGATACCGCTCGGCCACGGCCTGCAGGGCAGCCTGTGACGTCACGCTGTCGACCTCGATCACCTTCGTGAATACGCGTCCAAGGCGGGGGATACTGAGCGGCGAGTTCGGGTCGCGGTTTTCCGCGACAGCCGACCAGGCCGGCAGCGACGGGTCCGTGACGACGGCGATGACACGGTTCGCCAGCCTGGTGAGTTCCGATTCCACGACAGCCGGCCCGGAGAGCATCATGCCCGGGCCGTACGTGACCGCCGGGGCCATGCCGGCGAGATCGGCCCGCCGCCGCGACCTCGCGATGCCGAATCGGTCGAACCAGCAGGCGTAACAGCCGGCAGCTTGTAGGAGGCCGTTGACCACCTCGAGCCACGGGGTGCCCGGCGGCCATTGGCGCGGTGCGGCGAGGGTCTCAGTGGTCGGCTCGAACTGAACAGGGAGCCCTTGGTCGGCGACGATAGCTGCGGCAGCAGCGACCGCATTCGTTCCTGACGGCAGGCTGAATGCTGCGGTGGTTGTTCCATCGAGGAGCAGTCGCGAGAGGTCGAACGCCTGCACTTCCCAGCGCTCCGTTCCAGTCTCGCTCACGGTGTAACGCGGCATGGTCAGGACAAACGTTCCGACCGGGCAGGGCTCCCATCCACCGCCAGTGAGCACATCGACGACGATTCGCATCAGTGAGGTGAGGGGGTCAATGCTCGCTGCTTCCGGTCTCCGGGGGTCAATCACGAGCCTCGCCGTGCGGTAGACGGCTCGGTCCTCATTTGCCTCGATGCTTCCGCTGATCACCGCCGGGGTCACGTCAGCGATGACTGCACCGCTGACCGTTACCAGCTCGTAGCGGATTCGAACGACGACCGGGCCACGCCGACCGGCCAGCGCCTCCGAGACGGTGGTCATGCCGATGCCTCCTCGAACGCGACGATCGCGAGCCGGACCGCCCAGTCGAACGTGGCCGGCCCGTCGGTGCGCTGGGGACCGTACAGCACGACGGCCCCTCCCCAGCGGTCCTGGCGGCCGTAGAGCTGCCGACCGGCAGCCTGCGCCGCGAGGAGCGCGCCCAGCGCCCTCCACGTCTTTCCAGAGCCGTCCCACGTCTCCCGGCCGCGCAGCTCGACCTCCAGCGTGCTGCCCGGGGAGATGACGGCGACAGGTGATTCCAGCCCCCAGACGCGGCGAACGGCGACCTCGCGGCTGTCGCTCAGCCCTTGCGCCTCAGGCTGGAGCTCGGCGTACGTCGCTTCGCTCCCGACCACGTGAATGAACGCGGATCGAATGACCAGAGCCGCGGAGACGGTCGCTGACGGGTTCGACTCGACTTCGTCTGCACCGACAAGCGCGACCTGGGTCACGGTGTACTCGTAGGTCACGCGGGAGTGGGCGAAGAAGTCCTCCCACTGGGTGCGGGTCCGCGTGCCGAGCTGGGCGCGCAGCGTCCAGGCCGTCTCCCCGGCGCGGCGCCGGTATACCCGGTAGCAGACAAACTCTGCCTCGGACACGCTCGACTGGTTCCAGGTGACGAGAATTCGAGGGAGCGGCGCCGCCACGGTCACCCGACCTCCTGCGAGCCGACGGCAGTTGCCGTCACTCCCGTGATGGCCGGCGGCGGCGTCCACTGCGTGGTGAACACCACCTGCCCGCTGGTAGCCTGCTGGCCGAGCGTGTCGGTGACGAGGATCTCGACGGTGTAACTGAGGCCGTTGCGGAGAACTCCTGCCGGCAGCATGTAGGTAGCGGCGGCGGAGTGGATGACCCCAGAGTCATGGACTGCCTCGCCAGAGCAACGGACGATGACCCGGAAGGACGCTTGGGTCCCGCTTCCGCCGCTCATCGACCATGCGACGGCCAGGTTGGGCGCGGTCACCGTCTCGCCAGGCGCCGGGTTGGTTACTGCGACCGACGGCAGCGTTGCTGCCGTGAATTGCTGCCAGGCGCTCCATGGCCCGAATCCGGGGCCGGGTGTTGCGCTGGTCCGCACGCGCCAGCGGTACAGGGTTGCGGGGGTGCGGGTGAGCGTGGCGGTCAACTGGTGGGAGCCGCCCGCCTGGGTGAGCGTTGCCGGGTAGCCGGGCAGGTCGACCCCATCGCTCACCCGCTGAATCGCGACCTCTGCCGCCTGCTGAGCGTCTCCGTCGGGGTCGACGTGCACCCACGCGAGGGTGGGCTGCGATTGGTTGACAACGGCGCCGTCCGCCGGCGAGAGGCCGGTCGGCGTAAGCGGCGCCGATTGGGTGGTGAAGGACGTCCAGGCCGACCACGCGCTCCACTGGTTATTGGTGTCGATGCTCCGGGCGCGAATCTCGTAGGCGGTCGCCCACTGGAGCGCTGGCGGAGTCGGAGGCGTATCAGCAGGGTTATTCGTCCCGTACTGCTGTCCGGTGCCGATGGCGCCGTTGACCTGTCCGGAGTCGTAAATGGTGACGCCGTTCGACCGGATCTGGTACTGATAGCCGAGCTGCGCGGAGCCGCTCCCCTGGTTGTATGCCCCCTGGACCTGAGGTGTGAGCGTGTCAATCAGCCCAGATGGCGACGTGAGTGTCGGCGGGTTCGGGGCCAGCGCGGGTGTGAACGTCCACCAGCCCGTGAACGCGGACCAGTCATAGCCGTCGTACACACGGATGCGCCAGCGATACTGGACCCCAACCTGGAGGGCAGTTCCGCCGTAGACGGCCGACGAGGCTCCCGAAATGACCGTGCCGGTGTCCCACATGGTCGCGCTGTCGCTCGCGCGCTGGACCTGCAGCTGATAGGCGGCCTGCGGGTGCCCGTCAGCATCCGCGTAGCTCCACTGGAAGGTCGGGGTTAGCGTTCCGACGTTTGCCCCGTTCGCCGGTGACAGCTGGTTCACGGAGGGCGGTGTGTTCTGCTGCGGGGTGAAGGTCAGCCACGAAGACCAGCCGCTCCAAAGCTGGATTGACCCGCCGTCGCGGACGCGAGCCCTCCACCGGTACTGCACGCCTGAGGTGAGGGCCGGCCCGCCGTAGGCCACTGACCAGTTCGGCTGCGAGAGCCCGGAGGTCGCCGTTCCGTTCCAAATCAGTGCGTCGTCTGAGACCCGCCGCAGCTCGATTTGCACCGCCGTGAGCGGCTCCCCGTCGGGGTGGCTGTACGTGCCCTGGAAGACGGGACTCATTGTCCAGATGGTGCCGCTGGGCCCCGAGAGGGAGGGCGTATTCGGAGGCACCTCGTACGTGACATCCACCCAGAAGGTCGTGACCCGGAGAAGCGCGCCGTACGTGCCCATCGCCTCCAGGTAGCCGCCGATGGTTGCATTGCCGCTTGCATCTGTCCCGAAACCGCTGGAAGCGGTTGGTCCGGTGAAGTTGCTGTAGGCCGCACCGGGAGAGAACGTCTGGTTCGATGCAGCGATGCTGACGTAGAGCTGTCGGCCGGAGCCTCCGCGTGCGCGGACACCGCCGGTCACAGAGAGGATTTGCGAGGGGGCGACCCCGCTCAGCACGAACTGGCAGGTTGCCGATTGCCAGCCGCCCCCACCATATGAGAGGTCCCAGTAGGACGCGTCCTCGTCATCGGGCGCGCTCACCTGCGCCGGGGTGAAGTTGACGGGTGACTGGACGATCGCCGGGTAGAAGCGCACGGTCGGCACCGTCACACCCCCCACGCGAGGGATTGGGCATCAGACGAGCTGGCCACAGCAGATGCCACTTCCCGCCCGTCGATGTTCACAGCAACCACCACCGTCTCCCGCCGCGGGAGGGCCAAGGGCGGCGGCCCGCCCCACGGCTGCGGCGTCATGCTCCGCGCCCACTCAGCCGGGCTCATGCCCTGCAGGCCCGGCGCCATCCAGCTCTCCACCCACGCTTTGAGCGACTCGACCCACACGAGCGGCTTGCCGTGCGCTCCTGTCGGCGGCGGCGGGGAGTGGACCAGCTGCTTGTCCGGCGGGACCTTGCCTTTGGGATACCAGCGGCCGTCCGCGCCCAGCTCGTAGCTCTCGCCGTCTCCCGGGAGGGGCATCTCGTCGCCAGGGCCATAGCCGCCGGCCGGGGCGTTGGCAGGGATGCCAATCTTCGGCGACCCAACGGCATCGGCCACCTTTTTCGCCGTGTCCTCGGCCAGTGTCACCAGCTCTTTGGCAATTTGCTCAAGCAGTGGCTTGTTTTTCTTGAACCTGTCCAACAGACCATCTGCGAGCGCCTGCGTCAGCACCTCACCGAGATTGCGCCAGTCCGGAATGCCGGCCGCTTTCGCCTGCTCTGCCACGTCCTGGTAGTTGCGAACGAGGCCTCGGCCGATGTCGCGGATCGTCTTGACCGTGCTTTTTTCCCAGCCGTCGAACAGGCCGTTGGAAAGGCCTTCCATGATCATCTGGCCGATCTGGTAGAGGAGGACGCGGTCCTTCTCCGGCGGGCCCTTGAGGCTCTTGATCTTGTCGCCGAGGCCGCCGAACCAGCCCTCGACGTCCCTCCATTTCTCTTTCAGGCCATCCCACAGGCCGCTGATGATTTTCCGGCCGATGTCGAGCAGCCACTCGCCGGCGCCGGCGAAGAAGTCCTTGACCATCCCCGGCAGGTCGCGGAGGAACGGCTTGACATGGTTGTCCCATGCCCACGTGAGGCCGTCGGCGAGCGCGCCGAGCAGCTTCTTCCCGGCGCCGAGGAACGCCGTCGCCAGGATGTGGAGCCACTCCGTGGCGCCGAGCAGCAGCGCCTTGATGGCATCCCACGCCGCCCGCACGAACTCCTTCGCCGAGTTCCATGCCGCAGACCAGTCGCCGTTGATCAGCTGAACGACCACGTCGACGAGCCGGCCCAGCGCCTCGAGGAAATTCGCGAAGAACTTCACCGCATTCTCGACCATGCTCGCGATCGCCTTGCCGATTCCCTCGATGACCGGCCGAATAATGGGGAGGATCCTGTCGAAGGCGGCCTGCACCCAGCCCGCGATACGCTCGAGCGCCGGGCGGAGCTCCTGGTCGAAGTAGGCGCTGAAGCGGCGGAACAGGCTGCCAACCTCCTCCGCAAACACCTGGACCCGCGGCACAATCCAGTCAGCGGCCCTGCTGACCGCCTCGCGGATGCCGTCCCAGACCTTGCCCCAGTCGACCCCGAGCCTGTCTGCGACGATGAGCAGGCCGCCGATCGCCAGCCCGACCGCGGCGACCGGCGCGACCGCGGCGATCATCCCGGCAGCAGCAGCGCCCGCAGCGACGGCGACCGACATCAGCACCGCGGCCAGCAGGCCCAGCCCAATCTGTAGCGCCTCCTTGGAGCGCAGGAACCGCATGACCGGCTCCTCGATCCGCTCCCAGGCCGACCGGAGCTGAGCCAGCGCGTCCTGCACCCGCGGCACGACCTCCCGGGCGAACCAGTCCATCGCCCGGAGCAACTGATCCTTGAGTACCGGCACGAGTTCTGCCAGGCGCTGAGCCAGCGCAGTCGCCACCGGGTTGAGCCGGTCGCCGATCTCGATGCGGGCCGTCTCGATGGCCCCTTTGAGCTGCTCCATCGCCCCGGAAAATCCCTTCATGCGCTGGGCGCCGATCTCCGCCGCGGATGCCTCTCCCATTGCCGTCTGCAGCGCCTCGAACTCCTCCCTCGTCATGCGCGACAAACCGATGGCCGTCCGCATGGCGTCGGTGCCGAATGCGTTGGAGAGCAGACGCGTGCGGTCTTTGTCCGACAATTTGCTGAGCGACTCGTTGAGTATCCCGGCGATCTCCGCCATCGATTTCATCTTGCCGCTGGCGTCGAAGAATTTGTTGGCGCCGTCAGCTGTGATGAGACCAAGCTCGACAAATGCATCGTGCGCGCTCTTCGTATCGGGCACCAGCCTCTGCAAGAACGTTTTGAATGACGTGCCTGCGTCAGAACCGCTGCTGAACAATGGCGCAATGGCAGCAATTGCTGCCGAAAAGTCGCGGAAACTCACACCAGATGCGGCCGCAGCGCCGCCGCCCTGGGCGATCGCCAGCGACATGTCCTCGACGCCGAACCGGCTCACGTTCGCCGCGCCGGCCAGCCGGTTGACGGTGTCGGTGAGGTCCGCGGTGGTCAGGTTCCACACCGCCATGGCGGTCGAGACGGTGTCGGCCGCCTGCACGAGGCTCGTCGAGCCGGCGGCGGCCAGGTCGAGCGCAGCCCTGGCCGCTCCGTTGATGATGTCCGACGTGGAGATGCCGTTCGCCGCGAGCACCTCCATCGCTTGGAGCACCTGAGAGGCCGAGAAAGCCGTCGACTCTCCCAGCTCGAGCGCGGTGCGCTTGAGCCCGGCCAGCTCCGCGCCGGTGGCCTGGGCGACCGAGGCGACGACGTTCAGCCCCCGCTCGAAATCGCCGCTCGCCTTGAGGGCGCTCGCCAGCCCGGCGCCGGCAGCGGCCAGACCGCCGGCCATCGCGGCGCCGGCCACCTTCCCAACGGTCATCATCGAGTTGCCGAGCCCGGACAAAGCTCCGCCGAGCGCGCTGAGCCGGCCGCTCGACTCCTCTGCCGTCACCTGCATAGCGGCAATGTCGGACCGCACCTCACGCAGGACGGCGCTCGCCTCGTTGACTGCCTTGATAGCGAACGTCAGCTTGGCGGCGCCGGACATCAGCCACCCTCCCGCAGGCGCAGGATGCGGCGCGCCTCAGCCTCAGCGAGCATCCACGTCAGGACGTCGTCGTAGTCGCGCGCGTTCGCCTCGAGCGCGAGGTAGTCGAGATAGCCGCCGACCCGGTCCATCACTGCCACCCAGGCGATCTCCTCCGGCACCGCGCCCCGCCCGCTCAGGAGAGCGTCGGCGAGGCGGCGGACGAGTTTTTTGTTTCCTCCGGACTGCGCCGCCGGTAGAGCTGATTCAGCCGCTCGACCAGGTAGTCATGGCTTTCCGGGTCGAGCCGGCGGATGTTCTCCGGCGTCACGGGGTCGGGAAAGCTCCACGCGACAATGGCGAGCTCGAGCGTCGCATACTGCGCCGCCTCGAGGTCGAGCGGCACCTCGCGGACGATGCCGTCAGGTCCGATCACCGGGTCGCCACGGAGCGCAGCCTTCTGCGCACGCACCTCGTCGCCCTTGGACAGCTGTTCGCGGACCTCCACCCACTCTCCGGGAGTTGGGAGGTCGATGCGGACCGTGCGGGTTGGATCGATGAGTGGCATGGCTACACCGCCTGCAGGCCGTTGCGGACTGTCACCACCAGCGCATTGCCGCTGACCGTATCCCGGACGAGGCGGAACTTGATGCCGACGAGCTCCTGCTGCCCGTCGACCGACGACTTCGGCTGCCCGTCGACCTGCCAGAATCCGTCGAACTGCACACAGCGTGGCTGGCCGCCGATGGGCGTGCCCTCAAACCGCACACGGATGAACGCGGTCCCGTTGTCCCGGTAGCGCTGGTACTGGGCCGAGCCGGTTGCGTCCAGCTCGAGGACCAGCTCGAGCGAGGCCTCCAGCTCGCCTGAACTGTGCTTGGTGAAATCCAGGTCGGCGCGCCCGTCAACTGTCTGCACCGGGACAAGGCCGGTGGTCACCTCGAGCGTGCCGCTCCGGACGACCCCGGAGAGCTGGGTCGTGCCGAGGGACGCCCAGCTGCTGTCGAGATACACCCGCGCCAGGCCGCCGACGAGCGGCTCGCGGGAGGCGTAGGGGTTGATGCCAGCTGTCGGTGCGCCACCCTGGCGTGCCCGGCCGGCCATCTCCCACTTGAGCGCCGCAATGTCCGAGGCATTCCACTCGATGGAGAACTTCTGCGTGAAGCAATACGGAACAATGGCGACGTAGTGGTTGGTCGCCCCATCCGTCTTGACGCACTCAGCTGTGGCCGTCGCCACGTTAGCGTGGCCACCGAGCGCCGGCGAGAACGTCCAGGTGTACGCCGGGCCTGATCCGCTCGGCGTCACGTTCGCCAGCCCGGTGAGGAGCGGCCAGAGGATCTCTTCAGCCGTCAGCTCAGTCTCAACCTGGAGCCCGAACCCCCGGCTGACGATCGGACCGTTCGCGGGAGCGATCCGATAGCCGGTGACACCCTTCAGCTTACCGACATTGACCTGCTCGTCTTGCTCCCACATCGCCGGGATGGCGACGGTTGCCGGCACCACTGTGCCCGCCGTCGTCTCGCGCCCGAGCTGAAGCCGACGCAGTGCCTGGAGTGCCGTAGGCATCGGTTAATCCTCCTTTTCCCTGGCGGCGCGGCGCCGGGCAGATGTCTGATCGTTCCCATCGTCTGCGCCCTCAGCGCGATAAAAGCCGGATTGCACCTTCAGGGCGGCTGCCCGCGTGTCCGGCTCCTCGTGGTCGAACGGCGGCCAACCCTCCGGGAGCGGCAGAATCCCGCCGCCGGGCGCCGGCCCAACGTAGGTGAGCTTCGTCATGGCCCAACTCCAGCAGTGATGAGTCGGTGCTCGGAGACCTCGAGCACAAGCGTGTGCTGCAGGTACTCGGCGCCGCCGTAGTCGGCCGTCGCCGGCGCCGAGATGCGAGCAGGCCGGAGCCCGTTGTACGTGCCCGATGCGGATGTCAGCCGCTCGATACACGCCTCGAGCACCTCATCGGGCAGCGGCAGGGCAACCTGTGAGGATGCGCCGACATCCCCGAGCGGCACCATCAGACGCACCTCGACCTCGTAGGTGTGGCGCAGCGCGCCGCCGAGCAGCGACAGGTCGACCGTTGCCCCCGGCATCACGACCGCGCTCACGCCGCCGGACGGCAGTACCGGGGGCAGCGACCGGGGCGCCGGCAGACCATAGCCATAGACCTGGACAATGCCAGCGGCCTGGACGGCGTCCGCGACGAGAGCGATGACGTCACGCTGCATCGTCCGCCCCCTCCGCTGCGATGCGAGCCCACTCGCGCTCGAGCGCTTCCTCGATGAGGCGGCGTGTTTCGGGCTGGATGGCCCCGATGGCCTGGTCGCCGTGCACGATGCCCACATACGGCCGTGCCGGCATCCCCGGGTGGTACTTGATGCGCTCGCCGTAGCGCCGGAAGACGCCCTTCCGGCGCTTGGAGCCCGGCCGGTTATTGCCGATCCGGCCGTCTCCCTTGCCGCGATACCACCACTGCCGCCCGAACTCCAACGTGGCCGCCGCCGGGTGCACCACAGCCATCGGCAGCCGGATTCCGGCGCCGCTCCCGCGGATCGGACCCTGCTCGATGCGCGCCACGATGCTCGGACGCCCCCGCGCCCGGATTTCGCCGGCGAGCATGCGCCCGACCTGCTCGAGCGCCTCCCGCAGGTAGGGCGCATCATCCTCGCCGATCACGCTGAGCGCCCTGTTGAGCCTGTTGATGCCCTGAACCTGTATCCGAATGGATGCAGTCCCACTGGGCTTTGCCGCCTTGGGCGACACAGCGACGATCTGCCCGCTCATACGGCCACCGCCCCCGTCGGGTGATAGGTCCGGCGCAGGTCGACGATGGCCGGGTAGAGCCCGGATACCGTCAGCGACAGGTCCGTCGGGCCGACCGCCGAGGCATACCCGCTGATGCCATCGCGCAGCAGCCTGACCGCTTCGACCTGGCACGCCATCGCGATCGCCGGCTCGACCCGCTCGGCCTCGACCGGCGCGCCGGCAGAATGCGGCGCGGCATCCGTGCCGCGCTGACCACGGAGCACTGTGGCACTGTTGCCGGACACCGAGGTCACGTAGCACCGCTCAGACCCGATGACGAGCGTGTTGCCCGGGCGGACGCTGTGACCGGGTGACAGCGACAGGACAGCAGCATCGGCCGCCGCCGCAGC
>Ga0272446_1005812_pt1 | contig 13317 bp, 17 predicted proteins | sample YNPCB0061_FD_194587 | JGI IMG/M metagenome (GOLD analysis project Ga0272446, IMG submission 194587) | Hot spring microbial mat communities from Yellowstone National Park, WY, United States - YNP-CB-006-1 | ecosystem: Environmental > Aquatic > Thermal springs > Hot (42-90C) > Sediment | place... | reverse complement strand
TGGCTGTGGATGTGCCCTACGGCTGGGTGGACAAATGCCTAGATTTTTGTGAGTACTTCCTGCCCAAAGTCGACGAATACGAACGCTTGATCACCAACAACCCCATCTTCCGCAAGCGCATCGAAGGGATTGGGGTGATGACCCGAGAAGATGCGATCAACTGGGGTCTTTCGGGGCCGATGTTGCGGGCCTCGGGGGTGAAATGGGATCTGCGGAAAGTGGATCACTACGAGTGTTACGACGAACTGGATTGGGAGATTGCCTGGCAGCCAGACGGGGATGTGTTGGCTCGTTACCTGGTGCGTCTGGAAGAAATGCGTCAATCCTGCAAAATTGTGGCCCAAGCCGCCAAAGCCCTTCCGGGTGGGCCCTACGAAAATCTGGAAGCCCAGCGACTCTTTGCCGGGCCCAAATCCGAGTGGAACGGCAGTGATTACCAGTACATCAGCAAGAAACCCTCACCCAACTTCAAGATTCCCGCTGGCGAAAACTATGTCCGGGTGGAAAGTGCCAAAGGGGAACTGGGGATTTATTTGGTTGGGGATGACTCCGCCACCCCCTGGCGTTGGAAAATTCGTCCGCCGGGTTTTGTGAACTTACAAGTGTTGCCGCAACTGGTACGGGGCATGAAAGTGGCGGATATGATCGCCATTTTGGGCAGCATTGACATCATCATGGGCGAAGTTGATCGTTAACTTCTCCTGCGACCTTCTCTCAAGGCAAGAGAATCAGCCTGAGCTGTCCATAGAGAGTAGCATCATCAAGCACCTACAAAGGGGATGATATTCTCTGGAGTAGTCGGCTTTTGAGTTTTTGTGCAGACAGGGTATAGCCGCCATCTGCTCCATCAATAAAGTGAACTTGGCGGCCACTGCGTTCAAAGACCAAACAGGTCATCAAGGCCCGATCTGAGCAATGGAGACCATACACCAGCCGTCCCTTTTGAAATTCCTGTTCCAGCATTGCCTGGAGGCGGCTTCGCTGCTCTGGGGAACTACTGATCACCATGCGCAAGACATCATCAAACTTCCGATAATCTGTAGCCTGAATCACCAGTTGCTTATAGGTACCCCAATCAAACCCAGCGGTCGTGATCTGAAAACGCATTAAAAACCAACCCAAAAAGTTAATTGCTTTCAACTTGAGGATATGCAGCCAGCGTTGGTATCCTTGGAGCGTTGGTTGAAAAACCTTACTTTCATAAAGCAATTGCTGATCTTGAAACGACAAACGCAGAGTACTTTCACTGAGGGGATGCAAATTATGTTCACCCCCATAAATCTTTTCTAATTGGTGAATCACGTCAGCATAGGTTTTATCTGCCTCGCTGGAATCTGCAGCCGTAGCCATCACCATCAAAGAGATCATTTCTCCATGGCGGCTGGGAATATCTTGCCAACGGCATTCTAGCCCTGAAAAATCGGCGACAGGCTCAGAACCCTCCTCGATCTCACAGAGATACTCAGGATTCGATTTGATTAAATGAGTCGCCGCAAGGAGTCCCCCACCTTTGATGACGGCTTGGGCATAGTGGGGAGCAATGGCTAATTTGGCAATTTGGAGTGGATAATCTGCCTGGATGGTGGCGACAGGAACAATCCCCACCCGTAGCTCTAGCCCAAAAGCTTGGCGAGCCAGATGTTTTGTCCCTAAGAGAGCTTGTTGGGTTGCCGCCAAACAGGAAGGGGGGATCAAGAGCGTCGCGCCATCTCCCCCAAAAACATAAGGAATCTCACTATCACCGATGGCATTCAGGACACTGACAATGGAGCAGGCACCGAGGAGATTGATTTCCTTATAGCGTCCTGCCTGAATAGCAGCGGTGGATCCCTTCACATCTGTAATCGCAATCAACCAGTCTTCTGGTACAGGCACAAAGTGTTCGGATTGAGTGATCTCAATCAGATTTCTCAACAAGGGGAGACAAGCATAAAACTGATCCGAGTGATTTGACTGATTTGAATTGACAGGAGGGTCTAAATGATCTGAAGCCATAATCCAGCCTCTAACCAGGGTCTAACCACTGGGTACTCCTTCCACCCTAGAGGATCCCGAGAGGGGTGAGTAGGGGAATCCCCTCAAGATTGCTGCAATGCTCAGGCAGATGACTGAGATGATTGAGGGCGATGACCATCCATTCCAGAGCTTTACCGGATAAAGTCAGTCAGGATGAAAAGTTTTACTGCCCTTTGAAACAATCACAGCGGCATTTAGGGAATTTTTGTGAGGGATTGGCTTAAGTGATCAACAAATAATGAATCCACGCAGAAAAGTGAGGGGTGCATTCCAGAGCAAGATTATATTTATTTTATTTCGGTTCATCATGAAATATACTGACATCTAGATGATTGTCTGATGGTTCTGGTGACTAGAGAGAAGATCCCTAAGCCATCAGCTATTGCAGGGGTTTGGTTTAGCGTGAAGTGTAAAGCTTTTCGTTTGCATGAGGGGACTAGGTCAAACCGGGGCAACACGTAAGTATCACCGCTGAGGTCGCTAAAATAGAAAAAATAGGAGAAATCACTCAGGATGGAGCTTGCTTATGGCAACCCTAAAGCGTCTCGGTCATGTGGCCATTCGAGTCGCTGACATTCCCACAGCCTTAGAGTTTTACGCCAACCTCGGCATGGATGTGGTCTGGCAGGATCACGACTGGGCCTACCTCAAAGCCGGTGAGGACGGACTAGCCCTGCTGGGGCCTGGCTACAAAGCTGCTGGCCCCCACTTTGGCTTCGTTTTCGATAATCGCGCCGACATTGTTGCTGCCCATGAGCGCCTCAAAGCCCAAGGGATTTTTGTGGGTGCGATTCACGACCACCGGGATGGAACTGCCTCCTTCTACAGCCGGGATCCCGATGGGAACTGGTTTGAGTTTCTCTATGAACCTGCCCAAACCCCGGTGCAGGTTTCTGAGATCACGGTTTAGCTGTTTTTTGACTTTTTGCCCCTGATCCCTCTTCCACAATGGGACAGACCTGCTCGACCACTGCTACTTAGCGTCACCGCGGCTAGCAGTCTGGACATAGAGAATCACCAAAAAAATAGAAGGCACCAGAACCGCTAAGATAAAACCTAACAACCCTAAGTAATTTGTTTCCATAGCCGAATCCCTCAAGCCCGCTTCAATGGCAAACTGACTATTACGATACCATTTTCTGCCTAACCGGGGAGCACCATGAAGGGATTGCAACGTTGGCTTGTGGGGGGGATCCGGCTCTACCAAGTGCTCCTTTCTCCCCTTTTACCCCCTGCCTGCCGGTTTTATCCCACCTGTTCTCACTACATGGCTGAGGCGATTCAGCGTTTCGGGGTGTTTCAGGGGCTGTGGCTAGGGATCCGCCGCCTCGGCCGCTGTCACCCTTGGCACCCCGGTGGCTATGACCCCCTCCCAGAGGTCAGTGACTTCAGTCAACACCTCCGCCAGCACATTCCCCATCGGTCACGGGATCCGCTGTAAGGCTGGTTTTTCTTCTGGCAGAATCGCCCCTTCCACAGGACACACTTGCAGACAAATGCCGCAGTCAATGCAGGTACTAAAGTCAATCCAAAAGTAATCCGTGCCTTTGGCATTTTTGCTGTCGGCAGGATGGATACAAGCCACAGGGCAGGCAGCGACACAATCGCCAATCCCCTCGCATATATCTGTCACAATTGTGTGAGGCATGGTTAAGAAAAGCGGACTTATTGTCACTCTACCCCATCTCCTGCCCGTTCTCGATCCCACCAAGTCCGTAAAGGGAGGTGAAGGGCAGGGCCCCACAGGCTGCTGAGGATGGCAGAGCTGAGGGTAACGCGTTGATGGGTTGCCCAAATGGTGGACAGGGAAGGGAGAGCATCCCCGCTGAAGCTGATCAGATCGAGGTCCCAAGTGGAGAGGAAGAGGGTCATCAGGCTCCACTGTAGGGCCCGCAGGGTTTCGGCAATCACCACCATGCCAAAGATGATCAGGGCAATGGAAATAAAGTCTTCTTGCATGTAGCGTTGTTTTTGCAGGCGGGCGGTGAGGAAGCCCACCACAGCTAAGCTCATCATGTGGGTGGGTTCGGGGGCTGATAACCCATCTTGGAGCATGCCCATCCCCAAACCGGCTACGGTTCCCTGCCAAGGAGTGCGGCGCAGACTCCAGCACACCACCCACATCAGGGGCCAATCTGGAGATACCCCCAAAAGTTCCATCCCTGGCCAGCGCAGCCAAGGTGCCAACACGCACAGGAGGGCTGATAGGGCAGTGCCCAGTCCGGTCAGAATCCGCTGAGATAAGGCTGCCAATGCTTAGGTTCTCCCTTGGTCGTAACGGTAGACCAGACTCCATTCCACCATCCCTAGGGGGGCACTCAATTCCACGATGGCTTGGGGCGCAGGGCTGGTATTGAGGTTGACCGCTCGGACGATGCCTACCATCATACCGGCAGGATAGAAACTGCTCAATCCAGAGGTCAAAACAGCATCCCCCACTTGCACTTGAGGGTCTTTGCTAAAAAACTCCAGAATGGCTTCTTGGGATCCCTGACCGCGCAAGATTCCCATTTCCCGGGTGCGGGAGACCACCACCCCGACGCGGCTGCTGGGATCGCTGATTAGAATCACGCGGCTGGTGTTGGGGGTCACCATTTCCACTCGGCCTACCAAGCCCCCCGGCGCCGCCACGACATCCCCTGGCATGATGTTGTCTTTTTGACCGCGGTTGAGGGTGAATTGCTGCCACCAGTGATCCGCTTGCCGAGCTATGACGGTGGCCACAACAGCCTGGGATCCCAAGGGGGAGGGGACATTGAGGAGTTTGCGCAGTTCTTGGTTTTGCCGTTGCAGTTCTTGGACCTGCACCTGCAGTTCTTGGGTGGCAGCGGCCAAGAGACTGGGATCGGGTTGCTGGCTCCAGGGGAGGTGCAGCCAGTAAAAGGCTTCTGCTAGCCAAGCTCCCTGGGTAGCACGGATCCCCCAAGCACCGCCGAGGACGACTCCCGTCAGGATCAGCGACACCCCATGCTGTAACCACCAGCGTCCCATGTCAAACCTCTCTTAACCCTTGAAGCCGTTACTGAGGACACGCCCCAGGGTTTTGAAATCTTCCAGAACCCGCCCAGTGCCAAGCACAACACAACTGAGGGGGTCGGCGGCAATATGCACCAGGATCCCGGTTTCGTGGCTGATGAGGGCATCAATGCCTTTGAGTAAGGCGCCACCGCCGGCTAGCATGATCCCCCGGTCAATGATGTCGGCGGCCAGCTCGGGGGGGGTGCGTTCCAGGGTGCGCTTGATGGCTTCTACGATCACGGAGAGGGGTTCGGCCATACTTTCCCGTACTTCTGAGCTTTTGACGGTGACAACCCTGGGGAGACCCGAGAGGAGGTGCAGACCCCGCACTTCCAGGGTGATCTCTTCTTGGGGATAGGCGGAGCCAATTTGAATTTTGATTTCTTCGGCGGTGCGCTCTCCAATCACCAGATTGTGGACTTGTTTCATGTAGCGGGCGATGGATTCGCTCAGTTCATCCCCTGCCACCCGCACGGATTCACTCAGGACAATGCCTTGCAAACTCAATACCGCCACTTCGGTGGTGCCACCGCCAATGTCGATGATCATGTTTCCGGTGGGTTCTTGCACAGGTAATCCTGCCCCGATCGCGGCGGCTACAGGTTCTTCGACCAGATAGACCTCCCGGGATCCCGCTTGCAGGGCTGCTTCCATGACGGCGCGCCGTTCCACCCCGGTGACCCCACTGGGAATGCCAATGACAATGCGGGGGGCAATCAAGTAGCGCCCTTCATGCACCCGCTGAATGAAGTGCTTGAGCATGATCTCGGCAGTATCAAAATCGGCGATTACCCCATCCCGGAGAGGGCGGACGGCCAGGATGTCGCCGGGGGTGCGACCAAGCATTTTTTTGGCTTCTTCACCCACTGCTAAGGGTTGTTTTGTGTTTTGGTCAATGGCGACAACGGATGGCTCCTGCAGGACAATGCCCCGCCCTGCTACATAGACCAAGGTATTAGCCGTACCTAGGTCAATGCCCATGTCCCGGGAAAAACGTCGAAAGAATCCCACCGCCTCAACTCCCAACCGGAAATGCACTGGATTGATGCTAGCATCAGCGAGATGGCTGATAAACCCGGATTCACCAAGCATGGGAGGGCGCAAGCGTCGGGGGATCTGGTTCGTTTGCCCAGAGCTATGCCAAGCAAGTTCACCAGGATTACCAACAGTTCACCGCTGCTCTTGCTCGCCAGGGTCATGAATGAGCCGCCAGAGGGGATGTCGGGATCCCGCCTGCCGAATGCGCTGTACTCGTTTTTCTAGCCAGCTGATCTCCCAGGGCATGAGACCAAACAGTTCTACGATACTGGCGCTAATCAGGGTGGAGAGGGTCAACCCCAGGCACATCAGGATCCCTGCTCCGGTCCAATTGCGGTAGCCAAACAGGAGGATGCGCAGTCCTGACCAGGTGAAGTATTCCCACAGCCGCCTCAGGGCTGCCCGCTCCCACCACAAACAGGGGATCCCTACTGCCAGCCACAGGATCCCCAGTCGGATCCATTGGCGGGTCATTTCAAACTCCCAGAGACGGCGGGCTGCGGGCGAGAGTCGGGATTTCATTCTGCTGGTGTTTCTGCAGGAACAGGTTGTCGTTCCCGCCACCAAACGAGCAAGGGCCCGGCAATGCAGATGCTGGAGTAGGCGCCAATCGTGAAGCCCACCAAGAGGGTGAGGGCAAAAACTTTCAGGGAACTACCCCCAAAGATGGCAATGGCCACGAGGGGCAGCATGGTGGTCAGGGTGGTGTTGATGGAGCGGGCAAAGGTTTGGTTGAGGGACAGATTCACCACATCGGCAAAGCTGGTTTTGCGGCTGCGGAGGCGGAGGTTTTCGCGAATGCGGTCATAAATGACCACCGTGTCATTCACTGAAAAGCCAATAATCGTCAGCAGTGCCACCAGAAACAAACTGTCTACCTCAACCCTGGCCACCAAGCCCAGAAAAGAAAACAGCCCGGTGGTCAACAGGACATCGTGGAGCAGAGCCACAATGGCAAAGACGGCGTAGTCCAACTGAAACCGCAAGCCCAGGTAACCCATAATCAGCACAAAGGCGATCAGCAAGGCGTTCAGTCCTGTGGCCAAAAGCATCCGCCCCACTGTGGGACCAACGGTTTCAAGGCGATTGCGGGTAAAGGTTCCCACCTCTGTGCGCAGGATCTCCTCGGCCCGGAGACGGTCGCTTTCCGAGAGGGCCGGCAGGCGAATCATCGCTGCGGCAGGGTTGCTGGTGTCCATCTGCACCACACTGGATCCCAGCGGTTGCAGGGCGGCGCGAATCACTTCCGGGGGGATGGGGCGCTCAAATTGGACTTCCAGCAGGGTTCCCCCGGCAAAATCCAAGCCCAAACGCAGGGGTTGCCCCAGTTGTGTCCACGAGATCAGGGCGCTGACCACGCCCACCAGCAAAATCCCCAGGGAAAAACCAAACCAGACCCGGCTCCTGCCGACCACATCAAGACCCATCGAGGAAGGGGGAGAGAGGGAAACCGACATGGATTGTAACTGAAATAACTTTCCCTATTTTAGTGAGGTTGCGTGAGGTTGCGTGAGGATTGCGGGGACATCGGGCTTAGTTTTGGCGGTGATTGAGGTTTGTCTCCACATGAATTCGGGATCCGGCCCAGTGCAGTTTTTCCCGCAGAGTGCGGAAATAGGATAGGTTGCGCTCCAAAAGGATCATCCGAGCCGGGCGGGGGGCCTGGGTCACGCTCACCCATTCCCCTGGATTCACCGATTGGGCTAAGACGCCATCCATCCACAGGCGGGTGAGTCCTTGGGGATCGGCTAGGGGCCAAACATCCACCCGGGTCTGGGCACTGATCACAATCGGGCGACTCGACAAGCTTAAGGGACAAATGGGCGTAATCGTGATCACATCTAGATCGGGGGCAATGATGGGGCCATTGGCAGCCAGGGTGTAGGAGGTGGATCCCGTGGGCGTTGACACCAACACCCCATCGCCATGATACTGATCCAGCACTTCCCCATTAGCTTCAATTTCCAGCAGACTGGTGGTCAAATGGTTACGTGTGGTGGGTTTGATGCACATTTCATTGAGGGCATAAAACACTTCGCTCACCGCTTCCCCCTGCAGGATCTCCCCCGGAGCCCGGCTGGGATTGAGGGATCCCTGGCGAAAAATCTGAGCCTGTAACATCAACCGCTCCTGGGTTGCAAAGTCATCCTGGAGCAAGCGCTGCCACGGCTGATCCTGCAAGACAGACTCCGCCTGGGCCAAAAACCCCAAACTCCCCCCAGACTTAATCGCCAGAATCGGGATCCCGACAGGGGCCAAATGCCGCGCCGCCGCCAGTACAGAGCCATCCCCACCCAAAACAATCGCGAGGTCAATGGGATCGGAGGTGGCTTCCAAAAAAACCGGATAAGGATTGTGATGGATCCCGGTGGGGGCTGTGAGGACAGTCACCTGTTGTTGGCGGAGTTGCTCGGCACAGCGCTGACAGGCTTCTTTGCTGACGCGATTGCCTTCTTTGTAAGCAATGATCACCTGGCGCAGTTGCATAATCAGAGCATGCAAAGATACTGCTATCTTAGGGCGGAACAGTCAGCAGGGATTCCTATTGTGTTGATTTAAGAATGACTGACCATACTCAGGGGAGGCGACTTATAGTAAGGGAAAAGTGGCCACACCCAAAACCATGATCACCATTCTGTTGGTTGAAGATGACCCGGTGAATGCCCGTGTGTTTGAAAAAGTCCTGCGAAAACGAGGCGGCTTTGAGGTGATTCACAGCCAAAACGTGGAGGAGATCCTCGCTCTGTGCCGCAGTGGATGTATCCAGGTCTTGCTCCTCGATGTTTCCCTCTCCCAAAGCACCTATCAAGGAGAAGCCGTAGACGGGATCCGCATTGCCCAAATCCTAAAAGGGGATCCCCAAACCGCCAGCATCCCGATTATCCTGGTTACAGCCCATGCCATGCGCGGGGATCGGGAAGCCTTTTTGAGCCAGAGTCAAGCCCAGGGTTACATCGCCAAACCTGTGGTGGATCATCAAAGTATGATTGATCACGTCCTTGCTGTTCTTCCTCCGCAACCGGCTTCAGAATCACGCTAGGGATCCCGATGTATCTCAGCCAACTCCTCCACACCGCCCAACTGTTTACCCTCACGCAGCCCATCGTCAGTCGCGGGGAGCCCCAGTGGGAGAGTTTGCGGATCCGGGGCATATGTACGGATTCCCGCCAGGCCCAACCGGGGGATTTATTTCTGGGGATGCCGGGATCCCAGGTGGATGGCGGCGCCTTTTGGCAGCAAGCTGTCGAACGGGGCGCCGTGGCGGTGATTACCTCTTATCCCCTGCCAGAGGATGTGTCCGTTCCCCATCTGGTGATTCCTGTGGCCGACATGCCCAAAGTCTGTGCCGAGATCAGCGCTGCCTTTTATCATTTTCCCGGTCGCAGCTTGTCCCTGATTGGGGTGACAGGCACCAATGGCAAAACCACCACCACCCATCTGATTGAATATCTGTTGCAAGCAGCCGGACAACATCCAGCCTTGCTGGGTACCCTCTACAACCGCTGGCGCGGTTTCAGTCAAGCGGCCCCCCATACCACCCCCTTCGCCCCGGAACTGCAGTCTCTCTTAGCTCAAGCCCGAGACGCCGGTTGTCGCTATGCCGTCCTTGAAATCAGCTCCCACAGCTTGGCCCAGGAGCGAGTCTGGGGCTGTGAATGTGACGTTGCTGTCTGGACCAATCTCACCCAGGATCACCTCGACTTTCATGGCACCATGGATGCCTACTGGCAGGCCAAAGCTACTCTGTTTACCCGCGATTACCTCAAGGGGCGGGCTGTGATCAACGCCGATGACCCTGGCGGACAGCAACTCCTGGCCCAATGGCAGACCCTCCACCCCCACGGGGATCTGGATCCCTGGACCTACAGCTTAGTATCCTCTGCCGCCACTCTATTTGTCAGCGAAGCTCAGTATCACCCCACCAGCATCACGGCTACCCTCCACACCCCCTTCGACCTGCTGACCCTAGACATTCCCCTCCCTGGGCGCTACAACCTGGCCAATACCCTCGCTGCGATCGCTGCCGCTCTTCACCTAGGCATTGATCCCGACACCATCATCACAGCCTTGCCCCACTTCCCCGGTGTGCCAGGACGGATGGAAAGTGTACAGATCCATCCCGATCAAGACCTGACCGTAATCGTGGACTATGCCCATACCCCTGATGGTCTCGACAATCTCCTCCAAGCCATCCGCCCTCTGGTCAGCGGCAAAGTGATCTGTGTCTTTGGGTGTGGCGGGGATCGGGATCGCAGCAAGCGCCCCCAGATGGGCCGGATTGCCGCTCACCACGCCGACTGGGTTGTGGTCACCTCCGACAACCCCCGCACCGAGGATCCCCAGGGGATCTTGGCGGATATCCTAGCTGGCCTGCAGGGCACCTCCACCCCCTACACCGTGCAGGTGGATCGGGCCGAAGCCATTCGGGAAGCCATTCTCAACGCCAAACCTGGAGACACGGTGGTGATCGCTGGCAAAGGCCATGAAGACTACCAAATTATTGGGCGGGAGAAAATTCACTTTGATGACCGTGAAGTTGCCCGCGCTGTCCTACAGCAACGATTCTCAGCATAAATGGCAGAAATGGCAGATAAATCCCAGATGGATGGCGTGTTTGCTCTCGGCCTAGACGTGGGTAACCGCCGCATCGGCATCGCTGGCTGTGACCCCACTGGCCTCATTGCCACCGGACTGGGAGTAATCCATCGCCGTAGCCTGAAAGCAGATCGCCTCGCCCTCCAGCATTGGATCACCCAGCGCCAAGCCACCCAGATCATTGTTGGGTTACCCTACCTCCACGACGGCAGTTTGGGATCCCAAGCCCACAAGATCCAACGCTTCATCACCGCCCTCGATCTAGGACTACCCATTGTTTACGTAGACGAACGCCATACCACCGAAGCCGCCGCGGCACTCCTCCGCGAACTAGGGATCCCCCCCCACCAACGCAGCCGTCTGATAGACCAAACCGCCGCCCGGATCATCCTCCAGGATTGGTTAGATCACCACCGCCGTTCCTGCTGATTAATCTTCAACCTTTTGCATCCCTGCCCCTTCGGGATCCCCATCCCACTGGGTGCTGTCATTATACAAAGCCCCTCGTAACACCGTATCTCGGAGGACAATGCCGCGCAGATCAGCCCCGCACAGATCAGCCCCGGACAAATCTGTTTCCCAGCATATTGCCCCTTGCAAATTGGCTCCACTCAAATCTGCCTGCCAGAGAGTAGCCCCGCCCAACTTGCACCCACGTAAATTCGCCCCCTGCAACTTAGCCCGGCGCAACGAAGCCCCCCACAAGGAAGCCTCGGTTAAATCCGCATCACTCAAGATCCCTTGCTCAAGGTTTGTTCCCGTCAGGCGTGCCCCCTGCAAAACCGCCTGGGAGAGATCTGCCCCCGTTAAATTCGCTCCCCGCCAAGTGCTCTCCCGCAAATCCGCCCCCCCTATTTGGGATCCCGTTAAATCCGCCCCGTTCAGTTGTGCCCTCACCAAAGACACTGCCACCAACACAGCCCGACTCACATTGGCGCCACTGAGATTAGCGTCATCCAAAACCGCCCCTTGAAAATTAGCCCCAAACAAATTCGCCCCACTCAAGTTAGCTTGCCTGAGATTACTCCCTTCCAAGCGAGTCTCGATCATATCCGCTTCAGAGAAATTCGCCTGGATCATCTGCGCCCCAGACAGATTAGCACCACTTAAATCTGCCTCACGAAAATAGACTGCGAATAAATCTGCCCCTGCCAAAACCGCTTCCACCAAATTCGCTTTGGCAAAATTCGCCCCACTCAAGTAACAATCCTTAAGGTCAGCCCCGGTGAGGTGGGCCCTACTAAAGTCCCGTTCCCCCCGTTGGTAGCTAGACAAAAGCTCTGTCACAAGCTGAATAGCAGGCATGGCGAGAACGGGAACAGATCACCAGGATGATAACTGAGGATACCCACAAAAGGAACGCCCGCTGAACTTTCTTCAAACTCCCTCCAGAACTCCCTGCACGGCAGGATGAACCTCAGCCCTTGAGACAACACTTTTTCAGCAAATTTTCTAGCAAAAACCAATACTAAACCTCAGGATACTGCCCTGCTTCCCCTTCACCGGGATCCCGCACCCTTGCTTCTCTTTTCAACCCAACTTGAACCCAGGCTAAAAAGGCTGCAACTCCCCTTTTTGTCTCTGCCAAAGCCTGCTAGGGATCCTGTCTATTCTGGGGTGACCTGGATGCGAATGGTGACAGTGACCTCAGGATGGAGGCGAATCGAAACTGGGTAAACACCAGTCTTGCGGATTTCCTCTACCGTAATGTCCCGTTTATCGACACTAATGCCACTGGTGGCAAAGATCAGGTCAGCAATATTTTCGTGCGTGACTGTACCGAACAGCAAATCTCCTTCCCCGACCGTTTTGCGAATCACAAACCGACCAATGGTTTCTAGAGCTGCTTTATTTTGCTCAGCTTGCTGCTTAATAGCCAGTTTGCGGGCTTCCTCTTGGGCACGCCGCATCGCCACTTCTTTCATCACACCAGGAGTGACACGCACAGCGATCCCCTTCGGGAAGAGGAAATTGAGGGCATAGCCCTTGCGGACATCAACCATGTCCCCAGCTTTTCCCAAGGTCTCCACATCTTGGCGCAATAGAACTGGAAAGTTTTTCTTACCCATAACGTGCCCAACTCAATCAAGGATGACGTGCAGAAATCTCATTATACCTCATTGGGTAGGAATTTTCTTGGCAACAGTTCCCTTGATAGACTAAAAGCACCGGGAAAAACACCGGGGGCGTTGGCCGAGCGGTTCAGGCAGCAAACTCATAATTTGCCTTACACAGGTTCGAACCCTGTACGCCCCATCCCACAACTGGCTCTGGCAGGCGTCTGGTAGGGATCCCGAAAAGAGACTTGAAAGTTCTATAATCAGGGCTTGCTGCACTGTGCTGTCAAGGTGCTCATAAACTTCAATCGCTTCATCTTTAGATAAAAGCCGAAAGGCAATTGCTTGCATGGCTTCCGGCAGTTCTTCAATTGCTTGAGCAATATCCGGTGCTTGGACTGGCTTTAATAAAGGTTTTGCCCCTTCTAAGTTATTTTGCTCTAATAGAGATCGCAGTTGTGTCTGGATGAGCTGATGTAATTCATGACGGCTGATCGTGGCTTCACCCATAGCTAAATCCTCAATATATCTGAATCATTAACCTAGGAACAGTGAAGTTAATCAGCACTTGAGAACATCTGCAGCTAGGGTA